>Ga0075522_10001925_pt1 | contig 15607 bp, 15 predicted proteins | sample NGEPerA_FD_74796 | JGI IMG/M metagenome (GOLD analysis project Ga0075522, IMG submission 74796) | Arctic peat soil microbial communities from the Barrow Environmental Observatory site, Barrow, Alaska, USA - NGEE PermafrostL2-A | ecosystem: Environmental > Terrestrial > Soil > Wetlands > Peat ... | reverse complement strand
TCGGAGTCTGCCGGTCAATGTTAACAAAGCGCGTTGACATGAAGACTTAGACCACCTGGTTCAAGTTATATTCGATACGCTTACTTTAATTATTAGTTTTAAGTCCGACAGGCTGCTAGGAACAACGCTCCGCTGTCGCGGATGCCAAACCCATAACCACCGTTGCCAAAAGCAAAGAAATAACCGCGGCCAGAACCATCCTCGGTTGAAAGGCTGTTGCTTCCACGCTCTATCCAGGCTTCGATGGTAAAGTTCTGCAGTTGCAAATTGGCCGCATTACCCACCGCGACGTCGGAGGCATCACCCGCGATCAGGAAGCCTTGCCCAACCTTGCCCTGTGCATAACCGGCCCCTCCCTCCAAAACCCCATTATTGCCCCCCACGCGATCCACCGTATTCCCTTCACCTCGCCACCAACTCACCAGTCCTGGCGGCGGCGCAACGCAGGGAGGCACCGGGTTAACGGTCAACACCGCATTGGAACTGGTGGTCGGCCCGTAAGAATTGGCAACTACAACGCTATATGTGCCTCCCTGATTCAATTGCACGTTAGCCAAGATGAGCGCCGCATTCGTTGCCGTTGGTATATTTGTTCCATTCAAAGCCCACTGATAGTCCAGAGGACCGAGACTAGTCGCTGACGTAACAAAGGTCAAATCGTCACCCACAATCGCCGTCTGATTGGTCGGTTGCAGCGAAATCGTTGGGGCCATGGCCGGCGCGGTGCATTTCCCAGTGCTGCCCGCCCCGTAAATACTTTGGATTTCTGAAGCCGTCAAAGCACGGCTGTAAATTGAAAGCTCGTCAATGGAACCCAAAAAGCTGGCAATTAAAAAATCATTTTCACATCCGATTGTGTCTCCACTTTCATAAATGAAGTTGTCCACGAAGGGTGAGGTAGGATAAGCCGTTCCATCGATATAAAATACGACGTTTGTACCGCCTTTTGTTACCGCCAAATGATGCCACGTTGTATCAATCACCTGAACGCTGGAGTCAACCTCCGAATTGTTTCTGGCGTCTATAAGCATCAACGTTCCATCGTCGTAAATGCCAAATCCACAACTACCTCCGCTCCCATAAATGAATCCGATTCCAGAACCATATTCTGTGTCTAGTGTGGCAACCGTGTTGCTTCCCCTTTTGACCCAGCTTTCAATCGAAAAATTCTGTAATTCGAGGTTGGTTGGCGCCCCGACTTCTACCCCGGAGTAATAGCCGTCGAAAACAAATGCGTAACCCACTTTGCCTATGTCAAACGTGACGTCACCCTCCAATATTCCATTATTTGTTCCTACCCAATCCAAGGCGTTCTTTTCGGCACGCCACCAACTGACAAGACCCGGCCGAGGAGCTACACAGTCCGTTTGTGCCTGCAATAACATCGGGCATGCTGCAATGATAAAACAAGTAAATCCCTCCTTCGGCACTACTCTGCAAATACCCGCCAGTAGTTTTCTAAACTTGCTTCTTAATAGTCTTAGCAACAACACGGTGATTTCCGATCGTTAGGCGTTCCATTTGCTACTTTGGTCCACATATTGTCCAACTTGCGCCCGTTAAGGACGGAAGGGCCACATTTGTATATGTGGCTCCTAATGGATCACTAGTAAGCCAAATACGATTTGAACCAGTTGTAGGATCACGCCAAACAATGTCAGCAACTCCATCTCCGTTAAAATCCCCAACGCCGACAATATGCCAATTCAAATCCACTTCCGCCGATAACGTCACGCTACTGAGGAGATAGTTTGTCCCAGACATCTTCCAGACATAATTATTTCCTGTCGCATTATCACGCCATAGGATATCCCTTTGACCGTCTCCATTGAATTTCCCAGCCCCAACGATTTGTGAGTTGCCACTCGGCCACGGCGCTGAAACGACTACGTTGGTCAGAAAATTGGTTCCATTCATCAACCAAAGGGTGAATTGATTGGTCGCTGAGTTGGTCAAAACCAAGTCGGTCCTTCCGTCACCGTTAAAATCCCCTGTCGCAGCAATCCCGTAGGTCGAATCTGGTAGAGGGGGCATGGCCACAGTCGAAATTAAACTCGGGCCCTGCATTGTCCAAAGCCATACATTGCTGGTCCCAGTCTGCGTCCACAAAATGTCATTGTTGGCGTCGCCATTGAAGTCCGCCGTGCCGGAGATGACCCAATTGGTATTTGTCTGGGGCCAGATGCCGTTAGTGCAGGCATCGACAAAGGAGGTGGTCCCTTTCCGCCAAAGCACGTTTTGCCCCGTGCTGGTATTGCGCCAGAGCAAATTGGGGATTCCAGCCCGATCGAAGTCTCCCTTCTGCTGGGTGCCGGCCACCTCCGCGTAGGTGCCCGTCAATGTAATAAGTGCGTTTGTGGAATTCGTATTGTTGCCCAGCGAGATAAAGCTGCTTCCGATCCGGGTATAAGAGTTGTTATATTCCACCCCCCAAGGCCCCGGATTCTCAATGTCGTTGTCTGTGCATAGAACATTAGAGGTGTTAAAGAACACAAAGGCCCGGCTTGTTAGATTAGGCGGCATTATAAATTAGCGCCAGCGTGTGAATGCGCGAGGCGTCTCGAATGATTGGGTTTCGATCTCACCTTTGAAAGATCTCGGAATTCGATTGTGACTTTTTTGCCAAGCGTTGCGGCGATTCGTTGAAGCATATAACCGCATCCATTAAGTTCAGCCGGGCGCAGCGAGCAATCTGCGCGCCTTGGCTTGAAGGATGGCGATCAGGTTGCCCGTTCTTACATAGGCTTCGTACTCGCTGCGCTCTTCCTCGGTGAGGGCGCCTTCCGTACATTTACCGGCCAATTCATCAATTCGCGCCTGGAGTTGGGAATCCGCGCGCAATTGCACTAACCGCTCGGCCGCTTCCGGGGTAAGACAACGGCTGATGGGTTCCAATAATCGGTCGAGATATTCAGCCGCACTCATGGAGGATAATCTGCCCCCAACGTTATCACGATGTCAACCGTCGAACGCTTCACCCGGGCGCACAGGCGCTCTAACTTTCGAGGTAAGGACGCCGCAGACCATCCAGGCAATCCAACCAAGCTGTTGTGCCGTCTCTGCCGCTTCGCGGGCTGCGCCGACCCTGCCAATTCACTTGCGACCGAATTCTGTTTTCTCGCACCGCCCCATCGCGCGGTCGCCCGGGCGGAAGGCGACCGCCGGCAGCGGGAGGTCTGTGCCGGGCCGCTTTTGGATAGTCCTCCAAAAAAAGCGCGCACCGTGCGCGTCTCTTCTTGACAGGCCCGCTCGGCGGGGTCGAAAAATAGCGCGCACGGTGAGCGGCAGAGATTTTCAGTTCTGTGTTATAACCGATACGGTGAATTGAAAAATGTATGAAAGAATGCGCCGCCCAATTCGGGAAAGGATGCTGGGCCTCGGAAACGCGTTGCCCACACTTTGGAATTTCCGCCCCTATTTTTTCGATTTTCGCGCCTTGCGCGTTTTCGGATTTTCGCGCTCAGTCAAACCCAGTCGCACCCAGTCAAACCAATACCGGTCGAATTTAGGCGGGTGCATCAGGTTTTCCCCTATGATTAGGCTGCTTTTGTATCAGGGTGATCCACTGCCCACAATCTTGGAAGCCAGGCGTGCCGAAGCAATATGTCCGGGTTTCGGCCCAGGACGGCGACTGAATCTATTGAGGAGCCGTTTACGATGTGGAACGGTCGGGCGGGGGAAATTTTTTCAAGCCGGTGAGCTGGCAAAAAACTCGGGCCACAAAGAGCGGGTTGTTCTTGAGATAGCGTTTCCACAATCGCCGCGGTTCGCAGCACAGACGGAAAAACCACTCCAGGCCGGAGCGTTGCATCCAGCGCGGGGCTTGGCGGACTTTGCCGGCGTGAAAATCGAAGGCGGCCCCCACCCCGGCCATCAGGGTGACGTTGAGTTGCGGCAGGTACTCGGCCATGAACTTTTCCTGCTTGGGCGTGCTTAGACCAATCCACATGACATCCGGCTGGCTGGCCGCCACTTGCTCCTTTAGTTGTTGCTGCTCGCCGGCGTTTAGGGGGCGGAAGGGCGGCTCGTAAGTCCCCACCACTTGCAGCTTTGGAAAGCGGCCCAAGAGTTGTTCGCGCAGGGCTTCCGCGGTTCCGTTCGCGCCCCCGTAAAAAAAATGCCGGTAGCCGCGGCTTTGTGATAACTCCAGGACCGCCAGCATCAGGTCGGGTCCATAGACGCGGGCCATTTGCTTTTCGCCGTGCAGCCGGCCCATCCAAACCAGGGGCATCCCATCCGGCGTGCATAAAAACGACTGGTTGAGGATGTCGCGAAAGCGAGGGTCGGTCTGCGCCTCGGAAACGCCATGCACACCCGTGACGCAAATATAGCCTTTGCGCCTCTCGGTCAAAGCGGCCTCAATCGCGGCGCAAGCCAGCTCCATGTTCAGGACGCTGACCCCGACGCCCAAAACATTAGTTCGGCGAATTAGTTCGTTGCGCATAGCTTGCGATTTCAAATAATTGCTTTTTCCAGGCCTCGACGTTGGTGTTGGCCAGCAGCCATTGCCGGCCGGATTGGCCGCTGCGGCGACGCCAGTCTGGTCCGCGCCGCTCCACCTCTTCGATTTGCGCCGCCAATTCGGCGGCGTTCCCGGGCTGGTGAATCAGGCCGCTGGTTTCATCGACCAATTCGGGCATGCCGCCCGAGCGTGCCACCAAAGCTGGTTTGCCATAATCAAAAGCATCGTAAATGACAAAGGAGAGCGGTTCGCCCCAGATGGCAGGCTGGATCACCGCCTTGCACTGGGAGAGCAATTGATGTTTTTGATCTCCGCTCACATAGCCGCAATATTGCACCCGCTGGTTTGCGGCCGCTGCCGCCCGCACCCATTCCGATAAAGGTCCGTCCCCTGCCACCATCAGCCGGGGGCAGTTTTGCCCGAGGCGGCGGCCAAGAATCTCCCAGCACTTGAGAAGAACTTTAATCCCCTTGTCCTCGATGAGCCGTCCTAGAAAAAGATAATAATCCCCTTCGGGGAAATTGGCTTCAGTATTCACGGGCACTCGAGGGTGGTACAAACGAAATACCTTCTCTTTTGGCACGCCTCCGGCGATAAATTGATCGTGCATAAAATTCGAGATGGCCACCCATGCTTTGACCGCGTGATAGTGGTGTCGCAAGCGCATCCAACATAATACGCTGCCTAAGACCAAGGTTTTGAGCCGGGAGCCTTGCCACGCTCCGTCTTTGACCTGCCGCAGATAGGCGCGCCCCCAGCGTTGGGGTTGCAAACTCTCCGCGTTGTTTAGATACCCGGTAATCGAAAACGGGCGGAAGTTGTGAATGTATTGGATGATAGGAATTCGTTGACGAAGGGCTTCGCGATATACCGAGGGCGAGCCGACCGGGAAAACGTTATGAACCAGCCAGGCGTCTGCCTTGTCTTGGTTTTGCTGGAGCCGCAGCTTCGCCACGGATTTTGGATTGTAAAACATCCAGGCGATTTGTTGCCATTTGGCCGGAGCGCCGGGACCCTTCCATTCCGCGCTGTCAAATAAGCATTCGTCGAAATTGCCTTGAGGACCGAGAATTTGGGCAAATTGACGGACTGCGCTCTCCTCCCCTCCTGGCTCAAGATAACGGTTAAAGACCTGAAGAAGTTTTGGAGGACGTTCGGTCACAAGGGTCAATGCGCTATTTCAATCGGGCTTGTTTACACTAAAGCACTTGGCATGGCCAGCCATTCATTTAATTGGGCGCCATTTCCCCGAATTTGCGCTTGACGGTGGGGACGGCACGCCTTTTGATTGCGCGCATCCGCCAAACAACAACGGAATCGGCTGGCAGTCTATTTGCTTAATTTATGGAAAACCGAACGGTCGCTTGTTGGCTTTGCCAGGGAATGGCGGCGGTCCTTCTTGTCTGTGCCGCCTCTAACGCCTCGGCCCAAACCAACGCCACGGAAGCCACTCCCGAACAATTGAAGAAGTTGAGCATCGAGGACTTGATGAATCTCGATGTCACTTCAGTCTCCAAACAGCCGGAACGTTTTGGGGACGCCCCGGCGGCCATCGAGGTGGTGACAGGAGAGGACATCGCGCGAGCAGGGGCGTCGAGCATTCCGGAGGCGTTGCGTTTGGCGGGCAATTTGGACGTGGCGCAGGAGAATGCGCATGACTGGTCGATCAGCGCGCGGGGATTCAATAGCGGCTCGGCGAATAAGTTGCTGGTTCTGATGGATGGGCGGACGCTTTACACGCCGCTCTACGCGGGCGTTTTTTGGGATGTGCAGGATTACCTGCTGGCGGACATTGACCGGATTGAAGTGATTGCCGGTCCCGGTGGCACTTTGTGGGGGGCCAATGCGGTCAACGGCGTCATTAATATTACCAGCAAGAGCGCCAAGGACACGCAGGGACTTTATCTCGAAGCCGGCGGCGGAAACCAGTTGCAGGACTTTACCGGATTGCGCTACGGCACGACCCTGGCCTCCAATGTTTATTTTCGCGTGTATGGGAAATACTTTGATCGGGCCGGCGAAGTGTTCGCGGGCGGCGCGGGCGCGGGCGATCCGTGGACCATGGGCCAGACGGGTTTTCGGATGGATTGGGACTCTTCGGTCCAAAACCTCCTGACGGTGCAGGGAGATTTCTATGACGGCGCGGAGGGAACATTAACCCACGACGACACGCGGGTCAGCGGCGGCAATGTTTTGACTCGATTCAGCCACAGCTTTTCGTCCGATTCAGACCTCAGCGTGCAACTTTACTATGACGAAACGCGCCGCATTGTTCCGGGCACGTTTGGAGAGAACCTGAGCACCTACGATCTTGATATTCAGGACCGTTTTCTCCTGGGCAGCCGCAACCATTTTGTGGTGGGTGGCGGCTACCGTTTTACGGATGACAATGTGGGCAATTCGCCCGCAGTGGCTTTTCTTCCGGCGCATTTGGACCGCAATTTGTTCAACATTTTTGGCCAGGATGAAATCACCCTTACGGAAGGTTTGAATTTCACCCTCGGCACCAAGCTCGAACACAATGACTACACCGGTTTCGAGGTGGAACCCAGCGGACGCCTGGGCTGGACGATTGCCCCAAATCAGTTGGTCTGGGGAGCGGTTTCGCGTGCGGTGCGAACGCCCTCGCAAATTGACGAGGATATTTTCAGTCCTGGCAATCCGCCTTATTTTCTGGCGGGCGGGTCCAACTTCGTGTCGGAAACGCTGCTGGCTTATGAGCTTGGCTATCGCACCAAGATTACCGAAAAAATCTCCGGCTCAATTTCCGCCTACTACAACAACTACGACAATTTGCGCACCGTCACCCCGGGAGCCGTGGCGGGAAGTCCTGCTTACATTCAGAATAATCTGCAAGGAGAAACCTACGGGTTTGAATCGAGCGCGACCTGGCAGATTGTGGACTGGTGGCGGTTGCACGGCAGCTACGATTTGCTGAAGGAACACCTGCACCTGAAACCCGGCACAGCCGATTTGAATGGCGGCCAGGGAGAAACCTCTGACCCGCAACAGCAGTTTGCCTTTCGGTCCTCGATGGATTTGCCGCACAACGTGCAGTTCGACGTAGGGCCGCGCTGGGTGGACAAGCTGCCGAACATTTCCAGCGGCACGCCCGGCAATGTGCCGGCCTATTTTGAATTGGAAGCGCGGTTGGCCTGGCGCGCCTCGCGCAACCTGGAATTCTCCATCGTGGGCCAAAACCTATTGCACGATCACCACCCGGAGTTTGGCTATCCGAGTCCTATGCGCGAAGAAATCGAGCGCAGCGTCTATGGAAAGGTGGCATGGCAATTTTAAGGTCCCTAGCCGGGCGCAGCCGCATTTTCGCCTCGTGGCTGCTGGCGTTGAGCACGCTGGTTGCGACCGCCCAGAGCACCGAGACGACTGCAGAATACAAGGTCAAGGCCGTTTACCTCATCAAGTTCGTCCAGTTTGTGGGCTGGCCGGCCAGCGCCTTTGCCAGTGGGGACGCGCCCCTGGTCATCGGGGTGCTGGGCAATGATCCCTTTGGCCGGGTGCTGGACGAAGTGCCTGAGGGTGAAGTGGTCAAGAATCGGCGTGTGGTCATCCGCCGCTATCGGAATATAAGAGACGTGGACAATGCTCAAGTCCTCTTCATCGGGCAGTCGGAAGCGCCGCGCATCCGCCCCATCCTGGGCGAACTCAAGGGCCAGAGCATTTTAACGGTCAGCGACATTGAGGGCTTTTCCTACGAGGGCGGCATTGTGCGCTTTCTGATGGTCAACAACAAAGTGCGCTTTCGCATCAACGTGGATGCCGCCCGGGACGCCAATTTGCAAATCAGTTCCAAACTGCTGCAATTGGCCGAGATCGTGCATGATCCGGTCCATTAGATGAACCTCAAGGACGCGCCCATCAAGAAAAAGCTGACGATGGTCATCATGCTGACCAGCGCGGTGGTTTTAGTACTGACAGCAACCGTTTTCATTATTTACGAAGTCGTCACCTTTCGGCAAAGCCTGCGGCAGAATTCCCAAACCATCGCGCAAATTACGGCTGCGGAAAGCAGCGCGGCGGTGGATTTCGAGGATGAAAACGTCTGCCAGGAAATAATTTCCAAGTTGAGCGCCGAGCCGACCATCCTCCTGGCCGCGCTTTACTCCAAGGATGGGAAAATCCTGGCGCACTATCCGGAGTCCTCGCCTTCCAATTACTTTCCCACCATTGCCGGAGCCAAGCCCTATTCCATTGAGCACGAAACACTCAACCTCTTCGTGCCGGTCAAAGTGGAGCCGCGCATCGTGGGCACGCTGTATCTCAAGTGGGACCTGAGCGGCGCGTATCGCCGTTATCGCTGGTATGGCGGAATGGTCGCCCTCGTGCTGGCGGGTTCGCTCGGCATTGCCCTGGGTATTGCCAACTGGCTGCAGCGCGGCATTTCCGAACCCATTCTCGAACTGGCCGATACGGCCCGCGCCATCGCTTTCAAACGCGATTATAATGTCCGGGCCAATAAATACGGCGAAGACGAGCTGGGTCTTTTCACCGACGCCTTCAATCACATGCTGACCCAGATTCAGGAGCGCGACGAAGCGCTGCGCAAAAATGAGGAGCAATTGCGCCGCGCCCTGCAAGCCGCCCAGACGGCGGCCGATGAAGTTCGCGCCTTGAATTCCGAACTGGAGGAACGTGTCACGAACCGCACCAACGAGCTGGCCTCGATCAATCGCGAATTGGAGGCCTTCACTTATTCAGTCTCGCATGATTTGCGCGCCCCGTTGCGCCACATCGACGCCTTCGCGCAAATTCTGGAGGAAGATCTGGGCAACGACCCCACCGGGGCGGCGAAACATGTCCTGCGCATCCGGCAGGGAGTCCAAAGCATGGGCCGGCTGATTGATGATTTGCTGAACCTGTCGCGCGTGGGACGCGCGGAGGTCCAAACCGTGACCGTTCCACTGGACCAAATCGTGGAGGAAGTGCTGACCGAAATGCGGCCCGAATTGGTCAATCGCAAGATCGAGTGGCATATCGGCCCATTGCCGTCCGCCCGGATCGATCCTGGATTGATTAAGCAGGTTTTTGCCAACTTGATTTCCAACGCAGTCAAGTACTCCCGTCCGCGCGACCCGGCGGTGATTGAGATTGGCCAGGAACAAATCGAGGGGAAGACCTCGATTTTTGTCCGCGACAACGGGGTTGGGTTCAACATGAAATATGCCGACAAGCTTTTCGGCGTTTTCCAGCGGCTTCATCGGGCCGAGGACTTTGAGGGCACGGGCGTCGGCCTGGCCACTGTCCAGCGCATTATTCATCTGCACGGCGGCCAGATTTGGGTCAATGCGGAACTGGACAAAGGAGCCACTTTCCATTTTACTCTGCGAGGAATGGAAAAAACCTGATACACATGAGCACACCGATTGAAATATTGCTGGTCGAGGATAACCCCAACGATTTGGAACTGACCATGCACGCGTTGACCAAACATAATTTGGCCAACAAAATCCATGTGGTGCGCGACGGCGAGGAAGCGCTGGACTTTCTGTTTTGCCGCGGCACTTTCAGCAGCCGCACCTTCGACAACGCCCCCAAGGTTGTGCTGCTGGATTTGAAGCTGCCCAAGGTGGACGGCCTGGAAATTCTGCGCGCGGTCAAATCCGACGCCCGGACAAAGGCCATCCCGGTGGTGGTCATGACCTCCTCCAAACAGCAGCGCGACTTGGTGGAGAGTTACCAAGTGGGAGTCAACAGCTACATCCAGAAGCCGATTAATTTCGCCGAGTTCCAGGAAGTCATCCGGCACCTTGGCTACTACTGGCTGGCGATCAATCAGCCTCCCCCCAGCGGCGCCTTCAAGTAACGTCGCGCGCGCGCCGCGATTGTTGACATGTTTTCCATCCAAAAATGGTTTGCCAAAGATGATGAGTTCTTTGCCTTGCTCATCGCCAGCGCGCTGGAGGGCCGGGCCAGCGTCCTGACCCTCAAACAAATCCTGCGGGAGGCGCGGGCGGAAAATAGTCTCGACTCATTTGCCGCCACTCGCCGCAAGGACAAACAAATCACCGCCCGCATCACCGAACTGCTGGCCCGCGCGTCGATAACCACCCTCGATCCCGAGGACATCGAAGCGATTTCCCATGCGCTTTACAAAATTCCCAAGACCGTGGAAAAATTCGCCGAACGCTATCTCATTTGCGCGGATCAGTTGACCCAAGTGGATTTTTCCCCGCAAATCGTCCTGGCGGAACAGGCGACCGATACCGTCGCCACGGTTATTAAAGAATTGGAAGGGTCCCACTTCGGGCAAGTCAATGCCTCCAATGAGCGGCTGCAGAAAATCGAAGGGGATGCCGACAAGCTCATGCTCAAACTTTTGACCGAGTTGTACAGCGGCAAGTATCCGCCGATGACGGTGGTGATGGTGAAGGACCTCTACGAACTGCTGGAGAAAGTGGTGGACCGCTGCCGGGACGTGGGCAATGTGGTCGAGAACGTGGTGTTGAAACACTCTTGAGCGCGCATGGATCCCGTCTTCTTCCTTTTGCTGGTGCTGGGGACGGTATGGGCCTTCACTTTTACCAACGGCTTTCACGATGCGGCCAACGCCATTGCCACGGTCGTCGGAACCCGGGTATTGACACCGCGGCAGGCGGTTGTGATGGGGGCGGTTACCAATTTCATCGGGGCGTTGTCAGGGGTCGCGGTCGCCAAGACGATCGGGGCGGGGTTGGTCGATGCCCACTTCATTACCACCGCCACCGTTTTTTGCGGGATGCTGGGCGGTATTGGGTGGAATCTGCTCACTTGGTATTTCGGTCTCCCGTCCAGTTCAAGCCACGCCTTGATTGGCGGCTTGCTTGGGGCCGCCCTCGCCTCCGCGCATAACCAATGGTCGGTCATTAAATGGTCTGTTTCGCACATGGATCCAAAAACCGGCCAAATTGTGTCTGGCGGTCTTTATGCAAAGGTCGTTCTGCCGATGATCACCTCGCCAGTGGTTGGTTTCGTCGGAGGCATGATGGTGATGGGCATCCTTTTTGCCGTCATTCGCCCGATGCGTCCGCGGACGGTGGATAAACTTTTTGGCAAACTTCAATTGGTCAGCGCCTCCTACATGGGTTGGGCCCATGGTTTTGCCGATGGTCAAAAAACGATGGGCATCATGGCGCTGGCCTGTTACGTCGCGACCAAAAATGGCGACCTGAAAAATGCGCCCCACTGGCTCGGGTTTCTCCGCACGCCGGATTTCGAGGTCAAGCGCTGGGCGGAATGGACCTGCGGCCTTGCCATGGCGATGGGGACTTACATTGGCGGCTGGAGGATTATTCAGACGCTCGGCCGCAAGATGGTCCGCCTGCGTCCGGTCCATGGTTTTGCGGCGGAAACCACCGGCGCCACCGTGTTGCTCATCACCGGCAAACTGGGCATGCCTGTTTCGACCACGCACGTCATTACCACGGCCATCATGGGAGTTGGCTGCGCCCGCCGTTTCAGCGCGCTGAATTGGACTTTGGTTGAGCGAATCCTGTGGGGATGGGTCCTGACCATCCCCGCCACGGCTGCCGTCGCGTATGTCTTGGTGTGGCTGGCGCAGGCTTTAGGTTTGACCCACTGAGGTTTAGGACTTCCCGTGCCGCAGGCCTGACAATTGCCCCGGCGTCATCAGCCAATCCAGGCTGGCGCACTGGCCCAATCGCAGCTTGGTCACGGACAATTTGCACAAGCCGCCCTTCTTCAGTTCGATGGACATAGTGTCCTGTCCGGTCAGCAAAATCGAAATCAGGCGGGACAGGAACGGTTCGTGGCCCGCCAAAACAATTTGCTTCATCGCCGAATGCTTCTCATTGATTTCGTCAATAATCGCTTTCGGATCGGCCTCGGCCACAAGATTGCGGGTGACAATCATTTTTTTGGATTTGAGCGCTTCCTGCAAAATTTCCGCCGTGCGCAAGGCGCGCAGATACGGGCTGGTCAAAATCAAATCAAAGGACAATTCCATCCTTTCGATGCCGCGCGCTTCCTCGAACATTCGTTTCTCGCCCTCAGCGGTGAGGGGGCGTTTGCTGTCCGGACGCCATTTTGAACTTCGCGCATAAGGTTTGCCGTGGCGGAGAAAAAATAAGTTCATAGTTTGTTGGCTTCATGCCGGATGTCGCGCGCCTCGCACAAATAAACCACTTCCTCCGCAATGTTGGTCGCGTGGTCGGCGACCCGTTCCAGACTTTTGGAAACCGTCATCAGGTTCAGGCAGCGCGAAATCGTGGAAGGATTTTCGACCATGAAACTGGAAAGCTCCCGGTAAAGCTGCCGGTTGATGGCATCGACCTCCTTGTCGCGCGGCACCACAGCTCGCGCTTTTTCCGGTTGTTTGTTGACAAAGGCATCGAGCGATTCCTTCAACATGCCCAGGGCGATGGCGGCCATGCGCGGAATGTCCAGATAGGCTTTGAGCTGGGGCTCCCGGTTCAATTCCTGCGCCCGGCGCGCGATGGTCGTTGCTTCATCGCCAATCCGCTCGAGGTTTTGCGAAATTTTCATGGCGACCGTGATCAAGCGCAAATCCGACGCCAGCGGCGCTTTGGACAAAAGATGAATGGCCAGGTCATCGATCTCGATTTCGTATTTGTCCACCACGTCGTCATTTTGCTGCACTTGTTGCGAGAGGGCGTCGTTGCGGTCGGTCACGGCTTGCACCGCCTGGCTGACGGCGCTCTCGGCGCAACTGCCCATCATCAGCAATCGTTCCTTAAAACCGGCCAGTTCTTCGTCAAAATATTTTTGCATGGCAAGAGTCTCCTTCCGGTTCAGCCAAAGCGGCCGGTGACATAGTCTTCCGTCTGCTTGTTGGCTGGGTTCGTAAAAATTTTATGCGTCTGGTCCAACTCGATCAGTTTGCCGAGATAGAAAAAGGCCGTGAAACCGGAAATGCGCGAGGCCTGCTGCATATTATGGGTCACAATAACAATGGTGAACTGCTTTTTCAATTCGAGGATCAGTTCCTCGATTTTCGCCGTGGCCAGGGGGTCCAGCGCGGAGGCCGGTTCATCCATCAGCAGCACTTCCGGCTCGATGGCCAGGGCGCGCGCGATGCAGAGGCGCTGCTGTTGTCCGCCGGAAAGGCTCAACGCGCTGGAATGCAGCCGGTCCTTGACTTCGTCCCACAGCGCCGCGCGCTGCAAGGCCTGTTCGAGACGCTCGTTCAGCGCCGCCTTGCGCCGCACCCCGTTCAAGCGCAATCCCACTGTTACGTTTTCGGCCACCGTCATGGTTGGAAACGGGTTCGACTTTTGAAAAACCATCCCGACCCGCCGCCGCACCAAGGTGGGATCGACCTGGCTCGCATAAAGGTCTTCGCCAAACAAACGGATGCTTCCCTCGACTCGCGCGTTCGGCGACAAATCGTGCATCCGGTTCAAACTGCGCAGGAAAGTCGATTTGCCGCATCCGCTCGGCCCGATGATGGCGGTGACGGCGCGCGGCGGGATTTGCATCGAAACATCGTTGAGCGCCTGAAGACTGGAAAACCAAACGTTCAAATGCCGCACGTCGAAAGTCACCGCGGATTCGGCCACGCCGGGCTTCGCGGAAACGACTGGGCTTTGATCGGTCATATCAGTCAATCCTAATTACCTTGGCAGATGCGGGCCGGGCCCGCGGGTCATCAACCTGACCCCGATATTGACGCTCAGAGCCAGGGCGATCAAGACCAATGCCCCCGCCCAGGCCTGGCGGTGCCAATCGTCATACGGGGCAATGGCGTAGAGGTAAATCTGCACCGGCAGGGCCGAGATCGGTTCGGAAAGCTTGTGCGTCCAAAAGTGATTTCCGGGCGTGGTGAAGAGCAGGGGCGCGGTTTCGCCCGCGATGCGCGAGGCGGCCAGCAGCACGCCGGTGATAATTCCTTTGCCAGCCGTTTTCAGCACAATGTGAACGACGCATTTCCATTGCGGAATGCCCAGAGCCAGGGCTGCTTCGCGATAACTGCCCGGCACCAGCGCCAGCATTTCTTCAGTCGTGCGGATGATCAGCGGGATCATCATAAACCCAAGGGCCAGCCCGCCGGCATAAGCCGACGACCCGTGCATCGGAATGACCACCAGGGCATAGACCACGATGCCCCAAACAATCGAGGGCGTTCCGTTCAGGATATCCGCCGCGAACCGCACCGCAAAATTCATTTTGCCCGAGCCGAATTCGGAAAGGTAAACGCCCCCCAACACGCCAATCGGCACTCCAATCAACGTCCCCAGCCCTGTCAACACCAGAGTGCCGACAATGGCATTGGCCATGCCGCCCCCCGACTCCCCCACCGACTTGGGCAGATGCGTCAGAAAATTCCAATCCAGCGAACTGGCCCCGAGTTTGATCAGATGGAAAAGAATCAGAGCCAGCGGCGTGATGACGAGCAGCGCGCAGAGCAGGCACGCCGCTGAGAGGAGCGAACTCTTCAGCGCCCGCCATTGGTGATGGCGCGTGTTCATGCTTGCCGCCGGTGTTTTGGAACACCCGCCGCGCCAATCAAAAGACGAGCCACAATATTAGTGACAATCGTGACCAGGAGCAGCACCAACCCCAGCTCATAGAGCGCGCTGGTGTGCAGGTCGCTGGTCGCCTCGGCGAATTCGTTGGCAATGGCGCTGGCCAGTGTGTAGCCGGGAGCGAGGAGCGATTTCGAGATTTCGGGACGATTGCCAATGACCATCGTGACGGCCATCGTCTCGCCCAAAGCGCGTCCCAAGCCCAGCATGGCCGCACCGAAAATGCCGCGGGTTGAAGTGCGCAGCACCGCCAGGCGCGTCACTTCCCAGCGGGTGGCGCCGAGGGCAAAAGCCGCTTCACGTTGCGCGGCGGGCACGGCGCGGAAGACCTCGCGCGAAATGGAAGTGATAATGGGCACAATCATGATTGCGATAATTATGGCTGCGGCCAGAATGCTCACCCCGTAAATCGGCCCTTGGAACAGAGGCAGAAAACCGAGGACGCGCTTCAGCAGCGGGAACAGGTGGTCATCGGCGCCATTGCCCCGCAGCCAGGGCACCATCACAAAAATTCCCCACAAACCAAAGATCACGCTGGGAATGGCGGCCAGCATTTCGATCAACGAGATGGCCGGCTGGCGCACCCACTGCGGAGCCAATTCGGTGAGGTAAATCGCCGTGCCCAGGCTCAAAGGCAGCGCAATGA
>Ga0075522_10001922_pt1 | contig 15623 bp, 16 predicted proteins | sample NGEPerA_FD_74796 | JGI IMG/M metagenome (GOLD analysis project Ga0075522, IMG submission 74796) | Arctic peat soil microbial communities from the Barrow Environmental Observatory site, Barrow, Alaska, USA - NGEE PermafrostL2-A | ecosystem: Environmental > Terrestrial > Soil > Wetlands > Peat ... | reverse complement strand
GACCGACACAGCGAAGGTCGGCAGTGGCACCGGCTCATTCATGAGCCGAAGCTCGGTCACCGCCGCGACTTCCGCCCACCGCGCGTCGAAGCAGCTGCGCTTCGAAATCCTCAACGCCGCCTCGTGGCGGCTCGACCAGCCGGTGGAGCGGCTCGGGATCGGCGCGTCCGGGATCCTCGTCGACGGCGAGCCTGCCGGCATCACGCTGGCCCAGCTCGCAGCCACGGATCCGAGTGACAACGGTGGCTACTCGCTGGACGTCTCGGTCACCTACGACCCGGTCCAGGCAGCACACCCGTACGCCACCCACGCCTGCCTCGTGGAGGTTGATCCCGGAAGCGGCGCGGTGGAGATCCGGCGCTACGTCGTGGCGGACGACTGCGGCACGGTGATCAACCCGACGATCGTCGACGGGCAGGTGGTCGGGGGCATTGCGCAGGGAATCGGCGCCGTGCTCTACGAGGAGATCACCTACGGGTCGGACGGCCAGCTGCTCAGCGGCAGCTTCATGGACTACCTGATCCCGACCGCCGGCGAGATGCCAAACGTCGTCGAGATCAAGCACCTGGTCACGCCATCGACTGTGCACGAGCTCGGCACCAAGGGCATCGGCGAGGGCGGCACCATCGGCTCCACGGCCGCGGTAGCCAATGCGATCGCTGATGCGCTCTCGGTTCCCAACGGTACCCTCCCCTTCACCCCGGACCGCATCCTGAGCCTGCTCAGAGCGAAAACGCGCTGAGGCGCCTCACGGCGGCGGGCATCGTGCTGCTCGCCTTGAACCTTCGCATCGCGGTGGGCGAGATCCCACCGGTGCTGCGCGACCTGCCGCTGGGGGACTTCGGCCACTCGATCCTGGTGACGATTCCGGTGATCTGCTTCAGCCTCGCTGCGTTCGCCGGCCCGCCCCTTTCGGCTCGCCTGGGCGAGGAACGCGGCCTGCTGATCATGTGCGCGGCCCTCTGCGCGGGCCTCGCATTGCGACCGTGGTGGCCCAGCTTCTCGCTCTACGCCGGCACCATCCTGTGCGGGCTCGCGGTGGCTGTGATGAACGTGATGATGCCAAGCGTCTTGCGCCGCCGATTCCCCAATCACATGGGCGAGATGACTGCTGCATACACGATGTCGTTATCGATCGGGGCAGGTCTCGCCGCAGGCCTCACCGTGCCGCTGGTGAGCGCGTTGGGTGGATCGGTGGCGTGGGCCCTGGCGATCTGGGCGGTGCCGGCGGCGATCGCCTTTGCGCTGTGGTTCCCTCAGCTGCGCCAGCCGCGGCCCGGCCACCGGCCTGCCGGTGCAGACATCGGCCTGTTGAGGGATTGGCGCGCATGGCAGATCACGCTGTTCTTCGGCCTGCAGTCGGCAGTCTTCTACACGCTGCTCTCGTGGCTCCCCACGATCTATCGCGACCACGGCGCGCGCCCGGCGGCAGCAGGCGCTGTGCTGGCGGTCATGGCTGCCGTGGGGATCGTGGGCAACTTCGCGGCGCCGTTGCTGGCGAACCGTTTCGGCCGGCCCCGGCTGGCAGTTGCAGGCACCGCGCTGATCACGATTGCAGGCCTGGTGGGAGTGCTGCTCGCCCCGACTCAGCTGGCTTTCGTGTGGGCGACCCTGCTTGGCATCGGCACCGGCGGGACCTTCAGCGTCACGCTGCTCCTCATGGCCTCTCGCGGACGCGACGCCGTGATCGCGGCGCGACTGTCGAGCATGGCCCAGGGAATTGGATACATGATCTCCGCGCTCGGCCCATTGGTCGCCGGGCTGATGCATTCGATCAGCGGCGGGTGGACCGTGCCGATCATCGTGACGATCGCCGTTTGCGCCGCGCAGCTGGCAGCGGGGTTGGCGGCAGCACGCCCAGGGGTCGTGGCCCGCTAGTGGGCCGGTCCACTACTAGTCCCGCGTCATACCCATGATCGAGCCCGACACCGAACGTGGGTCGCGCTCGCCCCACTCGCCCTTTTCCACGGCTTCGAGGAAGCGGCCAACCGCGTCATTGAACGCCTCTGGATCCTCCAGGTTGGCGGTGTGGCCGGTTCGGGGAAGGATCACCAGCCCCGATGTCGGGATCATGCGTTTCATCATCAGTGATGGCTCGAGGCTGCCCTCGTCCTCGTCCCCGGTGAGGATGAGGACCGGCGTCCTGACCGCGCGAAGCTCGTCCTGCAAGGCGTAAAGGGAAGGACGGCCCGCCTGAACGCCGCGCATGGTGAGCGCGGCCCCGGTTGAGTCGTGTTGTGCCAGCGCGCCGGCGAACTCCCGCCACTCACGCGGATTCCTGTTCTGAAGCTGCACTCGAGCAGGCCCGACTGCGTAGCTCTCGGCCACCTTGGCCGAGCCCTGCGACTCGAATGCGTCTGCGAGCGCGTGGCTCTCCTTGCGGAACTGCCCTCCCTTCTCAGGCTGCGACCCGTACCCGACGCCCGCGACGACCGCGGAGCGAACGCGGTCCGGGTGGCGCAGGACCAGGTGCAGCGCCGCGAATCCGCCCATCGAAAGGCCCACGACGTGGGCAGTCTTTGCCCCCGAGGCATCGAGGACCGCGATCGCGTCATCGACGGCCCGCTCCTGCGAGTAAGCGGCCAGGTCGGTCGGGACGTCAGAGGGCCGATAGCCGCGCGCCGAGTAGGTGATGCAGCCGTACGCACCGGCGAAACGGCGCACCTGGTGAGCCCAGCTGCGGTGATCGCCGGCGAACTCGTGGATGAAGAGCAATGGAGACCCACGCCCGTCCTCCTCGTAATAGAGCTCGACACCGTCGCTGGTTTGGGCCTTCACGCGTCTCCGTGTCGCGAGGCTACGTGACGACCCTGGCCAGGATCGGGCTGGGGTGGAAGCCGTTGCACGGGTTCAGCTCTTGCGGGCACGCGGAGATCGCGGCGACGATGCCGTCCACCAGCGCGCGCATAACGATCTTGTCACCCGGCTTGCTGGTGGGAATCTCGTTACCGAACGTGCGGTCGGGGTGGATCGGGGCGTTCTGGAATATGTTGATCACGTCCGGGATCTGCCACTCCTCGTAGCGCCAGGGAGCCAGGGCCTCCAGGAAGTTGCTGCGGCAGCTGCGATGGTTCTCGACCCCGTAATCGATCTTGTAGCGGCGGCTGTCGCACATGGAGGTGATCAGGTCATGCATGCCGACGTCGTCGCTGATGATCTCGTACATGTCGCGCCTCCAGTTGGTCTGCAGGCGGTCGCCGACGTTCAGGTTCAGACGTAGCGTGGTCGAGCGCGTGTGCGTGGCCGACAGCCACTCCTTGGGGTCGTTCTCGATGACCGAGATGAAGTCGGCGACCTGCTGACCCTCGACGTCGACAATCTCCAGCAGCGCGCCTTTCGGGACTCGGAATGCCCGCCCTTCGCCGGCGGGAACCAGGACCTCGGTGACGTTTGCCATCAGACGTCCATCAGCGCTTTGCGTTGGGCGCCGTCGATGGGGATGTGAGCGCCATTGATGAAGTAGGCCCTTGGCGAGACCAGGAACGTGACCAACGACGCCACCTCTTGCGGCTCACAGATCCGGCCGAGCGGAATGGATGAGACCGCCAGCTCGTGCGCGCGGCTCTGGTCCACCTTCTTGTCGCGTGCAAGGGCCTTCTCGAGCCCATCCCAACGATCGGTGTTGACAGGTCCAGGGTTGACGGTGTTGATGCGGACGCCATAGCGCCCGTATTGCTCGGCCACCGACGAGGCGAAGTTGATGTCGGCCGCGTTGGCCACGCCCGCCGTCATCTCCCAATAGCTCGGCTTGAGGCCGTCATTGCCGACCACGAGCACGATTGCACCCTCTCCCCGTTCGCGCATGTGTGGAATGACAGCGCGCACCGAACGCACGTAGCCCATGAACTTCAAGTTGAGGCTTGAGAACCAATGCTCCTCGGTCAGCTCTTCGAGCAGCCCACCGGGTGAGCTCCCGGCGCACGTGACGAGGATGTCGATGTGCCCGAAACGCTTCAAGGTTTCATTTACACACCGATCAACGTCTTCGGTTTTGCTCATGTCGCCCGCGAGTGCGACGACCGCTCGCCCTGTCCTGCCGGCGATGTCGGCGGCGACGTGCTCCAGCGGCCCCGCTGTGCGCGCCGTGATCACCACGTCGGCGCCTTCTGATGCCAGCTGCTCCGCGACCGCCCTTCCGATGCCTTTGCTGGCCCCCGTGACAAATGCAACCTTGCCGGTGAGTTGAAGATCCATCCCGGCTAGGCCTCGAACACCTGAACGCGAAGAGGAGTGCAGTTGAAGGCGTTGCACGGCACCATCACGTCCAGGGGGCAGTTCGACAGGCCGACCAGGACGTCCATCTCCGCCCTCATCTCGACGTAGTCGCCGGCCTCGTTGACGGGTTCCTTGATCCACCAGCGGTCGTTGTCGCAGTCATGGACGAAGTTCATGTTCAGGTCGAACGTGTCAGGCAAATCCTCCGAGGCGATGCCGTAAGGCGCCACGGCGGCGGCGATCTGCTCCTGGCATCCGTCGCGAGGCCCGAATCCGTTCGACTCGTACAGGTAGCGATTGCACATTCGGTGGTGCGTGTCGTGCACGCCCTTGATCTTCGCCGTCTCCTTGACGATGGTCATCATCGGCCGGCACAGCGTGGACATGAGCGTGTCCCCCTCGGTGAGGTGGTCGCGGGGAATGTAATCGCCTTTGTGCATCATCGGGTAGCGCGTCCGCGAGTACGAGGTGGAGAGCTTTTCGCGAAGGTTCTCCATGTTGAACACCGCGACGTCGCACACCTGCTTGCCCTCGACGTCGGTGATGCGGATGCTCTGGCCCTTCTTCAGCTCCACCGCTTTGCCCGACTTTGGGGGCATGACGACGTCGAGCAAGATCCCGTCGTTGACAGCCTTCATTCAGCTTCTCCTTTAACTAGTTCCGCCGGACGCCTTCGGCACGTCCGCATGTCCCGTCGTCCGGCCGAGAAACACCTCCCCGATGTCCTCTCGCGCCAGCAATTCCTTCGCGTCGGAGGACACCTTCATGGTTCCCCCCGCCATCACGTAAGCCCAGTCGGAGACGGCCAGGGCAGCGAGCGCCTTCTGCTCTACGATGAGCACCGCCGTGCCAGCCCTGCCGAGCCGCAACACGTGCTCCTCGAGGAGCACCCTCGACAGCTCTGAGCTCAGATTCGAGGTGGGCTCGTCGAGCACCAGGATGCGCGGCTGGAGCATCAACACCCGCGCCATCGCCAGCATCTTCCTTTCGCCACCGCTCAGCTTGCTGGCGGTTCTCTTGAGCATCTTCTTGAGCGCCGGGAACACCTCCAACACCGCCTCGACGCGGGTGGGCACCTCCGCTTTCGTCAGCAGGTAGCCGCCCATCCCCAGGTTGTCGAGGACGTTGAGGGTGTCGAAGACGTCGTTGATCTGCGGAACGTAACCGAGCCCGCGCTTGGCCAGGTGGTTGGCGCGCATGTTGGTGATGTCCTCGCCCTCCAGGAACACCCGTCCATCCATCGCCGGGATCATGCCCACGACCGCTTTCAGGAAGGTGCTCTTGCCGGCGCCGTTGGGCCCGACGATGGTGACGATCTCCCCCAGCCCGACGCTGGCCGATGCGTCCATCACGATGGGAGCGCCGCCGTACCCTGCGGTCAGGCTCTCGACCCGCAGGTGGGCTTGCGGACGGCCGGCTTCGCTATCCGACGAGATAGGCATCCAGGACCTCCCGGCGGGCGCCCACGTCACTCATCGAGCCCTCGGCGATGACCTTCCCCTGTGCCATCACGATCACGGGATCGCACAGGCGTTCCACGACGCTGAGCTCGTGCTCGACCATGATCATCGAGAGGCCCTCGTCTCGCAGGTCGAGGAGGTAGTGCTCGATCTCCCGGGCCAGGGTCGGGTTCACGCCGGCAAACGGTTCGTCGAGAAGGACCATCTTCGGATTGGCCATGAGCGCCCGCATGATCTCGAGCAGCCGCTTCTGGCCACCGCTGAGGTTGGCCGCGAGCTCGTTCTCCTTCGCAGTCATCGAAAAACGGTCGAGGACCGAGCGCGCAACTTCCACCAGGGCGTCCTCGCTGGGTCCCCAGTAGCGGCGGCCCAGCTCGGCCCCGAGCAGCGATTCGCCTTTCTGGTGAGGCGCGGCGACCAGGAGGTTCTCAAGCACTGTCAGCTTCGTGAACTCGGCGGAAAGCTGGAAGGTTCGGATCATCCCCAGCCGCCCGATCCGGTGGGCGGGCAGGCCGGTCACATCGCGGCCTTCGAACACGACGGTTCCCGAATCGGGCTTGATCGCACCGCCAACGATTCCCATCAGGGTCGACTTGCCCGCGCCGTTGGGTCCGATGAGGCCGGTGATGTGCCCACGCAGCGCATTGAACGTGGCGCCGTTGACCGCCATCACACCCCCGAAGCCTCGACTCACGTCGCGGACCGAAAGTACCTGCTCCGGCTCTGAGGCCATCCCGCTAATCCACTGGCGCCGGGGGCGCCACTGGCACCGCCGGCACCCGAGTGCTGCCGCCGGTGATCAGAGGCCGCCGGCGGAACCGCCCCGGCTGCTCAGGAAAGAGCCCATTCGGCCGGAACCAGAGGAACAGAAGGATGAGCAGGCCGACGCACACCCACTGCATCGCCTCGATGAACCCCTGGTAGAAGATGGCCGGCAGGTAGCGGGTCGCCTCCAGGAAGCCGACGGGCACGAGCAGGGTGCCGACCATGGCCCCCCAGTTGTTTCCAGCGCCGCCAACAAGGATCGCTGCCAGGAAGACGAAGGTTTCCGGATAGAGCCACGAACCGGGCGACCACGCCTGGATGAACTCGACGAAAACGGCGCCGCTGACGCCGGCGATGAAGCCGCCGACGACGAAGACCATCAGCCGGAGCGCCGTCACCCCCTTGCCGAGGGCGGATGCCGCACGCTCGTTGTCGCGCATCGCTCTCAAGGTCCTGCCCAGGGGCGACCTCGTGATGCCCTGGACGAACAGGAAGACGACAACGGTGAGGAAGGCGGCCCATCCCGCGTACGCCCACTGATAATCGAGCGGAGAGAGCCCGAGCTGATCGTACAGAGGCTGCGGGATCGTCGCGAGGCCGGCCGGCCCGTTGACAAGGCCGGTGGCGTTGGAGGCGACCAGAGTGGCGATCAGCGACAGCACGAGCATGACCATCGCCTGGTAATCGCTGCGCAGGCGCCGCAGGCTGATCACGCCGACGACCAGCGACAGAACAGCGGCTGCCGCGCCGCCGGCAAGGATCGGCAGGGGAAATGGCCAGCTCGCCCCGAACACGTAGTGCTGGAAGTTGCCCGGATAGTCGGGACCCAGTGACACCACGGCAGCCGTGTATGCGCCCACGGCGATAAAGACGATGTAGGCGAAGTTGATGATGCCGGCGACGCCGAACTGGAGGTTGAGGCCGAGCACGCCCATGATGTCGATGAACAGGTAGATCAACAGCGTCGAGATGTAGAACTGCATGGCGGTGCTCACGCCGTCACCTCTTTCGCCGCGGCGATCTCGGACAGGATGCCCTGCGGGCGGACGAGCAGCACCACGATGAGGATGAGAAACGCAATCACATCCTTATAGGACGGGTTGATCAGAGCGGCGGCCACCTCGCCGGCGATGCCGATGGTCAGGGCACCGAGCATGGCGCCGTAAGGCTGGCCGATCCCGCCGAGGACGGCGGCGGCGATGATCGGGACGAGAAAGCCCGCACCGGTGGTTTCGCTGAAAGTCGCCGTGTTCAAAACCACCGCGACCCCGGCCACGCCGCACAGAGCGCCTGAGATCAGCCAGGCGACGTCGATCACCTGGTCGGTGGCGATCCCGCAGCTGCGCGCGAGGCCCGGATTGGTGGCGGTCGCCCGCATCGCCTTGCCCAGCTTGGTTTGAGTCAGCAGGACGTGAATCAACAGCATCGCCACCACAGCGATCGCCATGATCGCCAGCTGGCTGGCCGTGAAGACCATCGAGCCGAGATGGTAGGACGCTCCCGCGGATGCGTGATAGCTGAAGAAGGTGGGCCGGAAGATCGCCAGCAGCAGGTTCTGGATGATCAAGCTGACGGCGATGGTGACGATGATCATCCCGAAGAGCTTGGTTCCCCTGCGCACGAAGCCGAAGTACACAAAGCGGTTGATGAGCATCGAGAAGACGGCACCAAACAGTGCGGCCACGACCAGGCTGATCCAGATGTTCACGCCGGCCTGGTTGGCGATGTAGGCGGCGAATGCGCAGGCGGTCATGATGTCGCCGTAAGCCAGATTCAGAATGTTGGTGACGCTGAACTGGAGCGTGAAACCCACCGCTGCGATCGCGAGGATCGATGCGGTGATGAGACCGAACCCGACAGCCGGAATCAACTGCTGCATAGCTCTCCCCGGAAACGCGGCGTGGATCGACGACTGAAAGTGGGCGTGGTCAGCTTGTGATCAGGCCCCGCGCGGTCACTAACGCTCCTTCGCGATGTCGGCCGCGCTGACGATGTCGAGCTGCGGATTGGATCCGTTGGACGCATAGCCGACCAGCTCGAACGCTCCCGTGGAGTTCTGGTATTGGTCGAACGAGATCGGGCCGCCCGCGCCGACGTAGTTGATCGTCTTGCCGGCCGCGATGGCGTCGAGGCCCTCTTTGTACGAATGCACCTCGGTCGCCCCGGCGGCGTTACCCACGACAGCGGGGATGAACTTGTTGAAGAAGGTGGGGTCGGGCGTCTTGGCCTCTAGCATCGCGAGCGCCATCATCACGATGGCGTCGTAATCGGTCTCGGTGTATGGATCCTGGCTCCATTGGTCGGGCTGCGGGACGGCCGACTTGGCGGCGAGAAGCGCGGTGTTGTAGACCTGCCACGCCGGGCCCTGGGAAGCTGAGTAGGGCTGGGCGCCTGCGAAGTACTTGGCCAGGTTGTCCTTGCCGATGGCACCGCCCACCGCTTTCGACCACGGTGGCTGTACCGTCGGCTGGGTGCCCACGATCGGGATCAAGCCGTGCAGCTGCTGAAGCTGGCTGAGATACGCGGCGTCCGTCTGAGGGTCGGCCTCGGTAAAGATCACGTCGGGGTTGGCGGCGATCAGGGAGGTGACCTCTGTGCGATAGGAGCTCTGGTCCAGGGTGAGGGTCTGATTCACGACGATCGTGCCGCCAAGCTTCTTGAACGCGCTCAGGAGGTTGGGCACGTTGCCTTGCGAGCTGAGGTCATTTCCGAACACGGCCGCGGCCCGGCGGTAGCCCTTCCGATACGCGTAGACGGCCATCGCCACGCCGGCGGCGTCGTCGGGCGGGGTCAGGCGGTAAAAGTACTTGTAGGTGCTCTGGTCGAACGCGGCCTGTCCGGTGTCACCGAACATCGGTATGCCGGCCCGGTTGATGATCGGAATGGTGGCCAGCGCTTCGTCAGAGCTGGGCCCGTTCATGCCCATGAGATTGTCGGTCGTCGCGATCATCTTCTGGGCGGCGGGCACTGCGTCCGCGGGGTCTCCGCGGGTGTCTACTGCGACGCATTGCACCTGGTGGCCGAGCACGCCTCCAGCCTGGTTGATGGTGTTGGCCGCCGGTATGCAGCCCGCGGCCATCTCCGGCCCGAAGCTGGCGTCTGGACCGGTGAATGGGTTGAAGCTGGCGAACGTTAGGGTCCCGGTGATGGTCTTGGGCGTCGTGCTCTGCGTCGTCGACCCGCACCCCGCCAAAAACACCAACGCCGCCACGACCGATGAGACACGCGCGCCAGCCATCGTCCGTCGAGCAACCATGCTATTTCCCTTCCGAGAATCCGGCCATTTGTCCGACAATTACCCGGGTGGGACTATATAGTCGCCTCGAAGATGTGTCAAGAAAGTACATTCAATCGTCAGCTGAGGAGGGAGCGATAAGTGACCCCATTGCAACGGCTTAGGCTGCCCGACCTGCTGCCCGAACCGATCAGCCATTACACCGATGCGGTGATCGCAGACGGATGGATCTGGATCTCGGGAACGCTTGCGCTGGACGCATCAGGCGCCCTGGTCGGCGGTGATGACGTGGTCGCTCAGGCTGAGCGGGTGCTCGAGAACATCCAGGCCGTGCTCGAGGAGGCCGGCGCAGGATTCGAGGACGTCGTCAAGGTCACCGTGTTCCTGCTACGAATCGAGGACCGCGCCGCGGTCAACACGATGCGACAAAAGTTCTTCGGGGAGAGCCGGCCGGCCAGCACCCTGGTCGAGGTTTCGGCTTTCGTGGTGCCGGGCGCCCTGGTGGAGATCGACGCCGTCGCGAGGAAGCCCCAGCGCTAGGCCGATCGCCCGCCTGCCTTGGCGGTGTTCGGTCGGTGCGCTTCGTGAAATCCTCCTCGTATCCGATATAGGGCGTGCTCCAACAGCCGGCGCCGAGGCACGCGCCAGCAGCGGAGTGAATGGTGCGACTCGTGCATCAGGCAGAGATTGCACGACGTACAGGCAACCGGGCCGCGGCGCCCTCCGGCAAGCTTCAGAACCAGGTCCGGCTCACGAATGAACGGCCTGGCCAGGGCGACGAAATCCGCATCCCGCCGTTCGACCATCCCTTCCATGATCGCGGGCGTGCGCATACCCCCAACGAGGATGATCGGCTTGGAAACGCGGGTCCTGAGCTGCCTGGCCGGCTCGAGAAAGTAAGCCTCGGGATAGGGGGACGAAAGCAGACGGTGCACCAGCAGGTCGCCGAGCGCCCGCACCGGTGAGACCGCCACGTACTGCTTTGCTGAGTCGCTGGGAAAACGCATTGCGTTGCAAGACACCTCGATCGCGTCAGCGCCGGCAGCGGCCACGATCCCACCGCGACGAACACCCTCGGAAAGCTGCATGCCTCCGGGTACTGCGTCCTCGAGACCGAGCTTGACGGTCACCGCCATGTCTGCCGGGGTTGCGTTGCGAACGGCCTTGAGCACCTCGACGACAAACGCGTCACGGCCCTCGGGCGAGCCCCCCCACACATCGGTTCGCTGGTTGGTGAGCGGCGATGAGAACTCGCTGATCAGATATCCGTTCGCACCGTGGATGTGGACGCCGTCGAAGCCGGCCCTGGCCGCCCGCGCCGCGCCCGCGGCGAACGCAGCGATCGCCTCGTGGATCTCATCGCTGCTCGCCGCGTTCACGATCCGACCCGTGAGCGCGTTGGGGATCGGCGAAGGCGCAAGCGGCAGGTTGCCGGCGACGCGGGATTGGCTGCCGGCGTGGGCGAGCTGAGCAAAGACCTTGCCGCCATGCCGATGCACTGCCTCGGCCAGTCGCGTCAGCCCGGGCAGCAAGCGATCGTCGTGGATACCGACCTGGCGTGCCGCGTACCTGCCGCGCGGGTGGCAGAACATGTGGCCGCTGAAAATCAGCCCTACGTGATTTCGAGCCAGGGTCTCGTAGATTTCGACGAGCTCGTCGGTGATCTCCCCCGAGTCGCCGGCGGCGGTTTCGGATGTGCCGGCGCGAACAATTCGGTTCGCGGTGGATACCGGTCCGATACGTCCCGGCTGAAACAGAGCGCTCGCGGCCATAGCCGCGGATCGTATCAATCAAGAGCCGCGACGCTTTACAGCGTCAGTGATGGGTGCATAGAATCAGCGCGCGGCAAAAGGGGCTGATGGCTCACGCTGTGAGTCCACATCACTCATCCACAAGGGAGCCACATGCAATGAAGTTGGTCGACCTCACGCATACTTTTTCGATCCACACGCCCGGCTGGGTGGGCTATCCGTCGCCCAAGCTGAGCTACATCCAGCGACACGCCACCAATGGCATCGTCTCGCAGCTCCTGGAGACGCCGCTGCACGCGGGCACCCATTTCGACGGCCAGATGCACATCGTGTCGGGGGGCAAGGACATCGCCTCGGTGCCGCTGACGACGCTGTGCCGCGAGGGTGTGATCGTGGACCTCTCCGACGACATGGACGATTGGTCCGTGATCACGCCTAAGCAGGTCACTGATCGCATGGAGGTGAAGAAGGGCGATATCGTCGTGTTCCACACGGGCTGGCACCGCTTCTTCAACGGGCGGCCTGAAGAGGACGAGGAGCGTTACTTCCTTCGCCACCCCGGCGGGGGCCGAGCACTCGCCGAATGGATCGTGGAGATGGAGCTGGCCTGGGTCGCCGTCGATTGCGGTTCCGGCGACCACCCCATGAATACGACCATCCGGACCAAACGACCCGATGCGACCCGAGAGTATGAGAAGCGGATGGGCAAAAAGGTCGAGGCGATCTGGCCGGAGGAGGACCTGTTCGTGATGCACAGGGTCCCTTTTCGCCAAGGAATCTTGCATGTCGAGAACCTTGGTGGTGACGTCGAACAGGCGCTGAACAAGCGATGCATGATCGGGGCGTTCCCGATTCCGATCGCGGGCGGCGAGGCGTCGCCATGCCGGATCGTCGCGTTCATAGACGGGTGACCGAGGCGCACTCGCTTTGGGGGCACGCTAATGATCAAGCTCGTGTACTGCGTGGTGCGCAGGGACGGCGTCAGCGATACCGCGGAACCCAATGCGGAAGCTAGGCTGCGCCCTTACCGCCAGTAGCGGACAGACTGGCCAATGACCGGGTCGTGTCTGTCAGTAGTTATGACCGTTTCAGCGGGCAGAGGTGGCCGGCACCCGGTATCAAAACTGTGCGAGCGCCGCGGATCGAGCCGGCAATGTGGGGTACTTCGCCTCGCACACACCCCGGGATGACCTGAACTCGAATTTATTCGAGGCGAGGCAGGCTCGGGGGCCGATACCTCCCCAGCTCACGTGTGTTGGGCCTGGCCGTCACCGCCTCCGAGGTATACGTCGCCGAAGTCGTGTCGATCCAGGAGATCACTCGCCGGACCCTCGAGCTTCAGCCTGCCCGACACCATGACGTAGGCCCAGTCGGAAACGCGTAGGGCGGCAGTTGCCTTCTGTTCAACCAGGAGAACTGCAGTGCCCGCGTCGGCCAGGCGCCGAATGTGGTTCTGGAGCAGATCCGCAGCCAGCTTCGGGCTCAGGCTGGCCGTCGGCTCGTCAAGCAGTAGCAGCCGTGGCAACAGCATCAAGGCTCGCCCGATCGCCACCAGCTTGCGCTCACCACCGCTCAACTTCACCGCCGCTCGGGATAGAAGAGGCGCGAGCGCGGGGAAGATCGTGGTTACCACAACGACTCGTTCGGCGACCTGGGCGGGCTTGAGCAGATAGCCTCCCATCTGCAGGTTCTCCTTGACTGTCAGGTCTGGGAAGACGTCGTTAATCTGCGGCACATACCCGATTCCTTTTCGCGCCAGCTCGGCCGTTGCCGTGTTGGTCGCGTCGGCATCTTCGAACATGACTCGACCTTCGACGATTCTGAGCTGGCCTGTTATCGCCTTCAGCAGCGTGCTCTTGCCGGCGCCGTTCGGGCCGATCAGAGAAACCACCTCGGCCCGCCCGACCTGAACTGACACCTTTGAGATGACCGGGATCGGTCCATACCCCGCAGCCACAGACTCGAGCCGGAGCACGGCGTGATTTCGCCCGTGTTCGCTAGCCGGCAAGGTAGGCATCCACCACCGCTTGGTGCTGGCGGAGCTGCCGCATCGGCGTCTCAACCAGCACCGTGCCCTGAGCCATCACGATCACCGGGTCGCAGAGTCTTTCGACAATCGACATCTCGTGCTCCACCATCAGCATCGTCACGCCCTCGTCCCGGAGGCGCTCGAGGTGCTCGGCAAGGCGAAGTGCAAGATCCGGGTGGACGCCCACCATCGGCTCGTCGAGGAGCAGGAACTTCGGCTTCGTCATGAGCGCCCGCATGATCTCGACGAGCCGCTTCTGCCCGCCGCTGAGATCGCCGGCGAGATCGGACTCTTTATCGCGCATATCGAAGCGACTGAGCAGCTCGCGCGCCTGACCGACGCGCGCCCGCTCCTGAGCGAGCCAATACCTCCGGCCGCGGAGCGCGCCCAGGAAGGTCTCCCCCACCTGCGATGGCGCCGCAACGAGGAGGTTTTCGAGAACGGTCAGCCGGCTGAACTCGCTGGACGTCTGGAAGGTGCGGGTAAGGCCCAATCGGGATAGCTCGTGCGGAAGTTTTCCAGTCACGTCGTGACCTTCGAAGAGGACGGAGCCCGAAGTCGGGCGAAGGGCCCCGCCGATGATCGAAACCATCGTCGACTTGCCGGCGCCGTTCGGGCCGATTAAGCCGGTGATCGTTCCATCTTGGACATCGAAGCTCACGCCCGAGCATGCGCTGACCCCACCGAACCGCTGGTGGACGTCCCGAACCGAGAGCAGCGCCGGGGCCTGGCCGGCTGCGTTCTGTGCGGTGAGGGCAGACCCGATCACGTCGAGATCACCGAGTCCATGCGCGATTTGGCGTTCCACTTCCGTCGAAGGTTCGCCGCCGCTCCGGGAAAATGCCCTGGGGCCGGAACCAGAGGAAAAGAAGAATCAGAAGGCCGATCGCAACCCACTGGAGCGCATCGATCAGACCGGGGCGGCCGATCGGCGGTAGGAATCGAGTCGCCTCGGCGAAGCCGACGGGAAGCAAGAGAGCTCCGACGATGCTGCCAAGTTGATTGCCGCGACCGCCGATGATCACGGCTCCGAGCAGAACGAACGTCTCCGGGTACAGCCACCCGCCAGGCGCCCATGCGCCGATGAACTGGACAAGCACCGCACCCGACACGGCGGCGATCGCCCCACCGACCACGAAAGCGAACATTCGCATTCGAGTGACGTCTTTGCCTAGCGCGGCGGCCGCCGCGTCGTTGTCGCGGACGGCGCGGAGCGTCCGTCCGAGGGGCGACACGGTGATGCGATGAACAAAGAAATAGACCACCGCGCAGATCACGACGCTCATCGCCACATAGAACCATTGGTAATCGAGCGGGTCCAAGTTGAGAACGTCGGCGAGAGGCTGCGGGATGGTCGAGAGCCCAGCCGGACCGTTGAACAGCCTGATCTCGTTGGTCACCACCGTCGTTGCGATGATCGAAACCACCAGCATGACCATGGCCTGGTAGTCGCTGCGGAGGCGCCGCAGCGTGATCAGCCCCACCACCAGAGAAAGCACTGCGCCGACGGCAGCCGCCGCCAGAAGGGGCAGCGGGAACGGCATGCTTGAGCCAAATACGTAACTCTGGAAGTTGCCGCTGGCATCCGGAGAGCCGAGAGTGAGGACCGCCGCGGTGTAGGCGCCGGCGGCCTGGAAGATGATGAATGCGAAGTTCATGAGGCCAGCGACGCCGAACTGAAGGTTCAGCGCCCAACACGCCATTACGTCGACCGCGAGATAGACAAGCAGTGTGCTGATGTAAAACTGGACGGCTCCGCTCATATCCCCCCCGTGGCCTCCGTGCGCAGCGCGGCCATGATCCCCTGCGGGCGCACCAGAAGCACGATGGCAAGGATCACAAACGCGGCCACGTCCTTGTATGCCGGGCTGATCATCGTGGCCGAGAGCTCTGTCGCCAGGCCGATCGTCAGCGCGCCGAGCATAGCGCCGTACGGGTGCCCCACTCCACCGAGCACTGCTGCCGCGATGATGATCACGAGGAACGACGAACCAGTCGACGCCGCAAATGTCGCCGTGTTGACGACCAGCACGACCCCCGCCACCCCGCACAGCGCACCCGACAACATCCAGGCGATGTCGACGATGCGGTCGGTGCGAATGCCCGACACGCGGGCGAGTGCTGGGTTGGAAGCAGTAGCCCGCATCGCTTTACCCAGGGTCGTATGC
>Ga0075522_10001919_pt1 | contig 15631 bp, 12 predicted proteins | sample NGEPerA_FD_74796 | JGI IMG/M metagenome (GOLD analysis project Ga0075522, IMG submission 74796) | Arctic peat soil microbial communities from the Barrow Environmental Observatory site, Barrow, Alaska, USA - NGEE PermafrostL2-A | ecosystem: Environmental > Terrestrial > Soil > Wetlands > Peat ... | reverse complement strand
GCGGCAGCGAATTCATCGTGCGCCTGCCGATGCGGAGCGCTTCTGTTGCCCTGCCGGATCGCGCCATCGAACCAGGATCCGGGCCGGCGGCGTGCCGCAAGGTGCTGATTGCCGACGACAATTACGATGCGGGAGAGACGCTTGCAACGCTGTTACGCTTAGAGGGCCACGAGGTGACCGTGGTGCGCGATGGGCATGAAGCGCTCGCTGCGTGGCCGATCCTGAAACCGGATGTGGCGCTGCTTGATATCGGCATGCCACGCTTGAACGGCTACGAGGTGGCGCGCCGCATCCGCCAGCACGATCAGGGACGGTCTGTGGTGCTCATCGCTGCAACCGGTTGGGGACAGACTCGGGACAAGGCCGAAGCCTTCGCGGCGGGCTTCAATCACCACTTAACCAAGCCCATTGACCCGGATAGCCTTAGGGAATTGCTTCGCTCGGAGGCGGCTTCGGCCGAAACTGCCTCGGGCCCGCATTAGCGTCCGAAACATTTTCGCAGACGGGTCGGCGCATTCCCCTCACGCGTGCTGCTGGCGGCGGCCATCGCTGACAGGACCATCGGGAGTCGCCTGCGATGGCCGCGCCAGCGTCATCCGCTCCCAAGGCTCGCTCAGTGGTTTGCTGGCACAGCATCCTCATTGCGCAGCCCGCCGAGACAGGCGGTGAATTCGGCGCCAAAGAGGAAAATCTGTGCGGTGTAATACAGCCACAGCAGTAGGGCTGCAAAGGAGGCGGCCGCTCCGAAAGCACTGGCCTGGGTTGAACGCGCAAGATAGATGCCAATTGCCCAGCGCCCGATATCAAACAGCACCGCAGTCAGGACGCCACCTGCCGCGACGATTCGCCACGGCAGATGCTTCGCCGGCATATAGCGGAAGAACACGGTGAACAGCGCGGCGACCAGAATCAGGGACAAAATGCCCTCGAAGGCGGCAATGATTCCAATGAGACCGCCGTTACCCGACATTCGATGTTCCAGGCTTGCCAATGCCGTCGTGATGGTCAGAGATGCGAGCAACAAGAAGCCCAGCGCCAGAATGAATCCGAACGACAGGAAACGCGTGCGGACCCAGCCGCGCCAGCCGGAGGTTAACACCGTCGGCGTCTTCCATATCTGCTGCAGAGCCGCATCCAAAGCCGCGAGTACGGTGGTCGCACTGATGAGTAGCGTCACGACGCCAATGATGGTGGCCAGGACTCCGTCGGACTGGCGGGATTGGGTCATGGCATCGAGCAGGATCTTAGCCGTTGCGGGACCGAAGAGCGACGTGAGCTGCGCGCTCAATTGGGCGTTCGCCGCCGTCGTTCCGATTACCGCTTGAGCGATGCTGAGCAGGATGACCAAAAGGGGCGCCAATGAAAATGCGCAGTAGAACGCGAGTGATGCGCCCAAAGTGGAGGCATTGTCGTTTACCCAGTTTCGGACAGTACGCAGAAATAGGGTGCCAGCTCTCTTAATCATGACTTAAGCCAGGCTCCCCGCCGCTTGCTGCCGGCGCGTCCGTTCAATATCCGCGCTGTTGAGTGCTCATATGCGCCATCACGACGCCCAATGCAGCCACCCCCAGTGTTTTGACCAAGGTGGGGCGCTGCGCGTAGAAATTTCCAAGCCGATCGACGATGGACCCGTCTTGCTGTTCGGCTTTTGTGACGAAGGGCGTTCAGCTCATCCGAGGGCACCTGTGTGGCTTGCGCGGGCGAGGGGGGGGCCGATACTGCGCCGCCTCGGTCCCCAAGCAGCCTGCCGAGGACCCCACCACCCGCGGCGGGGGCCCCGGCAGGACCCAGCGCCTGCATGATCTCGCTCAAGACCCCGGCCTTTTGGTTGGGATCGGACTGTGCAAACAGATTTGCAATCGTTTGGCCAAGCGAAGGCGTTGCCCCGGAGCGCAGCGCTGCCGCGATTCCTTGCCCGAGATCTTGCGGGGCGGCCTGACTCGCGACGGCGTCGAAATGCCCGATAGTATCTGCCGGCGGTGTGGTGCCGGGGCGGAGTACTGCTTCAGAATATCGATCAGACTCATCTTAGATCCTCGTAATAGCCGGCATGCCTATGAAATGTCGGCGCGCCACGCCCTCACTAAACTATTACCCGGCTGAGATGTAAATTGTGCGACTCGCTGATATGACTTAACGCGAACCGTTCAAATGTTTCTGTAAGCGGCTGAGCCATCCTGAAACAGCATTTGGCTGATTTGAGGGAATGGTTCGATCATTGTTATGGAACGATTTTGCCACGAGCGGCGAGGAGAACACAGTCTGCCTGTTGGTCGCGCGCTTGCCGAATGCCAGTGCGCGCAGAATTTGGCGAGGTTGTCGCGTCTGGCGTTGTAGCTCCCTGACAAGTTTGGCGTCGATAAATTGGGGGGCTTGCCCGCCTGCCGCATCAGCTCCCGCGCCGGTGCCAAAACCTTCTCGCCGCTGCGCATCAGGATGATGGGTGCGTAGTAGCGCGGGAAGATCCGGCAGTCGTTCGGCTGCGACCTTTCGTCGGTCAGCAGTGACTGTTTGCCTCCGCGCAGTCCCTCAGCGTCGGCTAAGACCTACTCGATGCCTTAATGCCTTGGGAGGGTGAAAACGAAAGTCGATCCTGAGCCCAAGTGACTCTCGACGGCCACCACGCCGTGATGAGCCTCGACGAACGTTTTGACAATGGCCAGCCCGAGACCCGCGCCACCGTCCTTTTCCGGATCCGTCTGGCCCTTATCGAAGATTGTCGCACAGCGATCCGGCGAGATTCCCACTCCGTTATCTCGGACAAAACACTCGATCGCACCTTCCTCGCCGACTTTGCGGGCTCCGATAACGACTTCCCCGCGTGGCGTGTAGCCGATGGCGTTGGCAATAAGGTTCTGCAGAACACGTCTGATTAAGTTCGCGTCCGCAAAAACGACGAGATCGTCCGGGACGACGTTAATCAGGCGTGTGGTGCCGGTCTCGGCAACCGGATGCAGGTCATGAATAAGGGCTTCGACCAAGGGCCACAGATCAAATTCGCGGCGCTGCAGCTTGACGCCGACTTCTGTTTCCAGATTCGTATTCTCCTCGATTACCCTGGCGACCAGGGTCTCGAGGTGTCGCACGTTGCGCTTCAAAGCCGTCCACATTTGGGACACCTGGGGCGTCTGCGGGTGGCCCGTGGTCAGTAGCTTTTCGAGAACTTTTGCGGAGAGCGAAACGGCACTCAAAGGGGTGCGCAGGTCATGGGCTACGAATGCCAAGTACTCTTCCCGACGTTGCCGGACATCCATGGCTTTTTGCGCGGCAAACGACCGCACGGCTGAGCCAATCGCTCCGTCCAAGACACGATTGAGTACGTGGAAGGGGGTGCCCTGCATGAGCAAGTTGTTTCGCTCAGCCAAGTCGTGAATGCAGCCGCGCAGAATGTTGTACTCCGCGACGACCTCCTCGATATCGAAGGCATCCTGCACCCGTTGCAGCCCGTGGGCGGGCGCGGTGCCGTCGTGCAGAAGCTGGGCGATGGTCGCCTCCGATGGGTCTCGCAGCGCCGTGACGAGTTCCGTCAGGAAATTTGGCAGGTGATCGTTAAGTGTCGGAACATCAAGATGCCGCGCCGCAGGCAAACCCTGGACCTGCGCCCGCCACGCAGCGAGCAAGGGGTCGCGGTCGACTTCGATCAGTACTGCGAGTCTAACAAGCACCTCGATGGCCACTGCTCTCCCATGCCTAACCTTTTAATTAGGCCTTATACAACTCATCCCGAAGTACACCCTACACCAGATGACTCGCCGCAGAGCGAGCGACTGGCGCGGCAGCACGGGCAGCTGGGCGGGCGGTTCGTCGAGCCGCCGCTCTTTGCGCCCCTGAGCCTGGGCCGCGTCGCCGCTTCAGCCAGGTATGGGGCAGCCGACACGTGATCTGTACAACGCCGCGTGCGCGACTTTTATACAGTAGTTAGCCCGCGAGTTTGCTGTGCGGCAGGCCTCGTGGTGTACGTTCTGGGTTTACACCCGGCCCCGGAGTGCGCTCGTGACCGTTCCAGACGTCGTTGCCGATGAGAGTGACCTTAATCACGCCGAAAAGGCATTCCTTGATGCCGTATTGGTCTGTCACGGCATTCGGGAGCGACCAACTGAGGCAGACTTCAATCAGGCTATGCGGGTCGTGATCGCATACGCGCAACAGGTCCAGGACAATCCGCCAGAAGGCGGGCCGAGTCAGCTCATCCGACGCTGGTTATCGCCGCTCTCCGACCAGGACCGAATCAGGGTCGCCGCCGCCGCATTCGTGAAGTTCGGTGTGACCAAGCCAAGCATCTTCCAGGTGCGCGCCGGTTATCGGGAAGTCTTCGGTATGGACCTCAGCGGCTCCTCGTGACGGCCGAGCCGCAGCTCAGCCGCTGAGATAGCGATGCCATGACGCGTAGGGCGTATTCTTCACCAGGTACCGGTTGAAATCCGGCGCTGCGTCGTCCCACCATACTGGGCCGCGTTCGCCCAAGGCGCGCTTCGCGGCATCGACTCGATCGCGCGCGACCCGTAATTGCTTTGCGTCCGCCGTCGCGCTGCGCACAGCCCGCCGAGCACGCATGAGCTCGTCGACCCAATGCGCTCTCACCTCTGCCGGTAATAATGGATTTGCTAGTCGCCACAAGCGTCCATTGACAACCATGTAACGACCGTCCGGAGTGCGGGGGAAGGAATCGGCGGCGGATCGCGAAGTTTTGTTCATGGGTTGTGAACGTGTAAAGCCTAGCACGCCGGTATTACTACTTGATTTTCGCCTGATCCATCCCACGAGCAAGGTCTGCGCAGAGCACGAATCACCGAGTGCAGAAGCGGCCGCACGCGCGACCGAACCGATCGGTGCTGCGCTGTGACCGTCGGGGCCTGAAGCGCCGCTATACTCAGTAGCGTAGCTTTTGTAGGAATCGTCCCACATCTTAATGCAAATGGCTGCAACACGGACGCACGGCACTCGCTGCAATAATTTGGCATGGACCACCGCTGGGGCAATAGGATTGCCATTCACATTCCGGTACGGATGGTGAATCCCAATACGTCTGCTGCTGCGGTCGGGCATCTCATAAATGTAAGCCTCGACGGGGCGTTGGTGGCTGGCTCGCCGGAGGCGCATATTGGCGCTCGTATCCAAATTTCACTCGCAATGCCTGAAGCCGTTGCCGCATGCGGATCATGGATCGACGCCTACCTTGTGCGAAAGGCGGGTGCGGCGGTTGCGCTTCAATGGGCAGAGTTTGCCCCACGGGAAATAGTTGCGCTGGTCAGAGGGCTGCGGGCTCACCCGTTGCAAGTAATGTTTATGCGTGAGTCCCATACGCAGTCGGCATCCAGCGGCGAGTAGATGAGGGGCGGCGAGCCTATGAATACCGCCCCAATTTGGGAGGGTTGCCGGGCATTCGGAGTAGTCAATCCCTTGGCGGTGTGGATTGGCCGGCGACGATTGTGTGCCCGGGGTCGGCAGCTCCGACGGCGTGCTCTCTGGAATAGGGTCGTTGGGTTGAGGCGTTTCGATGGGAACCGGTGCCGAACCGGGCATCTCGTGCAAAATAATGGCGTCGACAGCGCGCGTTGTCCGGTTCGAGTCAAGGTTTAGGGTCACGTTTATAGCTCCTGGTTCATCGGTGCGGACGCAGATAAGGGTGACGCGGAGGTTAAACTTCGACTGTCCTGTGAACGCTCGGAACCCGGCGCATTAACCAGTAGGACCGTACCGTCACATGCTTGGGCCCGGGCGGCGCGTCACCAGCGAACATCATAAATGTCGGTCGTACCCTTCGAAGCGATTGCAAAGCAAGGAGAACTCCTACGATGTGAACTCGGACCATGTCCGACAGCACTGTCCGACCGCAGCCGATGAAGCGCTGAAACTGGACTCATGGGCCGTAGAGGGAGCGCAGCAAAAAAAATTCTCTGCCGTGGCCGCAGGATGGGTGCGCTGCGCGAAGCGCGGAAAACTCAGCGGGTCGGACGAAAACGCCGACATTCGCCCGGCCGGAACATTCATAAGGTGGCTGACGACTGGGGGGCGTAGGCGGTGCCTCGGGCGTGGCGCTGCCGGTCGATCAGCACCACCCGCAGCGATTCGCCATGCGATTGTTGCAGCAGGTTGATGGCGGTGACGGTGCCACAGAAGCCTGCGCCGATGATGGCGATACAACGGGAAGAGTCTGCCACGATGCGCCGTCCCCTAACTCCGTAAGCTGAGGAGTTGACACTAGCGAATCGCCGATATCATTGAGGTGCGGATGTAGTGACAAGTGGGTAACGGCCGGCACCACGGCGCTTCGTGCTGAAAACAACGTCGGCGCCAAGCACCTCGGGCCGCGTCCGGGTATCTTCGGGGCCGACGGCAATCGGGACGCGGATCTGCCGCCAACCATCCTCGCCAATCCGCCACCGCCTGAATTTTACGACAACAAGAAGTGACAGAACATTAGGTTATGGCGATGTGACGAAAGGGCATTTCTCAAGTGGTGAGAAGATGCGTTAGGCTGAATACCGGCGCCTCGAGGGATGCTCTTTCACGCTGGACCCCCTCCCCGATGAAGAATGGCCTCGAGGCTGCCACCACTTTACCCAACCGCTCTGCACAGCAAGGGATAGTTGTGCAGGCTGGCTTCTGCCCGGATCTGTGCGGCAACTCGCTGGGCTTCGGGCAATGAGGGCAGAGGTATCAACGCCCTGCCGCGTGTGTGAATCGCGAGCATTGTCCACGTGGCATCCTCCTTGCTCAGATCGGTCTGGGCGCTCATGACGGCGACCACGAATCCATGGGTGTCTCGCCGTCGTTTAAGATCTCGATGCCGTGCGTAAACCAGCAGGAACGAAATCCGCATTGGAAATCAGCGAGGTATCCCGCGGCATGCCGGCGGGTCCTCGAGGTCAATGACCTGATCCATCAGATTTCCGTTGGTCTGCGATCCGGTTCGCACGCGCTGGGTGCCGATGTAGGCGCGCTGCCCCGTGTCCTTGCGACGGGATTCCCGTCGCGGATCAGGGGAGTCAGTTCAACGGTTCGCGCAGTACCGTCCGAAAGCGTCGCGGTTTTGGAGTAGTGCGCGGAGAACTCATCCGCAATACAACTTCCTGGCGAATTTCGTAGATAAAGACCGCGAACCGCTTCTTGGAGGCGTCAATGGTTGCAGCGTTCACAAACCTATCTCCTCTTTGGGAGCCTTATTCGGCTAGCGGCCAATAAACCTCCGTCTTCCAGTCGGCAGGATCCGGGTGATGGGCCGGGTCCGTGACGTACCACTCCCATGGTGCGCCGCCGGCGCGCGCACCGTTGGCAGCCATCCACTTTTCAATGGCCGCATAGGTTTCCGGCAGCTGCTCATAGGGCCCAGCGTGCGTTGCGAGCGCAACCGGTCCCGCCGGCAGGGTTCCCGATTCCATCTCGCCTTCTGCGGCTGCGGGCGCTGCAAGTGGCATGGCAGCCTCGACGGTCCACAGTCCCGGTCCCACCGACAGATAGCGGGCGACAGGCCATCCGGCGATGGGAAGGCCGGCCTTGGCGCCGTGGGCGTACAGCTTGCCGAAGCATTCGGAGAGCATGGCTTGAAGCTCGGGACGCGGGATACTGCGGCGGATAAGGAGGATGGCCTGTCCGGCGAACGGCTGTCGTGTTACCGATGTCGTGGGCATTGTCGATTTCCTGATTGAGTGGCGCAGCGGAAAATGAAACAGCCGGATGCAGGGACCAATTCCAGCCGTAAGCATCCTATGCGTCGCGCGTGTTGCCGGCGAAGCCCAGGGCATGGCGCTGGCGCGATACCGCGCCGGCGTACAGCCGAATTTCCGGCGAAACGCCCGAATGAAAACCTCATGACTCGAAAATCCGGCGCCGAGCGCAATCTGAAAGACCGGTTCGTTCGAATCGATGAGTGTGGCGGCCGCCTGCTCCAGGCGCAGTCGTTCGATGAATCCGCGGGGAGTTTCGCCAGTGCTTTGCGAAAATGCCGGTGGAGATGAAATCGCGATTTACCGGCGCGCTGCGCAATGCTGGCTAGCGTCACCTTCCCGTCAAGGCGACGCCGAAGGTCCGCAAGCAGCGATAGAACATCCAGGTTCCGCATGGTCCGCCAATGATAGGAAATTCAGGCCCGGACTTCTTGATGTTTCTTGCGCTTAACCCATGAGTCCGGTGCAGACCGGTCCGTCGCCTAATTATCGGGATGGTACTTCTGATATGTGGGTGATTGCTTGAACAGGTCGCCTTGTGGCGTGCTGGGACCTTGGCTGCAACCGATTCGCGCCTGCGCCAGGTGCGCGAATGCATTCGGTGTTGCAAGGTCGGGAGGATCCGAGATGAGGTAACACGAAGCGCTCGTCCAGATGATCTTCTCCCCGGTTGTTAGGGTGTAGGACTCGCCCGCGTGATGCGGCGATGTCGCAGAGGTTGCGATTCCCGGCCCGGCGTCCACAGCGCCGTGCTTTGCGGCGTAACTGCTCGCCATGGTTTCCGCCTCGGCTATCCAGTCGACGGATGGGCGCGCATCACCGACCGGGGCCGGCCGCGCAACCGGCGCCATGCTCTCAGGCGCTGCCGGTACCGAAAGCGCCGCTGCGACCGCAGCTTTGGGGCGCCGGTTGCGGGACGCTGGCGTCGGCAACTCCACCGGTGGCGGAAAATACAGCGTCATTGCGATCGACACATCGACGTCGTCCGGCCGTTCAGGCGATCCGTGCGGTGTCAGCATTATAAAGAGAATCAGTCCATGCAGGCCCCCGACCAGAACGATCACGGCGTAGCGGCGCAGGCGGGCATTCTCCGCAGGCATCGACATCTTCCTGGAGCACGAATTTTAGTTCTTGATCTTGATGGGACTGTGATCGCCGCGAGGAGTTCCTGGTGTTGAAAGTTTCGTTAGCGGCGGCGGATCCGGATATACCGTCGCCATCCCAGCCACGTGCCGGTGCCGCAAAGCAGGGTCACGCCGGCCAGCAGCACGAGCATTACCGCATCCCACAGCGGGCGCGACCGGACCGCCGCGGAGAAATCCAGGGTGTGCAATCCGCGATGCAGCCAGCGATACCAGCGCGCGTCGCTGTCAATGACTCCCAGCGGCGTGCCGGTGACCGGATCGAGGTAATAGCGTGTCCGGTCTCGGTCATTCAGAATGAGGCGGCGAACCGGGAAGGACTGTGGGACACCCGGCCGGCTGTAGTAGTACGAATCCCCCGTGACAATGAGTTGCGGTGCGCTCGCTGTTGCCGCTCCCAGCGTCTTCGCGATCCTCCGCCAGTCCGCATCGCGCAGCGGCTGGGCGCTGCCCCCTGCGTCCAGACGCTGCCGGATGCCGTTGTTATCGGTCGCCAACAGATAGGGCTGACCCCACAGGCGGGCGGATTCGATCGCAACGATGCCGCGCGGTAGGACGGTCCCGGACAGCCTGCGCAGTTCCTCATTCACCTGCGCACCGGACGTCGGCGGCCCGAGCAAAGCATCCAAGGCGGAGTGGGACGCCTGACTGTCGAGGAAGCCCCAGGGATTGATCGAGATCAGGCCACTCGCCACCCAGGTGAGCGCGAACAGACCAAAAACCAGTCCCGGTAGGTGATGCCAGTACAGCAGGCCACGATAGGCTGACCAGCGGCCCGCCGGGCGCCGCAGAAACTGCCGTATGCCGATGTAGAGGCCAGAGAGAGTCAGAAAGCAGCCGGCCAGCGACGTCCAGATGACCACCTGATTCCACCATGCCACGTTTCGCCGTAACTGCGCAAAGTACAGCCAGTGTGGGACAGCTCCCAGCCAGTTCCAGAACCGCTGCCGGGAGGTTGTCACCTGGACCATCCGTCCGGTCCGGATTGAGACATAGACCCGGGTGCCCGACGCATCATCCAGCGCGAAGAGGTACAACGGGCGTGCCTGATTGAAATCGCCGGAAACGGTCCATTCGTCGTAGTCGATCAGCCCCAGCAGCCGCGCGGGTTGCGCCGTAGCCCCTCGGGCGAGGGCGGTGGCCTGCGGAATCGAAACCCGTGAGATGGCCTGCCCATTGAACAGATCGCGCAGCTGCACGTGGCGGTCGGCGAACTGCAGGTGCAGCACCGGCCTGCCGGCGAGGCTTTCGATCTGAAACGCCTCCACCGAGGCATCATCGGCCACTGATTTCGTGCCGGCTGCACAGCATCCTTGCCAGTCGAGCGGTTGCAGGTGCCGCAGGCGCCCAGCGTGCGACAGTTCCGGATAGCGCACGTACATCATCACGACCCCCGACAGGCACCACCCGACCATCACGATCCCCACGGCGGTCCCGAGGTAGCGGTGGATCAGGATCAGATAGCGCATGCCGGTGCGCCGCGATGGTTAGAACTGGTAGTTGTAACGCAACTCGAAAGTAAGCGGCACGCCGAGGTTCCAGTAGGTGTAATTGCTGCCATCGGAATCGCGTTCGGCGGAACCAATGGAACTTGCGTATTGCTTGTCGAAAGCATTCTGCAGCTGCGCCGTAATGGTCTGGTGCCGCGCGGCGTCGAGAAAGACCCGGCCGGCCAGATCCACGACCAGGTAATTGCCGTAACGCTCAAAGCCATCCCAGACAGATTGATAGACCTTGCCCACATAGTTGAGATCGATCGTAGCCCCAAACGGGTGGCCCGCAGGGTGATAGTCGACCATCGCCTTCAGCTGCTGGATCGGGACGCGCGCGATCTGCTGATCGCCATCCTGCCGGGCGTGATTATAGGTGTAGCTCGCGGTCGCCTTGATGTCGTTCGACACGGTGGAGTCAAGCGTGAATTCCGCGCCGCGGATATGCACGGTGCCAGGGATGTTTTCAGCCAGCGACTGGTCGGTCTGTGCATCGAAACCATCGAATGAAATCAGATCTGTGATGTCGCGATAGAAGGCACTCACCTCCCACTTCAGATGCTGCGCCACATCACCGCCCAGTGAGAGATTGAAGTTGCGGCTTCTTTCGGGTTTCAGGTCCGGGTCGCCGCGTTCATTTTCCGGGTCGTTGGCGAAGAGTTCCTCGGCGGTGGGCAACCGGAAGGAGGTCCCCGCGAGCGCACGCACATATAATCCGTCGGGAAGGTCAAAGCGGCCGCTCACATTCCACACCGTGGCACTGGGGCCGGCGCTGGGGTCGTTGTAGCGAAACCCTGCGGCGAGGTTTGCGTTCGGCAAGAGGTCGGACGTGGTGGCGACCTGGCCAAAGAATGCGTGGACGTTCTCGGACTGCTGCTGGATGACCAGTACGGCGTCGCGCCCCGAATAGGCCTGGTAGTCGGTACCCAGGTAGTACTCGAAGCCTCGATTCACGGCCAGCTTGACGGCGGCATCGGCGCCATAGTCCTTGAAGCCCCAGAAATCATGGTCATCGATGACATCGAGAGTGCCGGGGACCTCCCGGTCGTTGTCAAATTCGGTGTAATGCGCGCGCCAGTCGTGGAAGTAGCTCTTGGCGAAAAACTGCACCTGCTGGTTTGGCGTGTAGTCCACTTTGGCGCTGAAGATATCTTCGTCGCGCTGGTTGAATGCGGTGGAGACGAATTCCGGCTGCGGATCATCGACCCGGCCTTCAGAATGCTGCGCAGTGGCGGTCAGCCGCAGTGCATCCGTGAAATCGATGGCGTACTTGGCGCCGGCGGTGCGCATGTTGTAACCGCGATCGCGTTGGGTCGCGCTGGGCTGAAAGTCCTGCGCACGGAACGGCTGAAAGCCGCGCGACTGGTCATCGGAGGCGAATAGCACAAAATGCTGGCTGCCGAAGGAATCGCGGAAGTACCCGTCCAGATGCTTGCTGTGGTTGGTATCGCCGCCCACAGAAAAGCCGCCATCCGGGGTGTCCGAGAAACCCTTGGTGATGATATTGATGGCGCCGGCGACGCTTTGGGTGCCGTAGAACAGTGCCTGGGGGCCGTCGAGAATCACAATCCGCTCGACCATCGAGGCGGGGAGAGTGTCAAGCGGCGTGGTCCCGCCATAGAGGCGGTTATTGATGCGGACCCCGTCCACCAGCCACAGTACGTCCTCCGTGCGCGAGCCGAGGAAGGAGACATCGACGTAATCGAAGGGTCCGCTCTTGGGGCTGATATACAGCCCGGGCGTCAGCGCCTGCAGGGCCTGCGCGACATCAATGAACCCGCTGTTTCTGATCTGGATGGCGGTGACCGTGTCGACCCGGGTGCCATATTTCTGCAAGTCGATCGGCAGGTCCTCTTCCAGCCGTCCGGTGACCACCACTTCCTGGAGGTCGGTATCAGTGGGTGTCGCGACGGTATCGGCGGCGCAGGCACCGGCACACAGGCCGCACGCAAGCAAGCTCAGGCACACGGCCCGCAATTCTGACGGCATCAATCATCCCCCGGTCCCAAGTTCTTTTGTGGGCGGGGGATACTGCGACCATCCGGGTCCACCAGACCAGTAAGTTACTGTTCTGGCAAACGTTGCTTAACGTTTACTGTCCTGTTACCTGGGCGGCCTTGCTGCGCATCTCAGCGGCCGTCAATCCGGGGCTGGCCAGGGGTTGGCCGAGATCAAACACGCGCGTGCGTGCCAGCGAGCCGATGACCACCGGATCAAACCCGATCTCACCGACCAGGCGCTCGGCGACCTTGAGGGCCTGGGGATCGTCGCCGCCGATCGGAATGGCTAGCTGCACGGGCTTGCGGAAACCGTCGCTGGCGAGGGAGGGGGCACCGATGCAGTTGAATACGCGGACGACGCGTTTGCTGTGCAGCAGCTGCGCGGTAGCGACCCCCGCACCTTTCTTCTGCGCATCCAGCGCCATGGCGCCGTCGCGCCGCTCCGCCGGATTACTGGTGTCGAGGATCACCTTGCCGGCAAGTTCGGCGCGCAGATCCATACCAATTTGCGGCATGGCGCTGTAGGGAATCGACACCAGAATGACCGAACCAAAGGCTGCGGCCTGGCGTGGCGTGCCCGCCTGCGCATGCGGAGCGAGCTCAGCGACCAGGGTCTGAAGTTTTTCGGGGTGGTCCGAGGAAACAAAAACGTCGTGACCCGCCTTGACCCAGGCGCGCGCGAGGGTGCTGCCGATCTTGCCGGTGCCGATGATCCCGATCTTCGCCGGCGCAACCGCGTCCGCGCGCGCGGCGAGGGATCCGAAGGTTGTCGCCAGCCCTAGCGTCAGCGTGACAGTAAGTAGTGGTAGTGCCCTGCGCATCTGTCGATCTCCCCAATGAGTGGTTGCGAATCCTAACGCCCTGCTCACCCTGCCGTCGCTACAGTTTTTCGCAGTCGCAAAGGAGATCGTCGTGGACACCATATTTGTTCTGGCCATCGTCGCGCTTTATGCCGTGACCCACTGGCTGGTCGGGGCAATCGAACGCCTCAGGAGCCCGGAATGACCACGATTTACATCATCAGCGGGGTGCTCTCGATCGCCCTGTGCGCGTACCTGCTGTATGCGCTGATCAAGCCGGAGAAATTCTGATGACCGCCGCAACGCTCGCCCTCCTGATCGTGTATCTGGGCGTCGTGCTGATCTGCGTGAAGCCGCTGGGCCTGTACCTGTCCCACGTGATGGCCGGCACCCCGATCTGGCCTTTGCGCGCCGGCGCTTCCCTGGAACGTCTGGCATACCACATCGCCGGCGTGGATCCCGCCGCTGAGATGAGCTGGAAGCACTACGCCATCGGCCTGCTGTTGTTCAATGTCTTGGGCGCACTGGTGGTCTATGGCCTGCAACGGTCGCAGCTGTGGCTGCCATTGAATCCGCAGAAGTTTGCCAACGTCTCCCCGGACTCCTCTTTCAATACCGCGCTGAGTTTCATCACCAATACGGACTGGCAGGGCTATTCGGGCGAATCGACCCTGAGTTATCTCACTCAGATGGCAGGCCTGGCCGTACAGAATTTCATGGCTGCCGCCACCGGTATCGTCGTGGCCTTCGCACTGATCCGCGCTCTGGCGCGGCACAGCGCTGCCACCATCGGCAACTTCTGGGTGGATATGATGCGCACGACGCTGTACGTGCTGCTGCCGATCGCGACCGTCCTCGCGCTCGCACTGGCGTCGCAGGGTGTGGTGCAGAACTTCAGTGCCTACCAGGACGTGACGACCATCGAGGCGCTGACCTATCAGCAGCCAAAGGTGGATGCCCAGGGCAATCCGGTGAAGGACGCTGCGGGCAACCCCGTGCAGGAAACCGTCATCACCCATACCCAGACGCTGCCGATGGGCCCCGTCGCCTCCCAGGAAAGCATCAAGGAGCTGGGTACCAACGGCGGCGGATTCATGAATGCGAATTCGGCGCACCCGTATGAAAACCCCACGGCCTTCACCAACTTCCTGGAGATGGTCGCGATCCTGCTTATTCCGGCGGCCCTGACCTACACCTTCGGCCGCACGGTGGGTGATACGCGGCAGGGTTGGGCGCTGCTCGCGGCGATGGTTATCCTGTGTGTGCCGCTATTGGGATTGGTGGAATACAGCGAACAGGCGGGCAACCCGCTCATCGCCCCTCTCGGCATCGACCAGTCAGCCAGTGTCCTGCAGTCTGGCGGCAACATGGAGGGTAAGGAAACCCGCTTCGGCATCGGTGCATCGGCATTGTTCGCAACCGTGGCAACCGGCACTTCGACGGGTGCCGTCGACTCCGCGCATGACTCCTATACCCCACTGGGCGGCTTCGTGCCGATGTTCCAGATGCAGCTCGGCGAAGTGGTGTTCGGTGGAGTGGGCACGGGTCTGTATTCCATCCTGGTGTTCGCCATCGTCGGGGTATTCATTGCCGGCCTGATGATCGGGCGCACGCCCGAATACCTCGGCAAGAAGATCGAGGCCTTCGAGATGAAGATGACCTCGATCGCAATCCTGGTCATGCCCATCATTGTTCTGGTGGGTACCGCGATCGCCGTCTCGGCGAACGCCGGGCAGGCGGGAATCGGCAATCCCGGTGCCCATGGCTTCTCCGAGATCCTCTATGCGTTTACCTCTGCGGGCAACAACAACGGCAGCGCGTTCGCAGGACTGTCCGCCAACACACCGTTTTACAACGTGGCACTGGGACTGGTCATCTGGTTCGGGCGCTACTGGCCCATCGTTGCGGTGCTGGCCGTGGCAGGGTCGCTCGCCGCCAAGAAGCGCGTGCCGGTCACCGCAGGAACCATGCCGACGCACGGTGCGACATTCGTCGTGCTGCTCATCGGCACCATTCTCCTGGTCGGCGCTCTGACCTTTGTGCCGGCGCTCGCGCTGGGCCCGGTCGTTGAGCAGCTGATGCTCTGGCACTGACGGCTTGTATTGAAGGCAAAATCCTGATGCAAAAGAAACTGTCCATGTTCGATCAGTCGTTGCTGGGCCCGGCGGTGGCCGACGCATTCGCAAAACTGGATCCGCGCGTGCAGTGGCGCAATCCGGTGATGTTCGTGGTTTACATCGGTGCCATCCTGACCACGGTACTGGCGGTGCAGGCACTGGCTGGCCACGGCGAGGCCCCGGCCTGGTTCATCATCAACGTTTCAATCTGGCTGTGGTTCACGCTGTTGTTCGCGAACTTTGCCGAAGCGCTCGCCGAAGGCCGCAGCAAGGCGCAGGCGGCTGCTCTGCGCGGCCTGAAGCAGGCGGCCTGCGCCAAGAAGCTTGCGGATCGGGCCGATCGGACGCGCCACACCACGGTCTCGGCCACGCTGTTGCGCCGCGGTGATGTGGTGCTGATTGAGTCGGGTGACTA
>Ga0075522_10001918_pt1 | contig 15634 bp, 9 predicted proteins | sample NGEPerA_FD_74796 | JGI IMG/M metagenome (GOLD analysis project Ga0075522, IMG submission 74796) | Arctic peat soil microbial communities from the Barrow Environmental Observatory site, Barrow, Alaska, USA - NGEE PermafrostL2-A | ecosystem: Environmental > Terrestrial > Soil > Wetlands > Peat ... | reverse complement strand
GCGTAGAACTCCAGAAAGTCGATGGTCTCGCCCACATCCGCATCGGCCTCGGCCCAGTTCTTGCCCACCTCGTATGTCAGCCAGGCCATGAGCTCGAACTTGCGCTTGCGAATTATGTCAGCCGCATTCAGCAGCAGCGACACTCGCACATCTGACGATGTCCTGCTCCACGAAGTGAATGCTTCTTGCGCGGCGCTCATGGCACTGGCGGCATGCTCGGCACCGGCCTTCTGATGAACGCCGACAACCTGCGCAGGCCGCGCCGGATTGATGGAAATAATTTTTTGAGCGGTCTTGAGGCGCTCGCCGCCGATCACAAGATCGTATTCGCGGCCAAGCTGCGGTGCAATTGCATCGAGCGAATTTTCCATGGCGCGCTTACTCTCAGGCGCGCTGAAATCGGTAAACGGCTCGTTGGCAAACACGCCGCTGGGCGTTCTCGGCTGAATTGAAGGATGAAGAACTTCAGTATCCATAACAGAACAGTGTAGTCCACATTCGGAATGCGCGCAGGCCGCGGCTCTTGCCGGCTACGGTGCGTATTGCTAGCGATTCACATCGCGCAGTGCCGCGTGCGCGGCATGATATCCACACATGCCGTGAACTCCGCCACCGGGAGGCGTGGAGGACGAGCACAGATACAGATTGCGTGTTCCTGTCGCGTAATATCCCAGCGTTGGGCGGAACAGGAACTGGCTTATCGAGAGTTCGCCGCCGTTGATGTCGCCGCCGACAAGGTTTGCATTCATGCTTTCGAGCGCAGCGGGCGGAAGCACTCGACGCGCCAACACGCAGTCACGAAATCCCGGCGCAAACCGTTCCAGTTGATCTTCAATACGGTTGGTCATGTCGGCGGTGGAACCGTTGGGCACATGGCAATAAGCCCAGGCCGTGTGTTTTCCCTCGGGGGCGCGTGTCGAGTCGAACAGAGACGGCTGCACAACGATCACAAAGGGCTTCTCGGCAATCGAACCATGCGTTGCGGCTTGCTCCGAAGCTGCGATCTCCTCCATACTGCCGCCAAGATGCACCGTGATGGCGCGGCGGCAATCGGCTGAGCGCCACGGAATCGGCTCGCTGAGCGCGTAATCTATTTTGAATGCGCCGGGGCCATAACGAAACTTGCGCAAGCGGCTTGCGTAACCGGGACGAAGGCGATTGCCGGCAATTGCGAGCAATTGCCGCGGTGTCACGTCGCACAAAACGGGCGCGCCATCGGCGTCAATCTCATCGAGTGAATCGATGCGCCTGCCGGTTTTTATCTCTCCGCCGAAATCGAGCAAATGTGCGATCAACGCATCGGTAATTGCCTGCGCGCCTCCCTGTGCTATCGGCCAGCCGGCCAGGTGCGCGGCCGCTCCTATGATGAGGCCGACGGCGGAGCTCAGCGGCTGATCGAGTGCAAGAAACGAGTGCGCCGCCAATCCGGCAAACAGCGCGCGTGTTCTCGGACTGGCGAAACGCCCGGTTGCCAATCGCAGCGCCGGCTGAAATCCGGCGAGCCCGAATTGCGCCATGAGCAATGGATGACGCGGAACATGCACGGGGGGTCCCAGCGCATCACCGGCAAATTGCTGCCAGTGCTCAACAATTGGCTCGAACAGAGTGCGCCACGCCGCACCATCGCGACCGAGTACATTAGCAGCCTGCGCCAGATCGCGCTCGAGAACAACTGCCGAGCCGTCATCGAGCGGATGCGCAACCGGTGTGGAGCCGTGAATCCAATGCAGGCCGTAGCGCGTAAGCGGCAGCGCCGCGAAGAACGGAGAGGCTGCTGCCAAAGGGAAAACGGCAGAGCCAAAGTCGTGCTGGAATCCCGGCAGCGTGAGTTCCATGGTTCGCGCCGCGCCGCCGGCTTGCCGCTCCGCCTCGAACACCGTAACGTTTCTGCCGGCGCGCGCCATCGTAATGGCCGCCGCCAATCCATTGGGCCCCGATCCGATGACAAATGCGCGTGGCTGAAGCTCAGACATGAGAAGTTGTTTCCGGCTGGTTAAGCAACTCCAGGATGCGCCGCTGTTCTGCTTTGGCTTCAGGCGAACCGCTGCCACCGCGACCAGTCGTGTTCACCGCAAGCACCATTGCATTGGAGCCGTTTTTGTTCCGGCGCGCCGGGTCTGCGCCACACTCCAGCAGCGTTTTTACGGCCAACGAGCAGCGGGTGCGAACTGCAATGTGCATGGGCGGCACACCACGCTTGTCAGTCGAGTTTGGATCGGCGCCGGCTTTGACAAGAATGCGAATCGTATCCGACTGCTGAGCCGGATTCCAGGTTAGCGAGCCGGGACCCCCGGCAGCAGCGGCGTGGAGTGGATTGTACCCAAAGCGATTGGTTGAATGAACGCCGGCTCCGGCTTTAATCAGCAGCTCAACAATCCGCGCCTGGTAAGCAGCGGCGGCAATGTGCAGCGCCGTATCGCCCCGGTAAATGTAGCGGCCAATCCTCAACAAGAAGTACGGCTTCTCCGTGGCACGACTCGCTCCGGTTTGAAAGCATGCGCTGGCGAGTCCCGGTGACGCCGAAAGCATTTGAGCTACTTTCGCAACGTTCCCATCGAGAATCGCCGTCACCATGGCCATGAGCTCTTGATCAGAGTTGGGCAATTGAAAAACACCTTTGCCTGGAGAAGTCTGGAACTTGCCAGTCGCAGTCATTTTAGCCCGAACAGGCAACAAGACGCGATGCATAGACAAGAGACCTGACGCTCCTTTGAATGAGCGCCAGGTCTCAGATTAAGTCAACGGCGGTTGGCTGGTTACGCGAGTGATTTCATGGCAACGGCGTTGCGCGCAGCAATCTGCCCCGTGCACAGGCACTCGGCGTTATTGCCGCCGCCGTTGTACATCCATCCCCAGAATGAGCCCAGTTCGCCCGCAGTGTAGAGGCGCGGAATCGGCTCTCCGAACGGATCCATCACCTGGCACTTACCGTTTCTGCGCGGACCACCCTGCGTATTCACCATGGTCGGATAAACTTTCACGGCATAATACGGGGGCTTCTCAATCGCAATCAGGCTCTGCTTCGGTCGATTGAAATCAGGATCCACTTGTTTTTTACAGCTCTCGTTGTAATGGTTGATCGTCACTTCCAGGTCTTCCGGCTTGATGCCCAGCTTGCCTGCAAGCTCGGCGATGGTCTCGCCCTTGACGATCCAGCCCTTCTCAATCTCTTTGCTGTTGTCCTTGCTCCACTCATAGCCAGAGTGCCACGAGAACCAGCCAAACTTGCCGCGATTGCCGGAGACGAGCGGACCGTGAGAGCGCGCGGTTTCGTCAAAAATGGTGAAGCATGGCAGCCGCGTAAAGTCGCCAATCACACCGTCAAAGAACATGATGTATTCCTTCACTCCAAATCCATGGCGGCTCGGCCGGTTTTCTGACATAAAGCGCTTGCCGAGTTTATCCACATGAATGTAGGGCGCGCCGTAAATGCCAAACGGAATCACTATCGGCGCAAACTCCGGCACCACGATGCCGCCCAATCCCGCCAACGGATTATTCATGTGCCACAGGGCCGCACCAACGCTTTGCGCCATGCGAATACCGTCGCCTGTGTTGCCCGGAGTTCCTTGCCCGTAGATCGGCCAGCCTGGCAGGAATTGCTTCTGCATCTCAAAATCGAATTCGAATCCGCCGCAGCACAAGATCACAGCCTTCCTCGCCTTGATGAAGTAAGGCTTGCCCTCGACTTCAGCGCGAATTCCGGCGATCTCTTCGGACGGCTTCTGAATTAACGCTTTCGCCGGGGCCTCATAGATCACTTCGATTTTGCGTTTCTCCACCTGTTCGCGAAGCGGAATCCACAGCTTGCCGTCTGAGCTGCCACCATTGCACCAGGTCCGTACGCAGGCAGCGCCGGGCAGTTCAGGATGTTCGGGCTGAAAGATGCCTAGCGGTGTATGCCTGATGCCCAGCTTGTCGAGCCAGTCATTCAGCTTGAGCATCTCTTCGGCCAGAGCCTCGATACATTCCTTGTCGGTGAGACCATAGCTGAGGGCCTCAATGTATTGCTTTGCCTGCGGAAGGTCGGTAGGCGTCCACCACATATTGCCCGACACTTTGCTATTGCCGCCCTCCCACTCCTTCTTCAACTTTTCGAGGATTATCACCTTGGCCCCGGAGTCGGCAGCGGTAATTGCCGCAGCCAGTCCGGCATGCCCGGTGCCCACTATCACCACATCCACTTCCTTGTTCCACTTAGCCGGAGCAGCTTCCGCATTTGCCGGTTCCGTTATCAGTCCACCGGCCACGCTGCCTGCAGTTACCGCTGCGCCCGCTGCAGCCGAGCCTTTCAAAAATGCGCGGCGATCGATTCTTTTCTGCTTGTCTGGCACGATTCTCTCCTCATTTGTCTGAAACGCGAAAATGCAGACACAGGCCGCAATCCCGCTAAGGGCCAATGTCCTGCGAAAAATTGCAAACGAATTAATTGGCTCGACTCTAGCAATCACGCTCCGGGGTTTCTGTGACGCTCGGTACATTGGCGCCACTCATTCCAGTGATTCAATGGCTATTAAGCATCCTGTTCTGTAACTGCGGTCATGCTCATAGGCCCCGTGTTCTCTCGGACGCTTAATTACGAGCTGGATCCTACGGGGCGAGGGCCCACATCGTTCGCATTCAAGTCAGGAAGAGTATGAGGAATCGGCTACTTTTCATCTGCACCGGCATTCTGGCCGGCGTCTTCACGTTTATCGCAAGCGAACAGGCTTGCAATCAGGGCGTCTTGTCACAGTCGAGTTCGACTGTGTTTGCTGCCCAGGAAGCCGCAAAACCTTTAAAGGCTGAGTGTCTCGGTTGCCACGGCCCGTTTGAAAAGATGACGGCGGTGACGGACAAGTACACGGCGCCCAGCGGCGAAAAAATCAGCCCGCACCGTTTTGTTCCGCACGACTCAACAAAGGACGAAGATGTGCCCGAATGCACGAATTGCCACGAGGCGCACGCACTCGACCCATTGCCAACGCACGGCTCGGTTGATCTGTCGAAGGTAGATGTGAAGTGGTGCTACGAATCCTGCCATCACGAGAAGAACTTCACTTCGTGCAAGCAGTGCCACGCCTGAGGGCGCTTTTTTTGCTCATGACTGAGCGAGTTTTCGCACTAAATCCAATCGGGCGTCCGGCAAATGCCGGACGCCCGATTGTGCTTCTATTGTTGACTCGCTGTTTAACTGCACCCGCTTGTTGATCCGCAACTCATGCAGCGATAGCAGCTACCGTTGCGAACCATAATGGCTCCGCAGGTTGGGCAGCTTGGCGCGTCGCCCATCTCATACATTTCGCGCATGGCATCGGCCGCGTGATACAAGCCGCGGTCCTGCATGGACGGCATTCCAGCTGGATTGCCTGTGGATGCCACGCCGTGCACTTCAGGAGGAATGCCCCCGCCGCCGCCCGGGCTGGTGTGATTGGACGATACCTGGTTCAGCCGTTTTGCTACTTCTTCAACCAGCTTGGTCAGGTTCTGCTTTGAGGCTGCTTCGCTTTCTTCTGCATCCGCTTCAGACAGAATGCTTGGCGACTCCGGCAACTGCGGAACGCGCGGAGCCAAGCCAGCGAAGAGCGTCAATTGCTCACCCGACAGGAAACGTAGATTCAACCAGCGGAAGATGTAATCCATCAGGCTCTTTGCGTAACCAATCTGCTCGTTGCCGGTCCAACCCGAGGGCTCAAAGCGGGTGTGCGCAAACTTCTCGCACAACACCTTGAGCGGAACTCCGTGCTGCAGCGCCAGCGAGATCGATGTGGCAAACGCATCCATCAGGCCGGATACCGTTGAGCCTTCCTTGGCCATACGGATGAAGATTTCACCGGGCTGTCCATTTGGATATAGACCGACCGTGATGTAGCCTTCATGTCCGGCGATCGAGAACTTATGAGTGATCGACGCACGCTCTTCTTGCAACCTGTGACGTACGGCGCGCGGCGGAGCATTCAAGTCCTGCACCTCGCGAGCCGGTTCTGAAGCCGCTCCGATTGCCGGTGAAGCCGTCAGCACCATAACTGCGGATGCCCTGGCCACATCGTCGATCGCCTTCTGGAAGGCCGCTGCCGCCGCTACAATCTGCTTCGTCGTCAACTCAACCTTTTCACCCGGCTTGGCTTCCAGCGCCTTCAAGTCCGCGTCAGCAGCCGGCTGCAACGCGGCCAACTGCGCGATCACGCGGCTACTCGCCGCATCCAGAGCCGATGGTTCTTTCTTGACATCCATACTGGTGTTCAGCGGCTGGGTGCCCTTGGATCCGTCGCGATAGATGGCTACTGCCTTGATGCCGCCGCGCCAGCTTTCGGCGTATGCTTCGGCAACATCTTCCACCGTGGCTTCCTGAGGCAGGTTCACAGTCTTCGAGATGGCGCCGGACAAGAACGGCTGCGTGGCCGCCATCATCTTGATGTGCCCCATGTAATTGATGGAACGCGTGCCCTTTGCCGGCTTGAAGCTGCAATCGAACACAGCCAGGTGTTCCGGCTTGATTCCAGGTGCGCCTTCAATGGTGCCGGTTGCGTCAATGTAGCTGACGATCGCGTTCACTTCCTCGTGATCGTAGCCAAGCTTGAACAAAGCGGCCGGAACGGTGTTGTTGACAATCTTGATCATGCCGCCACCGACCAGCTTCTTGTACTTGACCAACGCCAGGTCAGGCTCGATGCCAGTGGTGTCGCAGTCCATCATGAAGCCGATGGTGCCAGTGGGCGCGAGTACCGTGACCTGCGAGTTGCGATAGCCATAGCGCTCGCCGTACATCAGCGCCATATCCCAGCTTTCGCGGCTGGCATCGATGAGCGAGTCGAGTTGCTGAACATGGAACGGCTCGTTGCCATGCTTCGACTTGCCGATATTGTTCACCTCGGCGCGATGCATGCGGATAACGTCGAGGAACGGCTCACGATTGACGTAGTAGCCGGGGCAAGCTCCGCCCTGCCGCTCTACAGATGCCGTAAGCGCGGTGGCCGAAGCCAGAGGCGGACAGTTAGCCGCGATGACCGCCGATTGCAGATAGGCCTGGCCGCACATGATGGCCGTAAGCGCCGCCGCCAGATCGCGTCCCGCTTCAGAATCGTAGGGGAGGCCGAAAGCCATCAGCAGCGCACCAAGATTGGCATAGCCAAGACCAAGCGGCCGGTAGTCGTGCGAATTGCGTGAAATCGCTTCAGTGGGATAACCGGAGTTGTCCACCAGGATCTCCATCGCGGTGATGACGACCGAGATGGCGTGGCGATAAGCTTCAATCTCAAACACACCCGCTGCATTGACGAACTTCATCAGGTTGAAGCTGGCCAGGTTGCAGGCGGAGTTGTCGAGGAACATGTACTCCGAGCAGGGATTCGATGCGTTGATGCGCGCCGTGTTCTTGCTGGTGTGCCACTTATTGATGGTGGTGTCGAACTGCATGCCCGGATCGCCGCACTCCCAGGTAGCCTTGGCAATCTTGTGCATGATGTCGCGCGCTTTGTAGGTCTTTATCGGCTCGTGGCTTTTAACGGTGTAGGTGGTAAAGTCGCCATCGTTTTCGTAAGCGCGCATGAACTCGTCGCTCACGCGAACGGAGTTGTTGGCGTTCTGGAAGAAGATGGAAGAATACGCCTCGGAATCCGGGCCCGAGCCGTCATAACCAGCCCTGATCAACGAGAAGGCCTTGGCTTCTTCTTTGGACTTGCAGTCGATGAAGTCCATGATGTCCGGATGATCCACGTTGAGGATCACCATTTTGGCCGCGCGGCGCGTTTTGCCGCCGCTCTTGATCACGCCGGCAAAGGCGTCAAAGCCGCGCATGAAGCTGAGCGGGCCTGAGGCCTGACCGCCGCCCGACAGATTCTCCATGGAACCACGAATCGACGACAGATTGGTGCCGGTGCCCGATCCCCACTTGAACAGCATGCCTTCGGTCTTGGCCAGGGTCAGGATCGAGTCGAGCGAGTCGTCAACAGCATTGATAAAGCAGGCCGAGCATTGCGGGTTCTTGTAGCCGGTCGCCGAATAGCGTACACCGCCCGTTGCCGGGTCCCAGTGCCAGTTCAGGCCTTCCGCATCCGGTTCCAGGCGATCGCAGCCCACGTTGAACCAGACGGGCGAATTAAAGGCCACTTTCTGCGTCACGAGCATGCTCACGAGTTCGTCGTGGAAGATGGAAGCATCATCGTCAGAGGCAAAGTATCCACCGCGAATACCCCAGTCGCGAATTGTTTCCGCAACGCGGCTTACCAACTGCCGTACGCCCGTCTCCCGCTCTGGGGTGTTCATCTGGCCATGCAGGTACTTGGAGGCAACGATATTCGTCGCCGTCATTGACCAGTCGACGGGCACCTCCACGTCCTTCTGCTCGAAGATCGTGTTGCCCTTGGTATCGGTAATCAGAGCGGTCCGGCACTCCCATTGGACTTCGTCGTAAGCCGAAACGCCTTCTTTTGAAAAGCGGCGGGTGAACCTTAGGCCCTTTTGGGTATAGGGGGACTGGAGGGCAGCGGCTGTTGTTTGTAGATAAGCCTCGTTCATCGGAATCCTCTCGGTCGGCAAAATTTGGTGAAACTACCCCGTCGCTCAGATGCAAACCACCTGAGAGGGGGCCTATCCTACATCTCAAACAAACGGGGGTACGGGGGGTGGAAATCCTGCGAACTCTCGTATCTGAGCGGCACTTTATGGACCCTTTTAGGCCGGGGCTTCTTTAAAGTTCCATTACAGCCGCAGATGAAAACTTACCGCTGTCTATGGTACGTGTCAACAAGAAACCACAACATCTTGTATTTTGTTTGCATTCCCTGCACCAACCTCCTAAACAAAGGCACTTAGCTGTGGAAAGCTCCAAACGGCCTTGAGCGGTGCGGGTTTCAGGGGCCCCAAGATGCCCCAAACCTGATGCACAAACCAGCGAGTATGCGCTTGGGGACCGACCCCTCCCGGCCCGCTCATTCCAATTTGCTGTAACGCATTTTGGGATTTTCGAAAGCCGGGTACCAACTCGGATTTGCCCCGCCTTGTGCAACAACTACTCATCCAGCCTAGAACTCACTGAGGTCGCGTACAAGGCGCATGAGTGGTGCAATTACCTGTGCATGGGTGTGGAGATGTGGACAATCAGGGACGCGAAGACAGCAACTTTATCTAAGCCGGTTTAATCGGTATTCGAGCAAGCAAAACGCCGCCTGTTTCCAGGCGGCGTTCTTGGGCTTGCCAGATAGCAATTACTTGCTTTCTTTGGTTTCGATCCTCATGCCATAGAACGATTTATGCACGAAGAACACCGACACCAGGAAGAATGCCACTGCCAGTACGTGTGTGAGCATCGGATTGCTCTTGCTGAGCGTGACGGCAAGTTCGACTGCAAGTAATCCGAACAGCGTGGTGAACTTGATGATCGGGTTCATTGCCACCGATGACGTGTCTTTGAACGGATCGCCGACGGTGTCTCCGATAACGGTTGCGTCGTGCAGAGGCGTTCCCTTCTGTTTCAGGTCGACCTCAACGACTTTCTTCGCATTGTCCCAGGCGCCGCCGGCGTTCGCCATAAAGATGGCCTGGTACAGCCCGAAGATTGCAATCGAGAACAAGTAGCCGACAAACAAGAACGGCTCCATGAATGCGAAGGCAAGTGTTGAGAAGAAGACGGCGAGGAAAATGTTGAACATTCCCTTCTGCGCGTATTTCGTGCAGATCTCCACCACCTTCTTACTGTCCGTTACCGAGGCCTTCTCTGCGCCATCGAGCTTGATGTTCGCCTTGATGTACTCGACCGCGCGGTAGGCACCCGTGGTGACCGCCTGCATTGAAGCGCCTGCGAACCAGAAGATGACCGCGCCGCCGCAGATCAACCCCAGCATGAAGGGTGCGTGCAGCAGCGACAGCTTATCCACGTTCGTGGTCAGTCCGTTGGTCAGGGCCATGATGATCGAGAAGGTCATGGTGGTTGCGCCCACCACGGCTGTGCCAATCAGCACGGGCTTTGCCGTAGCCTTGAACGTATTGCCGGCTCCATCGTTGGCCTCAAGCAGGTACTTGGCGCGTTCGAACCTCGCGACGATGCCGTAGTCCTTTTTCAACTCAGCTTCGATGCCGGGAATGGTTTCGATCAGCGACAACTCATAAACGGATTGCGCATTGTCGGTGACAGGTCCATAGGAGTCCACTGCAATTGTGACCGGCCCCATGCCGAGGAAGCCGAAGGCGACCAGTCCAAATGCGAACACGGCCGGAGCAAGCATCAGCAGCGCCATGGATGCACCCGTGCTGAAGTAATAGCCCAGCGCCATCAAGGCAACCATGCTAAGGCCCAGCCAGTATGCCGACATATTGCCGGCTACGATGCCCGACAAGATGCCCAGGGATGCTCCGCCCTCTTTCGCCGATGTAACCACTTCCTGCACGTGGGCAGAGTTGGTCGAAGTAAATACCTTGACCAATTCTGGAATGAGCGCGCCCGCCAGGGTTCCGCACGAGATGATCGAAGCCAGCTTCCACCACAATGTTCCGTCACCAAGATTGGGAATCATAAGGTAGGTGACGATGTAGGTGAGGATGATGGAAACGATGGACGTGATCCATACCAGCGAGGTCAACGGCGCCTCAAAGTCCATTTCGTCGGAGTTCGCGTACTTGGCCTTGGCGATGATGCCATTAAGGAAGTAGGCTCCCGAGCTCGAGATCAGCATGGCAACGCGCATGACAAAGATCCAGACCAGCAACTGCACCTGGGTCTCCGGACTTTTGACTGCCAGCAGAATGAAAGTGATCAGGGCCACGCCGGTGACGCCGTAAGTTTCAAAGCCGTCAGCGCTCGGGCCAACGGAATCGCCCGCGTTATCACCCGTGCAGTCTGCAATGACGCCAGGGTTGCGAGCATCGTCTTCCTTGATCTTGAAAACGATCTTCATCAGATCGGAGCCGATGTCGGCGATCTTGGTAAAGATGCCGCCGGCAATACGCAGCGCCGCAGCGCCCAGAGATTCGCCAATAGCAAAGCCGATGAAGCAGGGCCCCGCGTAATTTGCCGGGACGAACAGAAGGATACATAGCATGATGAGCAGCTCGACCGAGATCAGCATCATGCCGACGCTCATGCCGGCCTTCAGTGGAATGGCAAAGCATGGGTACGGTTTGCCGCGCAATCCCGCGAATGCCGTCCGTGAGTTGGCAAAGGTGTTAACGCGAATTCCGAACCACGCCACTCCGTAACTGCCTGCGATGCCGACCAGGCTGAACCCCAGGATGATGGGCAGGGTTATCGCAACATTTCCCACTGGCTTTAGCCAGCCGAAGTAGAGCGAGATAATGACCGCGATGAATGCCCAGAGCACAAGAATGAACTTGCCCTGCGTGACCAGGTACGTCTTGCAGGTCTCATAGATCAGCTCGGAGATCTCGCGCATGGAGCGATGTACGGGCAGGTTCTTCAACTGCACATAGATCGCCAGGCCGAACAGCAATCCGCCGACGCAGAAGATCAAGCCGATCATCAGCAGCGAATGTCCGTTCATTCCGAAAAAATTCACGGTCGACAAATCCGGCAGTTTCAGGCTCGCTTCGCCGCCGCCCGTTTCCCCTTGCCCATAGGCAAATGTGGGAAACAGCAGGCCGAGGACCGCTGCAAGTTTGTAGTGCCTTTGTAAAAATGCCCCGGCGCGCTGTTTGATCGCGCCCAGAAAGAACTCCACCCAATTCGTTGCAGTCACAAATCCTCCCGACTTTTTATGTTTTCAGGCCGTTTAAAAAAACGACCGCCAATATCGCGACCCCTGACCCGCTGGGGGAATGCCACCGGAAGGCTATCATCCGAATACACCAGTGTCGAGTGACTGCAATCACACGGTTCCCGGCGGTTTTTCCGGCTCGCAGCAACGCCACCTGCGTAACGGTGTAAAGTACTCCCGTGGGAAAGAATCCCGCGCAATGGTCATGACCCCATCCAACCTTCTAACACCACGACAGGCAGCGGCTCGTATCGGCATCAGCTATCCCGCGCTCAAGCACTGGATCCTTGCCGGCCGCATTCGCACTGTGAAAACACCGGGCGGCCACCACCGGGTTCCAGCCGAGGCGCTGGATGAGTTTCTCCCTGCCGCAGCCGCCCACACCGGCGCCACCCGCATCAGCGGTCGCAACCAGTTGCTCGGCTCGGTAATTGAGGTCAGGATCGAAGGCCTGCTGGCAAAGGTGGTTCTCGCGGTCGGCAATCAGCGTGTCACAGCCATCATCACCGCCGACGCAGTGCGCGAGCTCGCCCTCAAGCCGGGCGATGAAGCGGTTGCCCTCATCAAAGCCACGGAAGTCATGATCGGCCGGCCCTGATCAAATGGCCTTGTTATTCCCCGGATTATGGGCGGCAAAATCAGGGATCTGCACCCCTCAGTTCAGGCGAGTGGTTTGTTCCGTGGAATTTAAGATGGAGCGCCCCGACGCGTTCCTCGTTCTAAGATTCAAATCGGCAGCCCAACTTAGGTAAGTTTCCGCTTTGATCGTTATTCCAGCCCAAACAATCCGGTTAAGTGTCCATCATTCCGTCGCGTAATTTTGCGCAATTTTGGACACGTATTGTCTATAATTCAAATAAATTCGTATTGATTCAGGAATTAATTGTTGAAACTCCTGACTTCCCTTCTTCTCCTTTTCTTTTTACTTGCGTCTTCAGTCGCCATGCCCGGCCAGAGCCTCTCTGAAAGCTGGCAGGCCCGCGTGAACGCCACCCAGGCCGAACAGCCTCATTGGATGACGCCCATCGCAACCGTCACTCCGCGTCTCGAACAAGAGTTCCGTTTCGATACTGTTCACCAGCAAATCCCGACGGGGAATGTAACCAACGTCGATGGGGGAAAAGGGCTCGAGCTGATTCCTGCGCGTCACATCGAACTCTTGCTCAACCTGCCGCCTTATCTCCTTCATCAAAACCCGAAGGCGATAGACGGCATGGGTGACGTGTCCCTCACCATGAAATACCGGTTCCTTGCTCGCAATGAGAAACATGGCAGTGCCATTCTGACCGCGTTTCTGGGCGGCAACATTCCTACGGGGACATACAAGAACGGTTCCACGAGCGCTGTGATTACGCCGACACTGGCGGGCGGCAAAGGGTGGGGCAAATTCGACGTGCAGACTACTCTTGCGGGAACGCTTCCGGTCAACAGTGTCAATATCGTTGGACGCACCATCGTTTCCAATACTGCGTTTCAGGCGCACGTCATCAAACGGCTGTGGCCTGAAGTCGAGATCAACTCCACGAATTGGTTTGGCGGGGACAACGACGGCAAGAAACAAATGTTCGTCACTCCCGCGTTGATCTTTGGACGTTTTCCAATTCACGGGCGTCTTGCGCTTTCGGCTGGGGCCGGTTTTCAGATCGCCCTGACGCATTTCCACGCATACGATCACGCGGTTCTGGCATCGATCCGCATGCCGTTCTAGTCGGTTGGCACATCGATCTTGTCATCCGGCAGCGGCTTGCTCAAGTCTTGATCGCCGTACATGCGTTCGCGATCACCAGGCAACGGGTGCAGCTTGAAAAGCACGAGCACATTGCGATCGGGATCGTCGAACGCGGGAAACGACGCCACCTGCTCCAGCGAGAAGTGAGTGTGCAGATCAGCAAGTATGCCGGGGTCAAGATCGTTCCACGCGGCATACCATCCCGGCATGTACCTGGCCAGCTTCGTCGGCATATCCACGGTTCCGAAGTCATCGCAGAGCGCTGGAAGATACGTGACGAGCGAAATTTCGTCGCCGCTGATTGACAGCAATTGCCGATTGCCATTGGGGTGCGCGTCGATATACGCAGTCAACTGCTGCGCCGCGTTCACGAACGTATAGCTGGGACGCAGCGCATACTGTATGGTTCGCACACTGTTGACGCCCACTGCGGCCATCGTGGCCGCGAGCACCGCCCAGCCCACAACGCGCTCAAATTTCGGATGCGTGTACAGCCCGCGCTCTGTTCTGCTGACCAGCACTTCCATGCCGCGCGTGAGCTGGATGAAGCTGAAGACCGCCACCACGGTGAAGTAGCGCGGCTGCGGATGATTCTGAAATGTCATGAAGAGTACGTAGCCAGTCGAAGCCACAATGGATGCTCCGAACAGCGGGTCGGCCATCAGCCCTCTGCCGCGAATGATCCATGCCAACGCCGCTGCAATTGCCACCAGTACGGCTAGCGGCATCAGCGCATGATCGGCCCACAATCCGCCATGAAGCGACCAGAACGCAGCAATCAAAGGCCAGTAGAGTTCCTTAGGCTTGGGATAGACATTCACAAAGAAGAGGTAGCGATAATCGGCGAGCAGCCCAAGCCGCACCACCATCGCCAGCCACATCCCGTAGGTCAGGATGGCTGTGCCCACTGCGGTCAAAACGCATTGCACCATCGGCTTCCGTTCCTGCCGCAGCGCTGCTACAAGCGCCCACAGCGGCGCAGGAATTAAAAATAGAGCCGTTGTTTTGGTCAGCATCATCACTGCGAACAGCACACCAAGAGCGACTGACATCAACATCGGCCGGCGCATCCGTGGCATACGCACCGCAACATTCAGCGCCAGCAGCGTGAGCGCAACCAGGATCGGCTCCAGAATCGCGAGCCGGCTGAAACTGTACAAGAAAGGACTGGTCACCATCAGCGTGACGGCCATCAGTCCTGCCCAGCGCGTGCCCTTGTCCCTCACCAGCCGGTAGGTCAGCAGCAGACTTAAAAAGAAAAACGCCACATCAAGCCCGCGCGCAGCCTGCGGCGACACGCCGGTGAAGAAGAACAGCAGCCACTCAAGAAACGGCAGCACGGGCAGTGCCACCGCTGGATTGAAGTCTCCGGGGACATACCAATTGCCAAACAGATGGGCGCGAATGGCGGCGTTGCCGTACCAGCCTTCATCGGTGTACTTTGCCCAGTCAAATATCCAGGGGGAATGGTTGGGAAAATCTGCATTCAGGTGCAGCGCGGCCAAAACGGCAAACGCGATCAGGACGGCGACCCATGCCGCATAACAGCAGCGTTCAAGCGCGCCAATCGATTCATCCTCACGAGTTGAACTGGCCAATGGCTGCGTTCCCTCCAATGAAAAGCAATGAGACGGCGACACGCATCGTTCCTGCCATTTCGGGGCAATGGACCAGGAAAGAAGGGCGCCAGGAAAGGATGCTTCAGTATAGCGCGCCGCTTTTTCATGGCGATTTGAAGCCCGAAGCACTCATGTTTACCCAGTGCAGGCCGATGACTTCAATGTCGGCCTGCGGAGCATAGGCCGCGAACGCGAGGTGCGTTGAGGCCAATGAAGACCACTGCAATGTATCAGCCTGTTGCTGCCGGAATTTCCCTGGTCGAAACGGACTCGCAACCTCCTCTGCAAATCGCGGGCGTGAGCGTGGCCTGGAACAAGCTGTTGCAGCAGGCAGAGATGACCGCGCCTTACCTGCAGGTTGCAGTGCTGGAGGGCGAGCACGGCAGCGGCAAACATACGCTGGCACGTTTTCTGCATAGCCGCTCACCGTTTTCGCGTGTGGCGATGCAGCGCCGTGACGCGCGCGAGTGGCTTGCCACGGATGGCGAAGCCGCCATGATCAATGGCATTCTTTATCTTGATCGCGTGGACCTTTTGGCGAGTCTGGGTCAAGGCTTGCTGGCCGGAGTACTGCGCGCCTTGCAGGACCGGCCCGCCAG
>Ga0075522_10001913_pt1 | contig 15642 bp, 22 predicted proteins | sample NGEPerA_FD_74796 | JGI IMG/M metagenome (GOLD analysis project Ga0075522, IMG submission 74796) | Arctic peat soil microbial communities from the Barrow Environmental Observatory site, Barrow, Alaska, USA - NGEE PermafrostL2-A | ecosystem: Environmental > Terrestrial > Soil > Wetlands > Peat ... | reverse complement strand
AGACGTCTACTTCGGCAGGGGCCAGGAGATCCTGCTCGAACGCGCGCGCATCAAACGAAACACCATCGCCCACAGGCGCTTGCTTCACCGCAAGCTCGCCGCTTAAGATCGACCAACCAGATGAGGCCAGCACTCCGCTAAATCACGACCACATCTGTCCCAAATGTTCTGACGACGGACACTCTTGCCCCACCGATCGAACCACTCGATGGATGCCACGCCGGGATCAAAATGGTCCCATCGCGGAGTTCTTCAGCAACCTGTTAGTCTTCGACCTGCGAACTATTTTTCACAGGCTTCTGCTTGGACACCGGCAGATCAGTGTGTGATCATCCTGCTATCCTTCAAAAGAGTAATTAAATGGGTGGGCGAGCCAAGATCACCTACTGCCAACACAATGGGAATGGTTATGGTAACAATCATCACGGCAAATGCGATCGAATACGACGGGGAAAATGATGCAAGCCTATTTTCCCGCGCGCGTCGTATCAGATCACGGAATAGAATTGAATTGCCATATAGGCCGAAAAATACAGCGAAGCCGAAGCCCACAAATTGAAGAGATGGGATAAAATCCGCGACTCCTGGGAAATAATCGAGGCCAACAAGAACAAAGGAGACACCAACAAATACCCACCCGAGCCGAAGCCGCCAATAAACCCCCCAAAAGGATGTTGCAAAAAACCCCGCCCAATTCCAGCTCGGCTTCAAAAGAATTTTTAAAAGGATCGGATCAGAAATATCTAACGTCAAGGCATCGGCCTTGGATGCGATCATTGTGAATTTTCGTCTGTACGTTTCAGTGTGCTTTCTAAATATTCTTTTGAATTCGGCTGACCCTAAGAGGTCTTTGACCGTCATATCCATGGGGATTCCTAACGTTAAAATCAGGTCAGCAGAATAAAAGCGTACCAGCTTTTGCATTATGGTTGCGATCGTAAAGTCCGTTCAGTAGACCCTCTAACGGACGCCCGTTGACACCGATCACCCAGGCAGTCACTCAAAAAGTTTATAGGTTTTTATAGTTTTGAGACGAACAGCTTTTCCTATATGTTTTCGTCAATTCGGCACCGCGATGCTGACGGTGATGTTCGGCTTCGGTCTGCTGATGAGCGTCTATGTCCACCGCGACATGCGCATCGGACGTCACGGCGACACCGAGTAGTGAGGCCGCGTCGGGCTGGCGCGCTCGACAGCCCCGCCTGGGCTTGTTATATACGCGCCTCCGCGCGTGGGGCGCATAGCTCAGTTGGTAGAGCAGCTGACTCTTAATAGGCCCGCTCCACATAACTAACAATGACTTACGTATCCGTTTAAAGGGTCAGTTTATAGTTTTTATTCGTTCTTCGGACGCGAAAACGATTCCGTAATGCGGTCCAGAGTCGAGTGCACAACCGCCGCATAATCTAGGACGTGGACTCATAAAGGCGCCGCTCTGGCCCCAAGCAGCATGATCAGTATTGACACTGTTGCATTCGGCTGATCACTTGCCGCCGGCAACCTCGATGTAGACCTCGATTGGGTCGATGACGGTGTGCTCAGTCTTTGCTGCTTTGGTCTCGGACGAACTGAGCATTGCTTTCATTTTGTCAAGGTCCACATTCTCAAAAACGATGGAAACACGATCCTTGTCGGCGTGTTTGAAAATACGATGGCTCGAACAGAAACTCGCAAATAGCGCTTTGCGCTTATTTCCGCCACCAAGCCAAGTATTCATGTTGCCTACCGCGTGGGTCGCGACGACCGTCGTCATTGCACTTCTCCCATTTTTCATTGAGCCTAGACCGAGGATCGCCTCGGCTTTTCACGGTAACACGACGAACCACTCAATATTTAAGTTATTAAGGCATAGCCCGCGCTCCGCGCCCGCGATTTCCAAATCCGGTTTCGCGGACTCAGGTCAATCCGCCGTCAGATGAGAGCAACGCTGACCACCAATGTCCGCTATTGGGGGTAATGCGGACGTGACGCAGACATGCCGCCATGTCGCCTTTTGACCCAAAGATGGGGTAATTGGCCGGCCGGCTTGTGGATAGCTGGAGATTGTGGGTGCTGCGCTTCAGATTGATGGTGAACCGAGGTTCGCTTTCGCGGCCTCAAGCATCAGAGGAGAAGCGCAGCATGGAGTATTTTGCCGGACTAGACATTTCAGTCAAGGAGTCGAGCGTCTGCATTGTGGATGACACGGGCAGGATCGTGCGGGAAGCAAAGGTAGCGAGCGAACCCGAGGCGCTGCTGCCGGTGCTGACGAACCCCGCCTACCACTTCAAGCGGATTGGATTGGAAGCCGGGCCGCTGTCGCAATGGCTGTTCAGTGCTCTCGCCGAAGCGGGCTTGCCGGTGATCTGCGTCGAGACGCGGCACATGAGGGCAGTATTGAAGGCGCAGATCAACAAGACGGACCGCAACGATGCGCGCGGGATGGCGCAGATGATGCGGGCGGGACTTTATCGTCCGGTGCATGTGAAGACGTTACGCAATCAGAAACTACGCATGCTGCTGACGCATCGCAAGCTGCTGCAGTCGAAGGCCATCGCCATCGACAACGAGCTGCGCGGCACCTTGCGCAACTTCGGCCTCAAGGTGGGCGTGGTGGGGAGGGTGAAGTTCGAGTCGCGCATCAAGGAGCTGGTCGAGAACATGCCCGACTTGGCTGTGCTGGTCGAACCACTGCTCGTTGTCCGGCGGGTGCTGCGCGAGCAGCTCGGCATCCTGCACCGCCGCTTGCTGACCATCGTGCGGGACGATGAGGTGTGCCGGCGCCTGATGACGGTGCCCGGGGTCGGCCCGGTGGTGGCACTGACCTATCGCGCTACCGTCGACGTGCCCGCCCGTTTCCGGAACTCCAGGGCGGTCGGGGCGGTGTTTGGACTGACGCCGTCCCAGTATCAATCCGGCGAGATCAACCGCACCGGCGCTATATCGCGGTGCGGAGACGAGATGATGCGGGTGATGCTCTACGAAGCGGCCCCGATCGTGCTGGTGCGTTCGGTGAAATGGTCCTGGCTCAAGGCCTGGGCGATGCAGATCGCCAGGCGCCGCGGGATGAAGAAGGCGATCGTGGCCCTGGCGCGCCGGTTGGCCGTGATCATGCACCGCATATGGGTTGACGGCACCGAGTTCCGCTGGACCCGGGAGGTCGCAGCCGCATGAGGACCGTGCAGGATCAGATGCGATAGGAGGAAACTCGAGCTCCACCGAGCGGTGGAATGATGTCCCTCGCGGGACGATGGATGAGGTGAGTTCGTATGTCCGCTTGGACCTGCCGTCAGTCTTACGGCAAGGCCGCCCCAAAGATTGTTCCACCTCGTTCTCGAATCCCATCCTGGAAGGGCCTTGGTGCCGATTCCGAAGAGAAGCGCGAGCCCGTGAGCGACATCGACTTGAGCCGCTTGTACGTCAATAGCACCGGCATTTACGGGTTCCTATACAGCGGCGGCACTTACACGACCCTCAGCGGTCCCAACTACCCCGAAGCCTTCGGCATCAACTCCGCAGGCCAGATCGTGGGTTACTACTTCCCAGCCGGCGTTCGGTCCGGGTTCCTATACAGCGGCGGCACTTACACGACTCTCAGCTATCCCTTAGCCGCCAATTACACTTCCAACTACACTTCCGCTTGGGGCATCAACGACGAAGGCCAGATCGTTGGGATATATCAGGAAGAATACCACCCCCCGGCGTCCCCGAAACCTCCACTTGGGCCATGATGCTGTTGGGCTTTGGCTTGGTCGCTTTCCGTCTGCATTGGCGGGCGACCGTAGCGCACGCTTAAAACTTACCGGTCATTAGCGACGCTCGGGGTGAGCGTCGTATTTCAGTGTTCGATATATCGTTTCACATCCAACGCCCAACAGCCCGCGCGGTGCGGCGACTTCTGGACGATGGTCAAGCATGAGCCCATCCAGTAGCACCCCAGTCGCTTTGCAATCGTCTTCATTGTAGTCGAGTATACGTTGACGAATCGCTGGATCACCAGTCTCATTCCAGCGATCGAACCATTCGATCGATGCTGCGCCGGACGTTTGCGATCGCTTAGGCGGTGGCCTGCAATACGCCTGCGGCTTCGAGCAGACGCCGGCGCAACGCCGTCCGCGTCCGGTCGATAATCGCGAGCACCTCATGCGATTGCACTCCGTCGCGGGCCATCAGAAGGCTTGCGATCGGATCAGCAAGTAACTCCTCCACAGTGGGTTCGTCGTTGGCTCTGAAGATCGGGTTTCGCATGGGCACCCCATAATCATAATCAATGCCCAGAGTATGCCAATTGCCGATGACACGACCGCGTAAACATTGGGACAAATTTGTTGCTGGAACGGACCAGGACTAGCGATTCGCGAGCGCCTAGTCGCCCTCGGTCATGACGTTGCCTTGCGGCGATAGCACCACATTGACCTGGTTGCCGTCCTTCATGCCGTGAGAGTGCCAATAATTGTCGCAGCCCTTGGTGAAATCATGCAACTGGCTGTAGCCAGCGGCCTCGAATTTCTTCCTCGCCGTGGCGATGGTCGAGTTATCGATGTGGTCTCCCGGATCGCAATTGTTTGTAAGCTGGGCGGCGCGGGCACCACCAATGATCGGCGCGTGGGGAACCAAGGCGAGCGCGGCAAGCGTCGCCACGGCGATGAGACCTGTCTTCTTCATGAGAGCACCTATAAACCGACATTCCCCAGATGAACTCTGGAATGACGTGAATGATAGCACTCTACTGGGGTAAGGGCATTGCGGTCAGTATGGACGGCAAGGGGTCCTGGCGCGACAACGTATTCGTCGAGCGGCTGTGGCGGACGATCAAATACGAGGAGTTTATCTGCGCGCCTACGACACGGTGAGAGACGAGCGCGCCTCGCTCGGCCGATACATCGCGTTCTACAACTCGCGTCGACCGCATTCGAGCCTTGACCGGCAGACGCCGGATCGGGCGTACTTCAACAGGCTACCGCAGATCGCGGCAGCCTGAACCCGGCAGAGGCCCCACTTATAAAACCCAAAAAACTGTTCAAACAAACCGAGCCAGCTCTCTCCCGCCGGATCATGCCCATGCAATGTCTACTGTTGAGCCATCAAATACCGGAAGATTGCTGCGCTGTGTGCCTGTGGGAGAGCAATCAATCTCCTCGTGAACTCGATAGACACGTTGCATACAGTTTGCAGGTCGCCATTACCGGATAAAGCCTTCAACAAGGAGGCCTTGTCCATCCCCAACCTGGCTGATTCTCTGACTACGATCTGGTTTAGAGGACCCGCAACTTCATTTGCCGATGCCACGTTTGGGTGATCTAGGCGGTCAGCGCGGACCAGATTATCCATAGCATCTGAGTCCGCCTCTATCGTCTTTGGCTGCAAGTAAGGTTGGATGTCACCCATCGGCCTGCCCAACGCGGCTGCAACGCACTTTTCCGGCGCTTTCTGCTGCATGTCTTCCATCTCAGCGAGATCAACACGTTCTTGAGCCATTAGGATGTCATCACTCACGTACGGGAGCTTCTTTATCGCGTACTGCGAAATAAGGGACCTCACTTCATTCATGGTTTCTTCTTGGCTCTCGTGTGCTTTCACAGAGTTAATCGAGGTAGCTTTGATCTGCTCGTATAATGCCGGTTCCTTGAGCTTGAGCGACGCGAGTAAAGGAATACTGCTCTCCACCTTCGCAAATGCCATCTCTGGTGACTCAGGACTGCGTAAATTACGTATGACGAAGAAGGCGACCCCGAAGCCGACGGCGCAAGCCACCATCCCGATCACGGCATTGCGTAGAGAGTTCTCGGATTGATGGTTCTTCTCGTAAGTCCGGATTCCAGCCATCGCAACAATGACGACTAGGCTGGTGATAGCCGGGCTGATCTTCGCCCCCAGAGCGATTCCAATGATGGAAAATGTAGCGCCTATCAATCCCGCTGTGATGAGTAGGATGACCCAAATGAGAATCTTCTGCATGTCGTACCTCCCCCGAGCCGACTGCTAAAAGACACAAAAGTCATCGAAACATAACACGTCAGTCGAACTTTACTTCCGAGATTAGCGGGGTTCGCCCAGATACTTCCTATACGCCGCAATCCAATCCTCGGCGATTTCCTTTTGCACCTGCTCGATGGGAATATGGCCAGCGCAGGCCTCCACATGCAGGAGGTTCTCAAGCTTGTCCTTCACCGCGGCATTCCACGGCTGGGTGTCGTAACTTTCGGGCCAAAGGTTTTTCCGAACGTCAGCGCCGCCGATTTCCAGCGGAATCAGATGGTCAACCTCATAGCGGCCAGAGTCTGGCTCGATGCCGTATGCGACCTGGATCTCGTGCTTGGCTCCCTCGTTGGTGATATTCGACGACACCATCTTGGCACTCAGATGCCGTCGGGGGCCATCCACCCCCATCAGTTTGAATTTCTGGCCCTCTATGGCTTGCCGCCGAGCCATGGCATATTGGCGGTATGGCGATATATCGCGTAGTTGAGTTTAGGCGAGACAGAATGTCGGGGTGGACAGTTGAATTGTTCCCCCCTGTCAAAACGCCCTATCCGCGGTTGCTCTATCAGACCAGAGAAGAAGCTCAAGCCGAGGCAGATAGGCTGACCGCCTTAGAAGAAAAGCAGGAAAGCTGAATCCGTGGCCGCTACCTACGTTTTCATTCTGATGAAGCGCGAACTGAGATTCCCGGTCGCATTTAACCGGCGCGGCGGACTGTCCAGTTCCCCACCAATCACAATGGCCTGAGTCGATGTCCGCCAGCGGCTATCCGAAGTTTCGAAACGACCACGGGGCTGCGGAGATCCGGATCGGGGCGAGGGAATTTCACTGTATCGGTGTGTCGCCGCCGCACGATCACCCGCACGTCTACATCAACATGGGAGACCAGGACGTGATCCTTTGCCCCTACTGCGCGACCCCGTTTCGCTTTGATCCGCAATTGGGACCGTTCGCAGCCGACCCGCCGGACAGCCGCTACGTCGTTCCTTAGTGCCAATTCTTCATCCCTTCTGATGGGGATGGCGACGATCGCCGCGCCGATTGGATTTGCGAACGTAGGAAATCACGGCTTCTGGGTGGTCATGCTTGACCTTGAGCGCCGCGATTAATGCATCCTCAGCCTCGATCGTCAGAACTTCTGATCGATTCCTAAATCTTAAGCCGACGATGTACTCGGTCGTGATGCTACCCTCCCTTCCGTGATGCTACCCTCCCTTCGAATCATTCTCTGTCAAAATTGTCGCAAGGGTTTCAGTGTAAACACGTAACTCGGCGTCAAGTTCCTGCGGTAGCGCTCGTGCATGCTTGTAGAAGATTTCTTTTTGATCCGGTCTAAGTCCCTCCCACGTCGCCTCTAATCCGAAAACCGGTTGGTTCTTCTGAAGTGACTCAAATATACCCCGCGCCAATTTCTCGAATGGGGCTTGTGGTGAATCACTCATGGCCCGCTCCCCCGGTTTGCTCTCTGTCATAGGCAGAATCTAGACCTGACCTGTGATATAGACCTAGACATCCACCGTAACAATGTATCGGTCTCGTTGGCTGACGTCCTCAAGGATTTGAAATTAGGGGTGGTTGTCAAAAAAGTTAAAGAAGTAACGATAAGTTCCGATTGGTTTTTGCAGACTTAATCTCATTGATCAATCAGAAAGCTTAAAACTTTATACCAGCTGGCCCAACACTCGTGTGAGGAGTATCAAAGAGGGTGGAGCGAGACGCTTGTTTTCTTCGTCGGTAACTACAGCGACTGGCCACTCAAAAGTTTATAGGTTTTTATAGTGTTGAGACGAACGGCTTTTCCTATATGTTTTCGTCAATCAGATCATCTGTTCAGGCGCCCCACCCCAGCAGGATATAATCATTCACGCAGATCATTGGTCATCTAGGGAATGTCGGGTTATTCTTTGACAGAGGGAAGGGGGTTGGTAATGCCATGACACCTCGATTTCTCTCCATCCTGGTTCTGAGCTTCGTCTTTGGCGTGGCAGCGCCGCTTGTACCATCTCGGGCTGGCAGCGTTAACAGCTGTATTGACAAATGTTTTGGCGGGGTCGGCGATCAACCGGGATACACCGACCTACGGGATATTTGCGTGAAGAAATGCAGTCAGTCAACGATCTCTTATGGCGCCATTGCTTACGGCGCGCAAAGCACCGCCAATGGTTACGCTTTCGGTAAAGGAAATGCGGGGGATGCCGACCGGACGGCGATGGCAAACTGCCAGCGGCATGGCAATGACTGCAAGATCGTCGCCAGCTTCTCCAATAGTTGCGTCGTCGTGGCGGCGGTGGAGTCCGAGGGTCGATTCGCCACCGGCCAAGCGGGCACCCGCGACCAAGCCCAGGCCAACGCTATGAAAGCCTGCCAGGCCAACGGCAGCGGCAAGTGCGAAATTGAAACCTGGACTTGCGCATTCCCCTAAAAGATGGCTGAGACGATCGCCGCTGATCTGAGTCATTTCAGTGGAGATATCACCACACGCTGCGTAAAAATGCGATCACACACGGCCACTCAAAAGTTTATAGGTTTTTATAGTTTTGAGACGAACAGCTTTTCCTATATGTTTTCGTCAATACGGCACCTTGATGCTGATGGTGATGTTCGGCTTCGGCCTGCTGATGAGCGTCTATGTTCACCGCGATATCCGTATCGGACGCCACGGCGATACCGAGCAGTGAGGCGGCAATGAATGCAGGGTGCACCGTCGCTGAATGTGCGCAGTCCAAGCACATCGCCACCAGCGACCAGCTCGGCTCGAAATCCTCGATGCGCAGGGCATAGAGCGGGGCGAAGATCATTGCTACCGTTCATCGTTTGTTCTAGCCTACCATCGCATGTCCGAGCCGCAAGGCATTAGCGATCTGGATATCTGGCGCTGCGCTGATTTATTCGTGCGCCAGTATGGGCCAGACGCGGCCATATTCGTCGCGTCGCGCGCGGACTCATTGCTGGCCAAGGGTGATCTGGAAGGCTCTCGCGTATAGACCATCCCCGAGTGTCCGAAAGGTTCTGACGACGTATAGTCAACTGAGCGGTCACGACCATGTGTCCATAGGCCGTCATGGTAGTATGTTAAAAGGGATACAGCGGCCATATCCAAATCGCGCCGCGCTTTGCTCTTAGGGAGGAGATTTCGATGAAGACAGGGATCGCTATTATTGCCGGCGTCTTGTTAGCCGGCAGCCTCGCGCTCGCCGCCAGCGCGCAGCAAATGTCCAACGTGAAGACCTTCCATGCAACGCTTTCGGGCGCGCAGGAAGTTCCCAAGGTCGCCACTGCCGGCACCGGCAGCGCCGACTTAAAGCTCGACACCTCGACCAAGATGCTGAGTTGGACCGTCACTTACAGCGGTCTCACCGGACCGGCAGTGGCGGCCCATATCCACGGCCCGGCGGCGATTGGCGCCAATGCCGGCGTCCTCGTACCGTTCAGCGACGTCGGGATGAGCACGTTCACCGGCTCGGCGAAACTGAGCGACGCGCAGATCGCCGATCTGATGGCGGGCAAGACCTACGTCAACATCCACACCGCCGCCAATAAGGGCGGCGAAATCCGCGGCCAAGTCGGCCCCGGCATGTGACTTTCGTCGGTGAAGAGGGCGGCTCAGCCGTCCTCTTCGACCGCCTCGTTCTATATCAAAAGGCAGAGCAGAAGAACCGGGTCGATGAGATCGAAAGCGAAACCAGCTCTCTGCGGAAAAATCCGATCGCAAATGGCCACTCAAAAAGTTTATAGGTTTTTATAGTTTTGAGACGAACAGAATTTTCCTATATGTTTTCGTCAATACGGCACCGCGATGCTGACGGTGATGTTCGGCTTCGGCCTGCTGATGAGCGTCTATGTCCACCGCGATATCCGTATCGGACGCCACGGCGCGAGGTGGGGGCGCCTCGGCGCGATCATGGGCCTCCGTAATGCCTGTCCGTGCGATCATGAGGCGGCTGCGAGGAGTTTTGGCAGTCTGATGAGATTGTAGGCGACGGCGGTAAGTGTGAAAGCCAGCCTCGCGTGAAGAGATATGATTCCGTTTAAGGCCGCATGGAATCTAACTATTTAGCCGGCCATTTTTGGCCTATGCCAGCCGATAAAATCAACACCGGCCCGGGCGCTTTGCGTTATTTGTGACTGACCCGCTCTACCGCGCAAATCGACGAAGAGACCGGCGTTCTTCTGCCGCGAGCAGCTGCCATCCGAGCCGCGTGGGGTCTATCACGAACTGCGGGACCACCGCTGGGAATCGCCGGCACCACTTGTCAAAGCCGAAGACAGTCCCGAGAAGCGCGAGCGCTGATCAGCATCACTGCAGGGCGCTTTTGTATAGACCCGCCGCAGGTGAGCCACGGCCTTCCGTCGGCCTCCCGTCGCATGGCGGCCGTCACCATTTTTTTGCGGCGAGGTCCTTCAGCATGGCATTATCCTGCTTCAGCTTGGCATTCTCAGCCTCCAGCACCTTCAGCCGGCGGGCGCTATCGTTATCTGTCGCCGTACAAGCCAGTGGGGGTGGTGAGCCGCTGGTCTCGGCCGGCGGCCCGAAGAGGTTCGCGAAGGGGTTTTGGAGGTTTTGGCAAGAAGTTAGCCCAATCGTGAAACTACACAGGACGATAACAATCCAGACTGGCCGCTGCTTATTCATAATTGATACGCCCCTTTTGCGTAGGCCGGATCTTACTGATCTCAACCTTGGATTGCTTTCGTCGGCGCTTGCAAGCTAACGCTCAACATCTTGCAGGCATTGCTCGACATCTCGCAAGGGTTTCTTAAGATTCCCAATAACACTACGAGCTACGGCATTTATCGGGGGCGTATTGATCTGGGGAACGAGCGTTGGGATGGGATGCATGGGTATCTGCGCCATTTTATTTTTTTGGTGGTCATGAAACGCCATTGCTGCATCAACGTGCAGACGGTCAATACCATGTTGCAGAAGTCATCCTCAGCGACCGTGAGCACCATCACTCGTAAGGTTACGAGTTGAGATTTTTGGCGGCTCGCAGGCGGTGGATCCGTCCACCAATATGAAGCGCCCATCTTCCAGTGGAATTGGACTATCTGAACCGCACATTTCTGTTCATTGGTAATAGCTTTATTAAAATCCCATCGAATACTCAGGAGTTCTTCAAGGTACGGGCCTAGATTGTTAGCATAGTCCCATGTCTAATGTGACCAACATCGATCCGCGCCGTCGCGCGCAAACCCTCAAATTAGGCATCGCGGCCGTCGTCATTGCCGTGGTTATCGCAATGACGGCCGTTGTCGCTATCTCCATCAATCATTCGCGCGATGCCACGCTGAGAGCTATGGATTCAGACACCACCAATCTCGCCTTCGCCTTCGATGAAGAAGTGACTCACACGCTCGATACCATTGCCGGAACCATGGGCGCAGTCTCTAACCGCATGAGCGTTAAGGGATCGGATATGAATATCTACGCGTGGTCGCGCCAGTTTCCGATTGTGACAGGCCCCATTATCGAGGGTGGCATCATCGCGCCCAATGGCATGCTCATCGCCGGAACAAAGGCCCCAAAGCAGTTGCCCATAGGTATGGGAGACCGGGAGTATTTCCGCATCCAGCTTGACGGAAAGTTCAAGGGTCTCTTCATCGGGCGGCCCGTAAAAAGCCAGACCTACAATCAGATGTTGATTCCGATTAGCAGGCGCGTCGACACCAAAGATGGACGCTTCGTCGGGGTGCTAGTTTTTCTGCTATCGCCGGCTAAACTGACGAGCCTCTACAAATCCATCAATCTCGGCGATAATGGTAGCATCACGCTGGTCGGCGTCGACGGCGTCGTTCTTGCTCGCTTCAGCAAGAGCAGCCCGGATGGACTCGATGGCATCGGTAAGTCCGTCGAAAATAAGATAGGTCCGGAGTTTGTCCCGGAAAACAGCCGAGGTTCCTATATCCAGCAAAGCACGATCGATCTTGTAAAACGTGTCTTTAGTTATCGACGCGGCGCGGACTACCCGCTGGTCGTATCTGTCGGGCTGGACTACGACGATGGTCTGGCGTTGACGCGGGCGCACGCCAAGACGATGCTGACCCTCGCCGTTATCGCCACTCTCTTGCTTGGTGGCCTCGCCATATATCTCATGCGCGAGATTGAGCGCCGCGCCGCGCGCGACATCGAGCTCGCGGAAGAGCGCAACAAACTGAACATGGCCAATATCGAGCTTCAGGCGGCCAACAGCGATTTGAAGGAGAGCAAGGAACGCGCTGAGGTGGCGAACCAGGCGAAGTCTCTATTCCTCGCCAATATGAGCCACGAGCTCAGAACTCCGCTTAATGCAATCATAGGCTTTTCCCAGATCATCAAGGACCAGACCATGGGTCCGGTCGGCAAGCCGGTGTACGCCGATTACGCCAACGACATCTTTGGTGCGGGCGAGCATCTGCTTGAGATCATCACTAACCTGCTCGACATCTCGAAAATCGAGGCGGGAAAGACGGAACTAAGCGATGAGGTGATTGATCCGGCCGAAATCGTGGCCGCCAGCCTGGCGGCGGTGCGCGTCCAGGCCGACAAGAAGAAGATTGCACTCGCGGTGCATATACCGCCCCGAACACCCTTCATCCGCGGCGATGCGTTGCGGCTGCGTCAAGTGCTAATCAATCTCCTCTCGAACGCAGTCAAATTCACTGAAGCTGGTCAAGTCACCGTGTCAGTCGCATGCGATGCCAGACGCGGGCTGAGCGTCACGGTCGCCGATACCGGAATCGGCATGTCGCCCGATGAGGTCGCAGTCGCGTTGGAACCCTTCGGCCAGATCGAGAACGCGATCATCAAGAAATATGAGGGTACCGGCCTCGGCCTTCCCTTGGCCCAGCGCTTGGTCGAGCTGCATGGAGGTCGTCTCATAATCGAGAGCGTCAAGGGCGTGGGTACGACTATCAACGTCCAGCTCCCCGCCGAGCGCCTCGTCCGGTCGGTCTCTGGAGTGGCTGCTTGATCATAGATTACGGCCCTCTCATCGAACCGCCATTGTCGAGCTACAAAGCGAGATCGATTCTCGCAGGCTAGCCATTTGTAGCGAATAAAAAATTCTTTTGTCAGTTCAACCGTCGCGTCGGCCACACTTTTCGGGCTTTCGGGACAATGCGATTCTATGAGCAACAGCGCACAGCCATGAGAGACTACGAGACGCTATGTCCAGGGACGGAAACCCTGTTGTGTTCTCATCACTTTGCGAAACGAAGCCAATTCGGTGAATTGATGTGATTGACACAATAAGGGTCGAAGCTTATGTTATAACAACCGTTATAACGTAGGGAGACTCACGTGTTGGCTTTGAAGCTCACCCGAATTGGCAATTCAACGGGCCTCGTCCTTCCTAAAGAGGCTCTTGCAAAACTGCGTGCCGAACAGGGGGACACCGTATTTCTGACGGAAACGGCGGATGGCCTGCGGATCACACCTTACGATCCGGATTTTGAGCGTCAGATCGTACTCGGCCGCCGCGCGGCGCGGAAGCGCCGGAATGTTCTTCGCGAACTTTCTAAATGAGCCCATGGCGGTGGGTTAGCGAAGCCGTCGTCATAGCTACTCACGATGAACAACTGGCCGAGCACGGCGGAGCGCCTGGAGTGCGAGATCTTGCCCTGCTGCAATCTGCCCTGGCTCGTCCGAAGAACCTCGTCGCTTACGGCTCTCCTGATATTGCCGCTCTCACCGCGGCCTATGCTTGCGGCATCACGAAAAATCACCCGTTCGTCGACGGGAATAAGCGGACCGCTTTGCTGACTGCCAACCTGTTCCTGCTGGACCATGGGCATGACATTGGTGCCAATGACGCCGAACTGCTCGCCATCATGCTCGGCGTTTCAGATGGCTCGATGAGCGAAACGCAATTTGCCGAATGGCTTCGTCGCAATATCATTCCTGCGTGACACGGTGCTTGCCAAACCGCCAGCGCGGTAGAGCGCGAGCATTTCACTGATCGTCATTCTGCGAGAGGGCTGATGTGCAGCTCACGCGCGAACACCAGCTTTGGTTTGGACTTACTTAATTCCATGGTTACGGCGCAGTCTTGCCGATAATGCTCACATGACCGACAACGATCCGCTAGCCTACATCGAGGCGCACCCACGTCTGCGTCATACGGCCCACCTTTCCAGACGCTGTAACGCGGTAGAATAGGGTAGGCTTACTCTAGGTCCAGGGGTCCAGGATTGATTTCAGCGAGGTCTTGAAATCTGAGACGTTGTGAGTCACGAGCGTCAAATTATGGATTTCGGCTGTCGCAGCAATGAATGCGTCCATCGCATCGATGGGCTTGCCGGCGGTCTCGCATCGCGCAAAAACCTTTCCGCAAGCGTCAGCCGCCGCGACGTCTACCGGCAAGATTCTCGCCTCGAAGCGTAACTGTAGGTCCTCGCGCAGCCATTCATCGAGCCGCTTCCGCCTTGCGCCGGCAGCCAGCCTATCGATCCCGTAACGAAGCTCCGCCAATGTGACAGCGCTGATGAATACGCGGTCTTCGTCCACGCTCTCCGTCCATGCGATCAGACCTGGATTAGGATGCGGCCTTACCCATTCTGAAACCGCGTTGGTATCGAGCAGAAAGGTCACAGCTCGACTCGACGCAGACGACCCTTAATGCGCTTGATTTTTAGCCCCGAGCCGCGAAGCGGGGAGCTGGCGAAGAACTCAGCCAGCGTGCCCACTCGTTTGGTCTTCCGCTGCCATTCCTCGGCCGCCACAACCACCACGGTGATACGGCCGTGCTTAGTGATGGTCTGCGGTCCTTGAGATTTGGCTTGATCGATGACCTCGCTGAATTTCGCCTTGGCCTTAGCGATCGTCCATGTGCCCGTGGGCATGGCTCACCTATATTGACTCAATATAGTCACTATAGTCATTTATGGGACGAAGGCAACCGTCTCGCACTTGATACGCCGTGCCCTCGAAGCAGCCGGCGTGATCTTTATCGATGAGAACGGCGAGGGCTCGGTGTGCGGCTCAAGAAGCGGCCGGCTCAATCTCCGCGAGCGTATCTTTGAGCCGCGTTTGCGCGCGCCACAGATCGTAATTGTCCTGCATCCGCAGCAAGAGTTCCGGCGTCCCGCCCGTCAAACGCGTAAACCGAAGCGCCATGTCAGCCGTGATAGCACCCTTCCCATCAAGCACCGCGTAGAGCGACTGTCGCGCCACCTTCATGCGTCGAGCCGCCACAGAGATCGGGAGCTTGACATGCTCCTCTAATACTTCCCGCATCAGTTCTCCCGGATGCGTCGGGGGCCGCTTCAGCGGCAGCCTGACTTTGTATGTCGTCATAAATATCCTCTTTTCCGATGACACCGGTTAGCGACCCCGATGTCTCCTTAACTTGTTTGCCGGTCTCCCGACCTGGCGATGCCGGTCAATCCGGCCGGCTTTTGATGGTCACATTCAGCACGAGCAGGTTCGGCAGTCCCCATTGGGTCTTGTGCAGCAACCGCGCGTCAGTCTGAGTTTTCGTCGGGCCGGACGGAACGCCCCGCAGGGGCAGCCGTTAATCTTCTTATCCCTACACCAGACAGTAGGATTGAATGAAGAGCGATCGCAGATAAGCGATCATTTGCCCACTCATGAAGCAAAAAGGTGCGGCCATGGCTATTGCCAATATTGGTGACCGGCAATCGATTGAGCGGATATACCCGCGCGAAGTATGGGAAACCGAAGCGGGCATGAACTCCGAAGGG
>Ga0075522_10001912_pt1 | contig 15643 bp, 14 predicted proteins | sample NGEPerA_FD_74796 | JGI IMG/M metagenome (GOLD analysis project Ga0075522, IMG submission 74796) | Arctic peat soil microbial communities from the Barrow Environmental Observatory site, Barrow, Alaska, USA - NGEE PermafrostL2-A | ecosystem: Environmental > Terrestrial > Soil > Wetlands > Peat ... | reverse complement strand
CATCAGCATGAGTACCACGCGCTCGACACTGTTCTGTTCAGGCTCTGAGAGGTTTTCATACCAGGCCTTGAACTCGTCAGAGACCTCTACCTCATATGCCATAGATGTAATATACCATGAGAGTGATAATAGAGTCTCCTCTGCCATTGTTCAAGCTTTGCACCAAACTTGGGCCAGACCCGATTAGCGCAGTGAGACCTTCTTTGTCCGCGATTTGACTGCAGTAAAGTGACCCTCCAACTCAATCAGCTTTTACGTTCGGGGAATCGACAATACGCCGGATCTTTACAGTTGTTTGCTTCTGAAAACTCACTTGGCACCCGCTCTTCTCCCCAGATCTTTCGTCCGGCGCGCTTCGGGCTCCTGAGAAAGAAATCGTTCCGCTCGCTGAAATATCGATTGATTGCATTCTTTGCAACTTCAACGGAGGCGTAATCGCTATTATGAATGATTGCTTTAGTCATCCCGCTGAAGACTGATTCGATTACGTTGAGGAACTGCGCACAAGCCGGCAGTGGTGCCGTCTTCACAACAGGGAAACCGTCTCGGACCGCCTGCTGATTAATCTCATTCAGATGCGAGAACAGCTTCTTCGATATGTGCCATGAGGCGGCGTCCCACGACAGATAAATTGTCCGGCAAGTCCGGTATTCGGCGCGCACTAGATCGGCCATCTTGATCATCTCCTCTGTATTCTTCTTCAAGGAGTAGAAGTGGCTTATTTGGTTTCGGGATAGTTCGAGCGCAGCTGTTAAGATCAGCCAGCCTTTCGACTTTTGATATTGCGGGATCACATAATTCTCGCCCGGACCCATCCGCTTGGTTCCGCCCTTTCGCTTAATCGCAAACGGGCCGTATTCATCGATGGAAAAGAAGGCCTCATCCTCCTTGAGATCCGAAAGGATTTGCTTGATGACATTCACTTTCGCCTGGTAATCGGGATCGTTGCTGGCGAGTACAACCTTTGCCTTCCGCCATTTGAATCCGGCCGTCTTGATCGAGGCACGTATGCGCTTTTTTGACATGCGATGACCACTCTCAGCCATAATTCGGTGAAGGTCATCCATCCTCCAGGAGGTTCGATTAATCTCATGGCAGGATGGAGGTGAGTGAAGCAGCGAAAACAGGAACTGCGCATGTTCTGGCTCATCTTTTTGCTTGGCGGATTTCACCGGTAACAGTGCATTGATACCGCCGTTCGCAAAGCGGCTGAAGTAGCCGCGGACGGTTCTGCGCGACATCTGAAGACATCGAGCAATGACGGCTGCATGTATTCCCTTAAGGCGGCCGAGAACGGCTAGGGCTTTCTTGCGCTCCCGCAATCTGCCGCCTTTTATTAATCCCACGAGGCTTGATGCTGTTCCGCTTGGAAACTCCTTTTCAATGACCCGCAGAGGGACGTCACTCTGCAGCATCTTCATCATCCAAGCTAATGCGATCTGAGAAGACGTCCGCCCAGCTCCATCCAGTTCAGTCTTTCGGACCCGCACATACGTCCGCACAGTCGATTCCCCAACATCCCATCCGGGCATCTCGATTTGCAGCTGTTCCCAGATCTGATGGGCCGTATGTCGCTGGTTGAACTGCGCCTTTAAGTCGCTATTCAGGATAGCGTCGATGAACGGTATGGCCAGCGCCATTTTCGGCCGCTCCCTAGGCGTAACTTTTCGCTTCGGCGGCACAGCGTTCTTGAGGGCTGCCCTAACAGTACGACGATGCACGTTGTATTTTTCTGCGACTCCCCTGATGGTTCCAAGGCCTTGTTGGTATTCGAGTCGAAGCCGCTTGTAGAGTTGCACTCTGTCCCCCAGCATCTCTCATGGCCGGTAGCGTTCGATTTTCGTTGTCCTCAGAATCGGGCCAACGTGACTTCAGGTGAATGCGTTCGCTGTTCATGTGCATGCGATCTATCACTTGGCGAAAGCAGTGGCGCCGCTCATGGCCCAACAGCGCGAAGGGGCGATCGTTCTGTTAGGGTCAGCCGCCGGGTTGCGCGGCTGCCTGGGTGCATTGGCGTATGGGGTCGTGAAGGGAGCTTTGCCACAATTTGCCCGAGCTCTGGCGCGCGAATTGGCGGACAAGGGCATTCGCGTCAACTGTATTTCGCCGGGCGTCATTCGCACGCCGTTTCAGGATTTCCTCACGCCGGAACAAGTTGAAGTCAACATTCGAAATCGTATTCCATTGCACAGAGAAGGAAAGCCTGAAGACGTGGCGGAGTTGATCGTGAGCGTCGTCCAAAACGACTTCATTACCGGGGAAAACTTTGTGATCGATGGCGGAATGACGATGCGAATCATGTAGGAGCGAAGTCCACCAGGATGGCAGATGGTTTGGGTGGAGCAGGAAGCGCGGCTTTGGATTTGACAAGGCCACGGATGGATGGATATCTTCGGACACGAATAGTAAGCGTTAACTGTAACGCTACTCGCGGTTGGGCGGGCTGTCTCATCCTGCAGTTGAGAAGGTGAATTCCATGACTTTTCGCAATCTCCTATATCGCGCTGCGGTGCTGCCCGGCTTGCTTTCTTTTACCGGGCTGTCAGCGCAAACGAACTCAACGGTGCTGGCGCCAAAGCCGCCTATGGGCTGGAACAGCTGGGACTCATTTGGTCCGTCTGTTCGCGAAGACGAAGTGAAGGCAAACGCGGATGTGATGGCCACCAAGCTCGCAAAGTTCGGTTGGCAATATGTCGTGGTGGACATCGAGTGGTACCAACCGGATGCACATGCGCATGGATATATTCCTCGTGGCCGCGTGACGATGGACAGCTACGGCCGGTTCGTCCCTTCCCCCAATCGCTTCCCTTCCGCGACTTCCGGGGCGGGCTTCAAGCCGCTGGCGGACTATGTTCACAGCAAGGGCTTGAAGTTTGGCATTCACATCATGCGGGGAATCCCTCGTGAGGCCGTGGACAAGAATCTGCCGATCGAAGGAACGAAGTTTCACGCGGCGGAGGTGGCCGATAAGGTGAATGTGTGCAAGTGGGCGGGGATGGAAGACACCTATGGCGTGGACATGACAAAGCCTGGCGCCCAGGCCTATTACGATTCGATTGCTCGGTTATACGCGTTGTGGGGCGTGGACTTCGTCAAGGCAGATGACATGAGCCGGCCTTTTCGGGGGCCTGAGATTCATGCCTTGAGCGTGGCGTTGAAGAAGACCGGAAGACCGATTGTGCTCAGCCTGTCACCAGGGCCGGCGCCGATTGAGAAGTATGAAGATCTAAAGGCGAACGCCCAGATGTGGCGCATCTCGAATGACTTTTGGGATCGCTGGATCGATATCAAAGAGCAGTTTGACCGCGCGCATCGGTGGGAGAACGACTCTCACCCGGGAGGGTGGCCGGATGCAGACATGTTGCCGCTGGGGCACATTGCCATTCGAGGTGAGCGCGGTGACGACCGCAAGAGCCTGCTTACCCACGACGAGCAAATCACCCTGATGACACTCTGGGTAATTTTTCGTTCGCAGTTGATGTTTGGCGGAGACCTGGTGACGAGCGATGATTTCACTTTCAGCCTGTTGACCAATGCAGATGTGCTGGCAGTGAACCAGGAAAGTACGCATGGTCACGAGGTCAGCCGCAAGGATGGGGTCATCGTTTGGACGTCAGAGGGATCGAACAGCGCGCGCTACGCTGCGATTTTCAATTCCTCTGACGCAGCACAGAACCCCAGCTTTTCGTGGCAGAGCATCGGATTGGCGGGATCGAATTACGGCGTCAAGGATCTCTGGGCAGGAAAAACTCCTGCTGCGACTGTAGCGGATGGGAAAGGTGTGCACGCATCGCTCGCTCCGCATGCGAGCATCCTTTTCAGACTGACTGACCTTGCCCCCGCAAACCGTATCCCTTAGCAAGCTATTCTAATGCGAAAGGGTAGCGAAGATGAGGAATGGGAAGCGGGGCAGGTACACGCTTGAATTCAAGCAAGAGGCGGCACGGCTTGTTGAGTCGGGCCAGAGCCAGGCGGCAGCAGCGCGCAGCTTGGGAGTGGTTGAGCAGACTTTGGGCAACTGGGTCAGGGAACATCGAGCTGGAACCTTGAAAGGTGCCAGCAGCAAGCCACAGGTAACTGCCGAGCAGATGGAGAACAGCCGCCTACAGGCTGAGCTGGCGCGTGTGACGATGGAGCGCGACATCCCGGGAAAAGCGACGGCGTTCTTCGCGAAGTGCCAGAAATGAAGTACGCCTTTATTCAACGCAACAAGCTGGTCTGGCCGATCTGTGTGCAGTGCCGGGTGCTGCTGGTGAGCGTCTCTGGCTCCCATGAACACTTGGCGCGGCGTGTGGATATTGCACAGCGCCGACACCTCAACGACGAAGCACTGCTGGTTCACATCAGCGCCGTCTATGCGGAGAATCGCGGAGCGTGTGGATGGCCGCGCATCTGGCGGCAACTGCGCGCGCAAGGCATTCGCGTGGGCAAGCAGCGGGTGCAGCGGCTGAGCAATCTCATGCCCAAGGACGCGCGGGTATGTGATCAGCGGATTGTTGCCACGAAAGCTGTTGAGGTCAGTCCCGCAGAGGCCAACCATCTCTACTCGCAGCAGCAAGCCGCCTCCTGTGGGTGGCGGTTCCTGAACGTCGGTGACGCGAGCATCGCCTGGCGCAAGGAGCGATAGCGCTCTCATGCACACTCTCCCTGCCGCGCCTCAACCCGGTCGCGTTCAGGCTTCGCGAGTGACTCAGTCCATTGCTCAAACAGGTGCCACCACTCGCAAACCTCCTCTGACGCATATCGCCAAAGATGGCTGCGCGTGTCAACTCGCATCGTCGATGCGAAAGGCAGATCGATGTACATGCGTCCTCCTGGGTATTGAGCCAATCTTGAGGAGAGAAGCTCACCTTACCGGTAACCGTAAACTAGCAAAATTCAGGCCCACAACTTCACAAAGTGGACCTAGAGCCTGTTATTAACTTTATTCCTTTGAAATCAAAGAAATGTCCAAGCGTCCCGTGGTCGCAGACGATGGGGGTATGGGGAACAGAGGGCAGAGCGGGTATCCGAGCGATGTGAGGGACGAGGAGTGGGCCTTTGTAGCGCCCTATCTGGCGCTGTGCAAAGAGGACGCCCAACAGCGGGACCACAACTTGCGGGCGGTGTTCAACGGCCTGCGCTATATTGTGCGCACCGGCGGCCAGTGGCGCTACATGCCCAACGATCTTCCTCCGTGGCCGGTGGTCTATCAACAGACCCAGCGCTGGATTCGCGCCCGATGTTTCGAGACGATGGTCGAGGACTTGCGCATGTTGTTACGCGAATTCTCAGGACGCAAGGCGCAACCGACGGCGATGATTCTGGACAGCCGCACGCTGCAATCCACGCCCGAGTCCGGGGCGCGAGCGGGTTACGATGGAGCCAAGCGGCGCAAAGGATCCAAGGTCCACGCGGCAGTGGACACGCTGGGCCATTTGCTGGCCTTGCATGTCACGCCGGCCAACGAGCAGGATCGCGCACAGGTCGGCGAACTGGCCCGGCAAGTGCAGCAGATCACAGAAGAGAACGTCGAGCTGGCCTATGTGGATCAGGGCTACACGGGAGAGGCGGCTGAAGAAGCGGCAGCCGAGCATGGTATCCAACTGGAAGTAGTCGAGCATACCGAAGCCAAACGTGGCTTCGTACTGTTACCGCGAAGATGGGTAGTGGAGAGAAGCTTCGCTTGGGCTGCCCGCTTCCGCCGCCTGGCTCGCGACTACGAAAGACTCGCCACTACCCTCGGGGCCTTCCACTTCCTCGCCTTCGCTTGCCTCATGATCGCCCAACTCTTCAGGCTGCTCGCATGAAGTTAATAACAGGCTCTAGCAAAACTCTTACAGTCTTCGGTCCAACAACCGTTGCCGAGAACTCCGCCAATCCTTCATTCAACTACTCAACTGTCGTCGCTCCTCCCAGGCCGGCCCCTCTGTGCCAACATGAGTGAGACAAGTAGACCCTCAACAATTACAGTGGGGCGGGGAAAGAGATCTCACTTTGATGAGCACAAGCAAGATAAGTACTTCTTTCGCTGCGTTGGCAGCTTCGGAGCGTAGCGGAGAAGCTGCCAACGCAGCGGGCGCCGAGTTGCCGGCCGCCCGGCCGTTGGTTCCCGATTCTGAAGTGGTCGCTCGTCCGCATCGTCGTCGTTTCAGCGCCGAGTATAAGTTGTCGATCATCGATCAGGCGGATTCAAGTCAAGGAGCCGGTGCGGTGGGCGGCCTGTTGCGCCGGGAGGGCCTCTATTCCTCTCACCTGGCGACATGGAGACAGCAGCGCAAGCAGGGCGAGTTTGACGCTCTGACAGCCAAGAAGCGCGGCCCTAAGGTGGTTGTCAGTCCACTAGTGAAGGAGAACCGGGAACTGCAGGCCGCAAATGCCCGCTTGACGAAGAAGCTGAAGAACGCCGAGTTGATCATCGAGGTTCAAAAAAAAGTGGCTGCGTTGTTGGGCAACCCGATTCCGAATATCCAGATCGACGAGGAGAGCTGATGAGCGCCGCTCTGGAGTTGGGCCAAAGCGTTGGTCAAGCTGTTGCCTGTCGCGCTCTTGGTGTTCCGCGGGCCACGTTGTATCGCCATATGCAGCCGGCCGCTCCACGGCGGGTCCGGCCCACACCGGAGCGGGCTCTCACTGCGGCTGAACGCCACGTCGTGCTCGATCATCTGCACTCGGAGCGATTCCGCGACAAGGCTCCAGTGGAGGTCTATGCCACCCTGCTGGACGAGAACATCTATCTCTGCTCGATCCGCACCATGCATCGCATCCTGTCCCAGAACGGGGAGCTGAAAGAGCGCCGCAATCAACTTCGTCATCCGCAGTACATTAAGCCGGAGCTGCTGGCCACCGGGCCCAATCAAGTCTGGAGCTGGGATATAACGAAGCTGCTGGGCCCGGCCAAATGGACCTATTTTCACCTCTACGTCATCCTTGACATCTTCAGCCGCAATGTGGTGGGCTGGATGGTGGCAGGACGCGAAACTGCCGAGTTGGCCAAACGGCTGATTGCGGCAACGTGCGAGAAACAAGGCATCGCGGCAGGCACTCTGACCATCCACGCCGATCGCGGAACCTCGATGACCTCAAAGCCCGTGGCGCTGATGCTGGCCGATCTGGGCGTGACCAAAACCCATAGTCGGCCGCACGTCTCAGACGACAACCCGTACTCGGAGAGCCAGTTCAAAACCCTCAAGTACCGGCCCGAGTTCCCCGACCGATTCGGGTCCATCGAAGATGCGCGTGCCTTTTGCAGGCGCTTTTTCCCTTGGTATAACCACGAACACCATCACAGCGGAATCGCGCTGCTGACACCCGATATGCTCCATTACGGCATGGCATCACAGGTCATCGAGCAGCGACAAAACGTGCTCGACCTGGCATATGCTCGTAACCCGGAACGCTTCGTCCGCATCCGCCCAAAGCACCCGCCCCAGCCCACTGCGGTCTGGATCAACCCGCCAACATCAACCGCGACAGAAGATATTCGACACTAAACTCTGACGCCACCTGTCTCAAACTCGTTGACACGCTCCGGGCCGATTGGCCAAGCTCGGGCGCTTCAATCAGCACACTGATGGTTCTCTGTCCATTGATCGGGGCAAGCGGAATTGTGATGGCCTGCTTCTCTGGCTCGGTTCGGGTGACCACCAGCTTGCCATCCAGGTAGACCTCCGCTTTGCCGACTACGTCACGGAGGATCACTTGACCGCCCTGCTGCTGGGTTGCTTCGCGCGGCGTGAAGGTCGCGCGGTAGACAACGAAGCGACCCCTTCGCAGCGGAGAAAGATACGGGCCAGGGCGAACGCTCGCCCAAGAGTTCATGTCGCTTGCCATCAACTGCTGGTTGGGATCTATCCGGTCTATCGATGGCGGCGAGCGCTTCCAGGTGAGAATCGTCAGCGGAGGATTAGGGATCTCCGCAATCGCCGGCCGGGGGGGAACGGCCATCACCTCGATTTTGAGTTGAGCGGACGTGAGGCCGGGGCTGGTCGCTTGCAGAGTATAGCTTCCGCTCTCGTTCAGGCTGGTTTGCACGATGGCTTGAGCGAGGCCGTGGAAGACGCTGTGTTGCGTTCCTTTTTCCGATTCGTGGTTGGTGGGATCGCCGTTGTTCAGGCCGATGATCGTGCCGGGGCCAGTGCTGCTAAACGTCACCTCGGCATCGGCCGTTGGCACCACGCGGCCTTTTGAGTCGAAGACCTCCACGGTGACCGGTTCCGCATCGTACCCGTCTCCGCTAAGGTTCGGGCGGTCCGCGATGAGGCGCAAGGCCGCGGGAGCGCCCGTGGTCTCGACATCATAGCGTGCGACTTCCTTGCCTCCGTTGCTGGCTCTGGCCTCGAGAACACCCGGCGCGTAGGGTATCTCGAACGTCACCATCTGATACTTGTCAACCGCAGAGCTGGCAACCGGCTTGCCGTTGAGAAATATATCGACGTGCTCTGTACTGGAGAGTGACAAGTTCTCGGGCCCGTTCAGCCTCGATTTTGCTTGATCTGGAGGTTTGATAGTTCGGTGGCCAGATCGATCCATTGATCAAAGAGCAACTTCAATCGCTCGTAGTTCTTCAGCTGCTTGCGGATTGCCGGCAGGTCTTCCTTTCGGACGAACTTGGAGCTGCTCCTGGCCTTTCGGGTGAAGCTAAGTTGGTAGTAAGGGCCGTGCTTTTGGGGTGGTGTTGCTGTACAGCGGCACCCTGGATGGCCGCATACGGTGTACTGCTTTGAAAGGCTGCCTGGCCGCAGTTGCCCGAGTCCAGCAAGGTCCCGCTTCAGTTTCTCGATCTGACGTTCGATTTCAGATTCCCTTTTGGTATTCATTGGAGAAAAGTATACCTCGACGGTGTCTGATAGCTGTATAATGCTATCAGACACAGCCGAGGTTACCTACATGACTCTTTGGGTTCCCTGGATGAACGCTGTTCGATCCCTGCGTCCTGCTTGCCAGAGATCTCGCACTTTCCTGTGGATGGTCTTGACCCTGATTGGCCTCTGTTGCCGGCTGGATTTGGCCGGGGTTACCAGTTATGTCCGGGTTCTCGGCTTGCGTCCCCAGGCTTACCATCGCTTCCTGCATCTGTTTCACAGCAAGGGACTCGATTTAGAGAAGCTCACCACCTGCTGGGTGAATTTGTGCCTGGCGCTGTTTGAACCCGTCTGTGCCGGCTCCCGCTTGGTCTGTCTGGCCGACGGCATCAAGGCACCCAAGGAGGGCAAGTTGATGCCCGCCGTCAAGAACTTGCACCAGCAATCGGCCAGCAATTCCAAACCGGAGTGGATCATGGGCCATTCGTTTCAGGCCATTTCTCTGTTGGTCCAAGGCGCTTCCGGACATGTGGCCGCCGTACCACTGACGTCACGGATTCACGAAGGGCTGATCTTCTCCAACCGCGATTCCAGAACCCTGCTCGACAAGTTGGCGGTGCTGCTGTTTTCCATCGCCAACGTCTTGGCGCGCAGTGTTCTGCTGGTGGCAGACGCCTATTATGCCAGCGGCAAGTTCATCCATCAGTTACTCGCCAACGGTCATCATCTTGTCACTCGCGCCAAGAGCAACGCCGTCGCTTACCTGCCTGTGCCCACGCCCGAGCATCGTCGGCGGGGCAGGCCACGGATTTATGGAGAAAAGGTCCGCCTCAAGGAACTTGCTCAGGACCTTGCTGCGTTCACCTCAGCCCCCAGTCCCGTCTATGGCGAGAACAACCTCACTCTGCGCTACCGTTGCCTGGATCTGATCTGGCGCCCGGCAGCGCGTCTGGTGCGATTCGTCATCGTATGCCATCCTCTGCGCGGCACAATCTTCCTGCTTTCCACCGACCTCACCCTCGACCCACTCGAGATCCTCGTGCTCTATGGTTATCGATTCAGAATCGAGCTCGGGTTCCGTCAGGCCGTGCACGTCCTCGGCGCGTATGCCTACCATTTCTGGATGTGCGGAATGAAGCCGCTCAAGCGCGGCGACGGCGACCAGTATCTACATCGGACCAGCGATGCTTACCGCGCCGCGATCCGCCGCAAGATGGCCGCCTTCCACATCCATGTCGAGCTGGGATGCATCGCTCAAGGGCTGCTGCAACATCTGTCCCTGAACTACACCGCTGAAGTCTGGCTCTGCTTCAGAAGCTGGCTCAGAACCATGAACCCAGCGCTCCCGCCATCAGAACTGGTTGCCGCAAACGCTCTCCGTGCCACCATCCCAGGATTTTTCTCCTCTTCCCTATTGGACCCCAAACTGAAGAAAATCCTGGACCAATACGAGCGCTTCGATATCCATTTGGATTCACAGGAGATCGCTGCGTGATGGAATACTGCGAACTCAGCACTGTCCAGCTCTGTATTGGTGGCGACAAAAATCTTGATCGGCTTGCCTTCGCTGCCAGCCCAGTTCCAGTGCGGCACTACATGCAGAATTGGACGATCGGTGATCCACTGCGCCTGATGAATCCAGTACGCTGTCTTAGGAAAGCCGCAAAGATCCATAATCCCGAACGAAGATCCGGCCGCCGGCCACGACAGCGGCTGGGGTTCGCCGCGATAGTCGAAACCAGTCCAAACCATCGTGCCCGCCATAAACGGGCGTTCGTCCACCTGCTTCCAGGCATCGCGGTGTGAGAGCCCCCAGGGCAGCACTTGATCATCGTAGGCGTCCAAGAGCATCGCGGGACGGTCCGTGCTGTACTGATCCCGGGTCATAACCGTTGAAGTATCTTCTGAGCTGAACATCGGCTTGGTGGGGTTGATCTTGTGGTACTCATCGAAGTCGCGGTACACATAGTTGAAACCGGCGACATCGGCTGCTTGCGATGCATTGACGGGGTTAAGATCGGAGTTGCTCTGTGCCGCAGTCACCGGACGCGTTGTATCGAGCTGTTTCACAGACGCACTCATCCTACGCACGAGCTGATAGCCCATCTCGGTGCCCTGCGATGGCTCTTCGTTGAACACGGACCACAAGATGACGCTGGGATGGTTTCGGTCACGGCGCACCATCCAATCGAGTTGACGCAAGTGTTCCGGACTGGAACCAAAGTTGCGGGTCTCATCCATGACCAGCATCCCGAGGCGATCGGCATCATCTAGGAACTCCGCCGCGGGCGCGTTGTGTGCGCAGCGATAGGCGTTCGAGCCCATCTCCTTCAGCCTGCGGATGCGAAATTCCCAAAACGAATCTGGAACTGCCACACCAACGCCTGCGTGGTCCTGATGGTTGGCCGTGCCCTTCAGCTTGACCGGCTTGTCATTCAGGAAGAATCCTTTGTCTGGATCGAAGCCGATCGTCCGGAAGCCGTTATGGATCGTCAGTTCGTCGACAACAACACCGTCGCGTTCGACGACCGTGCGCACCGTGTACAAGGTTGGGTGCTCGACGGACCAGAGCCGCGGAGCGGTGACCGGGAGGGTGAACTTCGCAACGGATTCTCCCAAAGGCTGAACGGTCACATCCGCGTGTCCGCTCACCACAGGCTTGCCTGCAGGATCATACAGCGTCGACTCGACCCGCGCCGTCGTGGGCTTCTCCTCGATGCTGTAAAGCGTCGTTTCGACTGGGATAGACCAACTCATGTCGGCGTTGCGGACAGGATTGGCAAAGACTCCGTCGGTCTCGATATGAACCGGATTGCGCTCCACCAGCCAGGTGTGCCGGTACATGCCGGCACCCTCATACCACCAGCCTTCCATTGCGTTGGCATCCGCCTGAACGGCGATTACGTTGAGGTCGGAACCATAGCGCGCGAAGGGAGTGATGTCGATGTAAATAGAGTTGTAGCCAGACCAGTTGCGCACCGAGAGAACGCCGTTCACCCATATGGTGGAGTGCGTGGCAATGCCGTCCAACTGAATCTCGAGATGCTTGCCGCGATTCGACGGATCAAGTCGGAAATACCTGCGGTACCACCCGATGCCGCGCTGACGATATCCCTGGGAGATGTTTGCATGAGCATCGAACGGCTGCGCGACGGCCCAGTCGTGCAGCAGGTTTACGCGATTCCACGCGGAGTCGTCATACTCCGGGGACGCTGCCCCGGACGAACTCCCCGCCTTCGCGTTGTCGTAGGATGGTTGATGGCCGGTGATCTCCGGAAACGGGATGTCCCCCTCATGGAACAGCCACCCTCGATCAAGAGAAAGACGCTCACGCACAGGAGTTGATCCCGACGACACATTCTGCGACCGCGCAATTCTCGGCAAAGCGACCGGGATGAACAGCGATAGGAGAACAAACCAATGACGAAAGGACAATCCCATAGAGCAGCTAACTCCTGATTGTTGTGGCAGACCGCATTGCGCTCCGGGGGGAAACAAGCGGGGTTGCGAACCGTACAACAATGCTTCGGAAAAGGTTGAGACTTCACTTGTACTTCGGGTCGCTCTCTGCGGGGCCGTCCAACGTGATCCGGTAAACGTACGCCGCTTCACCAGGGGGCTTGGCCGGTGCCGAAATGTGCAGACCGTCCGCCTGTTGCTCAAAGCCAACCTTCGAATCGGACCCAAACAGGGTGACACTTTGAATCCGTTGGCTGCCCAGGGCGCTTGAGCCAAGCATGTGGATCACTGCTTGGCCGGAAGCAGGCCAGCCTAGCTCGATCGCATAGAGGTTTTTACCCTTCGTGGTGAAGCGGAAGTCCTCTGAGGTATAGGGCTTGGTATCGGCGTCGTGGAAGGAACCCGTTGCTGCTTTCGTTGGGCCTTCGCCGTAGACCTTCCACGGCCGCGTCCCGTAGATGGCATCGCCGTTTACTTTAAGCCAGCCACCGACGGCGCGGAATACCTGTTGCACCTCGTCCGGAATGGTTCCGTCGGCACGGGGACCCACGTTCATCAGAAGGTTGCCATTCTTGCTTACTACATCTGCCAGCTGATCGATGATGAAAATCGGCGTCTTGAAAGTGTCATGATCGATGTAACCCCAGCTCTTGTTGCTCACGGACGTATCGGTCTGCCAATACTGCGGACGGATGTCGGCTAGTTGGCCACGCTCAATGTCGAGCAGACCGGAGTGCTCCTGCATGTCGACCCACTTGTAACTGACAATGCCAACGGGGCCATTCTTCAGCGACTCATTATAGTAATAAGCCACGAATTTGGCGAGGTAAGGTCGCACCGAGGGTTGGCCGATCCACCAATCGAAAAATATGAAATCAGGATGGTATTTCTTTACGATCTCCGCGGAACGGGCCAGCCAGTCCTCGCCATATTCCGGGCTGACATAGGTCCAGTCCTGGGCCAGGTTCGATCCTGCAGCGTCGTTGCCGTCCTGCACCTGCATCTGCGCCGGCCCGTAGAACGCGACGTTCTTCGGATCGTTTACATCCGAAGGAATCCTGCGCCCCCCATTCATGAACCAGTCATGCTCGATACGGTGCGACGATGCCCCAAGGTGTAAACCTTCTGCCCGAATCGCTTTTGCGAGATCGCCAACCAAATCGCGCTTCGGACCCATCTTGACGGCCGTCCAATCGGACAAGCTGCTGTCATACATCTGAAAACCGTCGTGATGTTCAAAGACGGGCACCACATACTTCGCTCCAGAGTCTTTGAACAGTCGCGCCCAGGCTTGGGGATCGAAGTGCTCTGCCTTGAACATCGGCACAAAGTCCTTGTAGCCGAACTGAGTCAATGGGCCGTAGGTCGCGACTTGATGCTTGTTCTCCGGCGTGCCCTCAAGGTACATCAACCGCGGATACCATTCGCTGCCGAATGCCGGAACAGCATACACACCCCAATGAATGAAAATTCCGAACTTGGCATCCTTGTACCAGGTGGGTACGTCCCATTTGGATAGAGAGCCCCAATCAGGGTGAAATGGACCTTCATGCCCGACCTTGTCCACTTCCTTCAGCATGGCATCGCGGGCGGGATCGTACTTCGCAACCGAACTCTTCCATTGCTGTGCGATCTCCTCAGCCGGAAGATTCGCTGTTGGCGCTACAGAGGACACTGTCTGCGCGTGCATCCACGCTGTGGAGTAAGCCAGAGCTGTAAAGGCCATGCCGATTAGTGAGCGCCGGCCAAGCTTGTGATTCTTTCTCAACATCGATACTTCTCCTGGATCAGATGGCGTGATCATTTGCGAAACACATCTCGATTTGCCGAGCAATGGACAACGGACCGAATCTTCCAACTTGGTCCATCGTCACACCGCCATGCGCGATGTAGCCATGCGCGTGGGCATCCGGTTGATACTCCTCGATATCGACGGCCACAGACATTGCCAGCCACTGGCTTCAATGTGGCCGCCAAGGCATCCGCGTTGGCCTTCACTTCGTTCTCGCAAATCGCAGTGCCGTAGGAGCCCCAACTGTTCCAGCCCATAGGCGGGGCGGGCGCGAGTTGCTGCTGAGCAACGGCGATGCTGCCACATGCTGTGGCAAGCGCGAATGGTCCGATAACAGGGCTGCATCCGATGGCGATCATCCATGTCTCTTGGGATCGAGGGTTCGTTTTGACCTTTCAGTCAACGTTTACTATGCTGTTACGAGACTTATCCGACGCGCCGGCACGTTGTCAAGATAATCGACAAGACTCTGGGTGTGCATCGCGACAAGAGTGCAGCGCGGGCCCCTCGCATTGTGGAGTTTATTCATGGATGTCGTTTTCGATCGCCGCATTCTGTTTTGCACCCTTCTGCTTCTCAGCGAGTTCTGCTTGGCCGAAGTACCAGCCAATTCCGGAATGGCGGCAAAACAGACGACCCCTGCTTCGACCCTGCTGACTTTGTGGTATGGCAGCCCGGCGAAGACATGGACCGATGCTCTAGCAATCGGTAATGGACGTTTGGGGGCGATGCTCTTCGGAATACCGGAACATGATCGGTATCAATTGAACGACATCACCGTATGGTCTGGGGGACCTATGCCCAACGCAGATCGTCCCGGTGCATACCAAGCTCTTCCTGCCATACGGGAAGCGCTCCGCAGCGGCGACTACGCGGCAGCGACGAAACTAGTGAGCGAACACATGACCACCACCGGCGTTGGCGATAGTGAATACTGGCCTTCGTATGAGACGCTGGGAGATCTTAATTTTGATCACGTCCTTCCGGCGGGGGATGTCACGAACTACCGTCGCTGGCTTGATATCGAGCGAGCTTTATCGGGAGTCGATTTCTCCGTGGGTGGCGTGCGCTTCCATCGTGAGAGCTTTTCGACAGCCCCTGACCATGCCATTGTGAGTCGATTCTGGAGCGATGCGAGCGGAAAAATCAGCTTCACCGTTCAGCTGTCGCGCATTGCCAATGCCTCAACGACAGCGCAAAGCAATGACACGCTACTGATGGCGGGGGACACTACGTTTCCGCCGCAGCCAGCACAGCCTGCGCGGCCGCCGGTGACGTCAGGACCACGTAAGGGCTTCCAGGGCCGGCCCGCGAAGCCCGCGACCGACGCCCGTCCCGGCAATCTTGAGTACGAGGTACAGCTACGTGTACATACGTTCGGCGGTGTCGTGCGTGCCGAAGGCGATCATCTCGTTGTGCAGGATGCGGACGAAGCCACAGTCATTCTTACCGCCGGTACCAGCTACGTCCTGGACTGGAGTCGGTCGTTCAGGAGAACAAGTCCGCACCAACAGGTCACAGAACAGATGAAGTCAGTCTCGTCGAAATCCTATGACGAAATGAAGACTGCTCACGTGACTGACTATCGCCATTTTTTCGATCGTGTTAG
>Ga0075522_10001911_pt1 | contig 15661 bp, 17 predicted proteins | sample NGEPerA_FD_74796 | JGI IMG/M metagenome (GOLD analysis project Ga0075522, IMG submission 74796) | Arctic peat soil microbial communities from the Barrow Environmental Observatory site, Barrow, Alaska, USA - NGEE PermafrostL2-A | ecosystem: Environmental > Terrestrial > Soil > Wetlands > Peat ... | reverse complement strand
TTTCCCGGTGAGCCTGGCCATCTCGCCCGGGTGCGGCGTCAGGACTCGGTTCTTGCCCAGCTTGCCCTTGGTGCGCGGAGCATCCGCCAGGGCGTTCAGCGCATCGGCGTCGAGCACCAGGGGGCAGGTGACGTGTTGGACCAGATCGAGCACGAGCCGCCAGGTCGAACGGTCGCGACCGAGCCCCGGCCCAATGACGCCCGCCTCGGCCGTCGCAAGCTGTCTCAGCACCGTGTCGTATGCGGCGTGGCCGACAGCACCTGGGGCGACCTCCGGCACCGGAGTCGCCATCACCTCGGTGCACTTGGCCGCGAGGATGGGATAGATGGTGTTGGCGACCAGCAGCCGCACCAGGCCCGCACCGGTGCGCGCTGCCGCGGTGGACGCCAGATAGGCCGCGCCGGTGAAGCCCAGGCTGCCGGCTAAGACGACCACGGTACCGAAGGTGCCCTTGTGCGCATCGCGGGGGCGTTCGGGCAGGACGACGGCTTCGGGGGCCGGGAGCAGGTTGTCAGATACCTCCGGCATCTCGAGGTGGGCGGTCGCCACCGCCAGGGCGCTGTGGTGGGTGATGCTCACCTCGACCCGGGCGCCGCGGTCGTTGCCCAGCAGGCGAACGCGCGGGGCGCCGCTGGCGCCTGAGAGGACCTCGATGCGGCGGCGGGGGAAGCAGATGCCGGTGCCGTCGAAGCACTTGATCACGGCCTCCTTGGCCGCCCAGCGTCCGGCGAGGCGCTCCGAGTTGCCGGCACAGTAGGCGACCTCGGCGGGCGTGTAGACCTTGTTCAGGAAACCGGGGCCTGAGCGCTTGACCGCCAGGGCTACGCGGTCGACCGAGACCGCATCGACGCCAATTCGTTGCACGCTCTCATTGTCTGCTGAAAGCGGTGGTTGCTTTGCTTCCTCGAGGCGCCTGGAGTAGGTGCCCCCCTCCGGCCCTTCGGTCTCCTCCCCACGCCCCAGGCGTGGGGAGGAGACCGACTGATTTACTCGACCGTGACGCTCTTGGCGAGGTTTCTCGGTTGGTCCACGTCTTGGCCCAGCTCGACTGCCACGTGGTAGGCGAACAGCTGCAGCATCACGGTGTTCAGGATTGCCCCGGCTGCCTCTTCGACGTCCGGCATCAAAAACACGTCGGTGGCGACGCCGTCCAGCGAATGGTCGCCTTCCGTCACCAGCGCCAGGACCGGGGCGTTGCGCGCCACGATCTCGTGCACGTTGCTGACCATCTTGTCCTTGGTCGGGCTGGCAGTGCACATGGCGATGACGGGAAAGTTCTCGTCGAGCATCGCGATCGGGCCGTGCTTGAGCTCGCCGCCGGTGACGCCCTCAGCGTGGATGTACGAAATCTCCTTGAGCTTGATCGCACCTTCCAGCGCTATCGGGTAACCGAGCCCGCGACCTGTATACATAAAGTTGCGATAGCGGCTGTACTTGTGCGCAATCTTGGCGATCTCCTTCTCGCGACCGACAATCGCCTGCACCTGGTCCGGGAGCGCGCGCAGAGAAGCGACCAGCTCGTATCGGCGCTCGAGCGACACACGTCCATGGACTGTCGCCATGCGCAGACCAAGCAGGTAGAGGCTCACGAGGTGGGCCAGCAGAGTCTTCGTCGAAGCGACTCCGATCTCTGGGCCTGAGTGCAGGTAGATGGCACCGTCGGCATCGCGCGCGGCGGAGCTGGCGACCACGTTCGTAACCGCGACGGTCTTCGCGCCGCGCTCCTTGGCCTGGTGAAGGCCGACGAGGGTGTCGGCCGTCTCTCCGGACTGGGTGATCACGACCGCCAGCGCGTCCTTTCCGAAGGTCGGGCGGCGGTATCGGAACTCTGAGGCATCCATGGCCTTGGCCGGGATGCCCGCCCAATCCTCGATGACATGCTCGCCGACCATGGCGGCGTGCAGCGACGTTCCCATGCCGAGGAGCAACACCTCGCTGTAACGGCGCATCTCCTCGTCGGGGACGTCGAACTCGCGGAACGAGACGATGCCGTCGTCGGTCAGCCGGCCCCGCATCGCATTCGCCACGGCCTCTGACGATTCGTTGATCTCCTTGAGCATGAAGTGCGGATACCCGCCCTTCTGCGCCTGGCTGATGTCCCAATCGACGTGGATGAGCTTGGGTTCGACGCTGACGCCGTCCAGCGTGGAGACCTGTGCGCCGAGGGGCGTGATCGCGGCCACCTCGCCCTCGCCCAGCACTAACACGCGCTTGGTGTACGGGATGATCGCCGTGATGTCAGAAGCGATGAAGTACTCGTTGTCGCCGAGCCCGACCACCAGTGGCGCGTTGAGCCGCGCACCGACGAGAAGCTCGGGGTCGTCGGTCGAGAACATCGCCAGCGCGTAAGCGCCCCGAATGCGCCGGAGCGCCGCCCTCACTGCGCCGAGGAAATCGCCTTTGTAGTTGGCCTCGATGAGGTGGGGCACGACCTCGGTGTCGGTCTCCGATGTGAACTTATGGCCGGCGGCTTGCAGTTCCGCCTTGAGCTCGGCGAAGTTCTCGATGATGCCGTTGTGAACGACGAAGATGCGGTGATTGCAATCCGTGTGGGGGTGGGCGTTCACGTAGGTGGGCTTGCCGTGGGTCGCCCAACGGGTGTGACCGATCCCCAGCGTGCCCGTCGGCATGTTGGCCTTTAGCTTTTCGATCAGCATGTCCACCTTGGCTTCGGACTTGGTCACGCTGGTGTGGCGGGCCGCACCAGCCTTGGGAGTCTCGAGCACGGCGACTCCGGCGGAGTCGTAGCCGCGGTATTCCAGTCGCTTCAGACTCTCCATCAGGATCGGGGTTGCCTGACGGTCGCCGAGGTAGCCGATGATTCCGCACATATTCAAAGAACTCCTAGCCGGGGTTGTATCGACGAATGCCTGATTGAACGGACCCGGCTGGAATCAGGTTACAGAAGCTACGTGGGCGTGGGCGACGGCTGGAGGTTGGGGTTGGCCGAGATCAGGTACGTGATGCGGGCAATTAAAACTGACCCGTTGACCCCGGCGGGGTATGGAATTGTCACCCTGAACGTGAAATTGGTGGTGTGACCGGTCAGATCGACTGAGGGCAGCGTCAAGCTCTGGAGAGACACCAGGGCGTCAGCCCTGCCGCTGACCAGGACCGAGATCGGGTCGATGTTGATTCCCGTCACGCGGTAGCCGGTCGGCGCCCCATGTGACGGCGGCGCGTCGATAAGGACTATCTGCTTGCTCGTGGTGCCTGTTCTGGCGTCGATGCGAACAAAGACCGTCGGGATGTCCAGGCTGGACACCGGCAGCGTCTTGGAGAAGCTCGATACGGCGAGCGGTGTGCCGTTCTGCTCCAGAGTCACGGCAATGTTGGGTGTTTGGAGGATGTCCCCATTGACCGGAGCCAGGAAATCCGCGTACGCCTTCAAGTTCGGTTGGCCGTGGCTGTCCGTCTCCCAGCTCTGGGGGCCTTCGAAGTTGACCACGCAAGGGGAACTGGGACAACTTGCCTCAGTTTTCGTCACCACCCATCCTGGGGTCACTCTGGGAGTGCGAACCTGCACCGTGAGCGGCACCGTCTTCAGCTGATCGATATCGAGTGCGAACGGCACCGATGGATTCTGGACCGTGACGGTCCCGACCAGTGATTTGACAATGAGGTTGACCTTGACGGCCGGGCCAGGGCTGACTTTCGACAGGTCAAAGCTGCCGGTGAGGCTGCTGGCGGTCATCGACTGGATGCTGTCGGCCAAGCCGGTGACCCTGACCGTTGCCCTGGTGGGGGGGTTGATCACGACCAGGTTGCTTGGGATCGTGTAGACGAAAGAGTTGGTGAGGGTCAGAGTCTTGAAGGTTGGCGGGTTCTGCGCGAATGCGACTGCCCCCAGCATCAGCACGGACAGCCCGACAGCGAGCAGCTTGAGGCGCCAGCTTTCGGTGATGAGGTTCACTTTCGCCGCCCTAGGAACCCATTTCCATTTGACAACGGTCGTGGCACCTTGACGCTGACTGCGCGCCGCAGCCCATCGCTGTCGAGGTTGCGCGTGATCTTGCCTTCTTCTATCACCGATATGGCTCCCGTCTCCTCGGAGACTACGAGCACGAGTGCGTCCGATGCCAGGGACAGCCCAAGCGCCGCCCGGTGGCGGGTGCCCAACCTCTCGCGAACGGCACCCTCTTCCGGCAGCGGCAGGAGGCAGCCGGCGGCGACGATGCGATTGCCCCTGACGATCACCGCTCCGTCGTGGAGCGGCGAGTTGGGATAGAAGATCGACTGGAGGAACTCGGCTGAAATCTCGCCGTTGATACGGACTCCGGTCGCGGCGTAGTCCTCCAGCCCGACGTCTCGCTCGAATGCGATCAGAGCACCATTGCGCCGCGCGCTCAGGCGCTCGGCCGCACGGATCGCCTCGGACATAGCCTGGCTGTAGAGGCGCGTGCTGTACCCGGACAGTGGACTGCCGATGCTGCCCAGGCGGCCGAGCTGGTCAAGAGCCCGCCGCAGCTCGGGCTGGAACATGACGATCACGCCGATCAAGATGAAAAAGCCGGCGTTCTTGAACAGCCATGACAGGAGGATGAGATTGAACTGGGTGGCGACCACGCCGACGACCGCAAGCAAAACCAACCCGACGAGGATCTGTGTGCCCTGCGTCCCGCGCAGCAGCCTCAGGAGCTGGTAGAGGACGAAAGCCACCAGAGCAACGTCGATGATCTCTCCCCAGCCGAGGTGCCTCATCACCTCCTGCAGCTGCAGAAAGAAGTCCGAGTTCACATCTCTGCTCCGAAGACCTGCGCCATCAGCGCCATCTGAGAGTACAGCCGGTTGCCGGCCTGCTCGAACACGACAGATCGAGGGCCGTCGATGACCTCGTCGGTCACTTCCTCGCCGCGGTGAGCCGGAAGGCAGTGCAGGAAGAAGGCCCCAGGCGCGGCGTCCATAAGCGCCTGGTTGACCTGGTACCGGGCAAATGCCTTGCGCCTCACCTCTCGCTCGCTCTCCTGGCCCATCGACGTCCACACGTCCGTGTAAATGGCGGTCGCGTCGGCGGCATCCGCGACATCAATGCTCAGCCTAACCTTGAGTCCACCTGAATTGAGCTTGCCGGCACGTTCCAGGACGGTGGAATCCACCTCGTAACCGCTGGGTGCGATGAGCGTAAGGGAGAAATCGAGCAACGCAGAGGCTTCGATGAGGGAGGTGGTGATGTTGTTGCCATCGCCGATGTACACCACGCGCTGGTCCTGCAGCGGACCGCATATCTCCTCGAGGGTCATCAAATCGGCCAGGATCTGACAGGGATGTGAGCGGTCGGTCAGGGCGTTGATGACCGGCTTCTCCGCTGCCGCCGCCAGCTCGACGATGTCTCCATGCGTGCGCAAACGCGCCACGATGCCGTCCACGTAACGGTCGAGGACTCGAGCCGCATCGCGGATGGTTTCCCGAACCCCCAGCTGGACGTCTTGCTCGGTCAGAGTCGTGGCCGTCCCACCGAGGCGAGCGATCCCCACCTCGAAAGAGACTCGCGTCCGGTGCGATGGCTTCTGAAAGAGCATCGCGATGTGTTTGCGTTCGAGAGGCCGCTCGGCCCATCGTCCTGCCTTGATCGCATGCGCAAGGTCGAGGACCTGGCGCAGCTCGGCTGCGTCGAGATCGGCAACGTCTAGGAAGTCGCGGCCCAACAGAGCGCCCACTGAGGGGATCATGATGCCCCGCGATCTACAACCGGGGTTCGATGAGCTCGCCGGCCACGACCGGCGAGACCGCCAGGTCGCGGGCTGAGTCGAATTCGGGCAGCCTCGCACGCATTCTCGCGTCATCCCTAAGCCGCAGGATCAAGTCGCGGCAAGCGGCAGGTTGCAGACCGAATTGCGCGGGCTTGAACCCGAGGGGAGCCTCGTTGCGGAAATGGATGGTGAGGCGGTCGGTGAGGCGCACGTTTGGCCAGGAAGCCGGGTCGGACAGGGTGACCGTCTCCATCAGGGTCCAGACCGCCCTCATCTCATGGCGCCCCTGGATGACCACCATCCGGTCCCGAAAGAAGCCCAGTCTCCCCAGGGGCCACGATCGGAGCTTCAGCCCTGCGGAAGCGGCGACGATCACGGCACCGATAGCGCCCGCAGCCAACGCGACTGAGGCCACGTTGCCACCCGGAAGGCGCGTGGCGCCCGCGGCCAGGAGAGCAAACATCAGGGCAAAGGCCAGCCCCGAAGCCCCCAGGGCCACGATCGACCGGCGCGATCGAACGTAGATCATCGCCCCACCGACGACTAGTTTAGGCGCGCCAGTGACAGGCGACGCCCGCGGGCCGCATGATGTTTGCAACCCGGGTGGAGTGTCCGGAGAAGGGAGCGCTTGTGCGCGAAACCATTGGAGAGGGTGACATGGATGTGATGACCCAGCGGGCGGACATCGACGCCGTCGTCTCGGGCAAGACGGTCTGCACGATTTTCGCCGACGCCGCCAAGAAGTGGGCTGATCTTCCAGCCCTCCACTGGCAGCGCGACGGGCAGTGGCACAGCCTTGACTGGAAGGGCTACCGCGCCGAGGTCGCCGCCGTGACGATGGCCCTCAAAGGTCTCGGGTTCGGGCCCGGGCAGTTCGGACTGATCATGGCGCGCAACGTGCCCGAGCACGTTATCGCCGACCTCGGCATCGTGCATGCGGGTGGCACCGCAATCAGCGTCTACAACACCCTCGCTCCGGATCAGATCGAATACGTCGCCAACCATTCACAGGCGAGCGTGGTCATCGTCGAGGACGAAGCGTTCCTTGCGAAGTTCCTCGCGATTCGTTCGTCCATCCCTCATCTGCGGCACCTCATTCTCATACGCGGCGAAGCGCCTGACGGTGTGCTGTCGTGGGAATCGCTGGTCGCACAGGGCCGCGCCGCCTATGAGCGCGATCCGGCAGCCTTCGAAGCTTCGGCTCGTGCCGTCGGACCTGAGGATCCCGTCAGCCTGATCTATACGTCGGGCACCACAGGACCGCCCAAGGGCGTCACCTACTCGCACAACAACATTGTCTGGACGCTGGAGTCGACGCGACGGGTCCTACAGCTGAGCCACGAGACGTTGCTGAGCTATCTGCCGCTGGCGCACGTCTCCGAGCGATTCACCTCTCAGTGGGGCGGCATCTACAACGGCAATGAGGTTTACCTGTGCCCGGACCTCGCCGAGCTGGTGCCGTACCTGCTCGAAGCGAGGCCGACCGTGTTCGTGGGAGTGCCCCGTGTGTGGGAGAAGCTGATGGCGGGCATCAGCGCGGGTCTCGCGGCCGAGCCGGACGAGACGAAGAGGCAGATGGCGCAGGGGGCCCTGGCGGCGACGATTCAGGCGTACCGATTGAAGCGCGACGGGCAACCGGTGCCGGCGGAGCTGGCGGCAATCGTCGAGCGGGCGCAGCCCCTGTTCATGATGCTCCGGGCCAAGATCGGCCTCGACCGGTGTCACCTCGCGATCACCAGCACGGCGCCATGCAGGCCGGAGGTGCACGAGTTCTGGGCGGCGCTCGGGATGCCGCTGTTCGAGGTATGGGGCATGAGCGAGCTCACCGGGCCGGCCACGGCCGTGCCGCCGAATGATCACCGCGCTCCATCGGTCGGCGTCCCCCTTCCAGGTGTTGAGGCGCGTCTGGCGGATGACGGCGAGCTGCTGATACGCGGTGGGAACGTCATGGTCGGTTACTACCGCGACCCGGTCAAAACGGCGGAGACGATCGACGAGGACGGCTGGGTGCACAGCGGCGACATCGCCCAGCTGGGAGCCGATGGTCACTACCGCATCGTCGACCGTAAGAAGGAGCTGATCATCACCTCCGCCGGCAAGAACATCTCACCCGCCAACCTCGAGGCGCTGGCCAAGTCGAGCCCGATCATCGGGCAGGCAGTCGCGATCGGTGACGGCCGCCATTTCATCTCCGTGCTCGTGGTGCTGGATCCGCAGGTGGCACCTCTTTGGGGGAAGGCTCACGGCATCGCACAGGCATCCATGACCGAGCTCGTTGAGCACTCTGCGATTGTTGCCGAGGTCCGGCGTGCGCTCACGGTTGCCAACACTCACCTGTCTCGCGTGGAGCAGTTCAAGCGGTTCACCATCCTTCCCGACGAGTGGTCGTCCGAGTCGGAGGAGCTCACCCCGACGATGAAGCTGAAGCGACGCGTGATCAACACCAAGTACAAGGACCAGGTCGAAGCCATGTATGCGAGCCCGCCCGGGGGTCACCCGGTTGACGCGGACCACAATGGGGTGGCGGCGCCGGGCTAAGGGCGCGCCCCCTTCGCTGTGCGCAGCACGGTCACCTTGGCGGACAGCACGGCGTCGGTAAAGATGCGGGTCGCGAGCCTGCTTCTGGGTTCGCCAAGTCGTGTGGCGAGCTTGTCCAGGTGCTCGACGACCCTAGGTTCGATGCTGAGCCGATACAGCTGTTTGACGACTGGTGCTTTGTCCTTCATTCCATCCTCCTGAGTCGGTTGGACGATTGCTCAGGATTCTCGATGCCAGGCAGCGCGGTGCCAAGCCAGGCTGTTAACACTTCCCCACGCCGGAGGCGAGGGTGTGAGGGGTGGGGGTTTGCAGTCGACATGCCCCCCTCCGGCGCTTCGCGCCACCTCCTCACGCCATCGGCGTGGGGAGGATGTTTTGCCGTAGGCTCTGGCCCTTGATCGATCGCGGACGGTTGGCTCATCTTCTCGAGCGCGAGCGCGCGAGCTACAAGGATCGCAATCCACGATCCCTTGACGCGTACACGAGCTCGCGGCACCTGTTTGGACGCGTGCCGATGACCTGGATGAACAAGGCGGCCGGCGGCTTTCCCGTCTACGCCGCGAAAGCGCGCGGCGCACGCGTTGAGGATATCGACGGGCACGTGCTCATCGACTTCTGCTTGGGGGATACCGGCGCGATGGCCGGGCATTCGCCGCAGCCGGTCGTTGACGCAGTGGTCGAGCAGGTCGCGCAACGTGGCGGCGTCACGACGATGATGCCGACCGTCGATGCGGCCTGGGTCGGCGCTGAGCTCACGCGCCGCTTCGGGCTGCCCTACTGGAGCTTTTCGCTGACCGCGACCGACGCCAACCGGTGGGCGATTCGATTGGCCCGCGCCATCACGGGCCGCCCGAAAATCCTGGTCAACAGCTACTGCTATCACGGCACCGTGGACGAGACGCTCATCGTCGTCGGTCCCGATGGTCAGGGCGCCAGCCGCGACGGAAACGTGGGCGCCCCCACTGACGTCAGGACCACCAGCAGAGTCGCCGAGTACAACGATCTCGAAGGACTCGAGCGCGAGCTGGCGCACCGCGATGTTGCGGCTGTGCTCATGGAACCCGCGCTCACCAACATCGGCATCGTTCTACCGCGGGAGGGGTACCTCGCCGGCGTCCGGGCGCTCACCAAGACTTACGGAAGCCTCCTCATCAACGACGAAACCCACACGTTCTCCGCCGGGCCGGGAGGATGTACTCGGGCATGGGCGCTGGCAGCCGACATGCTGACCATCGGCAAGGCCATCGCCGGCGGGATTCCGATCGGGGCTTATGGGTTGTCCGCGGACCTGGCGGACCACCTCGCCAATCGAAGCGACCTCGACATGATCGATGTGGGCGGTGTCGGCGGCACGCTGGCCGGCAATCCCCTCTCGATCGCCGCGGCGCGGGCGACGCTCGAGCACGTGCTGACCGATAAGGCGTTTGAGCGGATGATCGCGCTGGCGGAACGTTTCACCGCCGGTGTGCAGCAGGTCATCGACAGTCACGAGCTGCCCTGGTCGGTCAGCCGGCTTGGGGCCCGAACCGAATACCGCTTCGCATCGCCGGCACCCTTAAATGGGAGCGAGTCCCACGACGCGACCGACGTCGTGCTGGAGGATTACCTACACGTCTACCTGGCCAACCGCGGAATTCTCATGACGCCGTTCCACAACATGGCGCTTATGTCGCCGGCGACCGTCAAGGAAGACGTGGACCGCCACCACGAGGTGTTCAGCGAGGCAGTCGGGGAGCTGGTCGGCGGATAGGCGCTGAGCGGCCTTCAGCCGATCAGCTTCGCCTGGAGCTGGGTCATGTCGAGGCTGGACATGCCAGCGGCCTGCAGGTAGCCCTCCACCCCTCCCCATCGCTCGTCCAGGTGCTCCAGGACTCCGACGATCCGCTCCGGCGGGCAGCGCAGGTCGTCGCGCATTTCCTCGAGGTGCTCAGGAGCCACGTTCGCTAGCCACTCCGTATACCTCGTCGCCATCTGCGAGTCGGTCTCCGCGTAGTCGGCGGCGATCGTCTCGGCGTCCACTCCGGCCAGCGCCAGGCTCATCGCCGCCACCATGCCGGTCCGGTCTTTGCCGGCAAAACAATGGAAGACCACTGCGCCTTCCGCTCTCGCCAGAGTGGTGAAGACTGCGCTGAACGCGGCCGGCCGGTGCTCCAGCATCAACAGGTATCGCTCGAACATGTTCGGGGCCTCGGCCAGCTTCTGCATCGTCGCGTCGTCGATGAGGGGCAGGTGGATGTAAGCCGGGGACGGCGGGTACGAAAACGGGTCAGGCTGCGCGAACGGGCTCGGGGAGCTTGCGATCTCTGACTCGCTCCTCAGATCGATCACCGCGGACACTCCGTAGGCAGCCATCGCCTCCAGACCCACTGGGCTCAGGCTGCGCAGGTTGTCGGAGCGAACCAGGACGCCGCTGCGCGTGAGGCCGCCCGGCCGGGCAAGGCCTCCAAGGTCGCGCGTGTTCCGACAGTCGGGCCAATCCAGACGCCGCGAAGGCATACCTACCGCTTCGTGTACTGCGGTGCCTTGCGGGCCCTCTTCAAGCCGTACTTCTTGCGTTCCTTCATCCTCGCATCGCGCGTGAGGAGACCGGCCTTCTTCAATGCCGGACGGAACTCCGGGTCGTACTTGATGAGCGCTCGTGCGATGCCGTGCGAGATGGCGCCGGCCTGCCCGCTCGTGCCACCCCCGACCACCTTGACGCTGATGTCGAACTTGCGCTGCGTGCTCGTGACTCGCAGCGGAGCCAGGGCCGCCATCTCGAGGACCCTGCGGCCCAGGTACGCGAGCGTGTCCTTGTCGTTGATCACGACCCGGCCCTCGCCGGGCTGGATACGAACCCGCGCCACGGCGTTCTTACGACGCCCTGTTCCCCTGAGAAATGCTTCAGCCACGCTTGATGTCCCCCTTGGAGTCGAAGGTGATTACCTTCGGCTGCTGGGCCTGGTGCCCATGCTCGGCCCCGGCGTAGATGCGAAGTCGGGTGAGCATATCCGCCCCGAGAGTGTTGTGCTGCAGCATGCCCTTCACCGCGTTCATCAGCGGAAACGTGGGGTCCAGATCTTGGGCTCGCTGGAGAGACCTCGTGCGCAGGCCACCGGGGTACCCGGTGTAGCGGGTGTACTTCTTGTCGATGAGCTTGGCGCCGCTGACCTTCGCCTTGGTCGCGTTGATGATGATGACGTGGTCGCCTGTGTTCAGGTGCGGCGTGTAGGTTGGCTTGTGCTTGCCCCGAAGGATCTTGGCCACGGAGCTCGCCAGGCGGCCGAGCACCTGATCTGTGGCATCGACCACAAACCAGTCGGATTTCAAATCCGCCGTTTTAGCTGTCCAGGTCTTCTGTTTGCTCATCGAGGTCCTTCAGTAAATCACTTCCACCAATGTCAGGCCGCCTGCGGGGGCAGTCCGGGGCGCTAGGCTCCGGTCTCGCGCCCTCAGCACCTCACCCACCGACGCGGGTTGCTTGCGGCCTCGGCCCACCTCGGCCAGCGCTCCCGCGATGCTGCGCGCCAGGCCGCGAAGAAAGCCCTCCGCCACCAGCTCCAGCTCGACAAAGTCCCCATTCCGGGCCACCGTGGCGGAGCGCATCTCGCGCACCCTCCCTGCAGCCGGCTCGGAGGCCGAGCAGTAGCTGGTCCAGTCGTGCTTGCCGACGAGCGCTTTCGCGGCCAGCGACATCGCCTCCACGTCCAGGGGACCGGCGACATGCCAGCAACGGCCCCGCTCCAGGGCGGGCCTGGCCCTGCGGTCCAGGTATCGGTAGCGGTATCGGCGCCAGCGGGCGGAGTAACGAGCGTGGAAGCCGTCAGGCGCGACCTCAGCGGTCAGCACCGACACATCTCCCGGGAGGCGGGCGTTGAGAGCCGCGACCAGCCGCTGCGGCAGGATGCGACCATCCATCTCGAAGCTGACCACCTGGCCCTCGGCATGCGCCCCGGCGTCAGTCCGGCCTGCGGCGTACACCTTGTGCTCGCTGCCAGTCAGCTCACGCAGGGCCCGCTTCAGCTCGGCCTCGACAGTGCGCCCATCCGCTTGCTGCTGCCAGCCGGCGAAATCGCTCCCGTCGTACTCCAGCACGACCTTCATATTCACTTTTTAACTTCTCGTCTCGAAATACGTCTGGAGGCGGTGCCCCCATCCCCCGTCTTCGCCGGGGACTTCCCCACGAGGTGGGGAAGATTCTTAATCAACCAGCTCGATTACTACCATCGGGGCTGCATCGCCCAAGCGTGGTCCTTTCCTGATGATGCGGGTGTAGCCCCCGGGCCGCTGGGACAGGCGCGGGAGCAGGTTGGAGAAGAGCCGCTCTACGACCTCCGGCTTCGAGACCTCTTCGCGAACACGTCGCCGTGCGTTGAGGTCGTCGTCCTTGGCCGTGGTGATCAGGCGCTCCACCCACCGGCGAAGCTCCTTGGCTTTGGCTTCGGTGGTGGTTATCCTTCCGCTCTCGAGGAGCGACGTGCACAGGTTGCGCATGAGCGCCTTGCGCGCGTCGGTGTCTCGGTTGAAGTGGCGACCGCTCTTTTGATGCCTCATATCTAGCCGCGGAGGACGGTGCCCATCTCCTCAGGCTTGATGAAGCCCTTCTCGACCAGCTTCTCTTTGATCTCGTCCAGCGACTTGCGACCGAAGTTGCGCAGCGCCAGCAGCTCTTCCTCTCTCTTCTGGAGGAGCTGCCCGACCGTCTGGATCTCGTTGGCCTTGAGACAGTTGAAGGCTCTGACCGAAAGGTCGAGCTCCTCGATCGGCGTGCCCATCACGGCGTTCTGGCTGCCCGTGGTGCCCCGATCCTTGGCCTCTTTTTCTGCGATCGATGCCCCGAAGCGCACGAACAGGGCCAGGTGCTGCGTGAACAGCGACGCGGCGTGGCTGACCGCCTCTTCGGGCGACATGGTGCCGTCCGTCCAGACCTCGATGAGCAACCTGTCGAAGTCCGTCGACTGCCCGACACGCGTTTTCTCCACCGTGAAGTTGGCTTTCTCGACCGGCGAGAAGATGGCGTCGATCGGGATCACCCCGATGGGCTGCCCCTCGCGCTTGTTGCGCTCGGCCGGCACGTAGCCCTTGCCGCGCTCGACGTTCAGCTCCATGCGCAGGTGGCCCTTCGCGGCCAGCGTGCAGATGTAGAGGTCCGGGTTGACGACGTCCACGTCGGAGTTGGCCTGGATGTGCGATGCGTGCACCTCGGCCGGGCCCTTGACGTCAAGGAGCAGGGTCACCGGGTCCTCGGTGTGGCTCTTGAGGCAGAGCTTTTTGAGGTTCAGGATGACTTCGGTTACGTCCTCTTTCACGTGCGGGATGGCTGTGAACTCGTGCGCCACACCATCGATCTGGATCGACGTCACCGCCGCGCCCCACAGCGACGAGAGCAGCACGCGGCGAAGCGTGTTGCCAAGCGTCGTCCCGAAACCGGGGTCGAGCGGTTCGATGTCGAATTTCCCGTAGTTCGCGCTCGTCTCGAGCTTGCGAACCTGGGGGGTAACAGTCATCTGCGTGTCAATTGCCAATTAGGAACTCCCTTTACCTTGAATAGAACTCGACGATCAACTGCTCTTCGACGCCCGTCTCCATCTCATGGCGCTCCGGCCGAGCGAGGATCTTGCCGGACTTCTCTTCGAGGTTGAAGGCGAGCCACCCTGGAACCGGGCGTAGCTTGGAAGCTTCCAGGGCCAGGTCGACGACGCCGTTCGCCGGCTTGACCTTCAGCATGTCGCCTGGTTTGAGCTGGTACGAAGGCACGTTCACCGTCTTTCCGTTCACCTCGAAGTGGCGATGCGAGACCAGCTGCCGAGCCTGCTTGCGCGAGGCGCCGAGCCCGAGCCTGTACACGACGTTGTCGAGGCGAAGCTCAAGATGGCGCAGCAGGTTGATGCCGGTGACGCCGGGTTCGCGTTCCGCGAGCTCGAAGTAGTTGCGGAACTGCTTCTCCAACAGGCCGTAAGTTCGGCGTGCCTTCTGCTTGGCGCGAAGCTGCAGACCGTAGTCCGAGGTCTTGCGCTTGCGGGCCTGGCCGTGCTGGCCGGGCGCGAAAGCGCGGCGCTCGATGGCGCACTTCGGCGTGTAGCACCGCTCACCCTTGAGGTAGAGCTTGGCGCCCTCTCGGCGGCAGAAGCGGCAAACAGGGCCGCTGTAGTTAGCCACTACACACGCCTCCGCTTAGGCGGGCGGCAGCCGTTGTGCGGGATCGGCGTCACGTCGGTGATCGCGCTCACCTCCAAGCCAGTGGCCTGCAGCGAGCGGATGGCCGCCTCCCGGCCCGCCCCCGGTCCGCGAACGAAGACCTCGATCGAACGCATGCCGTGCTCGAGCGCCTTCTTGGCGGTCGCCTCGGCGGTGACCTGCGCCGCGAATGGCGTCGACTTGCGGCTGCCCTTGAAGCCTTGCGCTCCGGCGGAGCCCCACGAGATGACGTTCCCGTCCACGTCGGTGATCGAGATGATGGTGTTGTTGAACGTGCTCTGTACGTGAGCCTGGCCCGCGACCACGTTCTTCCGCTCGCGGCGGCGGGTCCGTACGACTTTTTTTGCTTTCGTCACTACTTACCTGCCTTGACCTTCTTCTTACCGGCGACTGCGCGCTTCGGTCCACGGCGTCCCCGGGCGTTGGTGCGGGTGCGCTGGCCGCGAACAGGCAGTCCGCGGCGGTGCCGGCCTCCGCGATAGGAGCCGATCTCAGTCATCCGCTTGATGTTCATCGCCACCTCGCGCCGGAGGTCGCCCTCGATGAGGACCTCTTTGGCGGTGGCCATCCGATCGATGATCTGGCGAAGGCGGCCGACCTCGTCGTCGTTGAGGTCCTTGACCCGCGTGTCAGCGTTGATGTTGGCCATCTTCACGAGCTTCTCGGCGGTCGTGCGGCCGATCCCATGGATGTACATAAGGGCGATCACCACCCGCTTTTGCGGGGGTATGTCGATTCCGGCGATACGCGCCATTTAACCCAGTTCCTCCTGACCTAACCCTGTCTCTGTTTGTGTTTCGGCGTCTTGGAGCAGATGACACGCACCACCCCATGGCGCCGAATCACCTTGCAGCTCGAGCACATCTTCTTGACTGACGGCCGTACCTTCATCTCCAAATCTCTCGAATGCGCCCTCGCGAACGATCGCTGCTCGCAAGCTCGACACCCACCTTGTCCCCAGCCATTAGACGGGTGAAATGGGTGCCTGCACGATCGGCGACGTGAGCCAGGACCTTAGCCCCGTTCTCGAGCTCAACCCGGTACACACCGTTGGGAAGAGGCTCCACCACGACCCCCTTCACGAGCGGGGGGCGCTGGGGCACGAACGATGATTGTACGTCAAACCGGCTTCTCGCAGTGGTGGGCAGCTTACGCCCCGCTTCCTAACCCGCGGCCAGATGAAGAAATCGAGCTCGTCCCGTTGGTAGGTGGCTGGGCGGTCAGGATCTGGGGACCCTTCTCGGTGATCGCCACAG
>Ga0075522_10001910_pt1 | contig 15667 bp, 16 predicted proteins | sample NGEPerA_FD_74796 | JGI IMG/M metagenome (GOLD analysis project Ga0075522, IMG submission 74796) | Arctic peat soil microbial communities from the Barrow Environmental Observatory site, Barrow, Alaska, USA - NGEE PermafrostL2-A | ecosystem: Environmental > Terrestrial > Soil > Wetlands > Peat ... | reverse complement strand
ATGTCCCTCCAGGTCTTGAAACCAACCGCGACCGTGGCCGTCGTGATTGCCGTCGCACTGGCAGTCATCGACGTCGGGGCCTGGCGGATCGTTTCGAAAATGTTCGATCGTGAGCGGCTCATTACTGGAGCTTCCGCAGTGACGATGCGCGCCGAAGCAGGCACATAGCCTTCACCAGTGGGTCGAAGCCGCCGACGATCCATCCAAAAGCACGTCTTGGACGGCGGCATGTTCATCACCATCATCTGTGTGAGCGCCTCGCGCGCCATCGGGCTCTCTCTGGGCTACTGCTACGGCTTGATCGCGGTTTTCGTACTGCGACCGCAGACGAATGAAAAGGATTGGGGCCGACTGCGCGCGATCGCCTCGGTGTGCGTCCTCATCGTGAGCACCGTGGCGTTCTTTCTCTCCGTGCCCGAGTTCCACGCGGCGACGCAGAGTTCGCCGTCACCGTTCTGGTTGATATTGGATCCGGCGCTCGACGTCACGTTCCTCGGACGCTTCGCGAGTCTCGCCTTCGGGATGCTGCCGTTCCCGTTCTTGCCCGTATGACACGTTCGCCACTGGAATCCTTGGGCATGGATGGTGCTAACGACCATCGGGTTAATTGGCTTCGTCGCGGTGCTGCTAACGCTCGGTAGCGGCAGTCCGAGCGAACTTCATCACGTGGCGCTCGTGACGTTGTTCGTCGCTTTCGCCATATTCGCGATTGGTTCGCTCACCGAGTCCAACGGTTGCCGGTGCCTCAGCCGTCTGACGCCACTGAAAGCGGACTTGGAGAGGGCAGCAAACTAGGGCAGATTCGGTAAGACGTTGTTGGCCCAGGTGAAGGACATGGGTGGCAACGATCCATTAGGAATTTCGATGAGGTCAACGTAGGACGCGTTGCCGTTCACCATGGCGAAGCCGGTTCCCACCTCACAGTTGGTGCAACCGAGACCGACACCGGAGTTGTAGCCAGGGTCCGCGCCGAGCAATTCGTCACGGTGGGCCCAGCAACCTGCGGCGCCGGCTGACGTGCACGCGATATTTGACGTCTTGGCGGCGCTGCCGCCCCACGCGTCGTCGTACATCCAGATGTAGTCAGCGGCGAGGACGGCGTAACCGCCCGCCCACGCGCCACCAAAACCGGGGGAACCTTGCGCGTCGTTAGCCATCGAAAATCCGGCGGCGATAGACGGGTCGCTGTTGGTCGCGGCGGCGTGCTGGGCATCGGCGCTGAGCGCGGCGTTGATCCCGACATACGGGGGGAGACCGCGCGCGGTGCGCTCGAGGTCAGCAATGACGAAGAGCTGTTCCGGCGTTGTGAGGCTGAACCAGTTGCTGGGAAGGGCCATCGGTCGCACCCCCTCAAGCGCGCGAGCGTTGTTGATCGCCGCCAAGACATAATTGGTGCAGGCAACGCCATTGGTGTAACCAGGCCAAGAAATACCGGTCGCACTTCCGACGACGCATGGATTGGCGCAACTCCAGTCGCCAGATACGAACGTGCACTGACCGGAGGCAAGGAAGTTCGGGCTTGGAGCGATGTTCGCCGACGGGTTCGAGATAGAAAGAGGTGGCGCCTTGGTCACCGGAGGGCTCTTGACCGTCGTAGTTGTCGTGGGGGCGACCGTCGTGGGGGTTACGACGGTCGTCGGAGGAGGAGTCGTGGTCGTTGGGCTGGGGGAGCCGATCGAGGTCGAGCGTGACTTCTGAATGGAGGATGTTGCAACCACGTGGGCGCGGCGGGTAGGAGCGGTCTTGGCAACTTGCACAACGCGCCGCACAATCGTCGTTGTCGTGGTTGCTTCAGTCGTCGTCGTAGCCACCGGTATGGTCGTCCCGATGTCGAGTCTCGCGGTCGGTGAGACGCCGTTCGCCATGGCAGGAAGCGCCGTCGTGCTGAAGACGATCCCTGCAACGAGCGAACCGATCGATCCGATGAGTACTGAGCGGCGCGGACCTCGACGTGATGTCGAGGTGCGATCTTCAGGGTCTCCAGAGAGTTTTTGCCCCTGCGTGATATTGGTCATGAATCAATTGTCGAAAATCAATTCCAAAGTGCTCCCTATTGCTTCTCAACATCTGCTCAATTCAGTTGAGAGTCCGCAAACCAAATACGCAATTTGGGTTTTGAGAGTGTTCTTTCGCGGTCACTCAAAGGCTCACGAGTCAGCCGCGGACGAATCGATCGCACCAATGATTGGATCCGTGGTGACGTCGAACTCGGGCATCAATGATCCAAAATTGCGTGTCGAAATTTATATTGAACGCGGTTCAGGAACTCAACAAAATAGAGTGTCGCTGTAGTCAGCGGTTTGTGTCACTGGCGCACATTGTGCATTGAGCTGAATATCGACACTTGCATCAGAAAAAGTGGGATTTATAACCTTCTATCAGGGAGTTTGCCCGCTTCACGATGTGCGTTGACCATGCTCCAGAATTCATTCTGGACGTGGACCATCACGCAAGGGCATGCTGGTGGTCCACCTCAGAGAATTCTGAGAAGTGCCCTCGCGTGACGCGAGGCAACATGAGTGTGTCATCTGAAATCGCGAATTCTCCTGACTTGATTGGGATTTGCGAAGAGTTTGTCGGCACGTTGATGCAGTTCGCCATCGCCAATGAAAATTGTGGCCAAAGTACAGAATGGCGCTTCGATGGCGTCGCGTCATTATTTTAAAAATGGCATGCCTCGACGAAGCATTCACAGATTTGCCGGCGCGACGGTTTACGACTTTATGAGTGCGGTGAAGACGACAATGTTGGAAAGGTAGTGACCGGTACTGGGATCGAATATTCCCCCGCACGTCACAAGTTGGAGAGCGGGATACTTGCGCGCTCCGTACACGAGTTTGTCCGGAAAGTTTGTCTTCTTGTACATGCGCTCACCGATGACCGCGAACTGCAATGTGCGTCCGTCGGCCAATGTGACGTCCACGCGATTACCAAGCTTCAATTTGTCAAGATGATAAAAGACCGCGGGGCCGTTGTAACCGTCAACGTGGCCCAGAATTACTGCGGAACCTTCTTGGCCCGGTGATCGGCCTCCGTTATACCAACCGGGTTCGGAAAAATTCGTCGGAACGTTGACGGTGCCGTTCTTGTTGAGGGTCAGTACAGAAAGTGGCACCGAAACACCAATGATCGGAATCGAGAGATGCACGGGCCGCGATCTAGGAATTGGACGCGCGACATAGGTGGGTGGCGGCGACTTCTTGTGAGCTTGATAAGACAACAGTTCTATCCGGGAAGATGACAATTTTGCAGCCTGGCTCGACGCCGGTTTGACCGTCGTAGTAGTGGTCGCCGCTGACACCGCCGGGGTTACTTCAATTGTTGTTGTGGTTTTCGTTGACGAATTCGGCGAAGGAATGACAACCCCAGATGAGGGCAAGGAGACGACTCCCAAAGAAGAGGAGAGGGTCGGACCTTTCGGCTGGCTGCGTGGGACGAATACAATTCCGAGAATTCCAATTATGACCAATGAGATCGAAACGGCCCACCACATCTTCTGTGAGGTCCGCTTCCTCTTACGCGAGTGCACAAAGCCCAATCTAGTTTGCCTTCGCTGAATAACTTCCTCGGGTCGGGCCTTTCGACTGCTCCGCTCGACGATTGCTAGCTCGGAGACGCATGCCGGACTGGGGCAAACCGCTGGCGGTCAGGGCACTCCCTTGTGTGATGACATTGCTGAACACCCAATGCCGGCCCCGGGTGTACTTGATGGTGCGGCTCCTAGAACGTTCGTCGCGGCGGTCCGTCAAATGGTCGAGACGTGACGCCGACGTTGGTCAACGGGATTGGCTGAACAGCTGACTTAATAGAGACTGAAGTCGTAAATCTTTCAGGCGGAGAGGCGTGGTCGCTTCTATGGTCGGACGTGTTGGCGCGATCAACGTTTGCACCGCAGCAGCAGTTGTCCTCGGCGCAGAACTATCTCTCGCTCGAGAATGATCGCCATACAAGGAAAACGGCCCTCACTTAGGAAGTGAGGGCCGTTTTCCACTTGGGCAACTTCTCGTCACCCAATGAAGATGGTGAGACTGCTAATCGATACTACGCGCGGCGGCGACGGCGAAGAGCTAGTGCCAATCCAGCCAGTCCAGCGAACAGCACCAAACCGCTGGCTGTCAGCACGACTCCACTGTCCGTTGAAGTAGCCGATCCACCTGCACCGGTACCGGGTGCACCCGAAGGAACGGGGGCACTTGGAAGGCTTGGAGCAGTCGTAGGAACCGTTGGGGCTTCCACTGTGATGATCGTTGTTATCGACGGCGCAGTCGTCGTTGTCACGGGCACCGTCGAGGTAGTCGTCGGTGGTGGCGCCACAGTCAGAGTTATCGTCGTCTCAGGCTGAGTCGTCGTCGTCGAAGTGGAGGTCGTCGAAGTGGGCAACGTCGAAGTGGGCAACGTCGAAGTGGTCGTCGTCGAAGTGGAGGTCGACGTGGGCAACGTCGAAGTGGTCGTTGTCGAAGTGGAGGTCGAAGTGGGCAACGTCGAAGTGGTCGTCGTCGAAGTGGAGGTCGTCGAAGTCGTCGTCGAAGTGGAGGTCGAAGTGGAGGTCGTCGAAGTGGAGGTCGAAGTGGGCAACGTCGAAGTGGTCGTCGAAGTGGAGGTCGTCGAAGTGGTCGTCGTCGTCGCACACTTGGGGGTGATCACCGCAGCGTTCGACGTAAGAGCCGGAAGCGCGATGAGACTCAGCGTCACCACGGCCACAACGGCCAATGCTGATCGCGAACTGTTGAGCAACCGGGTAGTAGTTGCGCGCCACATTCCGACAAACTGTCGCAAGGTGAACGTCTGACCGTCTTCACGAATGATGCGGACTTTCTTTTTCATATTCCTTAACTCGATCCGCCCCTGCAACAGTTAAAAATAGACATTTCCACCTTCTTTGTCAAGTTGTAGTGATTGCATTGCGATGACGTTGCGTCCAGTCGGTCCCGTCAGACGTCTTGTAGTTAGAAGTTCCTTATATCTAAAGGGTTGTGAAAGTGTGATGCCACTTTGAGGGGCACGGGAGTGCAGTTTTGAAGGAATTGTTTTTACAGGATTTCGTTCAAATCCCGGCGGGCTGAGCAAAACTCACCGGCTTGAGATTTCAAGAGATCGGGTTAAGGAAAATGCCTTATCACGATTGCGATTTTCTATTGGCACTCTGTTGGTGTTATCGGTGCGACTTGGTGGGCGAGGAAACTCGCCATTGAATGGGGTCGCAGGGCCGTGAATGCTTTTGATATGGATGTCTCGAGATGGCAATGTTCATCCAACTTTTTTTGTCCGCCTAGTATCCTCAGCACCGAAGAACTAGTGAACACGCCTACTTTTCTGGGGCCCAAAAAGAAGCGACGTGCAATGGCCGATCAATCTGAATCCTCCCGAGAGTCAGCCGAGGGAGTCGATTACGCGAGAGAACTGAAGAAGGCTCTGGAGGACGATCAGTTTTTCTTGGTGTATCAACCAGAGATTGACTTGCACTCAAACGCCTTCGTTGGCGTAGAGGCACTTATTCGTTGGCGCCATCCGAAGCGCGGTGTCCTCAGTCCAGATGCTTTCGTACCCGAACTCGAATCCAGTGGACTGATATTGGCGGTCGGACGTTGGGCTCTGGCAACGGCGTGCGCGCAGGGCGCTGAGTGGCACGACAAGGGTTTTCGATTCACCGTGTCGGTCAACATCTCGGCCCTGCAGTTTGCGTGGAGCGGCTTCGTCAAGGAGGTCGAAGAAGTCATAACGACGAGTCGTTTTCCCGCGGGGCTTCTGGTTTTGGAATTCGCACAGGACACCCTGTCGGGTGACGTGACTGATCGTCTCACCGGGCTCACGCAGTTGGGCGTGCGTTTGGCAATCGATGACTTCGAGCCGGGCCAGTCACTCCTGAGCGATCTAGAGAATCTGCCCATCACGGTACTGAAGCTGGACCGACACTTCGTGGCGACCCTCTCCGACTCGCCAGAAGGAACCGAGCTCGTGCACTCTCTGGTGGACCTCGCCAAGAAGAGCCAGTTGCAAATCGTGGCGTCCGGGATTGAAGACGCCGAGCAGCGCCAACGACTTCAGTTGGAAGACGTTGGCGTTGGTCAGGGCTTCCTCTTCTCCAAGCCTCATGAGGCGGCGGACATCGATCGGTACTTGGAAGACTTCTCGATCTTCTCGGGGAAGCCTCTTTGAGTCGAATCTCCTCTCGTCGCTGCGCTCCACATCGATGTCGCCTCATTGACGTCTGCGCCGGGGAGATTGGCGCACATCGAACACGTCAATCTTCTCTCCAACGGCGAAACGAGAGTCAGCGATGAGCCCGCGAAAGCCGCCACAGAACGGTGAGTTCAAGGCGCAAAGTCCCGATCAGACGAAGGTGACATCCACGACGCGCGACGCGGTGCGCCATTCACAACGCATCGCAATACAGCTCCACCAATTGATCGCCGCGTCAATCACGGTCACGACCCTTCGAAGCGAGCAGGAGATTTTAAAAAGTCTCGCCGGGAGCACTCGTGCCGTTTTTGACGCGGAGGAGTCCGTCGTGTCACTCGACACCGGTGCCGTGGCACCGCTTCGGGGTGTTTCGCGTCGTGGGAAGAAAACAATCTGCGAAGTACCCACGGACGAGCGGCCTTCCGAGTATCCAACGAACTGGGTGTGGGGAAGCGAAACCCTTCTCGTCAACGATTGGCTGGTGGCGCCAATCCTGGAGCGACGCGAGCGTGCTCGCGGCGTTGTGGCAGTTCGTCGAGGCGTCGCGTTTGAAGATGAGGACAAGGAGGTTCTCATTCTCCTCGCTCAGATGGCGTCGAGCGCACTCGGGGCCATCGAACTCGGTCGAAACGTTCAATCGAGTGAGGCCCGACTTCGCGTATTGATCGAGACCGCCCCGGTCGGCATCGTCGAGGCGGATGCCGACGGGCGGGTGCGATGGTGGAACCGTGCGGCTAGCCATATATTCGCGTGGCCGGAGTTCAGCGAAGGTCGCGCGGAGCTCGAGTCAAGTTTTCCCGAATCGACCTTGCCCGAACTCCGAGAACTTTGGTCCGACGTATTGCGCGGCGATTCGGCCGACGGGCGCGACTTTGTCGACGTCGAGATTGCGGGGAAGCTACGCGTATTGAGCGCGTCGGCGGCACTCTTGCCGCCCACGGGGGCTGAGACGCCGGGGATACTCACGTTGATAGATGACGTGACGAATCACCGCGAGTTGAAGGCCGAGTTGCGCCACGCCTACACGATGGAGATTCGAGGTCAGGTCGCGAGTCGAATCGCGCACGACTTCAACAACCTCCTCACGCTGATTTCGGGTTACGCGGAAATCCTCTCGAGCGATCTGGGCGACAACGAACGCGCCGTGCAGATGGTGAGGGAGATCCAGTCGACGGCGTCTCGCGCTTCGATGTTGACGACGCAGCTGCAGGCAATCGGTCGAACGCGCGAACCGGAACTCGTGGTATTCAATCCTGGGGCGATCGTTCAGTCCAACGCCGAAGTACTCGAACGAATACTCGGTGGGAACATCGAAGTGCATTTCGATCTCGACGGACGAGCTGGCAATGTGCGCGTGGACGCCGATCAATTCGAGCAAATGATTCTCAACCTCGCAATCAACGCTCGCGACGCCATGCCGCTCGGCGGATCATTGACCATCGCGGTCGCGCCACTCAAATTGGACCACGACACCGCCTCTTCGCTCGGTCTCGTCGAAGGTGGCTACGTCAATGTGTCGTTCATTGATACCGGCGTTGGGATGGACGAGGAGACCCGCGAACACTGTTTTGATCCACTCTTCACAACGAAAGGGCCCTTCAAGGGGACCGGGATGGGACTCGCGGCGGCGAGAAGGCTTGCCGAAGAAAGCCACGGTGCAATCGTATGCCGGTCCGAACTCGGACAGGGCACCTCCTTTGAGATCAAATTTCCCACGGTGGCCGAACAGGTCGACGAACGATCGCAACTCCCTGTGCCAGAACGGCCGCGTGGCTCCGCCACGATTCTGATCGTGGACGATGACGAGGAAGTGCGACGATTCATGAGTCGCATCCTTGAGAGGAACGGCTATCGGATTACCGAAGCCGATTCCGGCGAACAAGCGTTGCGAGTGGTCGACGAGTTCGAAGGAACATTTGATCTGCTCGTCAGTGACGTGGTGATGGGCGAGATGTCGGGGCGCGATCTCGCAACGACGTTGCAGTCGAAATGCCCCGGCCTGCTCGTGCTTCTCGTGTCGGGCACTGCGAACCGAAGCATCCTCGCGGAATTGAATCAGGGGGCCAGTGACTTTCTGGCGAAGCCCTTTAAACCGAGTGACCTCGTTGACCGAGTTCATGACCTGCTCGCCCATCGCTCCTAAGAGCGACCGTTACGTCGCGATTGATTCTGGCTCGAAGCGGTACCCGACACCGCGGACCGTCGTAATCCAACGAGGGTGATCGGGGTCGACCTCAAGTTTCGCGCGAAGTCGACGAATGTGCTCGGTCACGGTGGCCTCGTTCTGCCACTCGCTGGAGGACTCCCACACGTGCTCCAGCAGTTGTTCGCGCGAGAACACCTGTCGAGGGGATCGTGCGAGGAAGGCGAGGAGTGCGAACTCCTTGGAGGTGAGTTCAAGCAGCGCGCCGCGTAGATGGACTTCGTGCGTGTTCTCGTTAATAAGGAGGTCACCAAAGTGCAGCGTCGGTGCGTCAATGTGCAACTGTGCCAAATTGGCGCCGGAACGTCTCAGAACCGATTCGATTCGAGCAGATACTTCTCCTAGAGAGAAGGGCTTCACGATGTAGTCGTCGGCACCAAGTTTCAACCCGGCAATTCGCTCCGATTCAAGTCCCCGTCCGGTCAGGAAGATCACCGGCACATCACTGATGAGCCGCAGTTCGCGCAAGACGTCGCGGCCATCTTCAATTCCAAGGACAATGTCCAACAAGACCAAATCCGGTTCCATCGAAGAAGTGGCGCGAACGGCGGCGCCACCGTCGGCGGCGACCAGGACTTCGTGACCTTCTCCGGTCAAGAACGTGTCGAGGAGTTTGGTCATCTCGGAGTCGTCATCTACGACCAGAATCTTGGTCAATTCTCTCCATCCGTGTTCGCGGCCAAATTTGTAACAAAAGCATGACAATGAGAACTTCGTACTTCCGTACTTCGCTGGTGAAAGCAAACTTCCAGATGACCAGTGGTCGACATGTTGACCATTCTATGGACGCGGCGTGTGATTACCGGTTGTACCGAAAGGAAATCTGCGCGGAACCGAAGTTGGCCTACGCGGCGCCGTCGGCGCGCCAAGTCGAGTTTTTCGACGCTCGATTGAGCAAAGTTGGACCGTTCCGGTCCACCAAAATCCAAAGGCGATTCACTATAGTTTCAAGGGAAATGGCGGCAAATTGATGGCCGTCGGCCGTCGGCCTTCGAACGCGGAACGGAAAAGGTGGTCAGTGGGTAACTCAATCGGTCGTCGATATAGGTACGGCGCGAGTTTCGTGGACCAAGAATCAGGGGTGCGTTTCGAAGGTCACCATCCCTTGGAACGACCCGATCTCTGGAAGGTCTATCTCAACGAGGCCGAGGGGATTTTTCGCAGTCGAGGATTTGAGAGTACGTTGCGACGCGTCGAACTCGAAGAGGGCAACGGCGTCTCGCTGTTCATTCTGGCATTCGACCCGGACGGCAATGCCGTCGCCGGTGTGCGTTTTCACGGTCCCCTGGAGGGAAGTCACCAGGCCGCGATTATCGAAGAGATGGCCTCCTCGCCAGAGATCGGAATGATTCGCGATCTCATTGAACAAGAGATCCGCCTCGGCGCAGTGGAAATCAAGGGCTTGTGGTCTAAGGGTGCCTCGGTCGTTGGCACTCAACTCCGCACCGCGATGTCGCGTGCGATCACGCACGGGTTGAACTGGCTGGGCGCGGAGTTCGCTTTCGCCGCGGTATCGGATATGTTGTTGCCGATTGGTGGCCCCACGGGGGCGTTGCAGATCGGAACACAGTGGGTGCCCTTCCCCGACGAGCGATACCGAACGGTGGCGGTCTCGTGGAATCGCGGGCGCACGTATGAACTCTCGACGCCCGTGAATCAACAGGCCTATCGACGCGAGGCCGAGCAACTGCTTCGAGGTCCGTCTCGTTCGGGGGAGGGGCCAATTGAGCCGGCCTCGACGCGCAACCGGGCCAGTCGCCCACTGATCTTGGACGTCGGTGAGCGAGCGCAACGCGAAGTACTGCGCATTCTTCGCCAGGACTCGGCGCTCCAGATCATCGATCGCCTCTCGGAACAGCGTGAACAACTGGGCGAGATCATTCCTCCAGTTCCCAAGCCGCTCCTCAATGAAGGTTCGCGCTGGGTCTACTACCCGTGGCGTCGCGCCGTCGTGCGGCTGCTCGCGCCAAAGTCGTTCTCGACACTTCGCCTCGACCGCAATCGCAACAAGCTGACTCGCGCCGAACAGGCCCGTCAGCGAACGCTTCGCATCGGTGTCGTGGGGCTCAGCGCGGGCCATACCATCGCCCACGTCATTGCGATGGAGGGATTGGCGGGCGAGATAAGACTGGCGGACTTCGACACGCTGGAGCTCTCGAACCTGAATCGGATTCCCGCGAGCGTGTTGGACCTCGGCGTCAACAAGGCGGTAGTCGCCGCCCGACGAATCGCCGAGATCGATCCCTACTTACGAGTGGTCGTCGAACCGACGGGCGTCCGTCCGGAGAACCTGGGTGAGTTCCTCGACGGACTCGATCTCGTCATCGAAGAGTGTGACTCGCTCGACATGAAGTTCCTCGTCCGCGAAGCGGCGCGCGAACGTCAGATACCAGTGATCATGGAGACGAGTGACCGCGGTGTGCTCGACGTCGAACGCTTCGACCTCGAACCCGATCGTCCAATCTTTCACGGTCTGCTCGGCGACATGGACTCATCCAAGTTGGCCAATCTGACGACGGCGCAAAAAGCTCCGTACGTCATTCGTTTGATTGGTGCCCGCGAGGCGTCCGCACGCGGTGCGGCCTCGCTCTTAGAAGTCGGCCAGACAATCACCGGCTGGCCCCAACTCGGGAGCGAGATCACCCTCGGTGCGGCGACGGTCGCGGCGGCCGTGCGCAGAATCGGCCTGGCCGGCGAGCTGCCCTCGGGACGGGTGCGCTTCGACGTCGAAGAGATTCTCGAGAGCCTCGGACCGGTCGAGGTCAACTTAGAAGCCGAAGCCGATCTCTTCACGCCGGCGCCGGAGGACCCACCGCTCGTGAGTGACGACCCGATCGAGATGATCGTGGACGCCGCGCGACGTGCGCCGTCGGGTGGCAACGTGCAGCCGTGGCGCTTCGAGGCTGACGAAACGGAGATCCGGTTCTTCATGGTCCCCGACAAGACGTCGACGATGGACGTGGCCCATCGGGCCACGTACGTGGGAATTGGCGCGGCGCTGTTCAACGCTCGAGTCCAGGCGGCGTCACTGAAGAAGCTCGGTCCGGTGAAGCTCTTTCCCGAGGGCCGCCCGTCGCACCACGTCGCCTCGATGCAACTCGGGTCCTCGGACGACGTGGCGATCACGCCGCTGCGCGATTATCTCCACAGCCGATCGTCGAATCGCCGAATCGGTCAGCCGTCTCAGATCGAACCGGAGACGGTGTCGACATTGTCGCGTGGTGTCGAGCGCGAGGGAGCACAACTTCACTTCGCCACCGAGCGTGAGCGCATTAAGGCGGGCGCGGAACTGCTCGCCGCGTCCGATCGACTTCGGTTCTTGTTGCCCACCGTGCACCAAGAGATGCTGTCGGAGCTCCGCTGGCCCGGTCGCGACACCTTGGACGAAGGACTCGACGTTCGAACGCTCGAACTCGACCCGGGTGGTTACGCCGCGCTCGACATCCTCGGACGCCCCGACGTCATGGGCCACCTTTCGGACTGGCGAGCGGGATCGGCCTTGGGCATGCGGATGCAAGCCTCGGTGATGACCAGCTCGGCCCTCGCCACGATCACCGTCCCTCGCGCCGACCCGATGTGGTACTTGCGAGGGGGCGCGGCGATGGAGAGGTTCTGGCTGACCGCGGAGATGCACGGACTCGCCGTGCAGCCGACCTCACCGGTTTTTCTTTACGCCGTTGACGAATCCGACATGCGCGTCATGGCCGGAGAACGCTACCTCGATGAGATGTTCACGCTGTCCGAGCGATTTCACCAATTCTGGGAACTCAGCGACGGCGAGACCGCCGTCATGGTCTTTCGAGTCTTTCAAGCGCCCCCCCCGTCAGTGCACAGCGTGCGTTTGCCGTTGCGTCACGTTTTGAGCCGCGACATCGAATCAATCTCACCGATTGAGCCCTATTCCGTTGAAAAAAGATGAAAAGTATTGAGAATGTTGGGGTTTACTTCTTAGATGGCCTGTGTAATAATTATTCCCTGGTAACAAATCAGCAGTGCGGGGGTCGGACCATGAGGTTCAACCCCTGATCCAAGCCTTTATCTGTCGGCGAAGGTAGATCCCCCATGAGAAGTCTTAACCATTCGTATCTGGACCGCGCGGGCGAAGAGACCCGTCTGGTCGTCGAAACCCTCCTCCAGGTCGTTCCCGGTACACAAATCGTCGCGGTGGTGACGAATCTCGAGAAGCCCATACCGGGCTTCGAGCTCGAACCACTCGTCGCCACGGACGCCGAGCGCGCGTTCGACAGCATCAGGGATCGCGTTCGACTGCAACTGACCGGCGAGGTTCCCTTCGGATCGTTCTCGTGCATGGTGCTCGGGGTTGAATGGGGTGTCCTCGTCGATTCCATCGTCGTCCAAGATGGCGACGTCGTTGGCGCCTTGGTCGTCGCGCGCCATGGTCGCACGTGGTCCGGACGAGAGCGTTCCCTCACGAACGCTTTTGGCTCCCTGCTCAGCCACGTCGCGACGCTCGCGACTCGCGAGGGTCTCTTGCTGCATCAACGCCGTCTCGACGAATTAGTCGCTCAAGTGGCTGAAAAACTCATGTCGGCGTCGGCAGCGAATCGTCAAGAGGTCCTCGAGTGGGTCTGTCGGGTCCTGGCTGAATTCCTCAATGCGGACGTCGCGTTCCTGCGACGAAACGACCTCGTGCGAGGGCTCAGCATCCTCGAAGCGGAGTGGCCGCCGCGTGAAGACGTTCCCGACCCGGACCCCCTGGGTGAGACCTCCTTTGACGCGGACCCTCTTTTCATGGCCATGCGTGATCTGCGTGCTCCGTACCTGACGGCAACCGAGGACGCTAACGACGACTACCTCGACCGGATAATGGAAGGTACTGGCCTTGCCCCGGCCGCCGGTGCCGCAGTTCCGCTGTTGCTCGGCGATTCAACGTGGGGCATCTTGGGCTTCCTTCACTTCAACCTGCATAACTGGAACACGCCGGAGATCAATGCCCTCCAGGCGGTCGCTTCGATGCTCGTGCAACTCCAGGGCCGAATCGACGCCGAGGAGCGCACGCGCTTCAACGCGAACCACGACGAATTGACCGGTCTGCCCAACCGCCGAGCACTGATCCACGAGTTGAAGTCTCGCCTCAACGCGAAGCGTCAGACCGCCGTGATGGTGATCGACCTCGACCGATTCAAGATCATGAACGACTACTTGGGCCACGGCAGCGGTGACCGCCTCCTGGTCACGATCGCCGATCGAATCCGCACCAGTATTCGCACGAACGATTTCGCGGCCCGCCTCGGAGGCGACGAGTTCGTTTTCATTGTCGATAAGGCCAAGAGCGAGATGGAGATTCTCGCCACGGCCTATCGCATTCTCGACGTGATCGCCCAACCGGTCGCTATCGCCGGCCAAGAGGTCATCCACACCGCGAGTATCGGCATCGCAATGGCCGAACCGGGCGAACAGAGCGAACTGGACCTGCTCGGGTGGGCCGACGTTGCCATGTACGCCGCCAAAGCCCGTGGTCGCAACCAGGCCGTTGTTTTCGACCGAGAACTGCGCGAAGAGGTAAACGACCGTTCCCGCACCGAGTTGATGCTGCGCGAAGCCATAGATATGGGCGGACTTCGACTCCACTTCCAGCCCGAGGTCGACCTTCGCACCGGCGAAGTGCTCGCTGCTGAGGCGCTCGTTCGTTGGGAACACCCGACGCGCGGCCTCCTGGCGGCCTCAGAGTTCATCACGGTCGCCGAAGAGACCGGATTGGTCACCGAGTTGGGCCGCTGGGTCTTCGCTGAGGCCTGTCGCCAGTTGGCGATCTGGCAGAACGAATACGTGGACCTACCGTTCATTGTGCGCATCAACATGTCGCCGGCCGACTTCAAGATGGGTGACCTGGTCGAGTTCGTCGAGCGCTGTCTACGTGAGAACAACGTTCCCGGCAACCGTCTCTGCATTGAGATCACCGAGTACGCCGTCTTGGACGAGCCGGAACGCATCGCCAAGATCCTGAAGAGTTTCCAGGCGCTCGGCGTTGAGATCGCCCTGGACGACTTCGGCACGGGATTCGCCTCGATGACCGGCCTGAAGAACCTTCCGGTGAATCTCTTGAAGCTCGACATGAGCTTCGTGCGTGGCATCACGACGGATAACTACGACCGCGCCATCGTCGAGTCGATCATCCGGCTGGGTGCGGCCCTCAACCTGGGCGTCATCGCCGAGGGCATCGAATCCGACACGATCATTCAAAAACTGCTCGAACTCGGCTGTTACCGCGGTCAGGGCTACCTCATCTCGCGACCCGTCCCGGCTGCGGAGCTCTCCGAGATGCTCCGTGAAGGAGCCGTCGCCGCTTCGATCCTGAGGTCCGTTGATCAGACCCCGATCGAACTGGCAGACTTGCAACTGTGAGCTCCAAGAACGGATCAATGGCCGAGTCGATGCACGACGAGAGCAACGATGATTCCGAGCCGACGTCGACGCTGACTTCGATTCACTCCGCCGACGCGCGCACCGTTTTCGGCGGCGAAGGCTACGAACCGTGGCTGTTCCAAACGATGCTGAACGAACTGTCGGAACGCGAACTCGGCGTTGGTTTCATCTATTCGATACTCGAGCTGTTCGCGACCCGTCACGGACTGAGCGACGTGGCGGTCGTACTCGTCAACGAATCGTTCGGCACACAGATGTTCCGACTCGGTGGCCAAGCGGTAACGCCCGACATGGCCGCTCATCTCAGTTCCTCGCCGGGCGTCTACTGCGAACCGGACACCGTGCCCACGGCTGAATGTGACGCCGTGCGCACCGCGTGCCAACTGGCGATGTCACTGCACCTGGCACGCTTCAGCGCCGCCCACGATCCGCTCACCAACATCGCGAATCGCCGCAGCTTCGACGAGGCCCTCGAAGTGGCCGCGGCGCGCAGCGCTCGCTACGGCTGGGCCTTCACTCTCGTAATGGTGGACCTGAATAACTTCAAGGCCGTGAACGACAAATCCGGTCACGAGTTCGGCAACCACCTTTTGCGACAGTTCGGATTCGCTCTACGCCAAGCGGTTCGCCAGGGGGACGTCGCGGCGCGCATCGGCGGGGACGAGTTCGCGGTGATCTTGAGCAACGCCGAGGGGCACGAGTCCTCCGGCTTCACCGAACGTTTGCGGGGTCACCTCGTGACGCTCGGTAATCCCGTAGATTTCACCATCGGCACCGCGACCTCACCGCGCGACTCGACCGATCCCGGCGAGTTACTGCGAATGGCCGATGGTCGCCTCTATGAGAAGAAGGGCATTCGAATCTCATGATGTCTCGAACTGAAGAAGACTTCGAACT
>Ga0075522_10001909_pt1 | contig 15678 bp, 7 predicted proteins | sample NGEPerA_FD_74796 | JGI IMG/M metagenome (GOLD analysis project Ga0075522, IMG submission 74796) | Arctic peat soil microbial communities from the Barrow Environmental Observatory site, Barrow, Alaska, USA - NGEE PermafrostL2-A | ecosystem: Environmental > Terrestrial > Soil > Wetlands > Peat ... | reverse complement strand
GACATGGGCGTTCTCCGCGTCGCTCCGCCCGTCTCCGTTTCGATCTGGGATGTGCATCACAAGTTCTGGAATGAACATCACAGTCATCATCAACCAACGTCGGGCGTCATCACCAAGATGCGCAATGCGGATTCGGCTTTTCCTCGCACCAACCTCGCGGTATGAATTGTCATGTGCAGTACAGATCACGAGTCAGAATCTGTAGTGCTCATCCAATTTTAAACTTCCCCGGCTATAATCGTAGTATGGGCACACTGAACCGACAGTGATTGGTACAAGGTGTGCGCGGTAGTACCGCGCGCACCTTGCGGGGGGACTTCCAGTCCCCCGTGCGACCCCCTCGGAAACCCCTAAGCTCACGCGCCGTTTGTCGACGCGCTTGCTAAGGGGTTGGATCAGCCGGCCGCTATCGCTCACGGGCATCGAGCCCATGCCGGCTGAGCGCAACGTGTGAGACGTTGCGCGTTATCGCGCTGCCGCGCGATCGGGGAGACTTCGCTCTCCCACTGGCCCCATCGATTAGGGGCTCCACCGCAGCCCCTAAGACCGGCGTCCGGGCTTTCGCGCCCGAGACCACGACCGCCTCAGCCCGTAGGGCTACGGCGCGGCATTGCCGCAAGGGAGACTTCGGCTCTCCCTTGGAACTCATCGACCGGGGCAGGCGCGGCCCCGAACCCACGAGGATCGTGCGAGGCGGGCGGCTGACGGACGCGCCTAGCTTGGGCAACATGACGGAGAAGACCGACAAGAAGCGCGACGCCCCGATCTCCTACCGCCCGCCAGTGAAGCTGCGGGACGAGTTCTATCGTCGCATCGAAGCGTCCGGTCTGCCCGTCAATGCCTACATCACCAAGGCGCTCTTCGATCTCCCCACGCCACGCGGCACGCGCCGGCCGCCGCTCGAAAAAGAGATGCTGGCGCTGTTGCTCGCCCGCTCTGCCGCGATCCGCGACGCTCTGGACAGCGCCGCCCGTTGTGCCGGCGATGAGGCCCATACTGGCAATGCGTTCAGGGTGGCTTGCGACGAGCTGTCCGTTATCCGTGCGGCGCTAATGAAGCTGATGGAGCGTGCGCCGTGATCCCGTTCGGCAGCCAGCGCGCGCTCGGGCAGGATCTCGCCACGCATCTTCAGAACGCGGAGGAGAACGAGCGGCTGGAGGTGGTGCAGGTGCGCGGCGCCGTCGCCCGCGATCTGCACGGCGCATTCGCTGAGTGGGAGGCGCAGGCCCACACGCTGACGCGCTGCACCAATTACCTTTACAGCCTTTCGATAAACCCGGACCAGCGGCAGGGACGGCTCACCAAGGATCAGTATCTCGACTACATCGAACGCACTGAAAGCCGCCTTGGGCTGTCCGGCCAACCGCGCGCGATCGTCTTCCATATAAAGAAGGACAGGCACGGAGTGCCGCGTGAGCATTGCCATGTTGTTTGGTCGCGGACCGACGCCGAGCGTGGCAAGGCCCGGCACATCGCGTTCGACCACGACAAACTGATGATGGTCACGCGTGAGTTCGCCCGCGACCACGGCCTCCGGCTCCCCGACGGATATTACAAGGACAGGACGAAAGAGCCGCGCCGGAGCCGGCAGATGGCGTATTACGCGAAGCGGCAGCAGGACATGGGCGGCCTATCGCCCGAGGAGCGCCGGGCTCAGGTGACGCACGCTTGGAAAAGGCGCGACACGGCCCGGTCTTTCGTCCGCTCGCTGGAGGACATGGGGTACATGCTGGCGACCGGCGACCGCGACTACGTGCTGGTCGATTTTTACGGCCATATGAACAGCCTGCCCCGGTTGATTGACGACCCCAAGGTACGCGTGAAGCATCTGAGGGAGTTTTTCGGCAAGGACTACCCAAAGGATTCTTTGCCGACCGTGGACGAGGCACGGGCGCTGGCCGTGGCGCATCGCGCGGCGATGGAGCTGTTCAGCAAAGGTGAGGAAAGAGCCGCGCGGGAGGCGAAAGAACAACAGCGTCGTGACGAGTTGCAGCGCAAACAGCAGCCCCGTCGCCATGCCGTCGAGCAGGAGGCGAAGGCGCTGGATGGCCGGCAGCGCCGCGCACGCCATCAGCATTCAGAGCAGCAGAAGGCCGATCGATTGGAATTCCGGCATCGATTTTTGCAGGAGAGCCGACGCATCAAAGTCGAGCGCACCGCCAACCGACCGAAGGGGCTGGCCGAATTCCTTGGCCGTATTAGCGGGGTGGCGCTGATAACGCAGAAGGTACAGCAGTTCCGGGACGCGTCCCGCTACAGGGCCTTTCTCGCGCAGAGAAAGCAAATTGCGGAGCGACAGCAACGCGAGACGGCGGCGTTCGAGCGTAAGCTGGCGCTGGAGACATTGACCATGCAGCGCCGGCTGCGGGCGCTGGAGCTGGTCGAACAGCGTGAGCGCAAGTCGCTCGAAACTTCCTTATTGAAGGAGCGGCGCGTCGAGGAGCGGGAACGCACCGACCGCCAGCCGGAACCCGAGCCGGCTCCGACCCATACGGACCTATTCAACCGGGCGGCAAAGAAGCCGGTCGACCTTATGGCAGAGTTCGAGCGGGTTTCGGGGTCCGGGGACGGCAAGGGTGAAGCATCAGGCGGTGCGGCGCTGGACCCGGCACCCGAGACGGAAATCAAGATGGAGCGCCGCCGTCGCACGCGGGAGCGTTCCGAGGAACCCGAACGCCCATCCCAGCGTGACAGGCATACCGATGAAACGCCTCCCGATCATCCACCACGCCGGCGACGGGCCAGAGACCTCGATCGGGACCGTTAGTAGAATACCTTAATTATTCCAATGAATTAGGCGCATAGTTTCCGATTTCTCACGCGGAGGGTCTGGTATTTCGGCCTATGTCTTGTCATAACTTTCCCTAATTTTCTCCAATTTTCTCTTGCTCCGCCCCATTAGATGGGTAATATGCCCGGATGACGGAGAATATCCTAACAATTCGCGAAGTCGCCGATCTGCTTAAGATCAACGAGAAAACGGTCTACAAGCTGGCCGCCGACGCAAAGATTCCCGGCTTCAAAGTAGGCGGATCGTGGCGCTTTGACCGTGCGACGATCACCAAATGGATCGAAAGGGGATCGGGCGCCGCCAATGACGGCCAGCAGCCGGAGGTGGAGGCTTCGGGTCCTTCCACGCTCGCCTCGGCCTACTATTCGCCACAGCAGGCGACCTTCTTCGCGCACCGCCTCACACTCGAAGGCACAGGAGAGGATGCCTTGGCACAGTCGCTGTCCACCGCACGCGTGGACATGAACCCGCATCAGGTCGATGCGGCCCTGTTTGCGATGTCATCCCCGCTGTCGAAGGGCGTGCTGCTCGCCGATGAAGTCGGCCTTGGCAAGACCATCGAGGCAAGCCTTGTTATCGCGCAGAAGTGGGCGGAGCGCCGTCGTCGCATCCTGCTGATCGTGCCAGCTTCGCTGCGCAAGCAATGGAGCCAGGAGCTTTACGACAAGTTCTCGCTCCCCTCCGTAATCGTCGAGCGCAAGAGTTATACAGACGCGCGCAAGAAAGGCATCGCCAAGCCCTTCGAGCAGGGCGACAACATCGTCATCACCTCCTATGAGTTCGCCGCGCTGAAAGCCGACGACATCAGGCGAGGCGGTTGGGACCTTGTCGTCTTCGACGAAGCCCACCGGCTGCGCAACGTCTATAAGAAAGACGGGGGGACGCGCGCCAAGCTCTTGCGTGACGCCACGCGCCCGTTCTTCAAGATTTTGATGACGGCAACGCCGCTGCAAAACTCCCTCATGGAACTCTACGGCCTTGTTTCCGTACTCGACGAGCATCACTTCGGCGACGAGGACTCGTTCCGCAACCAATATGTCAGCGGGCCGGGTTCTAAGAACGGCCTCATGTTCCTTCGCAAGCGACTGGAGCCGATCTGCAAGCGCACGCTTCGCCGTCAGGTCCAGCAGGCCGGCCTTATCCGCTACACCGAGCGCATCCCGCTCACGATGGAATATGCGGCGTCGGAAGCTGAGCAAAAGCTCTACACCGACATGTCTGCTTACCTGCAGCGGAGGGACACCATCGCCTTCGGAAACAAGCCGAATCAGCTTGTTACGATGGTGGTGCGCAAGATTTTGGGTTCTTCGACCTTCGCCATCGCCGACACGCTGGCCAAGATTATCGAGCGTCTCACGCTTTTGCAGCCGCCGACCGTCGAGACCGTCGCGGACTATGACGTAGCAGACGAAGAGGCGGAGGAGTTTGACGACACAGATAACGGCGACGCGCAGGATCAACCTCCAATAGACACCGAAAAGCTTAAGGCCGAAATTGCCGAGCTTGAGGAATACCGCAAACTCGCGCTCTCCATCGGAGACAACCGCAAAGGCAACGAACTTATCAAAGCACTCCCCGGCGTTTTCGACGCCATCGTCGCCAAGGGCGGACAGCGCAAGGCGGTGATCTTCACCGAGTCCGTACGCACGCAGCGCTATCTCGCTGAATTGCTCGCCTCTAACGGCCATAAGGATGATGTCGTTCTTCTCAACGGGTCAAACAACGACGCACAGAGCAAGGCGATCTACCAGGACTGGCTCGCGCGTCACAAAGGTTCCGATGCCGTGTCCGGCTCAAAGACGGCGGACATGAAGGCCGCCGTTGTGGAGGCATTCCGCGACCGCAAGAGCATCCTGATCGCCACCGAGTCCGGCGCGGAAGGTATCAACCTTCAATTCTGCTCCTTGGTCGTCAATTTTGATCTGCCCTGGAACCCGCAGCGTGTGGAGCAACGCATTGGGCGCTGTCATCGATACGGCCAGAAGATCGACGTGACAGTCGTTAACTTCCTGAACCTCAAAAACCACGCCGAACAACGCATCCTCCAGCTTCTCGACCTCAAGTTCAACCTGTTCAAGGGCGTCTTCGGCGCAAGCGACGAGGTGCTGGGCGTGATCGAGCGCGGCGTGGACATAGAGCGCCGCATCTTCCAGATCGTCCAGAGCTCACGCAGCGAAACGGAAATCGATGCTGCCTTTGACAAGCTTCAGGACGAACTTCAGGCCCAAATCAACGAGCAAATGCTCGACGCTCGGGGGCGGCTTCTCGATAAGGTAGACGAGCAGGTCATCGACCGGCTCAAAGTCCGAAAGGACGCCATCGACCGTCGCTTGTCCGATTTCGACCGGCAACTTCTGTACGTCGCGCGGGCAGAGCTGCTCGACGCTCGATTCCATGTCGACGACGAGCGCCGCTTCGACTACCGCGGCGAGACGTACACTACCGAATGGCCGCTTGCCGATGAAAAGGGCTGGAAGTTCTTCCGTCTTCAAGAAGGCACGCTGGCGACGGACGTGGTTGCCAAGGCAAAGGAACGTCGTTTCGAGGCGCCCTCATGTGTGCGCTTTGACCTCGCCGCCTATCCGGGTGGTAGGCTGGCCGACGTGGAGGACTTGCGCGGCAAGACCGGCTGGGCGCGAATTGCCAAGCTTCATATCAAGACGCCCGCCGTCACGCGCGAGCAGCTTGTCATATCCGTCGTTGCGGACGATGGCAGCACGGTCCACCCCGAAACTGTAGAGCGGCTGTTCCGCGTCCCGGCGCAAAACGAACCGCTCAACGGCACGCCTCCTGACGCCGACCTGCGCGGCCGCGAGGCCGTGCGGAAGAAGGAGTTGCTCGACGAAGCCGAAAAGCAGAACTCCGAATGGCTCGATGTCGAAAGCGAAAATCTCGACCATTACGCAGAAGACCTGGAACGCTCCTTTGAGACTGAGATCAAAACTGTTGAAGCGGAGATAAGGGAGACGAAGAAAGCCCTACGCGGTTCCAGCCTGCCCATGGCCGAGAAGGTCGCAGAGAAGCGGCGCATCAGCAGCCTTGAAGGAAAGCGCGACAAGCTGAAAGCAGAGTTCTTCGACCGGCGCGCGACCATCCGCACCGAAGTCGAAGCCATGCTCGACAAAATTCAGGAGAGCCTAAAACTCCAACCGACTCTGACCGATCTGTTCACGATCCGGTGGGAGGTCGCATGATTACCGAGATGACGAAGAAGGATCGCGCGCGTCAGGGGGGCGCATCATGAGCAACCGCAAACAACGCCTCGAACTGACATGGATCGGTAAAGAAGAGCGCCCCCGCCTTGAGCCGCGAATACTGCTTGAGGACGAGGATAAATCTTACCACGCCAAGGCGCATGTCACCGACAATGACATCTTCGACAACCTACTTATTCGCGGCGACAACCTGCTTGCGCTCAAGGCGCTGGAGCAGGAGTTCACTGGTAAGGTAAAGTGCGTATTCATTGACCCGCCATACAACACCGGCAGCGCATTCGAGCACTATGACGACGGCGTGGAGCACTCGCTTTGGCTGTCGCTGATGCGCGATCGCTTACAGCTTCTTTGGAAAATGCTTTCACCCGATGGATCGCTCTGGATTTCGATTGACGATACGGAAGGTCACTACCTCAAAGTGCTGTGCGATGAGGTTTGTGGGCGAAAGTCATTTGTATCGACGATCGTTTGGGAAAACTTCTACGGTCGAAGCAACGCTGCTGCTATATCACCGGCACACAACTACATAATTGTATATTCACCTCTCGGATTAGATTGGAAGGACACGCGCAATTTACTCCCGAGAGACGAAAAAAGCGCAAGCAAATACAAGAATCCCGATAATGATCCGCGAGGACCTTGGCGCTCAGGACCAATTTTTGCTGCTGAGGAGCGCCACGAAGGATTGATGTATGACGTTAGGACGCCTTCGGGCCGGGTAGTGCGCCCACCGAAAGGCAGTCATTGGCGGATGACGGAAGATGACTTTTGGCGATTGCAAAAAGACGGCCGAATTATCTTCGGTGAGAGCGGGGACAACATCCCTGCTATCAAACTCTTCTTGAAAGAAGTTCAGGACGGACTTGTCCCTCGAACTTGGTGGCCCCATACGGAAGTTGGTCATACCCAAGAAGCGAAGCGGGAAGTCCAAGCACTTTTTGCTGACGAGATTCCCTTTGCGACCCCCAAGCCTGAACGGCTTATAGAGAGAATTATCACTGTTGCCACAGACGCTGGCGAGCTCGTCCTCGACTCTTTCGCGGGTTCTGGCACCACAGGTGCGGTAGCGCACAAGATGGGCCGCCGCTGGATCATGGTGGAGCTTGGCCAGCACTGCGAAACGCATATTGTTCCGCGCCTACGCAAGGTGATCGACGGCGAGGACCAGGGAGGGATCACGGAAGCGGTCGAGTGGAAGGGCGGCGGCGGGTTCCGGTACTACCGCCTTGCGCCATCGTTGCTGGAAAAGGATGCGTGGGGCAACTGGGTCATTTCCAGAGACTACGACGCGGCCAAGGTCACACAGGCCGTCTGCAAGCTGATGGGCTTCGTCTATCAGCCCGACGAAGCCCATTATTGGATGCAGGGCCGTTCGTCGGAAACTGACTTTATTTATGTCACCACGCAAAGCCTGACCCGCGCGCAGCTTGCGGCTCTGTCCGAGGAGGTCGGGGACGAGCGCACCTTGCTGGTGTGCTGCAAGGCATTCCGGGCTGACCCGGATGCCTTCGCCAACCTGACTATCAGGAAGATACCCCAGGCCGTGCTGCGCAAGTGCGAGTGGGGCAAGGATGACTACAGCCTCAACGTCGCCAACCTGCCGGAAGCTCCCCGCGAGCCCGACGACACGGCCGATCCGGGACCGCCCACCCCGGCGAGCAAAAGGCGCAGCAATGGCATGTCCGCTTCCCAGAATGATCTTTTTAGCAAGGGGGGCGGCAAGTGACCGACCGCAACGTCCGCACTATCAGCCAGCGCCTTTCGCTGCGGAAACCGCAGTCGGATTCGCTGGAAATCCTCGCCGACGTGTTGGGCCGGATCGACCTCTCAAAAGATGCCGATCCCGAAGCCACGCTTGCGGCGATCCGCGATACTTATCCGACCGTCGAGGCGTTCGAGCATGATTTTCCGTCGCTGTGCTTTGCGCTGGCGACGGGTGTGGGCAAGACACGCCTCATGGGCGCCTTCATTTCCTATCTCTACATGACTGGCAAGAGCCGCCACTTCTTCGTGCTGGCCCCAAACAGGACGATCTATGAGAAGCTGATTTCCGACTTCTCGCCCGAAAGCCCGAAATACGTCTTCAAGGGCATCGCCGAATTTGCGGCCAACCCGCCGTTGATCGTCACCGGCGATAACTACGAAAGCGGCGTCGGCGTGCGGTTCGAGGGCGGGCGTTCGTCCGATCTGTTCGGCTCTGACGTTCACATCAACATCTTTAACGTCGATAAGATCAACAAGGAAGAAAGCCCTCGCGGCAAGCCGCGCATGAAACGGCTGCAAGAAACCATCGGTGAGAGCTATTACGCCTATCTCTCCCGCCTTGATGATCTTGTGTTGCTGATGGACGAATCGCACCGCTACCGCGCCAGTGCCGGGGCCAACGCCATCGAAGGCCTGAAGCCGATCCTTGGACTTGAATTGACGGCGACGCCAAAGGCCGTGGGCGCGCGGCCCGTTCCATTCCGCAACGTCATTTACAACTACACGCTCGGCCAGGCGATGGCGGACGGATTCGTCAAGGAACCCGCCGTCGCCACGCGCAAAGACTTCGACCCGCGTTCCGTGGGTGAGCAGGAGCTTGAGCAGATCAAGCTCGAAGACGCCGTACATAACCACGACCATGTAGCCGTGGAGCTTGACCGTTATCATCGCACGACCGGCGCGCCCAAGGTTACCCCGTTCATTCTCATCGTCGCGGCGGATACGACGGAAGCCAAGCGACTGCGCGAATACGTCGAATCTGAGAAATTCTTCAAAGCCCGCTTCAAGGGCAAGGTTGCTGAGGTTCATTCCAACCTGCGGGGCGAGGAAAGCGAAGAAGCAATGCAGCGCCTTGTGGCGCTCGAAAAGGACGGCAGCACTGAGATCGTGATCCACGTCAACAAGCTTAAGGAGGGCTGGGACGTAACCAACCTCTATACCATCGTTCCCTTGCGTGCCTCCGCGTCCGAAATCCTGACCGAGCAGACATTGGGGCGTGGCCTGCGCCTCCCGTTCGGCAAGCGCGTGTCCAAGGGCGGGGACGACGAGTTTGCCGCGATTGATCGCCTCACCGTGATCGCGCACGAGCGGTTCGATGACATCATCGCCAAAGCGCGCGAGCCGGGTTCCATCGTGATGAAGACGCTGGAGATCGGCGAGGACGGGGACATTTCCGTGACAGGGGCGACACTGATTACGGCACCGTCCATCGCGGAAATGATCGTGACCGGCGCGCAGCCGGAAATTCCTGGATTCTCTGAGCAGCCGCGTCACGCGTTCATCTTCAAGTCGTCCGAGGAAGGCAAGACAGCCGAAGTCACGCTGCAAGTCATCAAACGTTATGAGCGCAAGCTAGGCAGCGCCGAAGCGTTGCGTGAAGAAATGGTTCAGAAGCAGATCGCAGAAGAAGTGCGCGAACTCATGCAGCCGATTCAGGGGACGCTTGAGGGCGTGATCGAGCAGCCGCGCATCGAGCAGATCGTCCAAACCGTTGCAATCACCGTGGCTGACCGCACGATTTCCATCCCGCAGATCGTAGTCCTGCCCAAGAAGCAGGTGACGTTCACCTTCGAGGATTTCGACCTCGCCAGCCTCGATACGATCAACATGCGGCCCATCGAGGACGGCATCATAATCCAGGACTTGCGCACTCAGGCGCGTGTCTATCTGGCGCGCACCCTCGACGATCCGCGCGAGGCCCGGCCCGAAGACTATCTCGTGCGCTACCTGATCGAACGCAACGAAATTGACTACGACGCCCATGCTGCCCTGCTCTACAAGCTGGCGGGGCAGGTGGTCGCGCGCATTAAATCCTATGTTGCTGACGATGCTGAGGTCGAGAACGTCCTTCTGCGCCACGGTCGGCAACTGGCCGATTTCATCTTCGCGCAGATGATGAACCACTACCGCGAAACGCCTCTCAGCGAGGACGACTACGAAGTCACCGTCACGCGCGGCTTCATGTTGCTGCAAGCGCAGGCCATGAACGTCCCGCAAGGACAGCGCGTCCGGGACTTTAAGCAGGCCGTCGCTCCCCTGTCCGATACGCGCAAGCATGTATTCGGCGGCTTCAAGAAATGTTGCTACCCGTTGCAAAAGTTCGACACCGATCCCGAACGGCGGATCGCCGTCACCATCGAGGGCGACGCCAGCGTCGAGAAATGGCTCAAACCCGGCCGCAATCAGTTCCGCATCGACTACCGCTCCGGCGAGGCTTACGAGCCGGACTTCGTGGTCGAAACTAAGACCCGAATGCTGATCTGCGAGGTCAAGGCGAGGAACGAATTGGAAGACCCCATCGTGAAGGCCAAGGCGGCAGCAGCGACCAAATGGTGCAAAACCGCCACGCAATACGTGGGCGGGTCTAAGCCTTGGACGTATCTGCTCATTCCCGACGATCAGATCACTGGCAGCGCGACCCTCGACGGCTTGGCCGCCAAGTTCGCTACGTCATAGGAATGTGAGGGGGAGCGAAATGACGACAGCGACTACTCAACGCGCCCCGCAGAGCGGCAGCTTCCTCACCGACCTGATCGCAAAACGTCGCAAACTCATCGACGCCCTTGATGCTAACAAGGGCGAGGTCAATCTCGACATCTTCGAGGATTTCTACCCGGATCGCGCTCACTTTGTTTATGAGCTACTTCAGAACGCCGAGGATGCGGGCGCAACTCAGGTTACATTCACGCTCAAGCAGGATCGTCTCGTTTGCGAGCACGACGGGAGCCGCGCGTTTACAGAGGCCGATGTAACGGCGATCACAGGCATTCACAACAGCACCAAAGACAAGGTGCTGGAAAGGATCGGCAAGTTCGGCGTCGGATTCAAATCCGTTTTCGTCTACACCCAATCACCTACCGTGCAATCAGGTGAATTCTCATTTCGCATCGTTGAAATGATCCTGCCCGAACCGATCGTGCCTGATCCGTCGATCGGCAGCCGAACAAGGTTTGAATTCCCATTTGATAATCCGAAAAAGTCTCCGGGGGAGGCTCACGCGGAGATCGCAGCGGGTTTGAGCGACCTCGACGAAACTACACTGCTTTTCCTATCCAGCCTTCAAACAATTAAATGGGAAATCAACGACGGCGCTTCGGGCGAGGTGTTTCGGCACGTGCACTCTGAATCGCATTTCGAGATTCTGAAGCAGAGCGGGGGCGAGACGACAGGCAATTCGCACTTTCTAAAGTTCGACCAGTCCGTCTCGGGTCTGTCCACGCACCGTGTCGCCGTCGCGTTCCCGATGGCCTTTCTGGCTGGCGTACGAGGGTTTGACTCAACCAAGCCGATTGCTGAGCAGATGAAGGTTGTCCCGGCATCACAGGGACGCGTCGCCGTATTTTTTACGGCCGTCAAAGAGACCTCTGGATTGCTGTTCCATTTACACGGCCCGTTTATCCCCGAATTGAGCCGTGCAAGTATCAAGGAGACACCGGCAAACGAACCGTTGTTTGAGCAACTCGCGGAGCTTTGCGGAAAGTCGCTGCACAAGATCAAGGACCTTGGCTTACTGATCCCTGACTTCCTTGCGATCTTGCCAAATCCAGAAGATCAAATACCCCCTCGTTATCAGCCCATCCGCAGCGCGATCATCGAGGAAATGAGGTCGGGCCCGCTGACACCGACCCATGACCGGAGTCACGCCGCCGCTAAACGTCTGATCCAAGCGAAGGCATCTCTGAAAACTCTCCTGTCCGAGGAAGACATCGAATTTCTCGTGGCCTACGACGACGAGCCGCCTCTATGGGCGATCGGGGCAACGCAGAGGAACAGTCGTATCGACAACTTGCTCGATGGCCTTGAGATAGAGGATTGGGGCATCGACGAGTTTGTCGAAACGCTTGAGGAAAAGACTACAGCGGGCGTCCGGCATATCAGCGTCTCACCGTACTATGTGACGGGGCCAGATGAGGCATTCATGCGGTGGCTGGAAAAGAAACCACCGGAATGGCTGCAACAATTCTACGCCCTGTTGCATGACGAAACCGTTCAGACAGGATTTTTACACAAACTCAAGAGCCTTAAGATCGTGCGCTTGAGCAACGGCGCTTTCGGCGTTGCCACTCATTGCTTTTTTGACAACGATCACGCCGGCGACGGGATGCCTACGGTGGATGCGCTTGTTTATTCATCGGGGAAGTCGAAGCCCCAGCAGGAGAAGGCGAAGAAGTTTCTTTCCGACCTTGGCGTGCGTGAATTGGGTGAGGCCGAGGAAGTCGAACTTATCCTAAAAGCCCGTTACACAAAGGAAGCGGCAATCCCCGACGACAAGACATATCAGCGGGATTTGAAGCGGTTTGTTGCGCTCGTAAAGCAGCAGCCAGAAAAAGCAAAGCTGTTCGCTGACTATTACATTTTTCACGGCGATGACGACCAATGGCACACGCCACAGGGCATCTATCTCGACCAGCCATACAAGAAAACCGATCTTTCCGCCTATCACGGGAGATTGGGAGAAGATGCCGAATGTGCGGCGCTTCATGAATCCTACAAAGACAGGGGCATTAAGCTAGAACAGATCGGAGCTTTTGCCCAAGCTGTGGGAGCACAGATGACTCTAAAGATCGCAAACCGCGATTGTCGGCTGAACCCGAAGTGGGACTACCTTCGCAGTGTCGGAGGCGACAGATATACCTCGCCCATCGACCGTGATTTTTATATCCCGAGGCTGGGCGAGTTGCTGAGGACTCCCGGCCTGGAGCTGTCGCGGTTGGTTTGGCGGACGCTGACGGCGCTGCCATCATATCCCGATTACTTGCAGGCAACGTATCAGCGCAATCAAAGTTGGGGCGCGCGCTTCGTCGATTCGATGCTCGTGCACGAACTGCGGAATACAGCATGGGTTCCGCAGGGCGATGGAAGCTTCACTCGCCCAGCAGAGGCGTCGAGGGGGGCGCTTCCGGAAGGGTTTCCTTTCGATTCGGGCTCCAAGGGTTTGAAGGCAGTCCAGTTCGGCAGTGAGGTTGAACGACTGTCAGCACACAAACGCGAAAAGGAAGACGTTGCTAAGATAGCGGGCTTTTCTGATGCAAACGCCCTGGAACGAGCGAAGCGATTTGCGGCCTTGCCCGAGGAAGAACAGGAAAGGTTTTTTGCCGAACGTGAGGCTGCCGCGAAGTCCGCGATCCCAGATCGAGACCCGGCCAATCCACAACGGCGTGCCCAGAATGTTGCTGAACAGGCGGAAAATGCGCCCACCAAGGAAAGCGAGATTCGCAACCGGTCTGTTTCCGTCGGCCTGGAGGAAGTGAAGGCAGAGGCCGAGCAATATTTGCGGCAGCACTATCGCAACGAAGACGGCGAGATGACGTGCCAGATTTGCAAAGGCCCGCTGCCGTTCAAGCTGGACGATGGTAGCGAATATTTTGAAAGGGTCGAATTCCTGCCGGGCCTCCACAAACGTCACTTTCAGAACTATCTCGCACTCTGTCCCAATCATGCGGCAATGTATCGTCATGCGAACGGATGCAAGGAAGTCATCCGCGATATGGTCGAAAATCTCACCGGGAATGATCTTGAGGTCATTCTCGCGCAGAGAGACATGACGATCTATCTCAGCGCAGTTCATGTCATAGATATCAAGGCCGTTATCACAGCCGAGGCCGACCTGCCGGCCGAGGTCGAGGATGAGAGCGAGAAATAGCTATAAGTCCGGGTCGTTCGGGTGACGATAGAATGTGTCAGTGAAATTGTAACCGCCCCAATTCCCGAAGCTATCCAGACAATCCCTCAGCGGATGGCTCTCAAAGGCTTTAGGCCAATTCAATGCCCTGAACTTTTCGGCCGGATTGCGAGTCCTAAAGAGGTAATCGAGGCTATTTGCCAAAACATCAGCGGCAACCACTAGCCCGTCCCGATCATCGACGACCTTAATCTCAAGGTGTTCGACCGTGACCGGTAGCTGATAATCACCGCTCGCCGTGGTGGTTACACTACCCGTCACAACTTTGTTTGTCTGGGTATCAAATCCGGTCACTTTTGTAATCTTGGCACCGACCTCAAGTAGCTCGTGAGCTACGTCCTCAAAGTTCCGGACGATGGGTGAATCGACCCGGTCCGTCCGGACTTCGATATGTAGGCGTGTCTTGTCCCGCTCGCAGCAGAAGGCAAGCACCTTGCCATAGAGCCCTTGAAATAGTGCTACGTGCAGCGACGACGGTTTTATAGCGCCCCCACTCACTTTGACTGGACCGGTGTGAGCGGCGCGCGCTTGAGCAACTAGGGTACTGAGATTGTTGTGTGCGCGATGAAATCCAGCGACGTGGATGGCCTCGTAAAAACACGGAACCTTGTGAGCGCGGATGAGCTCGAACATTTCGTTTCTTAACGCCGCCTGCTTGGGTGGCGGCAAGTCAGTGATATGCAGCTTTCCATCAGGTGTCGCGTATTGCGCCGCCACAGCATCGAAATCCGGCGCCACCTTATCTACGAAATCCGCCGGGGCCATCAGTCCAGCAAAAACCCCCGTCTCTCCAGCGAAAGCTTCATCCCGGTCCGCATAGCCTTTCGCTCCTGATTCATCGCAGGCGAGAATGACATGCGTAATCGGCTCGCTTCCCACGTCCTTTTTGCCCGGCAGCTTTTCCGTTGCGCCAAAACTCACACTTCCACCACGACAGGTATTCCGATGGTAGTTTCGATTGGCGTGTAAAGATCGATTTGAACCGGGGCTCGCAAGCTGACGACGAGGCAGTACCGGACTTGCCGGTCGGCGCGCTGGAGCGCAGCCTTTTCGCGCCACCAGCCGCCCGTTGGATAGATCGCAACGGCGTGGCGTGAGGCCAGATCGGCCGCAGTACCTTCCCAAATATCTGAATGCAACGAGCCTCGATTGCGCAGGCGCGGGCCAAAGAACCATCCGTCATCGGCACCCGCTGCGGCAATCATTTCTTCCTCTTCCCGCGCAGCCCTATTGATACGCCTGCGGAACGCTTCGAGCGTTTCCTCGCTGCGCTTCACATCGAAACGTAGCCCGTGCGATGAGTATCGATGGCGCTTTGTCCAGCCGCGCTCGCCGGGATTGGGTTCGATGAAGTAACTCAATGTCACCTTCATCTCCACCAGTTCCTGCCCGAGCTGTTCCAGCACATCGTTCGGCCAGGGGAGTTCGTGCAGCATCATGTCTTTCGTCTTGATGTTGCTGCCGTCCCCTTCATATGGCTGGACGTTGCCTTCGATGACCATAGTTACATCGTTGCTGAGACTGCGTATCGCGCGTGTCAGGTCAGGAACGCCGTAGCCGTAGCGGCGGATCAGCGCTCGCTTTACGGTCTGCGAAGGAACCGCGGGGAGGTGCCCCCGCATAGCTTGAGTCCATTCGGCGGAATGAACCACGAGCGCACGGATGGTCTCGGGCCACAGGTCAGGGCGATCAGCGAAAATCTGCGCTCCCATCCGGGCAACCTGTGCTGTTGCGGCGCTGGTGTCACCCGTCGTCGTGAACATACGCTCTTGCGGGCGGCGAAACGTCGTCAGCAACGCAAGATCGTCGATGTCGTCGCCATGCCCAGTCGCCGGGTCTACGCCGAGGTTGCCGCCCTCAATCACCACATCGGGCTTGATAGGCCAATCCTGTTGCCATGACACGGATGTTCGGCTGCGCGGCGACAGGTCGCCGGCGGCACCCATCGGCTGCCAGCCGTTGTACCCGGCGCTCGTGATGTTGCACTTGTCGGTGCAGGCGCCGAC
>Ga0075522_10001906_pt1 | contig 15689 bp, 14 predicted proteins | sample NGEPerA_FD_74796 | JGI IMG/M metagenome (GOLD analysis project Ga0075522, IMG submission 74796) | Arctic peat soil microbial communities from the Barrow Environmental Observatory site, Barrow, Alaska, USA - NGEE PermafrostL2-A | ecosystem: Environmental > Terrestrial > Soil > Wetlands > Peat ... | reverse complement strand
TCATAATACTTGGAATTTCTCTTTCCAAAGTACCAACCTATTTCAGGACGTGACCGGGTTTTCTGTCGGGCGTTTTTCTTTTGCCAATGCTGGTTGATCGAATTAGTGAGCTTGGCAAGCCAGGACCGATCTTTGGACAATTCCAAAACCTCAGCCGTCGAAAAAAACTTGATTCCATTGGGCGGTGGAGTTCCGAGTGGCTTCAGGAATCGGGCGGCCACGAGAACCGGAATATCATGCGGTTGGCTATGGCAATTCGTCGCGTCAGTTTACTCCGAAAGAGGCTGCGCGTATGTGGTTCGCGTGTCTGCGTCGCCTGCTAAAGGCGGGAAGTGACCAGGTCTATGTTTACCCAGACATCGTGCTGCGGCCAATTCCAACGGTCGAGGCCATGGAGAGAGCCATCAATTACGTTATCAAGCCTTTCAAAACCGCCGAGAGCTACATCGACGGATTGGAACACGGGTGCCAGGTCACCGGCCTTAATCACGCATTCGCCCAGACGGTCTTTGAAGCCGAGTCCCTGCTGAACGGTCCGCCGCAGGGCTACGCATTTGGCAATATGGGACAAAAGTCGCGCGGCAATTACATAGGAGAGCCGCGAAGGAAAAAAATGAGTCCGATACAATTGAAACGGTTCATGGAAAAGCTAAAGGCCGACGAAGCTCCTGGGTGGGAAATTATTCGGTATTTGCACCATCTCGAATCGTCCGAAGGACCAAAAATCGACTGACCGAGCCATTATGATACCTCAAAAAAAACAAATTAAGCACACTGTACAATGCGATCAAAAACCTGGCGTGCCGGAACAACAGGATGCCTCCCGCAAAGCGGCAAGCCCCCGTAACGACCGCCTGCTCCTCACGCGCATCGTCCTCGACACCACTTTACAGTGCCGGACCACACTAGATAAAGCCACGGTTGAAAGTTATGCGGGCCATATGCTGGCGGGACAAATATTTCCGCCCCTCACCGTCTTTGAAATGGGCGGCGCGTACTTTTTGGTTGATGGACGGCACCGGTACAAGGCGGCGCTACAGACTGAGCAGACCGAATTCGCCGTTGAAGTGCATCAGGGCAGCCGCGATGAGGCGCTTCGCTTTGCTTTGCAAGCCAACACAACTCACGGTCTTCTCCGGTCGAATCGGGATAAGCGGCGCGCAGTGCGAATCGCGTTGCGACTTTGCGTGGGCGACAGCGACCGCGTTATTTATGCTTGTTGCGCAGCGTCGATTTGGATACGGCGACAAACCCCGAAGCGTAAACGGTACACCTCCGTTGTCTCCCCACAAAGGAGCCGCCGCAGGCACTAATAGCAAACGGGATCGTTGTGCCTGCGTAGTAGGTCTGAAATTAGGCACCTACGCCTTAGCCTGTAATGAGGCTATCGAACCAGAAACGGTTGCCACGACCAAAGAATCCTGCTAGAGCTTCTTAAATATGAGGATTCTGACCGAGCATCAAATGTATCAAATTGAGCAGTTTGCCCGGCGAACCAAGCTTGCCGACATGATATCTCTTTTCGAGAATCTCCCTCGGCGGTTCACTGTTCCTCGTCCAATTCTCTTGGGAAGCAACGATGACTCTGAAATGTTGGTTGAGGGATTGGCTAGCAGAGGCGCTGTCATCAATGCCATTCGTAACCTTGACGAACCCTATAATCCCACCCTCACTTTGACGACAACCCTCATGGCGCAAAAACGGACAACGGGATTGGATTGATGCAGCCAATTTACCGCGCTCTTGCCCAGGGACTGACAAAGACTTGCTTGGCGAACGATTTGGGCGGATGCTCTGGGAAAATTATTCGGGCGCATTCCTTGCAGAAGGCCGCCTTCAGCCCACACGCCCGGAACGGGCATGTTTACGAGTTTGATCCTTTTCAAATCCGCGATAACGGCATTACGCCTACGCTTATAGGCGTAAACAAAGCAACGACCTTTACCGGATTCTGTGAACGGCACGATGCGAGTTTGTTCGCGCCCATTGAGGTCGAAACGTTCAAAGCCAACCCTCAGCAATTGTTTCTGCATCACTACCGTGCTATTGCACAGGCTTTTTACAACCGAGCCTATAAATTCAAAATTCTTGAACAGGCTCTGACCGAAAACGCGGCCAAAGTAGGAAAGGCAGCGGCGAGGCGTTTTGAGGAAGACATGCAGATTAATAGAGTTGAGGTTCAGGAATTAATGCGACATAAACGCCTTTGCGAGCAGAATCTTATGGGAATGAACTGGGCCGAAGTTGTGGGCTTCTGCTGGAAAGGCAAGAGCGCGCCTGATATTTTTGCAACGGATTTTTTCGCGCCAAGAAAGGACTTCCTGGGGAGCACTCTTCAAGACTGCAAGAGCCTGGCACCTCTGCAATGGATTTCGCTGACCGTCACAGCCAGCGACAACTGCGCCGTGGTACTGCTGTGTGCTGCAAAGGGGTCTAAGATTCTGAAATCATGCGCTGAATCGCTAAGGCGAATTCCCAATAATTTGCGGACGATGTCTCTTGTAAATTTTATCGTCTGCCAGCTTGAGAACTTCATCATGCTGCCAAAATGGTGGGACCCGTTATCCGAGGATGCTAAACGCCTGGTTGTAAATGCCTATACCTCGCGATATTTCCCTCGCAAATTACCGAGGATTTGTGACTGGACCCTTTCGGCAGCGACCTGACCCTGTTTTTGCGTGCGAAGGATCGTCCGCCCTGTCATAGCAGCGAGCGACGTGGACGACCTCTGTGCTTGCCTGGCCGACATGGCAGCCTTCCATTTGCCTGCGCAGAACGGCGCTTTAAGTCGGACTTGCGTTCGTTGACGCCCCGCTTGAGCTGCCCCATCGTCTGCGCGGCTTGATTTTTGATAATTTTTACCTCGCTAGCGGAAACCCTGTCCCAGCCAGTCCCGAGTGTGGCAACCACTCGAATGGGACCATTCGGCTGACTCGTATAAATAATTTTGCCGCGTAGCGCGCCCAATGCAAAAACCTGTCTGCCGTCAGCCAGACGTATTGGCATGTTCCGATAACAGCGGGTGTCTCCGATCCAGCCGGACCATCGCTTTTTATCACGCGGCAATTTGGCCAGTTGCTGGGCGGCGGCGGAAATCATTTCAGGCGATGCAGCGCTTTGGGTTTTTTGGGCGATTGACAACGTCCGCTGTTTTGCATTAAGTCGTGGACCATCATCTGTTTGGTCCCTGCTGGCAGCCAATTTTGATGTCCGTAGGCCCAGGTTGCTGCCAGCCATTTCGCACTGCGATTCCACGACAGACTGATTCCTTTGTTCTGTCGCCCTCCAAATTTGAGGTCTGTAACATTTGCGCGTTCGGCGTCTTGGCGACAACCTGAAATCCTGCGCCGAAATGAAGCAGTAATGACGATACAGAAACTTGGCTTCCAAGAGCACTCGGACGGCACCCCAAAAGCGTAAGCACCAATAACGCCGGTGGTCGCGTGATTCTGGCTGGTGGGATTTTGCAAGAGCGTTAATAATTCTCCATAGGCGTACCGGCTTTGGGCTTCGCTGGCGGATCGCGTTTAACACTTCTTTGGCGAGCGGGTGCTCTATACCGGCCCTCCGCAGGGAATCAATTTGCGGTGCAGTTTCCGGCGGAACGATGGCGTAAATCAGCATGCCAGTAACTACCGGAGGTGGCTGGCCGGAAATAAGGTATTTAAACTTTGCCAATTCTTTTACAGGTCATGCACATCCTCCAACGTCCCCCCTTATTAGGACGTGGGAGGACGTGTATTTACGGGGATGACAAACGAAGAAATTGTTTTGATCCGTCGCACGCTGGAACTCCTGCATCGACTTGTTCCTGGGGCGGAATCGTCGGGATGCAATCCCCCGGCGCGGCCATGTCCCGTGACTTGCTTCGCGCAGCGGTATCTCGCTTTCGACGCGGCTTGGGACAGGAGTACTGCCGAGCTATGGATTTTCTACCAGGAGATTGCGGAGGCAGGGGACTTGGAGCCAGTCACCAAATCAGCATTTCTGCGGGCATTGCCCATCGCGATGGCGACTACGTTTGGCGTCAAAAAGAGCCACGCGATCCGACGCGAGGGGCATAGCGTTCGGGGCTTCAAATCAATTACAATCCGCGAAGACTCGGGCGAGATATAACTTACCAATGATTAAAGTCGTTTATCAACCCGCCAGAAAGATTCAATATCTTTGGGGGTCCGCCGAGAATCCGTAAGGGTATTGGGCTAAGACAGGTTTTTGATCCTCTCCGTTCGCTGCGACCCAGCTAGGCAACTTGGAGGCCAGTCACTTCGAGCAGGGGCGGGGTGGCATCACCGCCATCAGCCGAGAATGGGTACCGACGACATCCCAGCGTCCGAACGAGGTGTTCTCCTGCGGCCAAAGCTATCTGGACTTCATCAAGGACAACGTATTCATCCGGGCGGTGCCAGTTGTGATAGCCGCAAGATAAATTAAGGCACGAAAAGTCGAAGCGCCGCCGCAGAGCCATCACGTCGCTAAAAGGGTGGTGCTGCCATCGCGTCAACCCGTGCCGCTGAAGCGCAGGCATGGCAGTGTGGATGAATTTCCCATCATTGGCAAACAGCCGGACGCCGTTGGACGTGTAAGAGACCAGTCCCCGACCGGGACAATCGAATTCGATCACGTATCCGATCTTTTCAAAGAAGGCAGCACAAGAGTGGAATGCGCCTTGGCAGCCGATCTCTTCGGAACCGAAGAGCACGATGGCGATATTGTCGAAGCGCTCCAACAATTCTAGGCAAACGAACACGCCCGCCTTATCGTCCGCGCCAATCCCGGTGCGCCGACCTTGCTCATCCAAGCCATAGAGGAGGCCATCCCGCTCGGCAATCTGCACCTTGCTAGCCCGATGAACCGTGTCGAGATGCGCGGCCACACAAGGAAGGAACTCATTTTCTCCTTTGCGGATATACACATTATTCCAAGCGTCGCGAACGCACACGCCGCGCATCCCGCCTTTACCTTGGCAAACATGTTCGAGCAGGAAATCCACCATTTTGGTTTCATGGCCCGACCATGTTGGAATCGCCAATAGTTGTTTTAGTAGTTCGCGGCGCATTCATCCATCTTATTTTCGTTTTGCGCCATGAATCGCCAACCAAACGCCAAAGCCCGCCCAAGGCAAGAAAAGCAACGCCAACGGCATGTCGTCGGATTGTAAGTCGATCATGAGTTTCACCGCGCAGCCGATGCAACATGCCGCCAGGCCCAGGCCCAGAACAATGGCAGCTACTCTGCATGTTGCGCCCAAAGTGAATAGGCCGACGAGCAACACAAAAAAACCAACGAAGGGAAGCAATGCGCTCAACAGCAGGGTCAGAAAGACCCAGCCAAGCCAACATCCGCCAAGTCGGGAAGGGGGAGGGGAATCTGATGGTGCCGTCGGCATACTCATATACTGGCGTTAATACTGTATTAAGTCCAGTAAATATTTCTGGTTGCATGCCAGCAAATTGTCCACAAAATTGTGTTGCTATGCAAACGACCCGTTCGGTTCAGTCAAGCCGCTTCGATCCGGTATACAATATTTCCAGCATTTTCGCTGCTCATCGGGACCTGCGGCCTTATGCCAGGCTGATGCTGGGCGACTCCGGCCTCAGCGTTGAGGAAGCCGACATCCTCGTCCTGCTCTACGGTCAGCGCGAGTTGGAATGGGAGGACTGTCCGGTTGACGAGGATGGATTTGTGACGTTCAAAGACCTTAAATCCATCCTGGTGCATGATCCCAGCCTATTCGCGCGCCGGATTAAGAAGATGGCAGGCGCAAAAACCCAACTGGTTGAAGTCAAAAAGGTCCAGAAAACATCTGATCCTGGTCTGCACGGCAATTCGTTGCGGGTAAGAATTACTGGGACGGGAATTGTGGTCGCCCGGCCAATCTGGGAAAACTTTCGCAAGCTTTCAGCCACATTGTTCGGGAGCGAACCGTTAAAGGAATTTTCGGCGGAGCAAATTACGACGCACGCCAAAATAAACGACGCCATTAGCCGGGCGCTTCGCGAATGGCGGGACCCGGCGAACCGGCTATTGTAATTTTGCTGACGTTTTGTTGGTTAAGTATGCCCGATGTAGCCAACTCCCGGCAGCAAGGAGCACTGCGGCTGGATTCGGGCATCTTGGAACTTGCTCCGCTTGAGGTCCGACCGGGTAATTTTTTAACCCGTGACCTCTCCGTAACCAGCCAGAGAAATCCAGTCGCCGTCGCTTTCGCAGTGGAGCGTTAGCGATTCCAGTGTCCCCGCATTTTTGCGCCAGTCGTTCAGCACCGGCCCTTCGTCCTCGTAACCGCCCCGCGTCAGCCTGGCGCGACGGTAACCCTGCTCCGCCAGATGCTGGACGACAAACCTCATGCGGGCGATCCCACACAAGGGCGCTGTCCAGTGACGCGTTTTGTCCAAGAATATCTCGTGTCCGATCTCGACGCTGATCTCGCCTGCGAGGAACTGTGGAAGTTTTTTCAGGAAATCGCGCAGGCTGGCGACTTGCCGCCGTTGCGCAAGGCGGCCTTTTTGCGCCGTCTGCCCGCCGTGATGGCGGCCATCTTCGGCGCCCGGAAATGCCACGCCATCGAGCAGGGAGGCCATCGGGTGCGCGGCTTTTGCGGCGTTGGTATCCGGCTGGACGCCTGCCCAGCCACACCGGAGCATGAGTGAACGTTGGCGACCACACCGACGAGCCAGGGACATTGCCTATGTCAACAACCCCCTGTTGTTCGACGGCGGTCGTAGACACGACGTGATACGGCTGCTGTAAACAATAGCCGGTGCGCCTGCGGGCGCCAGGCGTTTGTAAACAAACGTCAGCACTTTGGCGAGTCGTTTACATTTTTCACACACTCGGCGGCGTGGCGCAGAACTTCACCACAATCCGCCCAGACAGCACCTTGTCAGCAACCCGCTGGGCGAAGCCGGCAATCGCCCGCATCCCGTCGGTCCATTTCGATTCGGGAATCCAATCCTCGAAGGGGATGGCGTTGGGATTGTCCTCGCCGGTCCAGACCTTGGGGCTGGGCGTGGCCTGTCCGGCTGGTTGGATGGCTCCGGCAGACTTGGCGTTCTTCCATGCCCCGCCCGACATCATGGAGCCGTGGACCACGGTATAGCCTTGGCTGTAATCGCGGGGTAAGTAAATCAATCAGTTTGAAATCGGCAGCCCGTTGCCTCATCATCGCGGCTGCTCATGGCCATCAAAAAATCAGAACTTTATTCCTCCCTCTGGGCCAGTTGCGACGAACTGCGCGGCGGCATGGACGCTTCGCAATACAAGGATTACGTCCTCGTCCTGTTGTTCATGAAATATGTGTCGGACAAGGCCGCGAGCCAGAAAGGTTATCTGCTCGACGTGCCCAAGGGTGGGAGTTTTGCGGACATGGTCGCGCTCAAGGGCGACAAGGAAATCGGTGACAAGATCAACAAGATCATCGCCCGCCTGGCTGAGGCCAACGATCTCAAGGGTGTGATTGATGTGGCCGACTTCAACGACGCCGACAAACTTGGCAAGGGGCAGGACATGGTTGCGCGGCTGACCAAGCTGATCAGCATCTTTCAAGAATTGGACTTTGGCCAGAACCGCGCCGAGGGCGACGACCTGCTGGGCGACGCCTACGAATACCTGATGCGCCACTTCGCCACCGAGTCGGGCAAGAGCAAGGGCCAGTTTTACACCCCGGCGGAAGTTTCGCGCATCATGGCCAGGGTCATCGGCATCGGCAGCGCGGCCAGCGCGGACCAAACCATTTACGATCCGACGTGCGGGTCAGGTTCGCTGTTGCTCAAGGCGCACGACGAAGCCAAGGGCGCGACCGACCTGGACCTCGCGCTCTACGGGCAGGAAATGGATAACGCCACCAAGGCGCTCGCCCGGATGAACATGATCCTGCACGATTGCCCCACGGCGGAAATCTGGCAGGACAACACGCTCTCGACGCCGCATTTCAAGGATGCCAAGACCGGCGCGCTCAAGACATTTGATTTCGCCGTCGCCAATCCGCCGTTCTCCACCAAGGCGTGGAGCAACGGCTTCGATCCGGCCAACGATCTCTTTCATCGCTTCGCCTTTGGCATCCCGCCGCAGAAGAATGGCGACTATGCCTTTCTGCTTCACCTCCTCGCCTCGCTTAAAAGCACAGGCAAAGGTGCGATCATTCTGCCGCATGGCGTGCTGTTCCGGGGCGGCGCGGAGTCCGTCATCCGCCGCGAGATTGTGTCGCGCGGTTACATCAAGGCCATCATCGGCCTGCCGGCCAATTTGTTTTACGGCACGGGCATCCCGGCCTGCATCATCGTGCTGGACAAGGAAAACGCCAACGCCCGCAAGGGCATCTTTATGATTGATGCCTCCAACGCGTTCATCAAGGACGGCAACAAGAACCGCCTCCGCGCCCAGGACATTCACAAGATCGTGGACGCCTTCACGCGGCTGGCGGAAATCCTCCGCTACTCGCGCATGGTGTCGCTGACGGAAATCAGCGACGCAAAGAACGATTTCAACCTCAACCTCCCGCGCTATATTGACAGCACCGAACCAGAAGATTTGCAGGATATTGACGGCCACCTGCGTGGCGGCATTCCGAACCGCGACATTGACGCGCTGGACAATTTTTGGCAGGTGTTCCCCGCCGTGCGCGCCACGTTGTTCAAAAAGGCAAACCGCGCCGACTACACTGAACTCAAAGTTCCCATCGGCGAAGTCAAAGCCGCCATCTTCGGCCACGCGGAATTCACCGCCTACAATGAATCCGCCACGAAACTTTTTGCGAAATGGAAGTCGGCCAGCACTCCGCGCCTGCGCGGCATCGCCAAAGGCGGCAAACCCAAGGCGCTCATCGAAACGCTCTCCGAAGATTTGCTGGCCACGTTTGAGGAAGCCCGGCTGCTCGACGCCTACGACGTGTATCAACACCTCATGGACTACTGGGCGCAAACCATGCAGGACGACGTTTACATGATCGTGAGCGATGGCTGGCGCGAAGCCGCCAAGCCCCGGCTAATCGTGGAGGACAAGGAAAAGAAAGCGAAGGAGAAGCCTGATTTCAGCGTCGGCAAGCTGAAGTATAAAGCCGAGTTGATTCCGACCGCGCTGGTCATCGCCCGCTACTTTGCCGCCGAGCAGACGGCCATCGAGAAACTGGAAGCCGAGCTTGCGGCCGGCGAGCAGGCGCTGGAAGAAATGGCCGAGGAACACGGCGGCGAGGGAGGTTTGTTGGCCGAGGCAAAGAACGACAAGGACAAGCTTACCAGGGCATCAGTCGCGGCGCGGTTGGACGCAGCCGAAGAAGGCGGTGCCGATGTCGCGGAGCCGGGGGAAATTAAACTTTTGAAAGAATATCTCGCACTGAGCAAACAGGCTGCCGTCGCGAGCGCGAAGGCCAGCGACGCGCAGGAAGCATTGCTGCTCAAGGTCGCGGCGCAGTATGGCAAGCTGACCGAGGACGAAATCAAGACACTGGTGGTGGATGACAAATGGCTGACTACGATTTCCGCCGCCGTGCAGGGCGAACTGGACCGCGTGTCGCAGACACTCACGGGGCGCATCCGCCAACTGGCCGAACGCTACGCCACCCCGCTGCCACAGCTTACCAGCGATGTGGCGACGCTCGCCGCCCGCGTGGGCGAACACCTCAAGAAAATGAGGGCGGTATGGAAGTAAAGCCCGGCTACAAGCAGACCGAGGCGGGGGTGATTCCAGACGAGTGGAACGCGAGTCCGCTGAAAGGGAGGATCGGCATTGCGCACGGCTTTCCTTTCGCAAGCGAGCATTTCGCAGGTCAAGGATCGCATCGGCTGACAACCCCCGGTCACTTCTACGAAGCGGGCGGATTCCGAGACATTGGAGAGAAGCAAAAGTATTACGACGGTCCAGTACCTGCCGATTATGTTCTCCAACCCGGCGACTTGATTGTTGCAATGACAGAACAAGCCGACGGCTTGCTGGGAAGCGCAGCAGTCATTCCCAAGGAGCATGGCTACCTTCACAATCAGCGACTTGGCAGGGTGAAATCGCTCTCGTCGGAAATAGAATTGGGCTTCTTGTTTTACGTGTTTAATTCGCCCAGCTACCGGGCCAAGGTTCGAGAAACTGCGGCGGGCACAAAGGTAAAGCACACTTCTCCTGGCAAGCTGTTGGAGATTTGCGTGCAGTTGCCGCCACCTTCCGAACAACGTGCCATCGCGGTGGGGTTGAGCGATGTGGATGCGCTGCTCGGCGCGCTGGACCAGCTCATCGCCAAGAAGCGCGACCTCAAACTGGCTGCCATGCAGCAACTCCTCACCGGCCAAACCCGCCTCCCCGGTTTCCACGGCGAGTGGGAAGTGAAAACGGTTGCTGAAATTGCGACGGTTTCAAAAGGAACGCAGCTACATAGCAGCGAGACAAACCCGGATGGACATTTCCCACATTTCAACGGCGGCATCTCCGCATCAAGTTACACCGATAAATCGAATACTCCTGCCAACACCATTGCCATCAGCGAAGGTGGTAACTCCTGCGGTTACGTCCAGTTCATGTCACAGTCGTTCTGGTGTGGTGGCCATTGTTATGCGGTCGTGCCCAAGGAAATTGAAAACCATTTTTTGTATCACGCGCTGAAAGGAGAGCAAACTGCAATCATGGGCCTTCGTGTTGGCTCTGGTTTGCCCAACATTCAAAAGACGGCTCTTGCAGCTTTCAAATTGAACGTGCCATCCGAGCGCGTCGAACAAAACGCCATCGCCGAGGTGCTAACGGACATGGACGCGGAGCTGGCGGCGTTGGAGCAGCGCCGCGCCAAGACCCGCGCCCTCAAGCAGGGCATGATGCAGGAATTGCTGACCGGGAGAACGCGGCTGGTATGAGCAAAGCTTTCACCAAAGAGTCGCTCGCGGAGCTTTTCCGTCCGATTTCTGATCTCATCAATGGCAAGATTGAGGATGCGTCCGAGGTGCTTGATCCGGCCATCCGTGACCGGTTGAAAGCCAGTAACACGTTCGTTCGTCACGGGAGCGACACCAGGGTATTGCAATACCATATCTGGGATCGCGCCCAGCCCACCATCTTCCACCGGCATCATTTCAAATTTGAAGTTCAGCACGATCCCTTCGGAACGATGGCGGGGTCAGCGACGGAGAATTTCTCCATCGCATTTTACATGAATAAAATTCGGATTTACCACGAACGCGAGGAAATGATCAACCGGGTGCGCCATGAGTTGTCTCGCGTTCGGCTGCCGGGTTTCCAGTTAAGGGAAACCGAGCGATCCTTTTGCTTCTACCATAATTTTCAGGCCACAGCAGAGGCTGAGCTAATGAAACAGGTGACGAAGTATTTGTTTCCGCTGTTGAACCGGGTTCATCCGATGTTTTACCGCATCATGGATGCCTTCAATATCCCCATGACCAAGGCCGAGCGCCGCGCCGTGATCGCCGGGCGCAAGCGGTTGTCGCCGGTGGATAGGAACGCCCCCAACTATGGGCGGAACCGAGAGTATTGCCGGGAAGTTTCCCGGTCATTGCGAATGGCGACTTTTCAACGTGATGGTAATAGGTGTCAGCATTGTGAGCGCAAGTTTCCTGTGGCCAGGTTGCACGCGGACCATGTCTTGCCAGCGGCGCGGGGTGGCCTAACGGTCCTGGGAAATCTCCAGGCATTGTGTGGGCCTTGCAATGGCAGAAAAGGTAAACGATTGGAAGCTGAACTCAGCCATGACTGAACAAACTAAATCCGAGTGCTGTCCGCAGAAATCCGTCCTCAGCCAAGGCAGGATGCAAGAACTGCTGATTGGGAGGACGCGGTTGCTGTAATCCGCCAGTTGCTTTATACTCAAAACAGAAAAGGTTAGCCATGTCAGACCAAGATATTCAAAAACTCGAAAGTCAGTTCCCCGCCGTCTCCGGCTCGGCCTTCGCGGCAGCGCGGGCGCAGGTGCTGGCCTCGGGTCAGAGCGTGCTGGAATCGCGGGATGGCGTGATCTACGAAGTCTTTCCTGATGGCCACCGTGTGCCGGTGAAGAAAATCGAGCCGCCCACTCAAGTTGTATCGGGGAGCATCTTCACAATCCGGTGAGCGCGACCACGCCACGGATGCGCATGTTCGCCGGGCCGAATGGGTCAGGCAAAAGCACGTTGAAGTCTTACCTGCCGCCCACCTTGCTGGGTTTGTATCTGAACGCGGACGAGATCGAGGCAGACATCAGCCGCCAGGGTTTTCTGGATTTTTCCGCCTATGAGGTAGTCACGACGGCGGCGGAGGCGCTGCCGTTTTTTACCGGCTCGGAGTTTTTGCGTTCCGCAAATTTATCGGCAGCGGCCAGGCAAGTGACCTTCGCCGATGGGAGGTTGGTCTTTGGTCAGGTGGCGGTGAATTCCTACCTGGCTTCGGTGGCGGCTGATTTTCTCCGCCAAAAACTGCTGGCGCAGCGGGTTTCGTTTACCTTTGAGACGGTGATGTCGCACGAGAGCAAAGTGGCGTTGCTGGCGCAGGCGCAGGCGGCGGGTTATCGAACGTATTTGTATTTCGTGGCGACGGACGACCCGGCCATCAATATTTCGCGCGTCCGTAACCGCGTTGGGCTGAAAGGCCACAATGTGCCCGAAGACCGGATCGCGCCACGCTACCATCGTTCACTTGATTTGTTGATGGGCGCCATCCGGCACACGAATCGCGCTTATGTGTTCGACAACTCCGCGTACAACGAAGACAAGAAACACACTTGGCTCGCAGAAATCACTGATGGCCGGAAACTGGAATTGAAATCGGATTGGATTCCTGCGTGGTTCAAGCGCGCCATCCTGGATAAATTCACACCGGCTCCATGAGCACCATCGGCCAAAAGGAACGCAAGACACAGCAGCGGGTGGTGAAATTGTTCCGCGATACGCTGGGATACGCCTTCCTCGGCAATTGGGAGGAACGCGAAGGCAACCGCAACATTGAGCTGGAATTCTTGCGCGCCTGGCTCAAAAGGCAGGGCCACACCGACGCGCTCATCGGCAAGGTGCTTTATGAGTTGGACAAGGTTGCTGGCGACACCAGCAAAAGCCTCTACGACCGCAACCGGGCCGTGTATGAACTGTTGCGTTACGGCGTCAAAGTAAAGCCGGACGTGGGTGAGAACAACGTCACCGTCTGGATGGTGGATTGGAAGCAGCCGGAAAAGAATGATTTTGCCATCGCTGAGGAAGTGACCGTGACCGCCGCCGATGACAAGGCGCACGAGAAACGCCCGGATGTAGTAATTTACGTCAATGGCATTGCGCTGGGGGTGCTGGAGCTAAAGCGGTCCACGGTGGCCGTGGCCGAGGGCATCCGCCAAAACCTCGATAACCAGAAGAAAATCTTCATCGAACGGTTTTTTTCCACCGTGCAGTTAATCATGGCAGGCAACGACACCGAGGGTTTGCGTTACGGCTCGATCAAGACGCCGGAAAAGTATTACCTCACCTGGAAGGAGGAGAGCCAGATCGAGAATCCTCTCGACCGGGCGCTCGTGCAACTTTGCAACAAGGCGCGTTTCCTTGAACTTATCCACGATTTCATCGTGTTCGATGCCGGGGTGAAGAAACTTTGCCGTCACAACCAGTATTTTGGCGTGCGCGCCGCGCAGTCGTTCGTGAACAAGCGTGAGGGCGGCATCATCTGGCACACGCAAGGCAGCGGCAAGAGCCTGGTCATGGTGTGGCTGGCCAAGTGGATTCGGGAACACGTCACCGATCCCCGCGTGCTGGTCATCACCGACCGCGTGGAACTGGACGAGCAGATCGAAAAAGTTTTCAAAGGCGTGAACGAGGACATTTACCGCACCGACAGCGGCGCGGACATGATCGCCACGCTCAACTCAACCAAGCCGTGGTTGATTTGTTCGCTCATCCACAAATTCGGCAGCAAACAAAACGGGGAGGATGAAGACGACGCCGACGAGTTTATCGCGCAGATGAAAAAGGCGTTGCCGCCGGGTTTCAAACCCAAGGGCAACCTGTTCGTATTCGTGGACGAGTGCCATCGCACGCAGTCCGGCAAGTTGCACGAGGCGATGAAGGAGATTCTGCCCGGCGCGGTGTTCATCGGTTTTACCGGCACGCCGCTGCTCAAGGCGGACAAACAAAAGAGCATCGAGATTTTCGGCCGTTACATCCACACCTACAAGTTTGACGAGGCGGTGAAGGACGGCGTGGTGCTGGATTTGCGCTACGAGGCGCGTGAGATTGACCAGAGCATCACGTCGCAGCGCAAGATTGATGAGTGGTTTGAGTTGAAAACCAAGGGGCTGACCGATCTGGCCAAGGCGCAGCTCAAGCAGCGTTGGGGCACGATGCAGAAGGTGCTGTCGAGCCGGTCACGGCTGGAAAACATCGCCGCCGACATCTTGATGGATTTCGAGAAGTGCGACCGATTGGCCAGTGGACGTGGCAACGCGATGCTCGTGTCAGGCAGCATTTACGAGGCGTGCAAATTCTTCGAGTTGTTCGACAAGACCGACCTGCACGGCAAGTGCGCCATCGTCACTTCCTACGTGCCGTCCACCACCAGCATCAAAGGCGAGGAATCCGGCGAAGGCCAGACCGAGAAGTTGGAGCAGTATGACATTTATCAAAAGATGCTGGCCGATTGGTTCAATGAAGCCCCGGAGAAGGCCGTCAACCGCGTCGAGCAGTTCGAGTTGGCGGTGAAGAAAAAATTCATTGAAGAACCGGGGCAGATGAAGCTGTTGATCGTCGTGGATAAACTCCTGACCGGCTTCGACGCGCCGCCAGCCACATATCTGTATATTGACAAACAGATGCGCGACCACGGCTTGTTCCAAGCCATCTGCCGCGTGAACCGGCTCGACGGCGACGACAAGGAATACGGCTACATCGTTGACTACAAAGATTTGTTCCAGAGCCTCGAAGGCGCGGTGCATGATTACACTTCCGGCGCTCTGGATGGTTACGACAAGGAGGACGTGGCGGGTTTGCTCGAAGATCGTTTGGGCAAGGCAAAGGAACGGTTGGAGGATGCGCTGGAACAGGTGCGCGCATTGTGCGAGCCGGTGGACGTGCCAAAGGATCAAACGGCCTACCTGCGCTATTTCTCGTCCAAAGAATCCGGCAACGCGGCGCAGCTCAAGGCGAACGAACCGCAACGTTTATCGCTCTACAAATTGACGGCGTCGCTGGTGCGCGCCTACGCCAACCTGGCCAGCGAGATGACCGAGGCCGGTTACACCGAGGCACAGGCAGAGGCGATCAAGAAGGAAGTCACCTTCTACGAAAATCTCCGCAATGAAGTGAAACTGCACAGCGGCGACGCCATTGACCTGAAGCAATACGAACCGGCGATGCGGCATTTGATTGACGCCTACATCCGGGCGGAAGAAAGCGAGACGGTTTCCGCATTCAATGATTTGTCGCTGATCCAACTCATCGTTGAGCGCGGCGTGGATGCAGTGGACGCATTGCCCAAGGGCATCAAGAAAAACAAGGAAGCCGTCGCCGAAACCATCGAGAACAACGTGCGCAAACTCATCATTGATGAATCGCCGATCAACCCGAAATATTACGAGAAAATGTCGGAGCTGCTGGACGCCCTGATTGCGCTACGCAAACAGGCGGCGCTGGATTACGCGGTTTACCTGGCGAAGATTGTCGAATTGACGAAGCAAGTTAAGAGCGGGCCGGGCGGCGCGGCGTATCCGAAATCGCTCGATACACCGGCGAAGAAAGCCCTGTATGACA
>Ga0075522_10001903_pt1 | contig 15703 bp, 14 predicted proteins | sample NGEPerA_FD_74796 | JGI IMG/M metagenome (GOLD analysis project Ga0075522, IMG submission 74796) | Arctic peat soil microbial communities from the Barrow Environmental Observatory site, Barrow, Alaska, USA - NGEE PermafrostL2-A | ecosystem: Environmental > Terrestrial > Soil > Wetlands > Peat ... | reverse complement strand
ACCAGGCTGAGGCAGCCATAGCGCGCGTGCCGCGCCAGCAGTTCGACCTCTGCCTCCGGCAGGCCTTCGATCGCTGTCGTCTCGGGCGTGATGGTCTCGACCGTCATCCCTTTCTGGACCCGCGACAGCGCGGGAATCGAGAAGAATAATCCGCTGCAATAGGACGTGAAGCCCTGCGTTTCGATAATCGGCCAGGTCCAGGTCGCGGGACTGATGTTGAGGTAGGTGACTTCCTTGTGCCGCTGCGCGATCTTGGTCAGGAGCGGCGCGTAGTTGCGGAACGCAGGCTCGACATACCAGCTCGACAGGTTGCACTGGATCGCGGTCTCGCCGCCTTCGGTCCTCGCGCTGTAGAGCAGCAGCAGCACGCCGACCGCCAGCCCGTCAACGTCGAGCATGTAGCCGAAGCGCGGATAGCTGTTCGGAGCCTCGCGCCCAGCCTGGCGGCGCAGCCCCTGCATCCAGTAATCGCGCGACCGGCCCACGAAGCCACGCGTCAATAGGTCCGCGACCGCGCCGAGGTCGGCCTCGGAAATCTCCCGGCATCGAAGTTTGGGCGTGGGCACTGCCGGATACACCGATCTCTTTTATCGAAGCTGCAGCATTTCGCGCACCGCGGCCGGCCATTTGGCGAGATCGGTGCCGTGAGTGTGGAACATCGCGACCGCGAGACGATCCATGCCGAAGGCGACGCAGCCGGTATGCGCCGGCTCGCCGCTGGCGTCCTTGATGTCCCAGGTGGTGCCGAAATGGTCGCGATGGTAGTTGAAGCTCATGCAGGCGGTCGGCTGCTCCTCGGAACGCAGCGGGATCAGCAGTTCGAATTTCAGCGATTGCTGCTTCTGGCTGACCGCCTTCATCTGGCCGACCCGGCCGAAGAAAGGATCGCTGGCATAATCGACCTTGAAGGTCAGGCCGAGTTCGCGCGCGATGCCTTGCGCGCGCACCATCCAGCGGTCGCGGAAATCGGACACGTCGTCGGGACTGCCGATGCAGACATATTCGCGCATCCGGAACGACTGCAGCCGGTCGAGATGGCGCGACGGCTCGGCGCGGAAGCAGTCGGACGCGACGTCGAAGCGCAGGCCGCCTTGAGGCAGCGGACCTCGCGCGGCGGCGATGGGGTAGACGGGGTAACAGGCCGCCGGCGATAGCACGAGATCGGCTGGAGAGAGCGAAGTGGTCCAGTCTCCGCCGGCCTCGAAGCGGCTCACCGCGGAATGGATTTCGCGTTCGGTGCCATGCAGGCCGCAGACGCAGCCGAGCAGATTGGGGAAGCTCTTCAGGTAGCCGGATTTCTCCAGAATGCCGCGGTTCATGACCGGCGGAAAGCGCATTACTTCGGTATCGGGTTCGCGATGCCGCGTGATCAGCGCGGCGAGCCGCTCGATCATGTCCTCATAGAGGGAGGTGCGGGCATAGACACCGTCGGTGCCCATCTTGTGGAACAGCTTTTCGGCAAGATGATCCAGGGGATCGACCGGTACGGCAGTGTCTGGCGACGTCTTCCGAATGGCAACGTTCATATCAGGCCTTCCATTCTTTTCTTCTTCGAGAAACGGCTAGGGCTCAATCCCGCAGGCCGGCGGGCACGGCGCTCATCAGGCTTGCGGTTGCGATATTTGCGAGGATGCGGTCATTGTTAATCATGATCGGCGCCGACAGCACGTCGCGCAGGTGGCGGCCGACGCTGAAATCGCCGTCGTTGCGATAGCCGGACAAGCCGCAGGCGCGCATCGCGTGCATGACGGTCTCGACCGCAAGTTCGGACGCCTCGACCTTCAATAAGTTGATCTGCGATTGGAAATCGAGCGAGGACAGTGCGCGCTCGTCATGCTCATGGGTCAGATATGTATCGAGATTGGCCGTGATCATGGCGCGCAGTTTGGCGAGCGACATTTTGGCCGCGGTGAAATGCGCCGCCCCCGGCGGCATCTGGCCGCCGGTCCCGCGCGCGGCCTTGCGGATGAAGGCTTGTGCACGCTCGACGGCGGCGGCTGCGATACCGGCCCAGGCCGAGGACCAGCAGAGATGTGCGACCGGCGTCATGGTCTGGGCGTGGATCTTGTCATAGCCTTCGGCGAAAATCTGTTCGGCAGAGCCCGTGAACTTCAACTCGAAACCGGCGCTGCAGGTGCCGCGCATGCCGAGCGTCTCCCATTCGAGACTTTTTTCCAGCGTGTAGTCGCTCTTGGTCATGGCGAGCAGCACCTGGTCGGAGCCGGCGGCGTCGTTGGCGCGGCGGGCGATCGAGACGATACCGTCGGCCTGCGCGCCGTAGGAGATCACGGTGGCATTGCGTACCAGCGAAATTTCGCAGCCTTGATGCTCGACCGCGGCGCTGGAGAAGCGGATGTTGCCGCCGTTCTGGCCCTCGGTGGTCGACGACGCCAGCAGCATTTGTTCGGTAGCCACGCGCCGCATCAGCTTTTCGTGCCAGGCGGAGCCGGTGCCGTGGCGGACCAGGCAGGCGACCTTGGTCTGGTGCATCGCGAAGATCATCGCCGTGGAGGCGCAGGCGCGGCCGAGCGTGTAGCACATCTCGGTGACGTCGGCGATCGATGCGCCGTCGCCGCCGAACTGCAGTGGGATCTGGACGCCGAGCAGCCGCTGCTGGCGCGCAGTATCGATCGACGTCCTCGGGAAGCAGGCGTCGCGGTCGACCTGTTCGGCTTCCACCTTTGCAGCGGCAGCGACCGTCGCCGCCCGTTGCGGGAACAGACTGCGATCGATGAACAACGGTTCGATGGTGTTGTCCGCGACGACGTCGTGGATTCTGGCTTCCTGCACGTTCATGGCCGATATGCCCTTGAGTTGTTCGGTGCGAATTGCCTGCGCGAACATCGCGGGAGGCGTCACAATCGCTTGACCGCTCCGATAGCACCAAGGCTAAGGATTTAATTCAAATGCGTCGATGAAATTCAGGGTAAACGTCCGGCGTTTTACGGATGAAAGTTAACTCTCGGTTTTTTCGGTGCATCGCTTTTTAACGATCGCCGTTAGCGTTAAGAACGAAGTAACAGGTCGCATCAAACAGGAGTTACTGTTTTTCAAGAGATAGCGGATTTATAAGGTTGCATGACGATGGCCGGTTCCGACGATCGCAGATGGCAAATGGGGAATTGAAGATGCAAACCTTCACCGAAGTTCAGGACCGCATCCTTGCCCTCGTCAGGACGATCCTCGCGCAGAATGCCATCACCGCTGAAGTGCAGACAGACTCCCCGCTAGTCGATGTCGGCCTGACCTCGATGGACATGGTCAATCTGATGTTGTCGGTCGAAGCCGAATTCGATTTCACGATTCCTCAGGAAGAGATCACGCCGGAGAATTTCCAGTCGGTGACGACGCTGGAGGCGATGGTCGTGCACCAGCTGCAGCACGCCGCGGCGGCGTAAGTAGTTCCTCCAAAGTCGTCCCGGCGCAGATGACGTGGGCTTAGCGAAGCGAGCCCACCATCTTGCTTTTTGCTGACATGATGGGCACGGCGCAAATGCGCCTTTGCTCACCCTACGAACTCGTCCAACCCCGTCATTGCGAGCGAAGCGAAGCAATCTATCGCGCGACAAAGCAAGTATGGATTGCTTCGTCAGAAGTACGCTTGCGCAAACGCCTCGCGTTTGTCGCAGGCAATGACGGCTGGACATGGCTTGGCGATCTCGCCGCAATGCGTTTGCGCGAGGTATTCATTTTAACTCGGCCCTCTACGAAAAAAGGGCGCAGGGAATGCCGGGCGCTCGATGCACCCGCAGCCTCGCGTACGATAAAAAACAAAGTACACGAGTTAGTCACCACAGGTTACACCGGTTTCACCCGGCATTCCCCACGCAATGGGTTACGGATTATGGCGCGCTCTCCCCGGTGCGCCGGGCTTTTTGGCCACCGTCGCTCCGCAAGGTTACCCTCGCGAAACTTGACACCAGCGTCGGGGTGTCAGGACCACACGCCTTCTCCGTCCGCAGCAAGGCGCCCTCGTCGGAGGCGTCTCCCACGTCCATCGCATCCCGCCCCGCGTTGATGACGTTGCGCAAGGCCCCTTTGGTGGGACGGGATGGCGAGTCATATAGGGTGATTTGGCTATTCCGAAAAACAGAATTTCATCGAAGTGGATGCGACAAATTGGCGCGACGGGCAGAAATCGCAGCGCTGTATCGAAATTCACTCGCGCGAAGTCAGCTTGACCTTGCGCCTGCGATGCCATGCGGCGAAGGCCTCGATCACGCTATTGAAGAATCGGGGCGGCAGGAAACCATAATGGCGATCGCTGCCGCCGCCCTTCCGGAGATCATAACCCGGCCAGTCGAATTCGTTGCCTTCGGCTAGCACTGCCCACGAGCGCTCGTCATCGAGTCCGAGATGACGTTCGATCGCGGCAGGAATTTCGATGGCGGCGGGATCGGAAGGATCGGCATGCGTAATCGGCAGGACGACAACGATCGTCGTGTCGTTCGCTGGACGCTCGACCCGCAACACGAATACGCTTGGGCGATCCTTGCGTCCTTCTTCCCGTCCGGCTTCGTGTTCGTGATGCCGGAGATAGGCATAGGAAATGACGAGACCCGGTTCGGGCGCAGGGATTGGCATGCGTCCGGTTATTTTGGATCAAGCAGTTCATCGAGATGCGCATGCCGCTTGTCCATGCGGGAGGCGCGGATTTCCTGGACCCTCTCTCGGATAGTGCGGCCGTCGCGAAGCTGCGGCGACGCTCCCTGAAACGGCGAAACTCCTCGTATTCGTGCGGCGCGACGAAATACCCCGTGATTGACCCGTGGCTCGATACCGCCGCGGCCTCGCGCTGGGCCAGCATCCGGTAGCGGCCGAAGTTGCGTGTGAATTCCGAAGCCGGGACGGTGTCAGCCATGGGAAGTCCTTTCAGATCCACCGTTGTCGAATACACGTATCTTGCGGGAAATACACAAGTTACGCTTTTTTGACGGTTTCACTGCCTGCTTTCTAAGTCATTGATAATACGTTATTAATTCTAAATCAGATCGCGGGCAAAGGTTCACTGCGCGAGCTTCTGTCGAAGAACTCGGTTTGCCGTTAGGTGCGACGCCGTGACAAGCGGCATCACCATTTCCAGGATTCACAAGCAGGACTTGGGTAGATGCAGAAATCACTCCTGAAGAAGCATTCGATGCCAAAGGGCCTGGAATCGATATCTCTCATTCGACTTCGTGAATGCTCCGCTTCAATCGTCATGGTCACGTTCGCGAACCAAGACACGCTTCTTCGGTTCATTTGCCATTTGTCCAACAGACAAGATAGCGTCAGATTCTCAAAAGTGTCAGGCAAAACACTTTCAATGCGAGCAGGAAAATCCCCATGAGCACCGAGCCCTACAAATCCTGGCAGTGCCGGACCTGCGGCTACCTCTATGACGAGGAAAAAGGCGACCCCGATGATGGGCTGGCGCCGGGTACCCGCTGGGCTGATATTCCCGAGGACTGGGTCTGTCCGGAGTGCGGCACGCCGAAGAGCGACTTCGATATGGTCGAAATGTAGAGACGCGTTCCCTCATGCCGCTCAACGGTCTCGGCCGTCGAGCTCACGAATGGCTGGCGGCGGCGATTTGCTTTATCCGCTCGAGCGTAATGCCGTGCCGTTGCTCAAGGGCAAGCGGGTAGTCGGTCGGTTCGAGGACGATGCGGGGTCGCAGATTGCCCGATCGAAGAAATATGTGGCAGCGGATTTCGTGGGGTTCGGGGTACCCGCTGATCCAGTTACAGAGCCAGCCGAAGCGCGGCAGTTCATCGTCGGCGATCTCCGCATTCCACATCTTGTGAACGTACAGAAAAGTATCCTTGGAGACCGAGGTCCAAACTCCCCAAACGAAGATTTCCGGACTATCCAGGACGGGTATTTCCAGGCAACCGCGGATATAAAGCTCCTTTTGGTCGATCAAACAAACGTCTTGGCTAAGCTTGGCCCGGATGGCACGGTCGGACTCGGTCAGTCCGAACCAATTGCTTGGCGCTTCAAACGCGTAGTTCATCGGCAGACTATCGAAACTTCCGCCGCAGCAGCCGCAGGTCCAATTGAGGTTCACGGCATACTCTCTGTATCGATGACTCTTTTGCCCTAGCCTATCGCAACGGATATAACCCGCCAATCGCAGGTCGAACCAGGCGAAGCGAAACCATGACCAAGGCGATCCTCGGCATCATCGGCGGCTCCGGCATTTATGATCTGCCGGGGCTCGAGAACGCGCGCGAGGAGGCAATCAAGAGCCCTTGGGGCGAGCCGTCGGCGCCGGTGCGCCACGGCAGCATCGCCGGCCTTCCGGTCGTGTTCCTGCCGCGCCATGACAAAGGCCATCGGCTGTCGCCCTCCGACATCAATTACCGCGCCAATATCGACGTGTTGAAACGGGCAGGCGTTACCGACCTCATCTCGCTGTCGGCCTGCGGTTCGTTCAGGGAGGAATTGCCGCCCGGAACTTTTGTGCTTGTCGATCAGTTCGTCGACCGCACCCACCGGCGGGAAAGCTCGTTCTTCGGCAAGGGCTGCGTCGCGCATGTGTCGATGGCGCATCCGGTGTCGCCGCGGCTGCGCATCCACCTCGCCGCCGCCGCGGAAGAAGAAGGCATCGCCTTCGCGCGCGGGGGAACCTATCTCTGCATGGAGGGGCCGCAATTCTCCAGCTACGCCGAAAGCATGACCTACAAGAACCTCGGCTATTCGGTGATCGGGATGACCAACATGCCCGAGGCCAAGCTCGCCCGCGAGGCCGAAATCTGCTACGCCACGGTCGCCATGGTGACCGATTTCGACTGCTGGCATCCCGACCATGACGCCGTCACGGTGCAGGACATCATCCGGGTGCTGACCGCCAATGCCGACAAGGCGAAAAGCCTGGTGGCGCGGCTGGCGCGGGACTTTCCGCGGGAGCACGAGCCGTGTCCGATCGGCGGCGACCGCGCGCTCGATACGGCCATCATCACCGCGCCGGAAGCGCGCGATCCCGAGTTGTTGAAGAAGCTCGACGCGGTGGCGGGACGGATTCTGCGGGGATGATCTGAAGGATTGCTCCCTTCCCCACAAGGGGGAAGGGAGCAGATAAGGAACGACACGACATCATGAAGGTCGACGGTAGGCACCTCAGGAGCATCTGGCTCGAGCCCGACGGTTTTACCGTCAGCGCGATCGACCAGCGCCGGCTGCCGCACCAATTTGTCGTGGCGCAACTGTCCAGTTGCGACGCCGCGGCGGATGCGATCCGATCGATGTTGGTGCGCGGCGCTCCGCTGATCGGCGCCACCGCAGCCTATGGCATGGCGCTGGCGATGCGGGCCGACGGCTCCGATGCCGCGCTCGATTCCGCTTACCGGACGCTGATAGCGACGCGGCCCACCGCGATCAACCTGAAATGGGCACTGGACGAAATGCGCACGTTGCTGCGGCCTTTGTCGTCGTCGGATCGCGTGGCGGCGGCCTATTCCCGCGCCGCCGAAATTGCCGAAGACGATATCGCCATCAACAGGGGCATTGGCGGACACGGGCTTCCGCTGATCGAGGCGATCGCGGCCAAAAAGAAGTCGGGCGAGCGCATCAATGTGCTGACGCATTGCAATGCCGGTTGGCTTGCGACCGTCGATTGGGGAACCGCGACCGCGCCGATCTATCTGGCGCATGACCGCGGCCTTCCTATCCATGTCTGGGTCGACGAGACCCGCCCGCGTAACCAGGGCGCCTCGCTGACGGCCTGGGAGTTCGGTCATCACGGCGTGCCGCATACCGTGATTGCGGACAACACCGGCGGTCATCTGATGCAGCACGGCCTGGTTGACCTCGTCATCGTCGGCACCGACCGGGTGACGGCGAACGGCGACGTCTGCAACAAGATCGGTACCTATCTGAAAGCGCTTGCCGCGCACGACAATGGCGTACCGTTTTATGTGGCGCTGCCGTCGCCGACCATCGATTTCAGCGTCGCTGACGGGATTGCGGAAATCCCGATCGAGCAGCGCGGCGCCGAAGAGGTCGCGAGCATGACTGGCCAGACCGCCGACGGACGGATCGAGACGGTGCGGATCGTGCCGGAGGGATCGCCGGTCGCAAACTATGCCTTCGATGTCACGCCGGCGCGGCTGGTGACGGGCCTGATCACCGAGCGCGGTATACTCCGGGCGGATCGCGCGGCGCTGTCGGCGGCGTTCCCCGAACGAATGGCGACCGCGGCCGAATAACGAAGGAAGGAAGAAGTCGATGCAGAGCGGCTGGAGCGATCACGACGCCGATGCGGCGGTTGAGCGTTACAGCCATCTCGGCCGCGATCTGGCGTTGCGGGTCTATACCACGCGGTTGCTGGGGCAGGACCCGCGGCTGGTGCTGCATGGCGGCGGCAACACCTCGGTGAAGTCGCGACTGACCGATCTCAACGGCGAAGAGACCGACGTGCTCTGCGTCAAGGGCTCCGGCTGGGACATGGGCACCATCGAGCCCGCCGGCCTGCCGGCGGTGCGGCTTGCGCCACTGTTGAAACTGCGCGCGCGCGAAAAACTGCCGGACGAGGAGATGGTGCGGCTGCAACGCGCTAATCTGATCGATCCGGCGTCGCCGAATCCCTCGGTCGAAACCCTGCTGCACGCCTTCATTCCGCACAATTTCGTCGATCACACCCATTCGACCGCGGTGCTCTCGCTGACCGATCAGCCGGACGGCGAAGCATTGTGCCGCGAGGTCTATGGTCCGCGGGTCGGTTACGTGCCCTACATCATGCCGGGCTTCGGCCTCGCCAAGGCTGCCGCCGAAGTGTTCGATGCCGATCCTTCCGTTGAAGGGCTGGTGCTGGTCAAGCACGGCATCTTCTCCTTCGGCGCCGACGCGCGGCAGGCCTATGAGCGCATGATCGCGCTGGTGACACTGGCCGAGGAGCGGCTGGCGCGACAGCGCAAGCCGGCTTTCGTCGGCGTCAAGCTGCCCGGTCGCCCCGCGGCGATCGCCGATGTCGCGCCGGTCATTCGTGGCGCCTGCGCCTTGCCGGACGCCAGGGCCGATGGCGCCTGGAAACGGTTCGTGCTGGATTTTCGCGGCAACGACGCGGTGATGAATTTCGTCAACGGCGCCGAGGTGGCGCGCTATGGACAGGCCGGCGTGGTGACGCCCGACCACAACATCCGCATCAAGAACAAGCCGCTGCTGGTGGCCGCGCCCGCGGAAAGTGATCTTGCCGGCTTCAGGAAAGCGGTGCGCGACGCCGTCGCGGCTTACGGCGAATCCTACCGCGATTATTTCAACCGCAATAATGCGCGGGTCGGCGGCATCAAGGCCATGCTCGATCCATCTCCGCGCGTGGTGTTGGTGCCTGGCGTCGGACTGTTCGGGCTCGGCCGCGGCAAGAAGGACGCCAGGATCGCGGGCGATCTCGCGGAAGCCGCGATTGCGACGATTACCGATGCCGAAGCCGTCGGCCGCTTCGATCCGTTGCCGGAAGCCGACCTGTTCGATGTCGAATACTGGTCGCTGGAGCAAGCAAAGCTCGGCGGCGCCAGGGAGCTGCCGCTGGCCGGGCAAGTCGCGGTCATCACGGGTGCAGCCGGCGCGATCGGATTTGCCACCGCGAAAGCCTTTGCCGCGGCTGGGGCCGAAGTAGCCCTGCTTGATGTCGACGAAAGCGCAGCGCAGGTAAAGGCCAAAGCAATCGGCGGCGCGGCGTCGGGAATCCGCTGCGACGTCACCGATGCCGCGTCGGTCAAGGCTGCCTTCACGCAAGTTGCAGCGTCCTTCGGCGGCGTCGACATCGCGGTGTCGAATGCCGGCGCAGCTTGGCAGGGGCGGATCGGCGAGGTCGACGAGGCTGTGTTGCGCGAAAGTTTTGAGTTGAATTTCTACGGCCATCAGCGCGTCGCCCAGGCCGCGGTCAGGATCATGCAGGCGCAGGGCACCGGCGGCTGCCTGCTGTTTAATGTGTCAAAGCAGGCGGTGAATCCCGGAACCGATTTCGGCCCTTACGGCCTGCCGAAGGCGGCGACGTTGTTCCTGGTGCGGCAATACGCGCTCGATCATGGCACAGATGGCATCCGCGCCAATGCCGTCAATGCCGATCGCATCCGCTCGGGGCTTCTCACCGAAGACATGATCGCGCAGCGCTCGAAAATGCGCGGGCTCAGCGAGAAGGCCTATATGCAGGGCAATCTGCTCGGCCGCGAAGTCTCTGCCGAGGATGTCGCGCAGGCGTTTTTGGCGCAGGCGCTGGCGTTGAAGACCACCGCCGATATCACAACCGTCGACGGCGGCAACATCGCCGCCGCGTTGCGGTAGAGCGAGTTCATGATGGCGGGTGCTGAGGCCTCGTGGTTCGAGACGCCTGCCTTCGCCCTCCGGGCCTCAGCGATCTCCTCACCATGAGGGTCGAAGACCTCATGGTGAGGAGTAGCGCTTGCGGGGCGTCTCGAAGGATCGCCGCAGGCCGCCTCCGCGCCGCGACCCCTAGCGGCCAGGAAATCTCGCCTCTACAATCCTCGCCACAATAACAATAAGCAAAATCGAGGGAGATGGTCATGTCGCGCCGGTCGATGGTCACAAGCATCAGCTTCCTTGTTGTCGCCGCCTGGCTCGTGGGCGCAGGCTTCGCGGCGGCGCAGACCGGGCCTGCGCTGTCAGGCAAGGTTACGGCCGGACTGGAAGCGCTCGAAGGCGTGCTGGTCAGCGCCAAACGAGAGGGATCGAACGTCACCATCACGGTCGTGAGCGACAAGGACGGCCGCTACAATTTTTCGGCGGCGCGGCTCGAGCCCGGCCAGTATTCCCTGCGCATCCGCGCCACAGGCTACGACCTCGATCGCCCCACCGAAGCCGCGGTCACGGCGGAGAAGGCCGCCACCGCCGATCTCGCCCTTCGCAAGACGGCAGACCTCGCCTCGCAACTGACCAATGCCGAATGGCTCGCCAGCATGCCCGGCACCGACGCCCAGAAGGGCCAGTTGCTCAATTGCGTCGGCTGCCACACGCTGCAGCGTCCGCTGAACTCGACCTACAGCGCCGACGATTTCCTGACGACGATCCTGCCGCGCATGCAGGGCTATGTGAACCAGAGCATTCCGCAGCATCCGCAATTGCGCCACGCCGAGCGGTTGATGGAGGAGCGCGGCGATCAGCGCGTCAAGGTCTATCGCGCGGCCGCCGAATTTCTCGCCGGCGTCAACTTGTCTTCGCATCTGCAATGGAATTTCGAATTCAAGACCGAGCCGCGCCCGACTGGAACAGCGACGCGCGTGATCTATACCGAATACGACCTGCCACGCGAGACGATCTCGCCGCATGACGTGATCATCGATAGAGGCGGCATCGTCTGGTATTCGAGTTTCGGCGAACAGAATCTCGGCCGGCTCGATCCAAAAACCGGCAAGGTCACCGAGTTTCCGATTACGGAACACAAGCCGGGCTTCCCGACCGGTTTGCTCGGGCTGCGCAGCGATCCGCAAGGCAATCTGTGGCTCGGCAACATGTACCAGGCGAGCATCGTGAAGTTCGATCCAAAGACGGAAACCTTCAAGTTCTGGCCGCTCGAGGGCGACGAGAACATCGACGCCGCCCAGATCAACATGGTCAGCCCGCAAGGCTCAGGCGTCGACGGCAAGATATGGACCCAGAACAACGGCTTTGCCGGCGTGCACCGGCTCGACATCGCCACCGGCAGGTTCGAGACCTGGGAGCCGTTCAAGGGCGTGCCGGGCCCGCACAACATCTATGACGTGATCCCGGATTCCCACAACAACGTCTGGTTCACTGACTTCCGCCAGCGCCACATCGGGCGGATCGATGCCAAAACCGGCGAGATCAAGCTGTTCGAGATCCCGACGCCGAATTCCGCGCCGCGGCGCGGCACCATGGATGCGCAGGACCGGCTGTGGTTCGGCGAATACCGCGGCGACCGCATCGGCATGCTCGACACCAAGACGGGACAATTCAAGGAGTGGCGGGTCTTGCCGAAATGGTCGTCGCCTTACGACGTCATCACCGACAGGAACGGCGAAGCCTGGACCGGCTCGATGCTGAGCGATCAGGTCACGAGGCTCAATCCGGAAACCGGCCGCTCGATCAACTATCTGCTGCCGCGCTCCACCAACATCCGCCGCGTGTTCGTCGACAATTCAACGACTCCCGTCACGTTCTGGGCCGGCAGCAACCACGGGGCCTCGATCGTCAAGGTCGAGCCGCTGGAGTAGCGCTCGGTCCGCGGTCGGCCTCATGGTTCGAGACGCCCGCCTTCGCGCTGCGGGCTGTGACGGGCCCCTCACCATGAGGGTCAAGACCTCATCCTGAGGAGCATCGCGAAGCGATGCGTCTCGAAGGATGGCCACGGAGCCAAATGCTCCCGCAGCCCTACGGCGTCAGCTGGAAGCCTCAATCAGCCCGCGCAAATATCCAGCCGAGAAAGCCGCGACCCCGGCGCCGTCCGGCGAATAGTCGAACGGTTCGACCGCGATCGTGCCGGCATAATTGCGCCGCCTGAGCGCGGCGATGATCGGCGCGAATTTCATTTTGCCCTGGCCCGGGCCGCGGCGATTCGGGTCGTTGACCTGGAGGTGCGCGATCAGGCCCGTCGGCAGCCATTCGTCGATCAGCGCCGGGACGGGGAGGGTCTCGGTGAGGCCGGCGGCGCTGCAATCGATCATGGTCCGCAGGTTGGGATGATCGATCGCGCGCACCAGTTCGGCTGCTTCCGCGACGGTGTTGATCAATGCCGTCTCCTTGCGCGATAGCGGCTCGATGCAATAGGTGACGCCGACCCTGGCCGCGGCCAGCGCCACTTGCGCCAATGCATCTTTCAGCCGCGCCAGCGCGACCGCATGGCTGTCGCCGGGCGCGATCTGGCGCTGCTTTGGCGAGCCATGCACCAGCACCGCGCCGCCGAGTTCGGCGCAAAGGCCGGTGAGATGGGTCATTACTTCGAGCGTGCGGGCGCGCACCGTCGCGTCCGGGTCGGTCAGCGACAGGCCATCGGGTTTGACCAGCAGCCAATGCAGTCCGGTGACGACGAGGCCGGCGGCCTCGACCGTGGCGCGAATTTTTGCAGCCTCCGCGGTCGGGATCATCTGTGGCGTTTCGCTCAGCGTGAACGGCGCGATTTCGAGGCCGTCATAGCCGAGGCTGGCTGCCAATTCGCATTGCCGTTGCAGCGGCATGCCGGCCAATACCTCGTTGCACAAAGCCATCCGCATTTTCGCCGCCGCCTATTTCGTCGCGTTCTGCAGATACGCGATCAGGTCGGCACGGTCCGATGCACTTGCCATGCCGGCATAGGGCATGCGGTTGCCCGGCACCATGGCTTGCGGATCGGCGAGGTATTTGTCGAGCGTCTCCGCCGTCCATACGATGCCGCTATGCTTCATCGCCGGCGAATAGCGGAAATCGGCGATCTCGCCGGCCTTGCGACCGAAAATGCCGTGCAGGCTCGGTCCGACCTCGTTGGCGCCGGCTTCGAGCTTGTGGCAGGCGGCGCAATCCCCGAATTTTGCTTCGCCGCGCGCGGCATCGCCGTCGGCACGCGCCGGGCTTGCCGCCGATAGCGTCATCAACAGCGCCAGCGCGGAGCGCGATGCGCCGATCACGCGGGCACCAGCGGGCCGGCATTTTTCACATAGCGATTTTTGATCGCATCCGCGGTCCAGTAGGCGAGCGCGCCCACCGGCCCGGTCGGATTGTACGACGAATTATGCGAGAACACGTTGGCGCCGATCACGAACAGGTTGTGGCAATCCCAGTTCTGCAGATATTTGTTGACCGCGCTATCCCGCGGATTGGTGCCCATGATGGTGCCGCCGGTATTGTGCGTGCTTTGGTAGGGCACCACGGTCCACGGATCGGTGCGCGCTTTCGCCGGATTGAGCTTTGTCGGGTTCATCGACTTGGCGATATCGTTGATCACGTTCGCCGCGTGAATGCCCATCCTGTGCTCATTGTCCTGGTAATCGAAGGTCATGCGCATCAGGGGCTGGCCGAAGGCATTGCGATAGGTCGGATCGAGATCGTAGCAATTGTAGCGGTTGGCCATCACGCTGCCGCTGGCATTGATCGTCATCGCGGTCTGGTACCATTTCGCAGTCGCGCGCTTCCAGTCGCTGCCCCATTGCGGCGTGCCCGAGGGTATTGGGCGGTAGCCGATCGGGAGCGCCGTGTTGAAACCGCCGGAGACATTATAGCCGCCGACGAAATTGTGCGGCGCGCGGTCGAAATTCCAATTGGTGTTGTAGTCGTCGATGGTGGCGTTGGAACCGCCCGCGTTCATGAACGGGTTGAAATATTTGCCCTCGAAGAACAGCGTCGCGCCGGCGCCCGTTTGGTAACAATAGTTCTTGCCGATCACGCCTTTCTGCGTGACCGGGTCGTAAGGTCGACCGATGCCCGACAGCAGCATCAAATGTACATTGTTGATGGCATAGGCGCAGAGCAAAACGATAGATGCCGGTTGCTCGAATTCCTCGCCATTGAGGATGTTGGTATAGGTGACGCCGGTAACGCGCTTGCCGTCGGAATCCTTCAGCACCTTCGTCACCCAGGAATGCGTGCGTAGTTCGAAATTCGGATTCTTCATCGCGATCGGGATCACCGTCATGTGCGGGCTGCCCTCGGCGTTGGCCTCGCACCCGAAACGCTGGCAATAGCCGCAATACTGGCAGCCGCCGAATTTCGAACCGTCGGGATTGGTATAGGGCTGCGAGGCGTTCGCGGACGGCCTCGGGAACGGATGATATCCGGTGTTGCGCGCGGCGTCGGAAAACATCTCGCTGGCGAGGATCGGCGTCAGCGGCGGCAGCGGATAATCGCGCCGGCGCGGCGCCTCGAACGGATTGCCGCCGGCCTGGATCTGGCCGCCGAGGTTGCCGGCCTTGCCGGACACCGCTGCGGTGTTTTCGAATTTTTCGTAATAGGGTTCGAGCTCCGCGTAGCTGATGCCCCAGTCCTGGATCGTCATGTCGTCGGGCAAGAATTTCTTGCCGTAGCGCTCCTCGTAATTGGAGCGAATCTTGAACTCCATGTCGGTCCAGCGCCAGGTGTGGCCGCTCCAGTGCACGCCGGCGCCGCCCACGACTTCGCCGGGCAGGAATGAGCCGAGCCGGCGCATCGGCAGCGCTTCCTGCTTCGGGCTGTTGCGCACGGTGATGGTGTCGCGCGCGGTATTCTGCATCAGGTCGTGACGCACGACATAACGCAGTTCGTCGCGGATGTTGGGCAGCGAATAATCGTTCTCGCTGGTGCGAATCGCGCCGCGCTCCAGCGCTACCACTTTCATGCCGGCTTCCGTCAGTTCCTTGGCGAGGATGCCGCCGGTCCAGCCCAGCCCGACGATGACGACATCGACTTCCCCGAGTTTGGTGGTCATGGTGCGGCCCTTTAGCTCATGTCCGCGATGCCGAGCGGCTTTGTCGGGAATGGCTTGCCGCGATATTTCTCGACATGGTCGCGGTGCACCGCGATGGCACCGGGAAAGCCGATGATTGCCCAGCCGGCCTTGTTGCGGTTGCAGCCATAGATCGGGTCGGAATAGATGCCTTCGACCACGGTCCGGTAGAGCGTGGTCCAGAACGCCCGCACCGGCAGGCCATCTTCGAATTTGATCTTGCCGCTGGAGAGGCCGACCAGAACCTCCTCGCGCTGTGCGGGCTCGATCCGGTCGAACGTCTTGCCGTAGGTCTTGCGGCAGTGGGCATTGGTCGCCTCGATGCCGGCGCGATAGAGCTGCGCCGGCGTCAGCGGC
>Ga0075522_10001899_pt1 | contig 15730 bp, 19 predicted proteins | sample NGEPerA_FD_74796 | JGI IMG/M metagenome (GOLD analysis project Ga0075522, IMG submission 74796) | Arctic peat soil microbial communities from the Barrow Environmental Observatory site, Barrow, Alaska, USA - NGEE PermafrostL2-A | ecosystem: Environmental > Terrestrial > Soil > Wetlands > Peat ... | reverse complement strand
TGACTACGATCCTCAGGGCTTCACGGCGCGAAGACGCTGCTCAGCCACGTGAGACCGTGTCAGGAAGGTGTTCCGTGGGGGGAACTTCGGGTTAGATCTGATTCACTCGGTGGCTCCTGTGGGGGATTAGTCGGTTCTTCGAAGTTCGGAGACGATTGTGGTGCACCCTTCTCTGCCGCCTCGTAGCTGATCAGATGACTCAGATCCTCATAGGGAACGTTGATACTCCCGCCCGTGAGGGAGTCCCCCCAGGACTCGTCACTCCACGTCCCAGTCTTCAAGTGGTCCTTGGGATGCTCAACAGTTATGTTGGCCCCGGCGCCAGGGCTGGTGTCAACAGGGAAGACCTCGTTGATGCCACCGACGTCGACGAGGGTCGTGTGTTCACCGCTCGGATCCGTCCCGTTCACCGGGTCGTCCCCGGTGTAGGCGTAGGCCTGCCCGGTCTTCATCACCATCGGATCGACGGACAGGAACTGCCCCGTCGACGGGTCGTAGTAGCGATCTATCAGATAGTTCTGTGAGGCGAATCACGAAGGCGTTACTGCCGGTCGGGATCGGGAGCAATCCGACGAACTTCTTCGGTCGGTGCTCGGCACCGATCTCCCAACGCTCGTGCGCCGGCCACGACCGTCGTCCTTCCGATCGCGATTGCCGTATCCCTTCTCGAGGAGCGGCATCACCGACCATTACGCGTCGCGGTGATCGGACGAATCTGCAGGCGAACGTCCTATATCCGGCTTGCAAGCGCACAGAGCGTACGCTAGGTCCAAGGGCCGGTGGAGCGAATCCTTGGCCTCTCGTCGGTCTTAGTCGATGTCGCAGGAAGCCGTGTCGGAGCCGCGATGTTGTTTCGTGGAGTCGACGACGCCGATGAACTCTTGCGCACGCTCGTCGGAGTGACAAGGGCTGTGCGGGTCGGCGTCCCTATGCCCGAGAGCGCGGCTCGGGAAACTAAGGATGACCTTGATCAGCCTTCACAATCGTCTAGCTAAGGATTTGTACCCGTACTTCCGTAATACCTTCCCAGCCAGATTTATCTCTTAGCCTGCACGTCGTAGCGATCTCAAGATCCGCTATGTGACCGGTACGTGTGGAAAGGTACGCGATGAACAGTGCAGAGCTTCGACCGCTCGGAGTTGGCGAGAAGATCGACCTTGCCATCAAGATCTGCCGCTCGCGTTACATGACGCTGGTTCGGATCGTTGCGGTTGTCGTCATTCCGTGCCAGGTGCTCGCCCTGATCATCAGGCTTTCGACAGTCCAGACCACGCCGGCTCTAGTCGGAACCCAGCGGACGGCCGATTGGGCAAGTGTGGCCGGGTCGCTCGTCTCCGAGATCCTGGTGGTAGTCGCCGGCCAGCTTGCGAGCGCGGCATGCTTAAAGTCGGTTTCGGGGGCATATCTCGGCGGAGATGCCTCCTGGAAGGAGTCGCTACAGTTCGCGTGGAAGCGCCTCGGATCGCTGGTGTGGATAGCCGTGATGATCTACTTCCTGGCAACCCTCGCCTTGATCCTGCTCGTATTGCCGGGCATCTATTTCTGGTGCTCATGGCTCGTCGCGATGCCGGTCCTTTTGCTTGAGGGGACGCGAGGGGGTGCGGCGCTTAAGCGATCGAGAGAGCTTGTCAAGGGTCGCTGGTGGTCGACGTTCGGCACCTACTTGCTTTCAGCAATCCTCGTCGGTATCGCTGCGGCGGTGTTCAGTGCAATAGTTCTCGCCGTTTCGGGCACCTCGGGCGCAGATGTTGACTCTCGGCTCGTCGTGGCATCGGCCGCTGGGGTGATCTCCGGAATTTTCCTCACGACGCCCTTCATCGCCGCGATCGTTGCCGTGATCTACTTCGACCTCCGCGTTCGCAAAGAGGGCTTGGACCTCGAGCTTCTTGCGAAAGGCGTCGGGATCGAGCGACGCCCACAACCAGGGCCCACAGAGCCTCTGTGGCCGCCAATACCGAGCCCTGAGAGTGGCGCCGCTACGTAGCGTGGACCCACGCCAACAAGCAGCTGCCATCCTCCGTGAAAGTCGATTTCACCAGTCTGGACTGCCTCGCCCGCTCTATGGCGTCTTCCGAGTGCTCGGCGGTTGGCTGGCACCGGTGGGGAACTGGGTGGTCTCTGTCATCTCCGACATTGTTGGCTTCCTGGCGAACAACCCCGGGGTCGCGGCGCTCCTCGCTCTCGTCGTGGTGCTCTTTGGGGTTCTTTCAGCTGTGTCACTTCGTCGGCGACACGTCCGTCGTCGGTCGGTCGTTCAGGCGAGCGTGATGTCCTCAGACGACCCGCTCGAGCTGCGGCGACTCGCCGAAGCGGCAGAGGCGGCAGGAGATGGAGCAGGAGCGGTCCGTTTGTACTTTCGCGCCGGGGTGCTGCGGCTACAACGCGGTGGCAGGCTTCCAGACCGGCCTTCGTTGACGATCGGAGAGGCGCGACGACGGATGCGTTCAGCCGACTTCGAAGCTGCGGCCAGGAGCTTCGAATCCGTCGTGTACGGGCTCCGCCCTGCAACTGCGACGGATGTGCATTCGGCGAAACAGTCTTGGCTCGAGCCACTCGAGGCAACGGTGCACCCCTGATGGCTGTGACACTGTCCGGTGGTGCCCTGTGGTGGAGCGGCCGTCACCTCATCACGAAGGCGCTCATCGTCGCACTCGGAGTGTGGCTCGCCATCGTTCTGGTTCTCGGCGGCGCGGGGACCGTGTTCGGAAGCGGATCCGCCGATGCAGCGCCGGACTCGACATCGTCCACCGGCTACGCCGCGCTCGTCTCGCTGTTGCAGGAGAACGGCCACAAGGTGGTCGGTGACGCCACCTCACTTGCCGATATCGACCAGTCGAGAGTGGGGACAATTCTTTTCAGCAACAGCGTGTTGTCAGGCGCTGAGAACCGTATTGTCGCTCGATTGGTCCGTTCGGGGTGGCTGCTCGTCGTCGTCGGCGGGGACTCGCTCGAGACGCTCCGTCCGCTTGTGGGCTCGACGATCTCGTGGACGTCGAGTGGGCCGGCGTCCTATTTCGTTTCGAACCACTCCCTTGCCGGTGTGGGTTCGGTCGTCACTAATGGTGCGGGCACGTTCACCGATATCGGCAGAGCAACACCGCTGCTTGGAGGCCTCGGCCAGACGCTCGCCGGGACCGCGGCCGTTGGCGCTGGTCGGGTCGACTTCATCGCCGATTCGTCGGTGTTCGCGAACAGCTACCTCGCCGACGCCGGCAACGCTTCGTTCGCGCTTGACGTCTTCGGGCGCTCTCGTGTGCCGGTGACGATCTCTGTGGCGAATCAAAGCAGTGGATCCGGCCTCGGCGTACTGCCTGGTTCATGGAGGTTCGCACTCTTGATCCTCCTGTTCGCGTGGGTTGCATGGATCTTCTCGCTCGGCAAGCGCCTCGGTCCTCCTGACCGCGTCGATGACCGGTTCGCCGCTCCGGCACGACGGGCGTATGTGGACTCCTTAGCAACGCTGCTCTCCCGGGCGAAGGATCCGACACCCGTGGGGCTCGAGCTAGCCCGGCTCCTCCGCCATCGTCTCGGACGTCGAGTTGGGGTTGGGCTAACTAGCGGCGAGGATCTCGTTCGCGCAGCGAGACAAGCGGGTCTTACCGAGCAGGAGGCAACGAGAATGGTGAGTGGGATATCAAACGAGCAAGACCTGATAGCGGTCACGCAAGTGTCGTTGCGGGTGCGGGCCCGGTCAATGTCATGACCGATGCAGCTCCGCCGATCCGATCACTCAGCCCGCTCCGTGACGCTCTGCAGGCGATCGTCGGCCGCTTCGTCATCGGTCAAGAGACGACACTCGACTACATGATCGCGGCCATCAGCGTCGGGGGACACGTGCTCCTAGAGGGGGCGCCAGGTGTCGCCAAGACCTTGCTCGCCGGCACTCTCGCTAAAGGAGTTGCGGTCCAGTTTCGGAGGGTGTCGTTCACCCCGGACATGTTGCCGACGGACCTCACCGGGACGATGGTCCTTCGCCAGGGAGACTTGGTCTTTCGGCAGGGCCCTGTGTTCACGAACGTGCTGCTCGCCGACGAGATCAACCGGACGCCGCCGAAGACCCAAGCTGCACTGCTCGAGGCGATGCAAGAGGGCCAGGTGAGCATCGACGGTGAGCCTCGACGGCTCCCGAGACCATTCCTGGTGCTCGCGACGCAGAACCCGATCGAATACGAAGGCACCTACCCACTTCCAGAAGCCCAGCTCGATCGTTTCTTTGTTCGAGTGCGTGTCGACTACCCAAGCGAGGCAGACGAGCGTCAAATCCTTCGGCTACCTCGGGCGGGGTTGTCAGCGCCAACGCCGAGCCCGGTGGACTCGGCTGTGATCTCGGTGGATTTTGACTCCATTAGGTCCGAGGTCGATGCGACGACGGTAAGTGAGGAGGTCCTCGCTTACATCGTCGGCATCGCCCGAGCAACAAGGGCGCTTCCCGGCGTCTCGCTCGGGGCGAGCCCGCGAGCCACCACCCACTTGCTCGCTGGTGCAAAAGCGACGGCTCGCCTCCAAGGCCGCGACTTCGTCACCCCCGATGATGTCGTTTCAATGGCCGAGCCGGTGCTCGCACATCGGATCGTGATGACCGCGGGAGCCGAATTGGAGGGGTTCAGTCAGGCTGCCGCCATCGCCTCGGCGGTGGCGGGCGTAACAGTTCCCCGCTGATGCAATGACCCCTGGCCCGCGTCTGATCGGAGCACTCTTGGTCGTGGCCGTCCTCGCAGCGGTGATCTCGCCGATCCTCGCGCTCGCCGGGCTGCTGGCGCTCGCACTCTTTTCGATCGCCGACGCGCTGCGGCTGCGAGGAGATCTCGACGTGGACGTCGCGATGCCGTCTCGGCTTGTTCGTGGGGCAAGCTACGACTTCGTCGTCGAGCCGAAAGGCATCGACGCCCTAAGTAGGCGCTGTCGCGTCCGTCAGGCGATGCCGCCTGGGGTCTTGATCACTCCGTCCGAAGCAGGAGGGTCGCTGCACGCGAGCGTGACCGCGAGCCGCCGGGGGCGCGTGCAATTCCCACCGGCTGCGGTCCGGCTCGATGGCCCCCTGCATCTCATGCGCCGGACTTGGTCGTATCCCAACGATCAGATCGTGGCAGTGATACCTGACGTTCCGGCCGCGACACGGCTCGCCCGTGCTTCGCGCCAACGAGAGTCCGTCGGCCAGGTCGGTTTCACACGCGGGGCGATCGGGCTCGGAACCGACTTCGAATCCGTTCGCGAGTACGTCGAGGACGATGACTTTCGACGGATCAATTGGTCGGCGACACTTCGCGCCGGCCACCCGATGACGAATGAATACCGTCAGGACCAGGATCGTCAGATTCTCTGCGTCGTCGATTGCGGCCGGCTGATGGGCGCACCGGTGGCGGGTCGATCGAGGTTGGACGCCGCCGTCGACGCGGCGCTCGCCGTCGCTGCGGTTGCTGACGCGGTGGGAGATCGCTGCGGTCTCGTCGCCTTCGACGACCAGATCCGCCAGAACCTCTTCCCACGACGCGCCGGTGCTCGGGCCTTTCTGGCGGCGGTCTCCGACCTAGACGTGAACTATGTCCAGAGTCAATATGACCTCGTGTTCACCGAGTTGGCGCACCGCAAGAGATCGCTACTGGTGCTCTTCACCGACCTCTTCGACGAGGCAGCCGGATCTGCACTGCTCGAAGCTTTGCCGGTATTGACCCGTCGCCACGCCGTGCTCATAGCTAGTTGTTTCGACGATGACCTCGGCCAGCTCGCGGCGGCAGAAGCCACCACCGCCCAAGAAGCCTATGCGGCAGTTGTCGCGCTCGGCTTGATCGACGCGCAGACGATGTTGACCATGAGCCTTCGACGAGCCGGAGCGGAGACTTTGGCGCTGGGACCCGACGATCTCAGCGAGGGCTGTGTTCGGCGCTATCTGCAGATGAAGGCGAGGGCGCGCCTCTGAGCAACACGAGGCCCCAGAAGATGCAAAAGAGCCCGAATCCGATCAGGAGGTCGAGTCCGAGACCGAGCCCTGAAGGCGTCACGAAGCCTTCCACGGATCCCGCGACTACCAGGCACACGGCCACGCCAGCGACCAGCTCGAGCGCGGCTGTCGCCTCGGAGGAGACCGCCGCGGCGCGAGTCCTCGGCCCGGGATCGATCAGTGCCCTAGCAAGGCGAAACCCTGCGGTCCCAGAGACGGCGATGCAGGACATCTCGAGGAGGCCATGGGGAATGACGAGCTGGACGAAGACCGACTCCGTACCGGCTCCGATCGCCAAACCGGCGAAAACGCCGAGAAGAAGTCCGTTCGTGATTAGCAAGTAGGCGGTGAGGAGCCCTCCGGTAAGCCCGCCGGCGAAGGCGAGGAGGGCGACGAGGATGTTGTGCGTAAAGATCGTGGACGCGAAAGCGCTCTGCTGGGCTGTTGGAATACCGAGGTTCGCTCCGTGGGCCCGATGTAGCGTGACCGCTTGAATCGCGCCCGGCGCGAAGAGCGAGGCTTGGCCGGGGTCGACCCATGCCCAGAGCGCGCCGAGAAGCGCTGGAATGAGGACCAAGAGCACGGCGAGCATCAATGTACGTGGCCGGTCGCGGACGAGTTGCCAAAAGCGGTGGGTGAAGAACGAAACCACTCCCCGCTTGATTGCGGGCTCTGTTTCGCCGTAAACGATGGTATGTGCCTGCGTCACGATCTGAGTGAGCTCCTCGACGCGTGGATCGCGCGGCCACCTCTGGCGAAGTGCAACAAGGTCGGCGCTCGCCGAGCGGTAGAGCGTTGCGATTCGCAGAAGATTGGCGGACCCACCCCTGTTACGTCGGCTCCGCGTAGCAGACACGAGCGAGTCGAGCTCGGCCCACTCTGGCTGCCGTTCACGGAGGAGCACGCCTAGTGTCGTCATTGATGGAGCCGGTCGACCGCGTCGGGGTTGTCTCCCCCGAAGGCGTGATATTCGAGGCGGTTCTTGCAGGCCTTGGTTCGAGATTTGTTGCCGCGATTCTCGACGCGTTGCTGCAGGGGATCTTGATCGTTGCGCTGATATTCCTTGCGACCCTTACCGGCGGCGGCGACCATGCAGTTGCTGCCGCGGTGGCCATCGTGGGGGCATTTCTTGTGCTGATCGGCTACCACATCGCGTTCGAGACGCTTCGTCACGGCCAGACTCCTGGGAAACGTCGCGCCGGGCTTCGAGTCTCGAGCGTTCGCGGCGGACCCGTGCGATTCTGGCCAAGCACGGTCCGAAATGTGCTTCGGCTCATCGACATTCTCCCCTGGATGTACCTCGCAGGAGCGATCTGCATCCTTGCGACCAAGAAGAACCAGCGACTTGGCGACTTCGCTGCCAGCACAATTGTAGTGAGGGAGCCCGTTCCTACCCGCCGTGGCAAGAAAAAGGAGCGGTCGACCGTCGTGCCGGCGCTTCCTAGCGATCATGTGCTCTGGGACGTTTCGATGATCAACGCCGAAGATCTATCCATTATCAGAAGCTTTCTCAGCAGGCGCAATGATTTTGTCCCCGACGCGCGAGCGCGACTCGCAACTGAGCTCGCCACCCAATATCGGCTGAAGGTCTCCGGTGGGTCACCGGACCTCTCCGCTGAGCAGTTTCTCGAGCAACTGATGACAGTCAAGATCAGCCGCCTATGAGCTGCTGCATTGCTGGCATCCCGGGGACTCCTGACCACGCGGCCTTCATGACCTATCCGCGCCTCGAGCGGTTGCACGGCAGGAAAGTGAGGTTCGCGAGCACCGATAAGGCGCTAGTGATTAAGCCTCATAGTGGAAGCGAGCCTGCAGGACGACGAGATCGTCTCCATCGATGAGGTAGACAAGTCGATGCTCCTCATCGATACGACGTGACCAGCATCCCTGAAGTACATGCCGTAACTGCTCTGGCTTGCCAATGCCGCTCGTTGGTTCCCGCAGCGATGCCTCGATCAGTCGATTCATCCGTCGAACTGTCGAGCGATCCGTGTTTTGCCAATAGAGGTAGTCGTCCCAGCCGTGTGGAGTGAAGACCAGCCTCACTCGGAGAGGTCGTGCGCCTCAAGCCGCCCTTGTCGCGCTTGATTCAGGCTCTCGAGGAGACGCTGAGCATTGGCCGGCGCACGAAGCAGGTAGGCAGTCTCGGTGAGCGCGTCGTAATCAATCCGCGCCATCAAAACTGCATCGCCCCGCTTCGAGGTGATCTCAATAGGCTGACGGTCGTCGTTCACTTGCTCAATGAGGGGGAAGAGGTGCTTTCGCGCCTCGCTTGCTGTGAGAGCCATTTCGCCTCCTAGTGGTACTAGATATTGTACCAATGTGCCGAAGCCTCGCGAGGGACGGACGTATCCTCCTGGGAGTCACGCCGACGCATTCGTGCGCGATCCGTGCGCGATCGTGCGCGAAGCAGAGGGCAATCCTGGTCAACCTCGGGCAACAGTGGCAACGTAAAGTACCTGGGTGAGGCCACTATTTTCCGAGAGACGCAGGTGGCGGTACGACCGTGACTAGCGTTCGGGACGCTGAGGTCGCGGGTTCGAATCCCGCCTTCCCGACCAGTTCAGCGGCACTTTTGATGTCCACAGGAGTCAGCGGACCACGCACAGACCACAAACGTGGTGGTCGCTGATCGGCAAAGTCGGGGTGCAACGGTCAACGATGTGACGTGGGCGTATTCCGATGGCTTGGACCGAGCAGTCTCCGGTACGGCGAGACTAAGGCGGCATCCGCCGTGAAAGGGCGATGCGGAAGGTGCTCGTGACGTCGCCGCTAGCTCGACGAAACAGCCAGCTAGCGTTGCATATTTGGCTGACCACTACTCAGCAATGACCCTGATTTCGCCTCCGATCGCGCGCGAATCGCGCACGAACCGCGCACGGCGGCCTGGGGGATGCTCGTGAGGCATTCCGTGAGGCGGTGGGCGGTCAGATGTCGTCGCAGCCACTGTCGCGCGAGGTCCGGCCTGGCCCGTGAGTGCTGTCTGGTGAGTGGCCGGGGGGAATCGCACCCCCCGGCTCTCGCAGAACCCGGCGTGAAAGTCTCCCTTCACCGGGCTCCCACAGGCCGACCGACGGTGCGCACGTCAAAATGCCAATGAGCGAAGAGCCGTGGCTGGTGCTGTCGAACAGATGCCAACCATGCCCACGCCCGTTGGGTTTTGCCCCGCAGTCGTTTGAACTTCTGCATTGCCCATCGGACCAGATGCTGGTCGATGCGCACTGCAATGGGCTGCAACTTGGAGCGATAGAAGACCCCGTAATAGTTGATCCAACCTCGCACCTGGGGATTGATCTCCCAAGCGAGAGTGGACAGGTCCGTGCCGCTGCGGCGATTGAGGCGCCAGTCCCTGATCTTCTTGTTGACCGCCTTGGTCGCATTGGCACTGATGGCAGGATTGAAGCCCACGAAGAGCCCCTTCTTGCCGAGCACCGTGCGTCCCCGGAAGGTGTAGCCGAGGAAGTCGAAGCTGGTGTGCTCGAAGTCCCCTCGGCGCCTCGTGTCCTTGCAGAACACGAGCTTCGTCTTTGTGGGGTGCAGCTCGAGTCCAAGGGACCCGAGCCGTTCAGCGATGGCAGCCCGAAGATCACGGGCCTTTTCCTCGGTGTCGCAGTGGATGACAATGTCGTCTGCATAACGCTCGAACGGCGAACCGGGGTGTTCCCGGTCCATCCACCGATCGAAGGCGTAGTGCATGAACAGATTGGCGAGCAGCGGCGAGATCGGCGATCCCTGTGGGGTCCCCTTCTCCCTGGCTGCAAGAGTCCCGTCCGGCATCTGCATCGGGGCTTTCAGCCACCGTTCGATGTAGAGCAGGACCCAACGCTCGTCGGTGTGGTGAGCGACCGCTTTCAACAACAGATCATGGGGAACGCTGTCGAAAAAGGCCCGGACGTCTAAGTCCAACATTCCCGGTAGGGACCGCCCTTGCGGGCGGCCCCCCGGACAGATCCCAGCGAGCGGGACTACCGCACTGGGCTCCTGCCTTGGGTGCGGGCGTCGAACCGGACGTTCGGCCAAGGATGCGTGATGCGGGCTGCAGGGAGCCATCGTGCTTCGAGACGGCCCATTCGCTCCCAAGTCAGACAGTGACGCTGGCTCCGGCGCCGGAGCGCCTTGAACCAGTGTTGCGTGACCTGTTTGCGGAACGCCGACACCGCTGCGATGTTGCCCGGCACTGCGTAGTAGGCAGTATGCCCTCGCACCACGCTGCCGAGCCACTGCCCCTGCTCTGGGATGGACCAGTGACGACGTTGCCGGAGCAAGGCGTTCACCTCGCGCAGCTTGGCCGCCATCCGCTTCGTGATCGTCTTGCGCCGCAACGCGAATCGCCCATCCCTCGTCTTCCCGCAGATGTGCGTGAAGCCAAGGAATGCGAACGTCTCGGGTCGGCCGAGGTGGTGCCGCCTGCGGTTCTCGGCGGCGAACCGCTCGAACTCGATCAGGCGGGTCTTCTCGACATTCAGCTCCAGGTTGAACCTGGCGAAACGCTGCACCAGATCCGCTTGGAACTGCTTGGCGTCTGAACGATTTTGGAAGCCAACAACAATGTCGTCGGCAAAACGCACGATGATCACCTCACCATAGGCTTGCCGCTCCCGCCATTGCCGTGCCCACAGATCGAACACGTAGTGCAGGTAGACGTTTGCGAGCAGGGGGGACGCACTGGCCCCCTGTGGAGCTCCCTCCTCGCTAGCCGACCACGTTCCGTTCTCGATCACTCCTGCGTTCAACCACTTCTGGATGATCCGCAGGACCCGCTTGTCCGCAATCCGATGCTCGACAAACTTGGTCAGCCACTCGTGGTCGATGGCGTCATAGAAACCACGAATGTCTGCGTCGAGTATCCAGTTCACCTTCTTCTTTTCGATCCCGACCGCCAACGCATCTAGTGCGTCGTGCGGGCTGCGCCCTGGTCGGAACCCGTAGGAGAATCCAAGAAAGTCCTCTTCGTAGATGGCGTTCAGCACCTCGACCACAGCCCGCGAACCGATCGACGTCCGTCGGTTCATGGCCGAGAAACAAGCGGCCGGACAGGCGCCGAAAAGCCTTCAGAAGATTCGGCTTGTCCTACGTCAGGTCCTCGAGCTCGCACGATCGTCAGGGGCGATCAAAAGCAACCCGTGTGACGGACTGAGGCTTCCGAGGGCCGTTCAGATGGAACCGATTTTCTTGTCCGCCGAGCAGGTCGAGGCGCTCGCTCAGGCCACGCGACCACGGTAGATCTGCTCGTCCGGCTGGTCGGAGCCACGGGACTCCGTCCGAGCGAGGCGTGCGGGCTTCGGGTCGGAAAAGTGAATCTCCTCCGAGCGACGATGGAGATTTCCGAGGCCGTTACCGTCGTCGGCGGTCGAACCGAGGTCGGTCCGACGAAGACCTACGCACGACGAAGCGTTGGTATTCCGCGCTCGATCGTCGACGATGTCGGCGTCTACCTCGCGCAGCGATCAGCCGCCTTAGGCCAGTCGCTCAGCCCCGACGACTACGTCTTCACGGCCCCTCGAGGTGGTCCTCTGCGACGGGACCTCCTCTTCAAGCGGCTCCTCAGGCCGGCGATCGACGCCACGAATCTGCCGCCAAACTTGCGACTGCACGACCTCAGGCACTCGTGTGCGGCGATCCTGATCGAGCTGGGCGCACACCCGAAGGCGATCCAGGAGCGCCTTGGCCACAGCTCGATCACGGTCACGATGGACGTCTACGGCCATCTCTTTCCGGCCCTCAACGAAGCTCTCACGGAGCGGTTAGACGAGGTGTTCCGGTCGGCCCGCGCACGCGAAAGCGCTCATCCCCCGGCGGAAGTCGTATTGCTATCCGGGCAGTGATCGCGCCGGCTAGCCGTATTCATCTCGGGCCATCTTTGGCATGATGGGGGAATGGCCAAGCGCCCCATGACGGTCGAGGTAGACGAGTCGCTCGTGGAGGCGACCGTCGAGGAAGCGCGCCAGACCGGACGCTCGCCGGCAGAGGTGGTTGAACAGGCGCTGCGCGTGCACTTCGAAGAGCGCGATCGCAGCGTCGTCGACGGGGTCTGGGCTCGCAACGCTCCGCAAGCACTGTCCGAGGGAGAAGCCCTGACACTGGCCTACGACGAGCTCAAGGCCACGCGCCGCGAACGGGGAACCGACAAGGCTGCCTCGTAGGTGGAGCGGGTCGTCATCGACCCGGCGGTGTTGGTCGGAGCACTGATCACCCCTGAAGGACACCCAGCGACCCTGTGGCGGGCAGTCCTCGCGGAGGAGATCGCCATCGTCGTGTGCCCGCAGCTGCTTGCGGAGCTCGCGGGAGTGCTCGAACGCCCAAAGTTCCGGCGGTACGTCACGCTCGACGAGGCACGGGCATTCGTGGCCGAGGTCGCCACTAGCGGGGACCGATTGCCAGACCCGACCGCTCCGCGGCGAGCCAGTCGTGACCCGAACGACGACTATCTCGTGGCCCTGGCGAAGGTTGCTGGAGTCCGCGCCCTCGTCAGCGGCGATCGCGACTTGACCGAGATGCCCAATGCCGATCCGCCGGTCCTCACGCCTCGCCAGGCGGTCGAGGCATTGCTCTGAGCGCGAGCACCGTGGGCCGGCAGACCACAGACAGACCACAGACCAGCGGTAAATCGGGGTTCGTGGCGGCACACAGTGGTCAACAAAAATGTGCTCCGACCAGCCATTTCGTGCTCTGAGCAGCCTGTGGATAACACTTGCACCTTGCGTTCGGGACGCTGAGGTCGCGGGTTCGAATCCCGCCTTCCCGACCAGTAAAAGTCCAGGTGAGCGGCATGATCTACTCGGTCAAGCGTAAGGCGATTTCACTCTCGTGCGCGCTACGTGCGCGAACGAGGACCGCGTCGGGCGCCACGGAGACGCATTCGGAGGCTTCGGCCGCGGTAACAGCTCGCCGACGAAGATGCTCGGCGAGTGGCTCGATGAGCGCCTTCGGCATCGTCAAGGTACGACGACTCGCTACCGACTTCGGCGGCCCAGCCGCCGAGTGACCCTTCTCGCCCCGGACGATCTGTTCGCGACGGCGACCGTTCCACGCAGCAGATCGAGTCGGCCGACCCGATGCGCCCGGCTTAGGAAAGCTCGGCGTGTCCGTCCAGCTCTATTCGGAGCGCTGCCGGTAACGAATCCCGACCGAGCCGACTTTGCGATCCGCGGGATAGTGGTGCAGCACACCCGACGATGCGACACAGCTCTCGCGGTCGCGGCGTTGCTTATCTGATTTAAGGGCGGTCATCGGTGTCACTCGGTGGCTCCGTGGTTCACAAGACGGTACACCCCGGTGCCGATCGAGTCGCCACTGTCGCCGAGCGCGATTGACGTCGCAAGGCAAGGCCGTCGGCACCGTTCGCGACTACGGAGGTCGGCCCATTGAAGTCCGTGACCGACGCGAGTTCCGATGCTGCGTCGTAACCGTCGGTAACGCAGGGCCTGCGTCAGTTCGCGAGTCGGCCCAGATCGTCCCAATTCCACTGAGTGAAGGTGCGGCTGCCGAACACCCAGTGGCCGTCGACACGAACGATCCGGTCCCGGTAGAAGCCTCTAATGGAAATTACCGAGCCGTCGTCGCTAGGACCGACGATCAGACAATAGGACGTGGCTTGAATGGAGTCGTCCTCTCGCCACAAGACAATATTCGTGATGTTGTGCTGCGTGCCGAATCGAGCGGGTGGTCGCCCATCAAGTTGACGTTGCAACTCTTCGTGACCCTTGACAGTGCCGCCGCGGCCGGAGAAGCTGCCGTCTGGGGCGTAAAGGCTCAAAAGCAGTTCGACGTCACCGGTGTCAGAAGCCCAGCAGTAACGAGCGTGGAGCTCCTGGATTTCCGACCGATCCTCGGCGCTGATCGAGCTGTTGAATCCACTTGGAATTGTCACCGGACTCCAATCTCTACAGCGGCCTGGACCGGCGCGCTCGGACTCTTCGCACGGATGTGGTGGGTGATCCCGGCGTTTCGGCTCCAAATCCCGCCCCCTGCCGAGAGGCCGCTACTAGCGTAGAGCCTGCCACCTAATCCCCCAATAGTTGCTGGTTGAAAGCATCTCGGAGCGAAGACGACGCCGTTCTTTAGGTCGAGAGGCTGCTTCGCGTCGGAAAGGTCCAGCATCGCCTCTTCAGCGCCGAGAAAGCCTGGCTTTCTCACCCTAATATTCAGGGCGGACCCCGCTATTTTCAGCGTTCCCCCTTCTCAGGAGCTCCCAACCTGCGTCGCCCTGCCGCGCTTTATGTGCCGTCCGGCCGCCGCTTGTCCCTGGGCATCTCCGGCATCGCTGGGTTCGTCTCCGACGCAGGAACGCGGGCCGCTTGAGAGGCGGGTGCCCGGGCGGCCCCGCAGTGAACGCGGACACCTTGCTGTTGGTACGGGGTTCGCGATGGGCCGGGATTGACTGCGGGCTGGCGAGCGCTAAGCGGACCGTCGTGGTGTGCCGATGTGCAAACGGTGACGCTGGGCTCTGGCGCGGGTTCTCGATCGCCGCCGCGAGCTCCGGGGCGTAGCGGGTCCCGCTCCTAGCCGGTGTTTCCACCTGCCACGTTGGCTTTCGTCGAGCTCGGGAAGTCCCGGCCCAGTCCGGAACTGGACGAGGCTGTCACCCGCCCCGAAGCCAAGGCAGTTGACGGCCTAGACCGGGGTCGGGGTTCCTCCCCGTCAAGATGTTGATCGCCCGGACGCCGATCTGTGCATCCCAGTCGTGGTCGGTGAGTAGGTAGAGCTTGTTCTCACGGATCGCCTGGACCACCTGGCGGGCGACCTCGGAAGGCTGCATGCCCTGCGCCAAGCGGCTGTGCAATGCCTCGCGCATCTCCTCGCCGCGCTGCGCGCCCGACGTCGGCGTTTCGTTCTTCAACTCGTCGGGACGGTTCCGGCTGCCGTGGAAGAGATTCGTGGCGATGCTGCCCGGGCACAGCGCCGTCACCCGATCGGGGCGTCGATCCGCTTCAAGTCGCCGTACAGCACCTCGGAGGTCGCCAGGCTGGCGTGCTTGAAGATCCCGTACATGTCCGGGGCTCGAACGGCTGAGATCATCGAGCAGGTGTTCACCACGTGGCCTTCCTCGCCGTGGGAGAGCATCAGCGGCACGAAGATCTTGATGCCGTAGAGCAAGCTGAAGTAGTTGACGCCCGACGTCCAGGCCCAGTCCTTCTCGGTCGCCTCCCAGATTGGCCCGTCGCGGTAGCCCTCGACCCCGGCGTTGTTGCACACGACGTGGACCTTCCCGAACGCGTTGATCGTCTCGTCGGCGAGGTGGCGGATCGCCTCTTCTTTCGAGACATCGGTGTGCACGCCGATCACGTCGTGGCCGGCTTCACTGAGCTCGGTCACCGCCCGGTCCAAGGCGTCCTGCTGGATGTCGGCGAGGGCGACCTTCATCCCCTCCTCCGCGAGGCGTTGGGCCAAGGCGCGCCCGATCCCGCTCCCCGCCCCGGTGACCACTGCGACCTTGCCGCTGAACTCCTGCACCTTGCTCTCCTCTTCGTCAGGTACTGCTGACTTGCACTTCGTCACCCGCGCACGCCGGGATAGGCGGGCACGTGCGGGCAGCGGGCGAGCACGTTCGCCAATGGGGGAGGGCGACGGTTAGCGTAGTGCTGCCGCGCAAAAGCGTTGTTGATGGATCCGGATGCTGAACTGAGCAAGCGCATCCAGGTGAATGGACGTCACGCGCGGGCTGCGGGACCTTCGATCGGCGCGAGCTCAGAACAGGATGGCGGCTAATTCAATAGGTTGCCCCAAAACGGGCCACATACTGCCAAACGCGTTTCAGATCCTGCTCGTCGCAGTCTCCAGACTATGTGGCAT
>Ga0075522_10001897_pt1 | contig 15741 bp, 18 predicted proteins | sample NGEPerA_FD_74796 | JGI IMG/M metagenome (GOLD analysis project Ga0075522, IMG submission 74796) | Arctic peat soil microbial communities from the Barrow Environmental Observatory site, Barrow, Alaska, USA - NGEE PermafrostL2-A | ecosystem: Environmental > Terrestrial > Soil > Wetlands > Peat ... | reverse complement strand
GCAGGCTGACAATGGTAGCCGCCTCTTCGACACGCAAACGGTCATCAGTGGTGATTTCGCGATTGGCAGCGCTGATAGCGATGACGCCTTCGGAGTTGAGCCCGCTGACATGGGCGCCGTTGACATTGACGGTAGCCCGCTTGATTGACATGCCCGAAATCCGCTCCGCCTCAGTCACGGCGTGTACGATAGCGTCGGCCACTTCGTCGACATGAACGACGGCACCACGGCGCATGCCCTGATTGGGCGACTGGCCATGGCCGATGATCGAAGGCATATTGCTGCCGTTTGGATCATACATACCGACGACGCAGCGAACAGTGCTGGTGCCGATATCAATTCCTATAAAATAATCTTGGTTTTGATTCATAACTAACCTTGCCAATAGTATAACGCTATTGTTTGCTAGGGGGCAAGCGGTGTTGCGAGAATTGGCACGCGGAGTGTCGCAGGAGGTGGCAGACGGCTTGGCCGCTCACGCTCTGGCATAAGAGCAAGTGGTAAAGCATCCATCGGCAAAGCAAGGCCAGCTTCGGCAAAAACATCAGCGCTGGCTTCAACCAGCAGCCTGCTTGAAGCAGCTACCTCTTCCTCTGACCCTCGCCCGACAAAAGCCAAACAAGGAATAGCCAAGTTATCGATTCCCATTGATGGCCTCGAAAGGCTCTGAACTGATTTTACCCTGCCATATTCCTCAGGAGTACTTGCCTTGCTCAGCGCGTTCATAGCGCCGGATATTGCTGTAACCATTCCCCGCTGGGCCGGATGAAAAATGACAAAGTCAGGACTAAGGACCTTGAGACCTCCACGTAAGCAATATTTAAAAGTAGACGAATCGATTTCTGGTTCGGTGAACTTCAGCCAGAACGGCGGAAACTTAAACCTTTCTTTTGAGTACGAGGGCTCTATTTTCTCTTGGCGGCCTAGTTCCCACAACACATGGTCTGTTCTTGATGGCATTGTCTGACCTTCCGTTGACTAATTCAAGTAATTTTAACAGTTGTGTTGTTGGTTAGTCAAATATATACTTTAATAAAACTGGCCTAGAGTCCGGTCAGGATTTCAGCGCCATCGGCGGTAATCAAGATAGTGTGCTCGAAATGGGCCGACCGCGAGCCGTCAGCCGTTATCACCGTCCAGCCGTCATCGGTTATATAAACCCGGTCCGTACCGAGAGTTACCATCGGCTCGATGGCGATGGTCATGCCGGCGCTCAGCCAGGGACCGCTGCCAGCCCGGCCGTAGTTGGGGATGTTGGGGTCTTCGTGTATCTCGTGGCCGACGCCGTGGCCGACCAGGTCGCGGACGATACCGTAGCGGTATTTCTTGAGGTAGTTTTCGATGGCCGCGCCGATGTCGCCGGTCCTGACCTGGTCATGAACGGCAGCTATGCCAGTTTGCAGTGCCGTTTCGGTGTTTTTGACGAGTTCGATGTGGCCGCGCTGTTTGGGCCGGCCGGCTATCAGGCTGATGGCGGCGTCAGTGATCATCGATTTGTACTTGACGCCGAAGTCCAGGCTGACGATGTCGCCGTCGGCAATGATCTTATCAGCCTTGGGGATGCCGTGCACGACTTCCTCGTTGATAGATACACAGATAATGTCCGGAAAACCCTGGTAGCCGAGAAAAGCCGGTTCGCCGCCAAGCTTCTTGAGTTCTTCGGCGGCTATGTCTGATAAATGCTTGGTCGACTGGTCGACTTCCAGCTTGGTTTTGAGCAGCTCTAGGACCGTAGCCAGCATTCGGCCACTATCGCGCATAGCCGCGAGTTCGCTGGCGGTTTTGACACGGGTCATCATGGCTTATAGTCCCCCTAGTCTGGTTTGTCCAAATATTTGACGAGGTCGTCGTTGACGGCTTCGACCGAGCGTTCGGCATCGACGTCAACTACATCTATGCCATGTTCCGATAGCCAGCTGAGCAGCGGCTTGGTCGAGCGTTCGTATTCGCTGAAACGGTATTCGATAGCGTCCTGCTTGTCGTCGATCCGGCCGCGGCTAATGAGGCGGTTCTTGACGGCCTCGCGCGAAGCTACCAGGTGGAAAGCCACCTTCAGCGACCAGCGTCCGGCTTCGGCCTGCTTGAGCAGCCATTCGGCCTGGGGAATCGTCCGCGGGAAACCATCCATCAACACCTGTTCGCTATCAGGGAGAGATTGGAGTACCTGGTCGACGATCTTGATGATTTCGTCATCATCCAGCAGTTCGCCGGCCAGCATCCGTTCACGCTGTTTGCCGGTAACGTACATGCGTAGTACCTCGCCCATCGAAATCAGGTGGAAACCGCGGGTGTCGGCTAGCATTTTGCCCTGAGTGCCCTTGCCTGAACCGGCAATACCCATCAGTAAAATCATTGCAGCTTCTCCTTGGCCAAACGGGCGATCACGGCCCCGTCGGCGGTCGCGCCGGCCTGTTGCTTGACCTGGCCGATGACCTGTCCCATGGCCTGCGGTCCGGCCGCACCGGTCTTGGCGATGGCGTCGTCAACTAACTTGGCGATTTCGACTTCGGAGAGCTGTTCCGGCAGGTAGGCTTCAATAATGACCTTCTCGGCCAGTTCGGCATCGGCCCGTCCCTGGTCGCCGCCTTGGACGTACATGTCGGCACTCTCCTGGCGCTGCTTGGCCTGTTTGCCGAGCTGGACCAGGACTTCATCGTCACTCAGGCCGCTGTCGCGTTTACCGGTGGCAACTTTGACGTTCAGCAATACGGCCTTCAGCCCGCGCAAAGTGCTTACGCGCCGGGCGTCACCGCCTAAAAGCGCAGCTTTAATATCCTGCTCGATTTTCTGCTCTAACATGTCTGTGAAGTCCTGTTTAGCGAAGTCCGAGCTTGATTTTCTTGAGCTTGGCCGCCTTGCGCTCCTGGCGGATAATCGCCTTGCGGCGGCGCTCCGGCTTGCTAATCGGCTTCTGGAAAAACTGGTTCTGTTTGGCCACGGCGATAGCGCCCGACTGCTGTACCTTGCGGTTGAAACGGCGCAGTAGGTTTTCGGTGGATTCTTTGGAATCTTTGCGGGTAACTTGTATCATGACTTGGCTATTGTACAGAACAGGGGTTGGATTTGCAAGGCTTTGGCGATGAAAAACGGGTTATCCTTAGCCCGTGACGCGCTTCTGCTGGGTGGAACGTTGTGATTTCAACACGATACTCTGGAGTTCGCGGAAGATCGGGAACTGTTTGTTAGTCGAGTAAACTTTGGTGTTGCCTTGGCGTTCGCTGGTCAGGAAACCGGCCTTTTCGAGGCGCTTAAGCTCGCGTTGGATGTTGCCGGCGTCTTCTTTGATAAGCTTGGCCAAGCCCCGTACGTGGGTCTTGAAGTCGGGATACTTAGCATAAATAACAATAATCTTACGGCGAACCCTAGAGGTGATAAAAACGTCTAACATACTCGTCCCCATTGAAATCCCTTATTGTTATCCGAACAACGGTTTAGACTTAGTATAGCGGGACGTTTGGGCTTTGGCAACAGCTTTTTAATAATTTCGGCGGGCCTAATCACGATAACCTATACTTAGTAGTATGAACTATTATTTCGTGTGGGTGCGCAGCAATCGTTACCACAGTAGCGAGCCGCTGACTTACGCCAGCGAGAAACGCTTGCCCACCGGTAGCATCGTCGAAGTGGAACTCCAGCGTCAAGCGGTGCTGGGGGTGGTCAGCGGGCCAACCAGCCAGCCCCGTTTCCAGACCAAACCGGTGGCCCGGGTTTTTGACCTACCGCCACTGCCATCACATCTGTTAAAACTAGCTAACTGGCTGCTCGGCTACTACCCCGCGCCCCTGGGTATTATGACCCAGCAACTCCTGCCGGCCAGCTTCTCTGACAAGCAGCTTGCCGTCCAGCCGCCCAAGGAGTTAAATCCGCCCGACCTGAGCGCCCTGCCACCGCTAACAGACGAACAACAGATAGCCCTGGCAGCCATGTCGGAACGCGATAGCTATCTGTTACACGGTATAACCGGCAGCGGCAAGACCAGGCTATACATCGAACTGGCCGCCCGGATGGTCCAACAGGGTAAATCGGCCATTATCCTGACCCCTGAGATCAGCCTGACCGCCCAGTTGGCCGGGAATTTCCGGCAAGTCTTCGGTGAACGAGTGATTGTCATCCACTCCCAACAGGCGCCCTCCGAACGACAAAAGGCCTGGCTGGACAGTCTGCGGGCGACCGAGCCTATGATCGTCATCGGTCCCCGTTCAGCACTCTTCAGCCCCCTGGCCAAACCTGGCCTGATAGTCCTGGACGAAGCCCACGAAAGCGCCTACAAGCAGGAGCAGGCCCCGCAATACCAAACCGGCCGGGCGGCAGCCTACATGTCTCAAATCACCCGTTCGACACTTGTCTTGGGATCGGCCACGCCCTCTGTTAGCGATTACTACCTGGCCGAGCAGAAAAACAAGCCGATTATCAGGTTAGACCATCTGGCCCAAACCCGTCCCCAGCCAGCCACTGAGGTAGTTGTCGTCGACCGCAAGGAACACAGCCTGTTCAGCAAATCTTCGTCGATGAGCCTGCCCCTGATCAAGGCCCTCGAAGGCGCGCTGGCCCGCGGCGAACAAGCCCTGCTCTACCTGAACCGACGCGGCACCGCCCGCTTGGTGATGTGCGAAAACTGCGGCTGGCAGGCCACCTGTCCGCACTGCGACCTGCCGCTGACCTACCACGGTGACCACCACGAGTTGCGTTGCCACAGCTGCAGTTACCACACGCCAACACCGGGCAGCTGTCCGGCCTGCGGCCACCCCAGCGTCATGTTTAAGACTGCCGGCACCAAAGCCATCGTCGACGAAGTTAAACGCCTCTTTCCGCAAGCTCGCGTAGCCCGTTTCGACACCGATAATCTCAAGGCCGAGCGTTTCGAACAACATTACGAAGCCGTGCGCGATGGCGATGTTGACATCCTGGTCGGCACCCAGATGCTGGCCAAAGGCCTTGACCTGCCCCGCCTCAGCACCCTGGGCGTGCTGCTGGCCGATACCAGCCTGTACATGCCGGATTTCTCGGCCCAGGAGCGAACCTTTCAACTGGTCAGCCAGGTCCTGGGCCGGATCGGCCGCGGCCATGTCGCCGGCCGGGCCATCATTCAGACTTACCATCCTGATCATCCCGTTCTAGCAGATGCCTTGAAGGGTGATTATAAGGGTTTCTACGAGAGAGAGCTGGTCGAGCGCCGGCAATTCCTCTTCCCGCCATTTTGTTATTTGCTAAAAATATCCGTCCGTCGGGCCTCGATCAAAGCCGCCGAAGAGGCTGCCAACAAGCTGAAATCAGATATAGAGGAGGCCGGTCACCATGTCCGCGTCGAAGGTCCCGCCCCGGCTTTTTACGAACATTTCCAAAACAAATACCAGTGGCAACTGGTCGTCAAAGCCCGCCAGCGCTCCGAACTCCTCAAGATAATCGCTGCCCTACCGGCCAACTGCTCCTACGACCTCGACCCGATGGACCTACTGTAGGCCTCAACGCGCGAAATTAAGCTCTATCGACTTTATAGCCAACTGGAGATCGGCAACTATTACCTCGGCAGTGGCGACCGGGTTAGTCGGGTTAGAATTTGTGTCAGTAGTGAAATTCTCCGGATTGGAACTATCAAGCAGATAAGGGGTGGCGTCGGGAAATATGGTCGGGCTGGACATACCTGATTCTTGAGCCGACCAGCCTTGGGTATGGGCATTGCCCAAACCTACGTCATTAGTGCTCCCTGGGGAATATAACGAATAGTAAGACTTACTCCCATCCGCATCAGACTCACCAACGTAGATCGCAACTACCTTGTTGGGGTCCGCCAGACCTTGAGAAGTTTGCCCGGTGGAAGCGACTTCCAGGTCAAGGTTTTCTTTATTACCTAGAGCATCTTTCGTAGAGCCGGTAAACTCTGTTTCAAATCTAGCTGGAGGTTCACTTGAGGACTGCATAGCCACAAGATTGGAGTGTCGGACTAGGAAACCTATAAGACTCCCAGCCTGGCGTACCATACCAGGGTGGATTACTCCACTTAAAGCATGCTCCGTACGGCCATCATATTTTTTGGGGGCATCTCCACATCCAGCGAGAGCTAAGGCGGCAGCCGCCACCAAGGCAGTACCTTTAGCCATTAGGTTCCCAGATCGGTTTGCCTTCGCAGGTTTACGAATCATATTGTATTATAATACACTATTTATACGGAAAATCAACTGTTCCCTCACTCTCTTAATCAGGTATACTTATCAGGAATTATGACCAAAGAAGACATTATCGCGCTGCCCAATCCGCACTTGAGGCAAAAATCACAACGAGTTGGTATTATCACGCCTGAGATCAAGCAAATCGTGGCTGATATGCAGGCCGCAACGATTGATTGGGACAAAAGCCGGGCTCACGAAGTCGGCGTGGCCTTGGCCGCCGTACAGATTGACCGTTTGTATAAGATCGTCGTCATTCGCATCAATTACAACGACAAGGAAGACCATAGTTTTACGGTTTTCATTAATCCCCAGATTGCCAAGCTGGAGGGCGAGGTCATCGAGGATTTCGAAGGCTGCCTGAGCGTGCCTAATATTTACGGCCGGGTTCCCCGCCACAGCAAGATCAGGGTCAAAGCTCTGGGGCTCAACGGCAAGGAGTTCCGCGTCACCGCCGAGGGTTTCCTGGCACGCATTTTCCAACACGAGATCGACCACTGCGACGGGCTGGTTTTCATCGACCGCATCAAGGGCCAGGCCGAAGCTTTCTTCGAACTCGATGACGAGGGTAAATTACAACCGCTGGACTACAAAAAAGATGTCGAAAAAAATCCTATTCTTTGGTAACGAACGCCTGGCCACGGGCGTTCATAGCGGCGTGTCGACGCTGCAGGCCCTGCTGACCAGCGGTTACGAAGTCGCGGCCATTGTCGTCGCCCAGGCTGAAACCGCTAAATCACGCAAGGAACGCCAGCTGGAAGTATCGGTTATCGCCGCCCAGTATAATATTCCTCTACTGTCACCCGCTGATCTCCTTGAAGCCCGCGGCCAACTGGCCGGTTTCGGAGCCGAAGCGGCCGTCCTGATTGCCTATGGCAAAATCGTGCCCTCGGCCATACTTGATCTCTTCCCGCGCGGCATTATTAATATCCATCCTTCCCTGTTGCCGCTGCATCGGGGGCCGACGCCGATCGAGAACGCTATTTTGAACGGCGATACTCAAACCGGCGTTTCCTTGATGCGCTTGAGTGCCCACATGGACACCGGTCCGGTTTATGCCCAGCAGGTAGTGCATCTGAAAGGCGACGAGACCAAGCAGGGTCTGGCCAATCAGCTGTCAGCTATCGGCGTCGACATGGTGCTGGAATATTTGCCGAAGGTGCTTGACGGTTCGGCCCAACCGAAGCCACAAGACGAGACTGGTGCCACATATGATCATTTAATTCATAAAACCGACGGGCAGCTTGACTGGACCAAACCGGCCGCCCGACTGGAGCGCGAAGTGCGAGCTTATGCTGGTTGGCCGCGCAGCCGCGCCAGACTTGGCTCGACAGATGTGATTATCACTGGTTCGCGCGTTCAAAAAGGCCGGGGTGAACCCGGCGCGCCAATAATTGATTCCAGGCAGCTCGGTGTCGGCTGCGGCGAAAACATCCTGGTTATCGACAGTTTGATTCCGGCTGGCAAAAAAGAGATGTCCGGCGCGGCCTTCTTAGCTGGCTACAAGATCAGTTAAAACTGGCCCTGAGGGGGCGGCCCGGCTGGTGGCTGCTGCCCAGGAAACGGTGGTGATTGGGGCGGAACCGGGTTCGGCATGGGAGCCGGGTTGGGATTCGGGTTCGGACTTGGAAACGGCGAAGGCTGGGGCGGACCGGCCGGTTGGGGCTGGTCGGCGTAGGGTTGCGGTTGTGGCGCGGGAGAAGCTGTCGGCGCGGGAGCGCTGAAACCGGGAGTCGGCGGCGCGACGGGCGGCGGAGGTGCCTGTTCAAAACCGGATGGAGGTTGAGACTGGAACTGAGGTTCCGCCGGCGGTTGCTGGAAAGCCGGTTGGGGCGGCGGCGTAGAGACCTGGGCCTGCGGCTGGACCGGTGTCTGAACCTGAGCTTGGGGCATCTGGGACTGCGCGGCCTGGCTGGTAGCCAGGATTTGCGGCGCCGATTGGGCGACTTCAGCCTTGAGCTTGTCGAATTCCTGCTGGACGATTTCCTTGTAGTTCGGGAAGTTTGTCTCCAGCCACTTGAAAGCGCCGGCGTCATCTTTGGCTTCGAAATAGCGCTCGAACTCGTCGAGCTGCTCGTTGGTCATCTGGTCGGCCAGGCGGACGCCGACCCGCATTTCCAGCGTTTCGTAGATATGCTTGAGGAAGCTGTTCTTCTCGGCTTCCGGCAAGCCGCCGAGACCAATTTCTACCAGTAGGCTGTTATCGATTTTTAACATAAAACTATTGTATCATTCTCTATTACGATTGTCCCCCGGCGGCTGATCCGCCTCCGTGGGAGCGGCTTATAATTGGCGTTGGATGGCCTCGCGGGTGAAGACTTCTATGCGGTCGCCCTCGACCAGGTCCAGGCGTTTGGGCGTCTTGAGGCTCAGGCCGCACATTTCGCCCTCGACGACTTCTTTGGCTTCGGCCGGGCCGCGTTTGAGGCCGGTGACTTCGACTTCCATAAGTTCTTCGTCACCGCGCGTAACGCGGGCCAGGGCCGGTGACGTAAGTTTGCCCTTGGTGACTTCGCCGCCGCAGATAACGGCCGTTTTGGTGGTGTTGAAGACGCCTTTGACAATCAGACGGCCTAGTTCGGTTTCGACGATCTCCGGACTTAGCAGATTGGACAGCTCGGCTTTGACGTCATCGATTAACTCGTAGATTACCTTGTAGAGGTGGATTTTGATCTTGTCGCGGGCGGCCTGCTGGCGGCTGCTGGCTGACAGGCTGACATTGAAGCCGTAAACGATGGCGTGACTGGTGTGCGCCAGGTGAAGGTCATTCTCACCGATCGGACCGATGCCGGAACCGACGATACGGACTGAAACCTCATCGGTATCCATGGCCTTGAGACTGTCTATAACAGAGGTCAAGGAGCCTTGGACGTCAGCTTTGATTATGACGTTGAGTTCCTGCATGGCGTTATCGCGGTTGATCAGGCGGATCAGCTCGGAACTGCCGATGTCCAAGTGGCCGTCGCTGGATTGTTTGTCGCTGGCGGTCTTGGAAGCTTCGGCACGGGCTGTTTTCTCGTTGCTGACGGCCGTGAACTCATCGCCGAACTCCGGCAGGGTCTTGAAGCCGGTGATCGTGACCGGCATCGACGGCGTAGCTTGCTTGAGGGGTTTGCCCTCGGTAGTCTCGAGGTTGCGGATCTTGGCGTAGCTGCCGCCGGCGATGATGAAATCGCCCGGCTTGAGCGTACCGGTTTCGACCAGGGCGTGCGCGACCGGTCCGCGGCCCTGCTCGACGTGGGCTTCTATAATCAAACCGCTGGGCTGGACATCAATATCGGCCTTGAGCTCTTCGACATCCGTTACCAACAGGATCATGTTTAACAGGTCGGGGATGCCTTCTTTGGTCTTGGCCGAAACTGGTACGACGACGATGTCACCGCCCCATTCTTCGATCAACAGGTCGTTTTCGGACAATTGCTGTTTGATACGGTTGAGGTCGGCGCCCTCTTTGTCGATCTTGTTGATGGCGACGATGATCTTCACGCCGGCTTTCTTGGCGAAACGGATGGCTTCGACGGTTTGCGGTTTGATGCCATCGTCGGCCGCCACTACGATGATGACTATATCCGTCAAAAGCGCCCCGTGCTCGCGGATGGCGGCGAAGGCTTCGTGGCCCGGCGTATCAAGAAAAGTGATCGCCCGACCGTCATGCGTTACCTGATAGGCTGAAATGTGCTGGGTGATACCGCCGGCCTCGCCCTTGACGACGTCGGCACCGCGGATAGCATCAAGCAGGCTGGTCTTGCCGTGGTCGACATGGCCCATGACGGCTACTACCGGCGGGCGGCTGGCGGCCTTGTCGCTGGCCACCGGCTTGTCGCGCTTAGTGGCGGCCGCTTCAGGCGCGGCCTTCTTGGCCAGTTTAAGCTCCAGGCCCAGTTCCTCTACGATAATCTGGGCGGTATCGAAATCTATCCGTTCGTTAACGGTCGCCATGACACCGTTTTTCATCAGTTCGCCGATCAGGCTAGAAACCGGAATCGACAACCGTTCGGCCAGGGTGCCGACGGTGATCATATCTTCGATTTCGATGGTAGTGGTTTCTTCACTCATGTCGACACTCCTTTCTGGCCCTTCGGCCGTTAACTTACGTACGCATGCTATTTCTTGGCTTCGGTTTCAGTTTCAGTTTCAGCCTCAGTTTTGGCTTTAGCTTTGGACTTAGGCTTGGACTTGGCTTCTTTCAATGAAAGGGCGATTTTGCGGTTCTCGGTATCGATATCCAACACCTTAAACTGCTTCTTCTCGTTCAGCTGGAATAGTTTCTCAGGGTCAACCGCGTCATCATCGCTCATTTCCGAAACGTGGACCAGGGCCTCGACGCTAGGGCTGATCTGGACGAACGCACCAAATGGCGTGATGCGGGTTACTTTGCCTTCGACGACATCGCCGGTTTTGAAGGCTTTGACCTGATCCAGCCAGGGGTCTTCGCTCATCTGTTTGATGCTCAGGCTGAGGCGGTCTTTGTCGATGCCGATAATCTTGGCTTTGACGGTTTCGCCGACTTTGACGTAATTGCGTGGGTTGTCGACCCGTTCCCAGGAAATTTCGGAAATGTGAACCAGGCCTTCGATGCCTTCGACGTTAATGAAAGCGCCGAAATCGATTACCCCGGTAACAACACCTTCGACGACGTCACCGACCTTAAGTTCGCTGAAACGGGCCTGCATGTCGTCCTTGACGGCTTCCTTCTCGGAGAAGATAAGCTTGTTGTCCTTGCGGCTGACGTCCAGCACCCGGACGCGCAGGGCTTTGTTGGTCAAAGCGTGCAGCTTCTGTAGGATCTCATCCTTGTCGGCACCGCTGACCCGCGGATAGTGACCGGCTGCCAGTTGCGACACCGGCAGGAAGCCGCGGATGCCTTCCAATTCAACCAGCAGGCCGCCCCTGTTAGCGTCATACGGTACGACCTCTACTATTTCGTTAGCTTCGTGGACTCGTTGTAGCTCGTCCCAGCCGCGGTCCTTGACTGCCCGCTTCATGCTGAGCAAGGCGTGACCCTCTTCCATTTCCGGATCAATGACGCTGACCGTGACGCTCTGGCCCGGTTCCAGCTTCTGGCCGTAACCGATCTCCCGGCGCATAACTACCCCGACGCCGGCGGCGCCCAGGTCGATCCAGACTTCGTTCTTCTTAATTGACGTAACCACGCCCTCGACGGTATCGCTGGCGCTCAAACCCGTGATGTCGCTGCTAGCCAGCAGCTCATCCATTGTTAATACTTTTGTTGACATGTCCCCATGCCTCCTTCGTGAATGTATTTCTTCAGCCGCAAACGGAGGTTTTAGTTCAAAAACTTCCGCTTTTCACTTAACACCAGTTAGTTTGCTGACTGTAAGATTACTTCTATTGTATCTGATAAGCCGGGTTTAGTAAACCCCGTTAAGCCCGGCCCTGATAGACGTTTATTAAATATGCTAAACTGGCACTATGTACGTGGGGATAGATATCGGCGGCACCAAAACTCTGGTAGCCAAGCTGTCCGACAAGGGCAAGATTCTTGACAGCCGCCACTTTCCCTCCAATCACGACTACCAAGCGTTCCTGAAGGATTTGGACGAAAATCTGCGGCAGCTGGAACTTGAGGGTTCATTACTCTGTTGCGCCGGTGTTCCCGGTTTGCTTGACCGCGAGGCCGGCACGGTCCACGCCCTAGGCAATTTACCCTGGCACGACAAACCGATCCGCGACGACATCTCCAAACTGCTCGGCGGCGCGCCGGTAACCATCGAAAACGATTCCCGCCTGGCCGGCCTGTCCGAAGCCCGCCTTATCATGGATAAATACAATGACATCCTCTTCATGACGGTCAGCACCGGCATCGGCGGCGCTTTTATCCAAAAAGGCCGGATCGCCAGCGCCCTGCGGGACACCGAAATGGGCAAAATACCGCTGTTGCACGACGGTGAGTACATCCAGTGGGAGGAATTCGCGGGCGGCCGCGGCGTCGTTAAGCGTTTCAACCAACGGGCTGACGAGATTACCGACCCCGCAGTCTGGCGCGTTATCGGCGAAAACATCGCCTACGGTCTCGGTGCCGTTTGCTCGATTATCCAGCCGGAGGTAATCATCCTGGGCGGCAGCGTCGGGGCGCACGCCGATAAGTTTAGTGGTACCATCCTCGAATTCCTGTCCGAACACCTGCACCCGGTAGTCCGGCGGCCGGCAGATATCCTAGCGGCCAAACGCCCGGACGAAGCCGTGATTTACGGCTGTTATGACCTTGCTAAACAGGTCTATAACGATGGATGAACTGATAGCCCGGCTGCGGGCTGAGTTCCCTAAACTGAATTTCACGTCCGGCAAACAATTTTACTGGTCGCCCGAAACCGAAGAAATTTTCTACAAAGCCGAAGCCCGCGGCCAACGCGCTGTCTGGTCGCTGCTGCATGAAACCGGCCACGCCCTGCTCGGACATCGAAGTTACAAGGCCGATTTCGAACTGCTCAAACTAGAAGTCGCGGCCTGGGAGCGCGCCCGCGGCCTAGCTGGCGACCTCGGCCTGACAATTGACGAGGACCACATCCAAGATTGCTTGGATACTTACCGTGATTGGCTATACAAACGTAGTATCTGCCCGAATTGCACTACCAAGTGTCTCCAACAGGGGGATTTTGTCCACTATCGTTGTTTTAATTGCCACGCTACCTGGCGAGTCACGGCCAGCCGCTTCTGCCGCGCCTATCGCCGCCGTAAAGACATCCCCCAATCAGCCAGCCTACACCTGTCAGCCAGTTTATAAACTAAAACCTCCGCTCGAAAGCGGAGGTTTTATTAAATGCCTTAAGATCTAAACAGTAACTGTTGGCTCTTAAGCGGCCTTTTTGGTGCGGCGTGAGATACGTCCGCCCTTGGCACCGGCTGCGCGAGCTAGTTCACGGTTGGCGTAGAAGCCACCGGTCTTACCGAGCTTACCACCCTTGGCACCGATTTTGGCGTAGAAATCCGCGCCGTATTTGTTCTTGTTGGTTGCGGCAGCGGCTTGGCCGCCAGCTTTAGTTCCTGCCATTGTTTTATCTCCCTTACCTTATTTAGTCTCTCGATTTGAAATAAAAAAGGCTCCTGCTCTTAGCCGAGCAAAAACCCTCACTGTTTCTTTCGAAATCCTGCTTATGATATCACGCTATTGGTTTGACGTCAATAAGATTATACGCTTATTCTTGCTAATAGCGGCTACAGGGGTTACAATTGACGGCCATGACCGGCGAAAGAACTATCGGCGTCAATGATCAGGCGGCAGCCGCGGAGATTATGGCCAAGACTTACGAGCTGCTGGAAACGATGGCTCTAGTAGGCTTGGAAACTCCGGATGTCAAAACGCCAGAGGCTATATACAGGTCGCGCGCCTGCCAGGAAACATCGGACGCGGTGACCCGAATAGCCCACGAAATGGGAATTGCGGCCTCCAGGGAATCCCATCACCATCAGCAGCATCATATAACTTCGTTCGGGCCTCTGGACCGATTTCCTAATGACAATGACCCTGTCATCTGTTTGACCTTGGGCCAGTTCGAACCATCCGACCGCAGCGGCACGAGCTTTTTCGGTGCCCGCGGAGACCTGGCCCGGTACTTCCCATTTAGCCCGGTTTACGCGGATGCTTTCGGAGTCGGCTCAATCGTATTCCGTCACGTAACACATGTCCCCTACGTTCCAGAGCAAGATTCGGATCCTGAGGCTAGGCTAGCGCACCGTTGGCTGGCGACTACGACCAGAGATGTCGCCACCGGCGCTTACCCGATGGGAGAAGTAAGCATGGCATCATTCGCCGAATTACAGGCTAGCCTACCCCCGCGCAATTACTAAAAAGAGTCTCCGACAATTGGTTGTACGTCAATAGTTAACGGTCTTTCAACCAAAGTGAAACTGGCAGTTACTTAATGTCTAGCAAGCGCGGATTTAGGCGGTAAAGGATATAGTCCGTTACCCCAGGAAAGTCATCCTCTAGTTCAACTAAGACCTTAAGCCTGGTGAGGTTTGACCGCGACGTAAAATCCAAGACATGATCAGGATTGGTTATATCTCCTCTCAGAATATCGCTGCCGTCCTCGGCTGTTTCCTCATCCTTACTGGATGTTGCATAATCACTTGTAAACTCAGGGGCGCCGAGCAAATCACTACCAAAATTTTCGATTCTAGTTGTTATATCACTATAGGCGGTGTGATTAGCTGAGTAATCGAGTGGGCTGCCAAAAAGTGCATGACTTAGTTCATGATCGAGAGTCTTTCTGTAATTAGTCATGGGTATGCCTAATATTCTTTCAGTACTCCTGAGAACGATGTTGGTTCCATCCCAATCGGCTACTGCCGTACCGTATAAGTTCACACCCCCAAGATTTTCACCAAAAGCAAATTGAATGCCACCCTGTATATCTGGATTCGATCCAATAGCTTTCTTAATAATAGAGCTGGGAAGCCGTCCAAACGCATCGATTATTTGTGTACCGGCATACTGAATATCCGAGTTAAACCCACTACTCTCTGTCTCTGCAGCCGACAATGTTGGCGATACAGAGCTCACTGCGTTAAAGTGACTCAAAAAGTCATCCATTACAGCTAAGGATTGGTCTGTATTCTTAGACGCCGCTAATCTAGCTTGATATTGTTTGATAGTTGCATCCCTCATAATTTCTGATTTGTGAGTCTGTTCATAGCGTTGAGCACGTCCGATTATGGTTTGGAACCTATGGCCATCCAAGTCGCCCATGCTGCGGGCTACCCTATCAACAGCTCGACGATATTCCGCCGTCATGACATTGCCATCAATAACTGTCTCTGTTCCATCACTATTACCTATAACTGTCGTGCTGTTGTCATAATTCTCTAAGCCAGAGAGCTTACTTTCAACATATTTTTGGGCATTGTTGCTACCGTCCATCACATGGTCATAAATACCGCCAGGCAAAGTGACGGCTTTGAATGAAGCAATTGCTAGTGCGGCTGCACCGATCCGAGTATAACGGTCCCGGCGTTTACCCCGTTCACGAGCCATTCGAGGCGTTTCGTACACTGGATGCGCAGCTTCTGAAAGCGTGATTCTTCCATATAGCCAGCCATCGACACTTATACTGCTCCACTTGCGGTGTCTGGGGTCAGCCGGCAAGAGAGTTAGACCGCTGCCCTCCTTACCTCTCAGCGATTCCTTTTTAGATTCATCCAAGGTAATAGCTTTTTCACTGATCAGTCCATCTTCTGACCGGGCAACTCTGTGGACTATTAAGGGGGTGTCGGGTTGACCTACCTCTTTTGTAAATAAAAGAGTAGTGGGTTGGTCCGGGCCATCATTTAGCTCAGCGATAGCGAGGATGTCTACTTCGTGACTTTTGCCCCCCACTTCTATAGCATCTTGGCCAATGGGTTGTAGGCCATTAGCCATGTAGATTGCCAGGCCACGATGCAAGGTAAAGGTCGTTATGTCTTGCTGACGGATATGTTCGGCTGGCAAGAATGATTCTGGTTTGTTAATTGTGGAAGCCATATTTTTTATTTTGAATTATCTCTGTTATATTAGCATAATATTCATTATTAGTCAATCAGTGTTGTTGGCACTTATACCGTGACTGTAGGTAGTTGG
>Ga0075522_10001896_pt1 | contig 15745 bp, 17 predicted proteins | sample NGEPerA_FD_74796 | JGI IMG/M metagenome (GOLD analysis project Ga0075522, IMG submission 74796) | Arctic peat soil microbial communities from the Barrow Environmental Observatory site, Barrow, Alaska, USA - NGEE PermafrostL2-A | ecosystem: Environmental > Terrestrial > Soil > Wetlands > Peat ... | reverse complement strand
TGACGATGCAGGAGGCGCTTGCCGAGGCGTTGCGCGAGTGGTGCGACAAACACGGCGTCAAGCTCACATAATTCTTTCTATCCGTTTATCAGTAATTCCGTCTCGCAATCTATCCGGTAAATATAATAGCTTTTTGCGCGCCTCTTGTTGTGGGTTCCGGTTTTCTTAATCGACCAGCAACACGGATTGTGTACGATGCAGAATACGAAAGGCAGCGAGATAGCTAATTCCCGTGGAATTAATCTCGCCCTGCGGGGGAGTCGCCGTCGTTATGGCCCGCTATGACCGATCCTACTCCGGCGAGCGCCGCACCGAGAAGGTGACGGTGCAGCTTACGCCGACCGAGCGCCAGGAGCTTGACGAAGCGGCGACAGGGCAGGGCGCGGCGCTCAGCGCCTATGCGCGCGAGCTGCTATTCCGCCGCTCGGCCGCCGTGGTTGCCGCCACCAGGCGCAACCCGGAAGCTGCCGCCCTGGCCGCCGAATTGCGGGCCGTGGGCATCAACCTGAATCAGATTGCGAAACATCTGAATAGCACCGGCGGGCTGCGCGACTTCGGCGAGCTGCGCGAGGCGATCGACTTGCACAAACAAGCCGTGATCCGGGTACTCACGCTGTGATACCCCGGATCACTGTCGGCAAGGGCGTCACCGGCGCGGTGCGCTATGTTCTCGGCGAGGGCCGCGATCCCAAGACCGGCGAACTCAAACCGCCGGCCGCCAGCGCGGACAGCCGTGTCGATTGGATCGGCGGCACCGGCTTGGGCTTCGAGATCGAGAGCCAGGCCGACATCGAGCTTGCCCGGCGCGTCATGGAATTTGACGCGCTGAATCAGACCAGCCGGACGCGGCTTTGCGAAAAGGATTGCGTGCACCTGTCGCTCGCGTGGGAACCGGGCGCAACGCCGACCCGCAAGGAGATGGAGGAAGCGGCGATCGGCGCGCTCGACGCCCTCGGCATGAAAAACGCCAAGGCGATTTTCGTCGCGCACAACGACGAGGACTATGCTCACGTCCACATTGTCGCCTCGAAACTCAATCCGGATACCGGCCGCGCTTACGACCTCAAGGGCGACCGGATCACACTCTCGCGCTGGGCCGAGCAGTACGAGCGGGAGCACGGCGGGATTGTCTGCACCAGGCGCGAGGGCGCGAACGAATTGCGCGACGCGATCGACCGGCGCGACGCCGGCGACGTGCTCGAGATCATGACCAAACAGCGATCGACCTTCACGGCCCGACAGCTCGAGAATGCGCTGGCGAAGCAAATCAAGAGCGAGATCGGCCGGGCGCAGTTCGGCAATGAAATTCTCAGCCAGGCCGTGCACCTGTCGGAGAAACCCGGCGGCCCGACCGTGCGCTATACGACCGGCGCGGTCTTAGAGGCCGAGTTGCATGTACTGCGCGCAGGCCAAGGTTTGGCCGGCAGCGATCGGCACGCGATCGACGATCGCACCCGCGCCGGCGCGCTTAATGGCGAGCGTTTCAACGGGATCACGCGCGAGCAGGCCCGCGCGTTCAGCCACCTGACCGGGCCGGAAGGTCTGGCGATCCTCGACGGCCAGGCCGGCACCGGCAAAAGCTACACGCTCGCGGCCGTGCGCGAAGCCTACGAGGCGGGCGGCTATCGGGTGATCGGCCTGGCCCCAACCAACAAGGTCGCGCGCGGCATGGCCGGCGACGGTTTCGGCCACGCGGCGACGGTGCACAGCGAACTATTCGCCCTCAACAACGGCCGCACCAATTGGAATAACCGAACCGCCGTCATCGTCGACGAGGCGGCAATGCTCGACACCAAGCTTATGGCAATGGTGACGGCCTACGCGCACGACAGCGGCGCGAAACTAATCCTTGTCGGCGACGATCGTCAGCTATCGAGCATCGATCGCGGCGGCATGTTCGGCGCGCTGAAAGACCGCCACGGCGCGGCAGCGCTTACCGAAGTAAAGCGCCAGCACAAGATCGACGAGCGCCGCGCGGCCGAGATGATGGCCGAGGGCAATTTTTCCGACGCGTTGAACATCTACCAGGACAAGGGCGCGATCCACTGGACGCGCACCCAGGGCGAGGCCCGCGCCGAGCTGGTCGATCAATGGGCGAAGGACAGCGCCGCGCGACCCGACAAAACCCGTTTTGTGTTCGCTTACACCAACGACGACGTGCACCAGCTCAACGCGGCGCTGCGCGCCGTGCGAAAGGGCAGGGGAGAGCTAGGCCAGGATCACGAGCTGGCGACCGCGCACGGCCGCCACAGCTTCGCCGCCGGCGACCGCATCCAGTTCACCGCGACCGACAAGCGGCGTGGGATCGACAACGGCGTGGCCGGCACCGTTGAGGCGATCGACGGCACCCACCTGGCCGTCAAGCTCGACGGCCGCGAGGGCAAGGTGATCAATTTCGACGTGGCGGCGTTCGATAAATTCCGCCACGGCTATGCCGGCACGATCTATCGCGGCCAGGGCGACACGCTCGATCAAACCTACCTCTATCACTCCGAGCACTGGCGATCGGCCGCGAGCTACGTTGCCCTGACCCGGCACCGCGACAAAGCCGAGCTGTTTGTTGCCCGCAACACCGCGCGCGACGTGAACCAGCTCGCCCGGCAAATGGCGCGCACCGACGATCGCCGCGCCGCCTCGATGTTCCATACCGGCCAACCGATCGGCCCGGTACGGCCGATGACCGCCCCTGAAATCCTTGCGCGCTTCGGCAGTGAGATCGGCCGTGTCGATAAGCATGCTCAAACGCGGGCAGCGCCGGCCGCAGAGATGCAGGGAGCCAGGACGCCACGGAAAGCACGCCACCAGACAGAACAGCGCCCCACGGCCGCCGCAGGCGACGAGAAAGCCGATCGGCTCGCGCAGATCCTCGACGAGGATCGCCGGCGCAAGCGGGGAGATCCACAGGAACGCCGCGCCGACCGCTTTTCAAGTGATCGGATCGACGAGCGCCGGCAGGCCCGCGATGAAACCACCAAACCGCGTTATGACAAGCACACCGGCGAACGGCTCGACGAGAGTGGACGATCGCAGGAGCGCGGGCGCGGCGGCGGCCGAGGTAGAAGCCGATCGCGATGAGCCGCGCGGGGTAGAGGCACCCCCGGCGCGGCGAAGGTTCGAGCCTCGCAGCCGGTTAGGGCAGCGCTGGCGCGCCCTGGCCATATGGGTAGGACGAGGCTTGCGGGTTCGGTTTGGCCGACCAGCTCGACGCGGCCGGCGTGCACGCCATCGGATGAGGAAGCCAGGCCGATAACGCCTTTACGCGACCGGCGGCGGCTCGCTCGCCGGCGCTTGTCGCGCGCTGCGCGCTTTCGCGAGATCGATTACATCGGCCGCCGCCTCTGCCGATCGGAAGCCAGGTTCTAAGCGGGCGGCGGCGACCGAGATTTTTCCGGGACAAATAACCGCGCGGCCCATTCCGATCAGCAACGACAAACCTACTCCGAGCAGCAGCGCCACAGGCACCGCCCCCCACAACGACCAGCCCCACACACCGGCGAGAATCCCAAAACTCACGCCGGCGGCCGGCCAGAAATAAGGGAACAGCTCATCATCGATCAGCTTATCGTCGATCATGGCGTTACCCCTCGCGCGCCAGGCGACGGCGTTCGGCGCGGCGGCGCTTGTGGATGTCCCAAAGGTGGCCGACGACAGCTAGGCCAAACCAAAACGTCAGACAAAAAATGGCGTCGGGGTCGTTCGTGCTCCCAAAAACCGCCTCAACCCCGCCAAATAAGGCCGCACATAGATAGCTCCACGGCCAGTAAGGCAGCGTTTTACGATCTTCAATTTCTGCTGTTTTCATTGGCTGCGTCCGATTGGCTTGCGGTTGCTTAGATGTTCGAGCAGCAGCGTTGCCGCCGGCATCGTGGCTTCTTTGGCTTTCAGCAATTCGATATCGCCGACCGCCAGTACCGCGACCGCTTGCAGCAGCTCGCCGAGGGCATCGAGTGAGGACGGATCGAACGGGAGCACCGCGCCGCCCGTGCGCTCGGCGAGCGCGGCGAATGCGGCGGCACCCGGCATGACCGGGATTTGCCATGGCAACCCGCTGGCCCCAAATCCGCTCGTGTCATGCAGGATGATGACGCGCGTCCCGTTGAGCAGCAGCTCATCGGCCAGGCGCATCGCGCGCTTGTGGGACTCCTCGAAGCAGTCGCCGACATAGAGGACGACCCCGACCCGCCGCAGCTTGACGACACGATCCAGAATGTCGAGCAGGCGCGTGGTGCCGGCCGCGCAGCGCACGCCGGCCGCGAGATCGCGCAGCTCGCTAGCATCGGATGTAAAGCCCGTGAAGGTATGGACACGGCTGCCGCCATGCACGGCCAGGGCGACGTCAAGCTCGCCGGGCAGCGCCCCGAGCAGATCGTCTTGAAGCGGTTGCGAGAACGCATCCCAAGCCGGTTGACGGCTCGCGGTAGCGTCAAACGCGACGACCAGGCGAGGCCGAGTGACGACCGCCTGGCGCACAAGCTTTTTTACATCGCGCGCCGTCACGGGCACCGGAAGGCTTCCGGATGTGCCTAACGGCGGCGCGGGCAGGGTGCTTTCCTTTCCGCCGCCGCGGAAGATGGTAAGCCAATTTCGTGCGGTCATTTTCGTGCCCTCAGACCAGTTGTTAGCCCGCTCGCTCGCGCGTTCTCGGTTCGGCAATCGGCACCGAGCTGCGGCCAGGTCAGCCACCCCCACCCCCAAAAGGCATAAGGGCGCGGCTTGAGATACGCGCCGGCGTCGGGTGTTGCTTCGTCGGCATAGACCCGCACGCATTGCACCGTGACCGGGCGGCCGTCGCTTTCTTCGTGCGCGGTGTTTTGATCGCGCCGGACAATGATCCACCAGGGCGCACCGGCGACCTCGCGCACGACCGGCGGGCTATCGGCGGAGGTATCGGCCCACGCCGTCGCATGGGCCATCGCCTGAAATCCGGCATCGCGGGCCGCCCTCAGGGCCGGCGGCGCGGCTGTGAAATATTCAAAGCCGACCAGCGCGATCACCGGCAGCGTTACGCACGCCGTCGCGTGCCGCCAGTAGCGCCGGATCGACAGAATGGTTTTGTAGGCCCCGAGCTGCACCCTGGCCGCCTGATATTGCCGAGCCAGGCCCGCATTGGCCTGCATCGCGGCGGCGAGCTGGTTTTGCGCGTCTTCGTAATCGCGCAGCGGGATCGCGATCTCGATCTCTTGCACGATGTCCCGGCAGAAATGGCCGATTTTTTTCTGGTGAGCGTGCAGCAATTCGAGGGCGTTGCTGCGCTCGCCGGGCATGTCGGCATCGAGCATCGCGAACAGCTTTTTTTCGGTGTCATCCATCGCCGTCGGCCTTGCGGGATTTGGGCTTACGCGCCGACCGGCGGCGCGGGCGCAAGGGCTTGCCGGCGCGCGGCACCTGTTCGAATGCGGTCAGACCTGCCCAGACGGAGCCGAACGTAACCAGTAGCGCGGCCCAGATCGGCCAGGCGAAGATCATTAGGCTTTCGGCTAGACCGAGCGCACCGAGCGCGGTCGCGGCGACAGTCGGCAGGAGCCAGCGCATCGCTCAGCCCCGATACCAAGGATTTTTGCGGGCGCGGCGGGCCAGCAAATCCACATCGAAATAGGGCGGGAAATAAGCTGGGATCGCGTTCGACAGGCCGGCCACGAAGACGTACCCAAATCCCGGTTGCAGCCGATAAAGGTCTTGCGGCAACAAACGTTGACGCCGTGTGTAACCCTCGCCGTTCTGCATGCCGACGCCGCCGGGGTTTAGGGACATGCTCGCGTTTGGCGAAAGGATCGTGTTTTCGCCACTGCGCGAGCTGAAATATTCGGCAGTGAACTTATCGGCCGGCGGGCCGATCAACACGACGCATCCCGCCTGGCCCATGAAATTTTCCCAGGAGTCCTTGCCGTAATGCAGGGCAAGTTGCGTCAACGACTGGACGACAAAGACGAGCTGAATGCCCGAGCCTGCCACCATGCCGAGGGCGCTTTCGATCGCTTCGCTTTTGCCGAGCGTCGCAAACTCGTTGATGTAGAAGGTGCAAACCGTATTGGTCAGCCGCGACAGCGCGCGCAGCGACGACGAGAGCGTTTCGCGCACGAAGGCCGAATGCGTCTCGACCATGTGTTGAGGCAACACAAGGTAATGCGAGGCGGGATATTCCCCCAGCTCGCGTGGATCAGCGCCGCCGGCGACCGCCATATCCCGCGCGATCACCGGCGACAGCTTCCATTGTGTGGCACCGTCCGCCGTCGCGCGCGCCCCGGCCGCCTCTTCGTTATGCGGGCCGGCATAGGAGCCGATCAGGCTGGCGGCCTGCGGGCTTCCTTCCCGGACGATACGAGCCGCCGTCGCGGCAAAGCCCTTGATCGGCTCGCCGGTGTTCGGATCGAACTCATCCGCTTCGGTCAGCATCATTCGCACGTTGTGCGGCGAGGCAGGGCGGCCCTCGATCGCCGCCCTCTGAATCTCCCAGTCCGACAGCGCGTGCACGATGCCGCGCGCCCGCAGCACCCAATGCGGATCGCCATTCGTCGGCAGCCGCAGCCAAGCCGCGACGATTGCCGCCACTTCGTCAAAAAAGCCGTCGCTTTTCGGGTTACGACCTTCGAACGGATTGCGCCCGCCCGATTTCAGATCGGCATAGCCCGGCGTGTTGGTATGCATCCCATCCGGGTTGATGATGCGGGTCGGACCGAGCGTGCGCCGGTAAGCTGCGCTTACGCAGGCCCCCTCCCCACGAGGGTCATACATCCACCAACTGCGGCCTTCGAGCCGAAGCGCGTTATAGATGCCCAAGCCGACATCTTTGCCCGAGCGGTTGCGCCCACAGACCCCGACCGGCTCCGTTCCCCCCAGCTGCATTTTCGGGCCGAAGCGCGGACGCTCAAACCCGCTTTCCTCGTACCAGTAGCGCCCCACAGAGAACGCATCGGGCGCGTCGGAGCCGATCACCACTTCCTTGCGAAACGGCCAGCTCATCGTTCGACCTCGCTAGGTGCGGAATTTCGGGCGGCTACCGGAGCCGCGCCGCGATAAGGCGGCATGCGCGGATTTCACCGACGCCGGCCCGGCGATCGGCATGCCGAGTTTCGCCGGATCGGGCAGCGACGCACTCGCCGGCCGGCGCACCAGCAGCGCAATTCGGACGACGACCAGCACAAGCAAGGCCGGCGCAACCAGCTCGACAACCGGCGCGATCACAACGGCCACCCTTTGACAGACAGCAGCGCCAGCGCCCCGATACCGAGGACGCCCAGCCAGAAAATCTGCATCGGGTCATAGCGCAACGACCCTTGCGACCCGGCGATCCCGACCACGAGCCACAGCGCCGCGAACGCGGCGGCGCCGGCGATGCCGTACAGCTCGACATCGACCATTGAGGAAAAGCCGCCGCGCTTCACGATGTAGATCGCGAGAGCGACCAGAACGAAGGCACCCACACCCGCGCGTGTATGGCTTTTTTGAACAAGCGGAACGGCGCGCCAGCGTCGCCAGTCGCGCACCAGATCAGCAAGCAAGGCGAGCGGCGCGAGCGCCAGCAGGACAAGTGCGGTAATCACGGCCGCGCCCTCAGCGCGCCCGGAACCACTTTCTCAGATCACGAATTCCCATGACGATGTAGAGCGCGCCGCCGCCGCCAAAGAGCAGCGCGCCGAGGCCGGCGATTTCGGCATTGTCCGTCAGCCCGTTCAGCAGGCTAAGCCCGGCCAGAACGATTGCGGCCAGCCCGAGCGGCGCGAAGATCACGCCGAGAACGATGCATCCGATTGCATCGACAAGCGACCAGGCCCGGCACCATTTCGACCAGGCACGCCCGAGGCGACCCGTCTCTTCTCGATCGATTAGCGATGACATGGAATCGTACTCCGCGAGAGCGAGCGGCGTTCCGCTCAGCCGGAGGCATTCTCTGCCATCGCTTTAATTCCGACAAGGAAAAATTATGTCGGAATTTATGGTGGTGATGATGTCGCTTGAATCGAAGTGCGCCGAGGCCGGCCGCGTCGGCGCGGTGGGATAAGCTCCCCGGTTTCTTTGTCATGATGTCGGCGATACGCCGACGCCATCGCCTGAGCTTCTAACACCCGCTCCGGCGTTTTTGTCACGGGCAGCCCCAACTTGCCTTGAAGCTTCTGCAACTCGCGCAAAGTTGTCGCGAGCAGCGCCCCCGCATCAGCTTGCTCTTTCGTTGTGAAACCACCCGATGGCAAGTCAGATGCTTCTAGCCGTTGCTGATATAGAAGTTCCAAGCCGTCGAGCCGTGCTTTGTCCTTCGCCTCCCGGATTTTCTGTGGCGTCAGCTTGCCGGCAGCCGAGCGCACCTCCGCCTCCGCGCGAGATGTTATCTTGTGCTCAACGTCCGCCACTAAGTACCCTAAGGCCCGGTCTACACGATCAGCCGGGAAACCTCCACGAAGTATTTCAGCGGCAGCTTGTAGTAGTGCTGCCTGATCCATAGTTTCATTATATCGAAAGTCTCTAATAAATTCACGATTATAAATAATACTAGAGAGTTGTTTATAGCAATATGTAACCTCATGAAGCAATTCTACGTCTTTTGTCTCCTCTGCAACGCGCAGACCTAAACTAGCATCTCCAATTGCCATGCCGGGATGCCCGTGGGTAGCAAGTATGACTGCTACATCTAGGTGGGCTCGGGCACCAAGCTTTTCATTGAACTTATCAACTTCCGCTAGGGCATTCGACATCTCGTCAAAACGGCCGATCGCGGCGAACATCCGAGCTTGGGTAAGGCGAGCACCGGCTATTTTGTATGGAGGGTCTGTGTCCTCAGTGGCTGTATCCAAGATGACGTGGATTTCACTTTCGCGGGCTTCAATCCCTTCCTCGAAGCGACCAAGGTGTTCGCATACATATGCTTTTCCACCGTATACTGACTCAGCATAAAAATCACCAAAATCAAGACCGTGATTGTAAGCCTCCAATGCTTCCCTATATCGACCGTTATTCGAATGGTCTATTGCTTCGGTAAGTATCTTAAGCGCTTCGGCTTTGTCGGGTGGATTGCTAGCGAGCGTCGTCGGCCCGTGAACCTTGTCTTCCGGTTCTAAGGTCGCCGGGTTTCGTTCGCGGCCTTTCATGCTGCGACCATGTCGCGCGATTCCCCCACTGGTCTACTCTAACCCGCCCTTTGTTCGACGCCGCGCGGCGAGCGCGAGCGACGAATATATCACGGGACGCCCTTCGTCCCGACGCGATCCGCGCAGCATCGAGGGAACGCACGGTCAAACCCTCGCCCCTTGAGGCGACCGCGCAGCGGCGCGGAGCCACGCGCAGGCGCGCAGCTTTATCAGCGTAGCGGAGCGCCGAGCATGGCGAGCGGGGTTGACCGTGCGCGAGCCGGTGCTACTTCCCTCCGCATGCACATTGCTTACGAATTATCCGCTGCAAGATCGCCGGCCTCGTTGATCCGGGTGCGCGAGCGGCGGCCCGGCCGGTCAGCCTTGCTTAGCCAGATCGCGAGCGCTATCGCTCAACGGTTCGCTGATCAGCGCCGGCGCGCGATCATCATCTACCGCGTGCCGCCGATCGGCCGCTCACGCCGCCGGCTTATTTACGGGGTGCGCCGACCTATATCTTGTGTCGCCGGCCGGCAAGTAAAAGCCCGGCCGTCAAGTATTAAAGGCCGTGGCGATGCCCTCTAAAATCAGACATAATGCCCCACAGCGCCGGCGATGACTTAAAGATTAACGGGAACACTTCGCTACAACTTGTAAAAATTTGTCATAATGTATATTAATGGCCTACGGTTCATCGAAATCCTCGTTTTTGCCCTCGGAACGTCGGCGCGAACGGGCCGCAAATTCTGTGTAATCGATCTCGCGCGACCCATAAGACATCAGCAAGTCCTTGTAGTGGTCGAAAGTTTGCCGTGCATCGGGGAGCACCTTGGGCAGGTTCTCTCCGATGAACTTCTGTAGCCGTACGTCGGGATCGTTCCCAACCCGGATATCGTGGAATCCGAAAGCGTCCTTGTGGCGTACCTGGTCTGCCAAGGCGCTCGCCGTGACCGGGAGGAGCTGGTTATACGTCTGATGGAACACCACCCCGCAACGGCTCAGCACGTGAAATGTCGAGAAGTGAATGCGGCGGGCGATCAGCACCGGCACTGCGTCTATCGAGCAGCATTTAAGCAGCATCTCGGTCACTTCCTCGCGGTCGGGGTAAATCCATTCCCGGATGTTTTTGACCTCGATCCCAGCAAGTCCCGCTGCTGGCGTGCTGGCCAAGAAGTCTAGCGAGCGATCGCCGGGCATGGCGTTGGCGCTGACCGCCTGCGGCGGCTCCTCTTTCTGGTAGAGTGTGGTGTCATCATGCGCAGTTAAGTCCTTAAAGTGGCCGAGAAACATCATCTGCTTCTGCATCCGCAGCGCCTTGAAGACAGCGATCTCTAGGGCCTGGCCGATCCGCATGCCGAGGCGTTGGAAGTCCCGGTGCATCGGCACCAACAGTTGCAGCCGCGCGTCGATTGTCGCCTGGTCGATGCCGGTCAGGTGATACCAGGGGGCGTTTTGGCGTACCGCGCGTTGCATCACCCCCGATGCGATCATCTGGTTTCTAACTGGCGTCAGGACGTGCGGGTCGATGCGCATGTCCATTGGCCCGGCGTCGGATATTTTGTTTTCCAGCGTGCGCATTGTGGCGACGGAATAGGTGCGCAGCACCGAGGTAAGGCGCTTTTCGGCTAGGGCGGCGCGGTCGAGCGCGCCTCGCCGGAGGTTACTGGCCACGATGCCGCTTTGGCCCGCCTCTTTTATATATATGTAGGAGTATTTCCGGTTTCGGGGTTTCGCGTACTCCCCGGCGGCGCTCATGCGCAAGAAGTTTAGGTCGCAGCTTAGATCAGTGTGCATAAATCAAGATTTTTGCACAAAACCCAAGCCTCTGAAATCCGGCCCCTTTCCTCGTGCAGAATATGCGTGCAAAATGAGGCATGATCTACGGCTATGCACGGGTATCGACGGACGGCCAAAACGTCGAGGCGCAGATCGCGGCGCTGACCGCCGCCGGCGCTGAAAAAATCTTCCGCGAAGTGGCGAGCGGAGCCAAGTCCGACCGGGTGCAGCTCCGCCGATTGCTCGACCAGCTCGACGCCGGCGACGTGCTGACGGTGACGCGGCTCGACCGCCTGGCGCGCTCGACCCGCGACCTTCTCAATACCCTCGCGGCGATCGGCGGCAAGCAGGCCGGCTTCCGCTCGATCGGCGACGCATGGGCCGACACCACGACGCCGCACGGCCGCTTGATGCTCACCGTGCTCGGCGGCCTCGCCGAGTTCGAGCGCGAGCTGATCCGCGCGCGCACTGGCGAAGGGCGTTCCCGCGCCAAGGCGCGCGGCGTCAAGCTGGGCCGCAAACCCAAACTGACACCGCACCAGAAGCGTGAGGCGCTTGAGCGCCGCGAGCGCGGCGACGAGACGCACGCCGAGATCGGCCGCAGCTACAACGTGAGCGGCTGGACGATTTCGCGATTGAGCGCGGCGGATTAGGCGGAGGGAGGGGGCGCGCACATGCAGCGGGCGTCGTCCGTGTCAAGTGCGGTATGGTTGCCCTCAGAGGTGGTTGCCCGCTTCGCGGGTAAGCGCAAAAATAACGCCGCCACTCGCGGCGAGCACGCAGGGTTGCCAATCGGGGAGACGTAAGCCGATGCCGTACACCGCCGATATCGCCCGCACTAATCCTACAGCGTTCTTATTCGTTGTAGATCAATCGGCTTCAATGGACGAAAAATTGGAATCCGGGCAGAGCAAGGCGGAGTTCGTGGCGGATGTTCTAAACAAAACACTGTATCAGCTCGTGATCCGGTGCACTCGATCTGAGGGTGTCCGTAATTACTTTGAAGTTGGTGTCATTGGCTATGGCGGAAAGGGGGTTTACTCAGGTTTCGGTGGCGCGCTGGCTTCCGATTATATTCACCCGCTAGCGGCGATTGAGCAAAACCCGCTACGCGTCGAGTCCCGCGCAAAGCGCGTACCCGATGGTGCCGGGGGTCTCGTCGATCAGAGCGTGAATTTTCCCGTCTGGTTTGATCCTGCCACGAACGGCGGCACGCCAATGTGCGAGGCGCTGAGAAAAACTGCTGAACTAATGGTGCATTGGTGCGACGCGCACCCTACATCGTATCCACCCACCATAATTCACGTAACTGATGGCCAGGCAAACGATGGTGATCCCGAACAGATAGCCGATAGCGCCAAGTTAATTTCGACGAATGACGGCGAGTGTCTGCTTTTTAATTTGCACATTGATACATCGGGCGCTCAATCGATTATTTTTCCAGCGTCGGAAGCAGGTTTGCCAGACGCCTATTCACGAATGCTTTTTCGGATGTCCAGCAATTTTCCGCCTCATCTTGTGGCGATGGCAAAGGAGAAGGGTTATCCCGCCACGGGAGAGTCACGATTTTTTGGGTACAAGGCGGGCTACGAAGGGATCGTCGATTTCTTCGATATTGGTACACGGGCCAGCAATCTGCGCTGAAGTAACGGCTTAGCCAGGACGGATGAGGAGCAGAGTATGCGCCTCAGCTTCGCCGCTTCCATCGCGAAATATAAACAGGACAGCCGTCTCAATGAAGACGCCATGGGCGACAGGGCAAGCCTCGGCGTCTACGCTGTAAGCGACGGGGCCTCTGAGTCGTTTGATTCTCGACGCTGGTCGAAGCTCCTCGTGCGGCTATTTCTTGCAAATGCTCACGTCGATGAAAGGTGGCTTCACCGCGCTGTGAGCCTGTATGTCCGTCAGTTTGATCGCGAGGCGATGACATGGAGCGCGCAAGCCGCTTTCGATCGCGGCAGCTTTGCTACGCTTACAGGAATTGTCATTTCGCCGGGGCGGTCGCAGGTGCAAGTGCTGGGGGTCGGCGACTCATTGGCTGTTCTCGTTGACGGAACCCACCTCGTGAGTTCTTACCCCTATCAACGTCCCGAGCAGTTCGCCCTGCGACCCCTGCTGCTGTCCACAGTGTGGGAGCAAAATCGCGCCTTGCTCGGGAATGCCCTCGCGGGGCTTGGTGCACGATGGTCACTTCGCCACCTTCGCGACGCCTCGGTTCTCCTAATGACCGACGCGCTTGGCGCGTGGCTTCTCCGCGATCCTCGCTCGCGGGTGCCGAAATTGCTGAATCTCAATACGTCCCTTCAATTTGAAGCTCTCGTGGGGCACGAACGCATGAATGGCCAGATGCGTCGCGACGATACGACACTGGCCGTCATCCGGTGATGACCTCCGCCTACCCTTCGATGGATCAATACAACGATGCCGTGCAGCATGCCGGCACGGCCTTTATCGATCCCGTTCTCAAGGGCGGAAAGGTTGCGACGAATGGACTTGGCTTACCAATAGCACTCGGGGGGAGTTTCGCGCTCACCTATATGGTCACGACCTCCGCCAGAAAATTTGCAGTCCGCTGCTTTCACAAGGCAGCAAATGGCTTGGAGACACGCTATCCTAAGATAAGCCACACGTTAAATACCATAGGTATGCAATATTTCGTGGGTTTTGAGTATCAAATTCAGGGAATTTTGGTAAATGGCCTTAAATTTCCTATCGTTAAAATGGATTGGGTGGAAGGCGATACTCTCGGTCTTTATCTAGAGAGAGCTAATGGCGATATAACAACTCTGACTCAACTACAAAAAAAATTTAGAGAGTTAGAGCAATTTTTGCGCGACAAATCATTGGCTCATGGTGATCTCCAAACGGGAAACCTTGTTGTAAATGGCGGCTTAAAGCTTGTTGACTACGACGGTGTATACGTACCCGGATTGCCCACTGGGCAAGGCACAGAAGTAGGGCATAAGCATTTTCAGCACCCTAAACGGTCAGCGCTGGATTTCGGGCCAAATATGGATCGGTTTTCATTTATCACGATCGACCTGAGTCTACGTGCTCTGATTGAGAGGCCAATTTTATTTAAAAGATTTTCAACAGGCGATAATATAATCTTCACAGCTAACGATTTAGCTGACCCATATTCTTCGCCACTTTTTGCAGAGCTGGGAACGCTACCGGCTTTTACGGAAGACATCCAAAAGTTTGCGCGAATTTGCACTGCGCCGGTTAGCGGAGTCCCGAGTTTTCCTGACTTTGTCGCGGGGCGAAACATTCCGCCCGAAGTTGCCATTCGGGCGCGGCCGGCAACCGGAGGGGCAACGCCGTATATCGGGGCCTATGATGTCCTCGATGCCACGAATTTTGATGCAGTTCTTCGCCATGTCGGTGACCGCATAGAGCTTGTCGGCCAGATCACCGACGTAAGCGTTCGCAGGAGCCGATATGGTCGTCCGTATGTTTTCATTAATTTCGGCCACTGGAAGGGGCGAATTACCAAGATCAACATTTGGTCAGATGGGCTTAAAAAGATACCCATGCAATTCAATGAAGGCCTAGTAGGTAAATGGGTAAGTGTTATAGGGCTCGTTGATCCGCCCTATACGAGTGCCCGTCATAAATACACTCACCTAAGCATCACGCTTACCGAAGCAAACCAAATGCGGGTGATTGATCCGGCCGAAGCGCGCCGCCGTCTAGCGGTCAAGGTAACGGCCGCTGGCAGCGGTCAAGGAAATAAGGCGATTTTGGATGCAATCGATAATCGAACAATTTCGGAACGGATTAAACCTGGTGCCGCTGGCCAGCATCCTGGGGCCGTGCGATCGGCGTCGAGTGCGCGACCTTCTCGGCGGGCTGGGGGTGTGATTGATCGTGTTTCCTCGGGCGCATCGAGAAACCACCCCGGGAGTGTGGGATTTGGCGGCACAGCCCCCGGATCACTCAATTCGGCGGCTGCACGGAACGCGGCTGTGCTGGCGAAAATTCGCCAGCAACCGAGCACTCCAACTGCCGCCCAACCAACCCCAGCCGCCCGCCCAGTATCAGCCTGGGCGAGGTTAAGGCAGTGGTTGCTTGGGTAGGGGACTTCCGAGCCTTAGGCCGGGCCAACTATCGACGCTAGCATGGGAGGCCTAAAATCGGGTGCCAGTTGACGGCCCCGGTGATCCGGAGCAAGCCGGAAGGGATGGTTGACCCCCCTTCCCGGCCGGATCAGCTCGCCGACTTCATCGAGCGCGGGCAGCGCGCGCAGACGGCCGTGTCGTTCGAGCTGGCCGCCGCCGAGCTGCGCGCGATCGGGATCGCCCTCACGCGCTTGCCCGGCGAGTACCGCGTCAATTACCGCGACGGCCAGGACGCCACGGCGCGCGTGGCAGAGACGATCGACCAGGCGCTTGAGGCCGGCCGCGCTATGGCGGCCGATCGACCGCCGGCAGCGACGCGCGGGCCACGTCGCCGGCGTCCCCTTCGCATGACGCCGAAGGCCCACAACCGGCGTATGCGGATGAAGCAGCTTCGACGGATGCGCGCGCGAGCAATTCGACAAGAAGAAAAAAAAGAGTAATCAACTCTACTAAGTGGCGCTCAACATAAATTCCGGCGCGGCTTTTATTCGGTCAAGGGGCTTCCATCCCAAAAAGGCAGACGCCGTTTCGTTCTCGCAAACTATTTATTTAAGAAGTGCGATCACGCAACGCCGTTGCTTTTTAGGCCCCTTGCGAAGCCCCTTGACCGCGCCGCCCCGGAATTTCTGTAGAGCGCCACAATGCTGCAATCCCGCAGCATGTTACCTAGAAGGAGAAGCACCTTATGAGCAAGCCATCACATCTCGCCTACGTCGTAAATCCCCGCAAGGACGACCCGGACAAGAAGGACTGGCGGCGCGTCGGCGCTGTCTGGCCCCACGGGAAGGG
>Ga0075522_10001895_pt1 | contig 15749 bp, 13 predicted proteins | sample NGEPerA_FD_74796 | JGI IMG/M metagenome (GOLD analysis project Ga0075522, IMG submission 74796) | Arctic peat soil microbial communities from the Barrow Environmental Observatory site, Barrow, Alaska, USA - NGEE PermafrostL2-A | ecosystem: Environmental > Terrestrial > Soil > Wetlands > Peat ... | reverse complement strand
ACCCGAGATCCGCCGTCGATCTTGATCAGGTGTTCAGGTCACCGCGGGACATTGTCCACAGGCTGCTAGCGCTGCCTGCGGCGCAAAGAAGTCGGCCGTGCGCAGGCGCAGCGCCAGCGGCCAGACGTCGCGGACGAACGCGCTCGACTCGAAGGAACGGCGCAGCACGCCGGGATCCATCCACGACCGATAGCTCGGATCCCCCTTCTCGTCGTTGGGGTACTCAGCCAAAATGCGCCCCGGATGATCGTCGTCGAGCGGAGCGGTGCCCTCCGTCCGCTCGAGCAGCGTCGCGGCGTCGGCCAAGAAAGTGGCCCCCAGCGCTCCGGGCTGCTCGAAGCCGAGGGCGCCGAGCTCGGGCGCAACGACTGGATCGCGCCACTGCGCGGTGAACTGATCTTCGGGCACGGGCCGATGCAGGCCACGCGTGCCGGCCAACATCCATTGCAGCCCGGCGCCGCTCCAGAGCGTGCAATCGGGGAAGGCGTCACAAAATCCGCGGATGACGGCTTTGGTCTCTGAGAGCTGAAGTTGGTTGACCGGAAGCCAATAGGTCAAGACGCCGCCTTCCCGCAGACGGTCGTGTGCCAGATGAAAGTACTCGCTGGAATAGAGGTTGGTGATGCCTGCGCCGCGAAGAGGCGGCGGCTCGGCAGTGATGATGTCGAACCTCTCGTCGGTGGTCTGCAGGAAGAAGCGTCCGTCCTCCACGTGCGTGCGCACGCGCGGATCGCTGAGCGGCGGACGCGTCTCCGGAAAAGCGAGCGCCCCGAGTTCCAGGATGTCGCGCGAGATGTCGACCACGTCGATCGACTCGAGCTGCCGAGCCTCCGTCAAAGCCTTCGCGGTGTTGCCGATACCGTAGCTGATCAGCAGGGCTTTGCGCGCGCCTGGGTTGACGGCCAGGCTCCAGTAGGCATAGAGGCTCATGTAGCGCCGACCCCGGAATGTGGTGGCGGACATCGAGTATCCGTTGGTCATCAGCCGCGTATACAGCGGGCGCCCGTGGAAAGATTCGCGTAGGTACATGACCGTCTCGGTCAACCCCTCGCGCATCTCCATGAGTTGCAGGTTCGAGGAGTTGTAGCGTTCGAGTACGAGCGGCACGAAGTATCGCCTCATGAGGCCGAACGGATACAGCGCACCTTCGACCGCGAAGAGCACCGCCGCCGCAATCAGCACCCAACGACGGCGGCGCGTCGACTGCGCACCGGAAACGATCGCGGTCACGCCGGCGATCAGTCCATAGGCCACCATAGCTGCGAACAGAGTCTTCTCCACGCCGAGCCGCGGGAGCAGAACGAAGCCTGCCACCAACGCCCCGATCATCGCGCCCAGCGTGTTGGCGAGGGTCAGCTTGCCGGCCGCCTCGGCGGCCTCGCCGCACTCCTGCCGCTGCGCGGCCCCCAAGAGCGTGAAGAGGACGCCGGACAGGAGCGACGTCGGAAGCATGAGGCGCAGCAGCAACCAGAAGGCCCCACATGTTGCCCGTCGTGAAGACCAGGCCGCCGATATGGGGATCGAACAGGGTGTAGCAGATCTCGGCTGCGCCCCCCGCCGCAAGCGCGATCAGAGGAGTGGCGCGGTGCGCCTGCGGATCACGGCCGAGCCAGCGCGCCGCGATCACAGCGCCTGCGCCGATGCCCAACAGAACGACGGCCAGCATCGTCGCGAAGATGCGATTCGTTCCGTAGACGAAGAGCTGCAGGAAGCGAAACCAGACCACCTCCAGCGCCAGCAGCGTCGCACCCGCCAAAAACGCCGCCCCGAGCAGACGCCAGGCGCGGGCGCTGAGCGGCGGGTGAGCGGCGGGTGTCTCGGGAAGCGCCGCCGGCGCGTTTTTTTCCAGACGGCGGGCCAGCGCCGCGGCTACCAGGGCCACCGCCAGATTGATCGCCCCGGCAGCCAGTGCCGTCGCCCGCAGCCCCAGCCATTCAATCAACCACAGCTCTCCGCCGAGCGCGCCGGCCAGTGCCCCGAGCGTGTTCCAGCCATACAGACGGCCAAGCACGCGCCCGAAGTTGGGGTCCCGGCGCGTGAGGACCTTGGCGAGCAGTGGCAGCGTCAAGCCCATGGCGGTCGCCGGCAACAGCATAACGGCGAAAGCCACGGACAGACGCAGGAGATTCACCATCCAGGTCCGCGCGAGCAGGTGGGTGAAGAGCCGGCCGAGCGTGGGGCTCAGGCCGGGCAGGCCGAAGACAATCGCCACCCCCAAGACGCCGACGATCCCCTCGGCGATCGCGTAGAGCATCAGGGGGCGCCGCAGCAACCCCTTTTGCCGAGCGGCAATCCCATTGCCGACGGCCAGCCCCGCCATGAAGCTCGCCAAGACGACGTTGGATGCCCACACGCTGTTGCCAAGGGTGAGGCCCGCGACACGAAACCACAGCGTTTCGAACAGCAGCCCGGCCGCTCCGGAGAAGAAGAACATCACGCAGACGAGCGGCGCCAAAAACACCTCGTTTGTCCGTTTTCGTTCTCTGGCTGGCTGTTGGATAAGTAGATTAACGCGGCGTTGGTTGGGGATCGCACGCGCGGTCGGCGCCGACCTATCGCAGGGTCGAGGGTCAGAAACCGCTGATGACGGTGTTCAGGTAGACCTGATCGATGCTCACGTTTCCCGCTACGCCACACAGGATCTGGGCGCTCATGGTTCCGGGATCCGACGTGGCCGCGCCGGCAGCGGACGCCCAGGTCCCAGTGCCGGATCCGCTCTGTATGAAAAAGCGCGACAGCGTACCCTGGCAAGCAGTGTCGGTCGCCCAAGTCACGATGCAATCAATGGCCCCAGACTGATCTTGCAGGTATCGGTAGCCGAAGTCGTACGTCGTGTTCGGCAAAACGTTCTGAACACAACTGACGAGGGTGTCTCCGTCGGGGGCGGTGATTGAGCCCGAGGCGGGACACCCGTCCGCGTCGCGACCGCTCCAGGTCGCCATGTTTTCTTCCGAGGTCCAGCCGCTGACGTTGCTGTCGAATCCCGCATTCTGAATCAGGTTCTTGGCCGTCTTCTGGCGACAGATACAGGCGTTGTTCGTGCAGGCGAAGTAGCCCGCCTGGCAGTCGGTGAGCGTGCTGCATTGCACGCACTTCTTGCTCACGCACAGGGGCGTATTTCCCGTGCAGGCGGTCGTGCACGATCCGCAGTGATTGGGATCCGAGGTCTCGTCGGCGCAGACGGTGCCGCAAGCGGTGAGGCCGCTCGAGCAGGTCTGGCAGGTGCCGCTGATGCAGGCGGCGCCCGAGGCGCACTGGCCGGCACCGGTGCCCGAGCAGGTCGTCAGGCAGGCGGTGCTGCCGCACAGGAACGGGCTGCAGCCGTTGGTCGTTCCGGCCGGGCAGTTCCCCTGACCGTCGCAGAACGAGGCCGCGCTGCTCATGTTGGTGGTCGCGCTGCAGGTCGGCCCGCCGCACATCACGGTCGAGCCCGGCATCACGCAGCTCGCCTGGGTGCCATTGCAGCTTCCCTGACAGGCACCGCTGCCCGCGCATGACCCGCGCTTGGGAGTCCCGGTGACGGTCCCGCAGGTTCCGGCCGGCGTGTTGCTCGACGGGATGCCGCCGCAGTACGCGCACGTCCCCGCGCAGCTGGTGTTGCAGCAGACGCCGTCGATGCAGTTCCCAGTGCTGCAGTGGTCGGTTGCCGTGCAGCTGGTTCCGTTCCCATACTTCGACGTGCAGGTCCCGCCCAGGCAGAAGTCGCTGACGCAGTCGGTGTCGGCCGCGCAAGTCGCCGATTTGCACGCCGTCCCGGAGGCACAGACCACGTTGCCGGTACAAGCGGACGCCGCCGCCTGCGCGCAAGCGCCGGCGCCGTTGCAGTTGCCTTTGGGCGTGAGCAGGCCGCCGCCGCACGAGAGGCTCCCGCACGTGACGCTCGTCGTCGCGTAGCGACAGCCGCCGTTCCCGTCGCAGGATCCGTCGTGTCCGCAGGCAGCGGAGTCGACCGCACAGAGGCCGGCGGACGAGCCGCCCGCCGCCACCGGCTTGCAGAGCCCCGTCGCGCAGGTCGTGCAGGTCCCGGCGCAGGTGGTCGCGCAGCAGATCCCCGAGATGCAGTTGCCGTGCGTGCACTGGCTGTTCTTGCTGCACGTTGCGCCGTCGGACAGAGTCGCGGCGCAGGTCATGGAGGAGGTGCAGTAGCCGCCCGAGCAGTCGGTATCGGCCGTGCAGGTCGTGGCGCAGCCGGCGGTGGCCGAGCAGGTGAAGCCCTTGCAATCCGTCGTGGTCCCGGCGGAGCAATTCCCCTTGCCGCTGCAGGTGCTGGCCGAGGTGAAGCCGGAGCTTCCGCAGCTGGCTGCCTGGCAGACCGTGCTGCTGCCGAACTTCTCACACGCCCCCTTGCCGTCGCAGTGACCGGTGTTGCCACAGGAGGTGGCCGTCCCCGCGGTGCAGCCGCTGGCCGGATCGGACAGCCCCGACGACACCACGGCGCACGTTCCATCCGGCGACGAGCCCGTGAGGGCGTTGGTGCACGCATAGCAGGTGTCCGTGCAGGCGCTCGAGCAGCAGACGCCCTGCACGCAGAAGTTCGAGCTGCAGTCCGTTCCGGCCGAGCAGGCGTGGCCGTTGGACTGCTTGACGGGACCCATGTCGCTTCCCGCGTCGACCCCGCCCCCTTCGTGCCCGGCAGCGCCCGCCGCTCCGCCGGTCGTTCCAGCCGTGCCTTTGCCGCCCGCGGCGCCTCCAGCGCCCCCCAATCCGGTCGCGCCTCCCGATCCTGTCGCGCCGCCACGCGCCCCGGATTCCCCTCCCTGGGCGCCGCCGTCGGTCGACTTGAGCGTGGCGCTCCCGCACGCCGCCTCGATGGGGAACAGCGCCAAAAGCGATCCGCGACAGAATCCGGACCTACGACCTCTCACCGCTCGTGGCTGTAGGTCTCCGGTCTCGCAGCTATCAGAACCGAGACGTGCCACCGGTACCACCACCCTCTCTCTTCGCAAGTTCGGAGCCTCCACGATCGGCAAAAAGTCCGGCGGACTCTATCACGACGGCTTGGTGGGGCGAGGCGGCGGTCGCCTCGCATGAGCTTGGGCTCCGTGATCTGCGGACGAGGTTCCCTATATCGTCGGACTCATGGGCTTTTTAGTGGATGCGGCACGCAAGGTGATCGTCGGATCGCAGGCTACTATGGTCTTTAGGCAACATGGCCACCCCGGTAGAGCCATCGTCCAATCCCGCCACCGGGTCGAATGCGCCATCACGGCGCTCCGGATCCGGTGGCGGAGCGACACGGCTGGATATCGGTTAGATGCGACACACACGAAAACTGGTCGCGGTTCGATCGGATAGCCGAACTCGTCACGTCTCGGGAAGACTAGGTGTGACCGGTGAATTTTCCGCGCCGTGTTGGTTTGTATGCCGAATACCGACTCACGGGAGGCTGACGCCATGCGGAAACTGACCTTTGGCATGAACATGAGCCTGGACGGCTACGTCGCCGCGCCCGGCAACCACCTCGGCTGGAGCGTGCCGAGCGACGAGCTGTTCCAGTGGTGGTCCGACCGGGTGGGGGCGACGGGCCTGGCGCTGTATGGGCGCAAACTGTGGGAAACGATGAGCTCCCACTGGCCGACCGCCGACCAGCAGCCTGGCGCCACACCGGCGCAGATCGAGTTCGCCCGCCGCTGGCGGGACATGCCGAAGGTGGTGTTCTCCTCGAAGACCAGCGCGGTCGACTGGAACGCCCGCCTGGTCACCGGCGACGCTGTCACCGAGATCACCCGGCTCAAGACTGAGGATAGCGGTCCCATGGACGTCGGCGGCGCTACCCTCGCCGCGGCGGCGATGCGGGCCGGGCTGATCGACGAGTACGCGATCGTCACCCACCCGGTCCTGGTGGGCGGCGGCACGCCGTTCTTCACGGCCCTGGACAACTGGGTGAACCTGAACCTAGTGGAGACCCGGACGTTTCCCGGCAGCGTGCTCCTGACCAGGTACGAGACCAGGCGCTGAATACCCGACCTCGATCGGCGCGGACTCGGGCCACCCAAGGATCCCGTGGCCGTTAGGATTCGTCACCCATGTCAAAGTGCGGCTCGGCCTTTTCAAACTGAATGCTTTTCAATATTGCGCGCTCTTTCGATGCAACGGGGTCAAAAGTAAAAGTGCCGTCGACGTAACCGTTGAACGAGAAGTCCTCGCGCGGATGCTCGGCCGTAAACTGGACCGAGAACTCCTTCACTCCAGCTTTCACACTCCTGAATGTGAAGTCGCTAAGTTCGGTATAGCCGACTGGGTACTCTCCCGAGTGAACAGCTTGGATGATGTCCTCTCTCAAGAGATCTAGAATTGTCGGTGCGATGTCCTCCCCGTTCACGATCCATTCGTCCTTCCAGGGGTCGTCATCTAGTAAGGTCGTCGCCCAACGATCGACGAGTCGAACCAGGCGAGAAGGCTCCGCCGTTGGTAGGCGTTGGCCGACGGACGCGGCCAGATGCTGGACACCATCTAAAACCTTCGCCAGTTCGACGGCGTAAGTAGCGCGCGAACCGAATGCTCTCCAGGTCGTGAGGATGGTGGAAACAATCGCGAAGCGTTCGGCCCAACGGGGCATCGCTGTGGGGAGTGGTTCTAGCAATGAACGCAAGGGTGCTTCCTTGGCCAGGTCGTACCTGACGCTCGTTGGATGAATGACCTTAGTAAGGACGCCTGCCTGAGCGAGCTCGTCCAAGATCGTCAAAACCGTCGCCTTCGTATACCCAGAGGGTTTGATCTCAGACGCACGCTGTCCTCCCTTACGTCGACCTTGCATTGCAAAGAGAGCGAGGACATCTGCGCGAGCGCCCACGCCGAAGACGTAGCGGCTCCTCAGTTGCAACAGTGACGGACGGTCTAGAGACGGGTGACGGGATTTGTGTGACAGACGACGGACTTCGGACAGGGCTGTACCGTCGATGAGCATCGACGGTAGATCAGCCCGACGCTGTTTGGGATCTGGCGGAATCAGCTTCGTCATCTGTCGAAGGCGCGAAATCGATACGAAGCTCTTCCCGGACTGTGCGCACCAGTCGATGCTCTCTTGGACCAGGCGTGAGTCGACCTGTGTGACGAATGGCGTGAAGGCAATGAGTGCTTCGAGATCGACGGCTTGCTTCGCCGAGGGCGCAACCCCCGCGACGCCCAAAGCGGTCCACTGCCTCCACAGCAGCTCCACAGCGCGGGCTTCTATGGTGGCGCTCATAGGTAGCTAGTCGTCGATGCCAAAGTCGCGCAGCACTTCCGCGAGCAGGCGGGCGAACCCTTCCGACGTATCGTGTGTCTTGGCCCATTCAGCTGCGAGTCGAAGCTCCTCTGGGCTCGGCTGAAGTTTCTTCAGATCTCGGTGGTGTTTTCCGCCAGGAGCGTCGTCGGTGGTTGCGTACAGCTTGAAATGAATCTGGTCGAGACGACTCGCGAGAGACAACTCCAGGCCCCGACCGTACTTGCGGTGTTCGAGCCGATCCTGGAAGCCTGGTGGCAGCCCGAAGTCCAGGAGGGAAGCTGGGGCCCCGTTCATCCAGTCGGCTGGAAGCTTGAGAGAACGGGCTACGTCAGCGACCGCTTCCGCCAGGGCCGCGGGGAAGGTCCCCGCACCGACTAGCTTGCCGCCCTCGACAAGGGCGACGAGATCGATGTCCTTGGTGGGTCGATCGATGACACCGATGAGTTGGAGAGCACCACCACCAATGGCGACCACCTCGAAGTGCTGATCACGGTCGGCGAGGAGGTCTCCCAGGAGCTGGAGCGCCTTCTCTAGGCTATCTGGATGGAACATCTTGTGGATAGTTTAACCTACCAGCTAGCACATTTAAAATATCCAACATGGCTATTTAAAATAGCCAGTATCTGTCTAACCCGTTGACGTCAATGTGATATTTTGGTCTCGGCTACCTTCCCACTGGCGGTTGAGGAAGGGCCGTCTGAACCGCAGGTAGGGAGGAGGGACCTGATCTGGTGGAGACTTCTTTGCGGAAGTTCCGCAAGAGCTCCGCACCAAATCGGGATGCGGCCTGAGCCGCTAAAGTGCCTGTTTTGTGCGGTCGGGGAGAGTCGAACTCCCACAATCTTACGATCACTAGAACCTGAATCTAGCGCGTCTACCAGTTCCGCCACGACCGCGTGGAATATTCAGTAGTTACGATTCGATAGGCCGCGCAATATACAGCGACCTGTCGAAGGCGACAAGACCAGTTTCAGGCCTTCGGACGCGGGCGGAATCGCGCGCCGAAACGTGTCGGCCGCGCTGTCGATGGCGATTATTCGGTGACGCGCTGGCGGACTAGGTTACTTGCCGCCTCGGCGACGTCGCGGCTGGGCGAGTCGACCAGGCGGGCTAGGGATTGCTCTTCTGCCTGCTTTTGGATCAGCTCCATCTGGGGATCATTCGGCTTTTCCGCACCCACAGTGGCACACCCAATCCCGACAAACCCGAACGCGATGGCAGCAACCCGAACCATGACCGAGTTAATGTTTTTCATTTTCCTAAGGTTCTGCATCGGCGGCGCAAGTGGATACTTTAGTCCCCGGTTTTGCAAAAATGGTCGTGTAAGCCTCAGTTATTATTGATCGGTCGCGATGGGGTCTACAGTCTCCGATCTTTTCCCCGGACGGCCGAGCCCACCGGTCTGGATCCAAGCTCGTGCTTCCTGGGTATCTTTGAGAGGGGCGCGGGAGCTTCCGCCACCCCGGCCAGGAGAGCCCATGTCCACCCCGTCCCAGATCGACCCTCCACCCCCGGTTGGCGCGCCGCGCGTCGATTGGGGGCGTCGCAACCTACGCCTGCTGACGGTATTCGGTCCGCTGTTGATCCTGACCGGCGTGAGCGGCCTGCTGCTTCCACCCGGATTATCGCTCATGAGCGGGGCCGCGCCCTACGATACCTTTCACATCGCCTTCGGCGTGCTCGGTCTGGCGATCGTGCTGGCCAAATCGCCTCGCTGGGCGGCTCTCTTCAACCTGGGTTTCGGCGTCGTCGATCTCTACCTAACGCTGGCGGGCGCGCTCGGATTCTTTCCGGCTGGTCCGTTCGGGCTGCGGCCGGCCGATCACGTGGTGCACGTGCTGTTCGGCCTCCTGCTGGTGGCCTTCGGCATTCACCGGTCTGCGCGATCGTCGTCGTCGTCGCCCGCGGTCTCGCCCGCGGCTTCGTCGTCGCTGCGCTCGAGCGCGCGGTAGAGCGTGCGGCGGTCGATCCCCAGCTTCTCGGCGGCCTTCTTCTTGTTGCCGCCGTTCTCGCTCAAGACGAGCTGGATGTAGCGGCGTTCCAGCTCACCGAGCGTCGGGCGATCGGCGATGATGCCTTCGACGGGGGCGCCAGCTGCGGCCTGCGTCGGCGTCGCCACTCTGCCGCTGACCTCGGGCGGCAGGTCCGACGGCAGAATCACGCCTTTGGCCACCGCCACGGCCCGCTCGATGGCGTTTTCCAACTCGCGCACGTTGCCGGGCCAGTCGTAGGCCACCAGCAGCTTGAGCGCCTCGGGCGAGAGACCGGCGGCCTCGCGGCGCTCGCGGCGCGACAGCTTGTTCAGGAAGTGCGCCACCAGGCTGGGGATGTCGTCGCGCCTCTCGCGCAGCGGCGGCAGGTGGACGGTGACCACGTTGATGCGGAAAAACAGATCCTCGCGGAAGCGCCCCGACTTCACCTCTTCGTCGAGGTTCTTGTTGGTGGCGCACACCAGCCGCACGTCGACGCGGATCGATTCGCTGCCGCCGACCGGGCGGACCTCGCCGTCTTGCAACGTGCGCAGGAGCTGCGCCTGCATCTTGGGTCCCATGTCGCCGATCTCGTCGAGGAACAGGGTGCCGCCGTTGGCCGCCTCGAAGAGGCCGCGCTTGGTGGCGATGGCGCCGGTGAAGGCGCCGCGCGCGTGGCCGAACAGCTCGGACTCCAGCAGCGATTCGGTGAGCGCCGTGCAGTTGACCGGCAGGAAGGGGGCCGACACGCGCGGCGAGTGGGTGTGGATGGCGCGCGCGACCAGCTCCTTGCCGGTCCCGGATTCGCCTTCGACCAGCACGGTGGCGGTCGAGCCGGCGACCCGCGCCACCAGCTTGTAGACCTCCAGCATGACTGGGCTTTTGCCGACGATGTCCTGCAGCGCGGGCTTGGCCTCGCTGGGGACGGTCTTCTGCTCGGCGACCAGCCGACGGCGTTCGAGGGCGCGCCCCACCGTCAGGCGGAGCTCTTCGATGTTGAAGGGCTTTGAAACGTAGTCGTAGGCGCCGCGCTGGATGGCGTCCATGGCGCCCGAGACGTCGCCGAAGGCGGTAATCAGGATGACCGGTGTTCCGGGGGCCTTCTTGGTGAAGGCCTCCAGCACGTCGAAGCCGCCCGAGCGCTCCATGCGCACGTCGGAGACCACCAGGTCGTAGCGCCCTTCTCCGGACTGCGCGCGCTCGATGGCGCCGGCGCCGTCGTCGACTGCCTCGACCTCGTAGCCCTCGCCGCGCAAGATCTCGCACAGCAGATCGCGCGCGACCCGATCGTCCTCGGCCACCAGCACGCGCGAGGCGCTCACGCGCGGCCCCCCGCGGTGCGCAGCCGGTGCTCGCCGGTGGTGCTGGCCGGCGCGGGGGCGGCCGCCGGTGGTCCTTGCCGCGGGATGCGCACGAAGAACGTCGAGCCCTGGCCGGGGGTGCTCTCGACGGAGATCGCGCCGCCCAGCGCGGCCGTCAGTTGCCGGCAGATCGCCAGGCCGAGGCCGGTCCCTTTGCCGCGCCCTTTGGTGGTGTAGAACGGTTCGAAGATCCGGCGCACGTCGTCGGGCGCGATGCCGTGGCCGGTGTCGCGCACCGTGATGAGCACGTCGTCGCCGATCGGGCGCGCCGCCACGTCGATCCGCCCGGTCTTGTCGACCGCGTCGAGCGCGTTCGAGACCAGGTTCACCACGATCTGGCGCAGCAGGCCGGGATCGGTGACCAATTCGCCGAGCGCGGGATCGACCGCCCAGGTAACGGCCGCGCGCTTACCGGGCGCCACCGCTTGAACCAGCTCGACCGCCTCTTCGAGCAGCTTGGGCAGCGCCGTGGGCTGCCGATCGGGCTCGAGCGGGCGGGTCGAGTCCAGGTAGTCGCGCACGATCTTGCTGATGCGTTCGATCTCGCGCGCCGAGACGTCGAGGCGCTCGCGCAGCGCGCCCGACAGATCCCGCTCGCGCAGCGCCAGCTGGATGTGCCCGGACACCGAGGAGAGCGGCGTGCCGATCTCGTGCGCCAGTTGCGCCGCCAGCTGCCCCAGCGTCGCCAGGCGGACCTTGGAAGCGTTGTCGAGGCGCATGTCGTTGAGCAGGCGGTTGAGCTGGGCCAGCGCGATGTTCTTCTCCGACAGGTCGTGGGTAGCCTTTTCGATCTCGGCGGCCAGCCGTTGGTTGAAGGCGCGGATCTGCGCGTCGGCCTGGGAGAGACGTTCGAGCATGCGGTTGAAACCCTGCGACAGTCGACCCACGTCGTCCAGGTGATCGACCGGGATCCGGCGCGATAGGTCTCCCCCCTCGACGTCGCGCATGGCCCCCGCCAGCACCTCGAACGGTTTGCCGATCACGCGCTGGGTGATGAGGCCGGAGACCAGGGTCAGCACGATGACGAATACCACCGCGAAGACGATGGAGATCTGTTCCTCGGTTTTCAACATCGATTCCACCGGGCCCAGCGTCCAGCGCATGTCCAGCGTCGCCTTCCAGGGGCCTTGCAGATCGACCGCCAGCTCGATCGGCTCCTCGACCGACTCGCCGGCCGGCTGCTGCCGGGTGAAGCCCAGCGGCTGCCGGACGTAGGGGGCGAAGCGGGTGATCTCGGGGCGATCGCCGCGCGGCGCGGCGATGCGGCTGGAGGGGGTGCTGGCCTCACGGTTGATGTCGAGATCGAGGCGCACGATGCGGGTATGCCGGTTCAGGTAGCCGAGCAGCTTCTCCTCCAGATCGCGATCGTCCGCGTCGGGCGGCACGCTCTTGAGATCCTCGACGATGTCGTGCGCCAGTTCCTCGGCGCTGGCCTGGGCGTCCTTGATGATCCGGTTGCGGGTCAGGAACATCCGCCCCCAGGACGCCACGCCGACCGTGACCGCCACGCTGACGGCGATGAGCCAGATCTTGGTCCGGATGGTCACGGCGCCGCTAATTTACCGCGGTTCGCCTCGATCGCGCTCGCCCGACCTGCGGGATCGGCGCCGGCGCCCACGACGACCCCGGTTTCCGCTAGATTGACGACGTGAGCCTGTCGAAATCACCGGCCAATCCGCCCGAGGCGTTCCTGTTCGACCTCGACGGGACGCTGGTCGACAGCGAGCGGGAGAACGTCGAGTCGGTGGTGCGGGCGGTGCGGCGCTACGGCGCCGAGATGACCGCCGACGAGCGGGGCTTCGTGGTCGGCCACTCCTGGAACGAGATCTACCAGATGATCGCGCGCAACCACGCGCTGGGCGTCGCGATGCGCGAGCTCATCGACGCCGCGGTCGAGGAGAAGGACGCGCTCATCGCCGTCACCGGGCACCGCGCGCTCCCGGGCGCGGTGGCGCTGGTCGAGCGCCTGGCGCGGCGGTCGAAGCTGGCGGTGGTCTCGGGCGCCAGCGGCAAGGAGGTGCGCGACGCGCTGGACGGCATCGGCGTCCGTCGGCTCTTCCCGGTGATCGTGGCGGCCGAGGACTATACCCACGGCAAACCGTCGCCCGAGCCGTATCTGCTCGGCCTGGCGCAGGTGGGCGCCCGCGCCGCGCGGACCATCGTCATCGAGGACGCCACGCCGGGCATCCTGTCGGCGCGCGCGGCCGGCCTGCGGGTCATCGCGGTGCGGGCCGGCAACTTCGCCGGCTACGATCTGTCGCCGGCCGACGTGGTGGTCGAGACGCTCGACCAGGTGACAGACGAGCTGTGCGAGGGGCTTGTCGCGTGAAGGTCGATCCCGCCACCATCTCGTCGGACGCGGTGTACCAGTGGATGACCGCATCGATCGTCCCGCGGCCGATCGCCTGGACCTCGACGCTCAACCAGGACGGGGGCGCCAATCTGGCGCCGTTTTCGTTCTTCACGGGCGTCACCTCCGATCCGCCCACCTGTCTGCTGTGCGTCTCGCGCCACGGCGGCACGCGCAAGAAGGACACCTGGGTCAACATCGAACGGACCGGCGAATACGTGATCCACGTGGTGAGCGACGCGCTGGCGGCCCAGATGAACCAGACCGCGCGCGTGGTCCCTTACGGCGTCGACGAGCTGGTCGCGGCGGGACTCACCAAGCTGCCGTCGGAGCGGGTCGCACCTCCGCGGGTGGCTGAGGCGCCGGTCGCGATGGAGTGTCGCCTCGATCGCATCGTCGAGGTCGGCCGGGCCGGCACCGCCATCATCATCGGTGAGATCCTGCTTTGGCACGTCCGCGACGATCTGCTGACCGGCGGCCGTTTCGATCCCGGCCGCCTGGACGCCGTCGGACGCCTGGGCGGCGCCGGCTACGCGCGCACCCGCGATCGCTTCGACCTGGTCCGCCCCAAATAGCGACGGATCCGGTCCGGACTCAGTTGCGGATTTGGCGCAGCACCGCTTCGAGCTCGGCCAAGTCGATCGGCTTGGTGAGGTGGGCGTCGAAGCCGGCCGCCGCGGTCCGCTGGCGATCCTCGGCCTGGCCGTAACCGGTCAGCGCCACCAGTGAGATGCTGCGACCCAGCTCGGCCCGCACCCGGCGGGCCACCTCGAACCCGTCCATGAGCGGCAGCCCGATGTCGACGATGGCGATCTGCGGCCTCCGCGACAGCGCCTGCGCCACCGCCTCCGGGCCGGTGGCGGCCACGTCGACGTCGAAGCCATCCATCTCCAGCAGATCCTGCAGCATCTCACGGTTGTCCTCGCTGTCCTCGACCAGCAGCACGTGCGGACGCGGACCCGCTGCGACGGTCGCGGGTCGCGCCGGCGCGGAGGCCGGGAGATCGGCGGCCTTGGCGAGCGGTAGCCGGACGGTGAAGGTGCTGCCGGCGCCGAGGCCCGGGCTGGCGGCCGAAACCGAGCCGCCGTGCAATGCCAGCAGGCTGCGCACCAGCGTGAGTCCGATGCCCATTCCGCCTTGGGCGCGATCGAGGCTGCGATCGACCTGCGAGAACAGATCGAAGATCCCGGACAGCATCTCGGGCGCGAGACCGACGCCGGTGTCGGCGATGCGCACCCAGGCTTCGCCGCCTTCGGTGCCCGCGCCGACCTCGATGCGCCCGCCGGACGGCGTGTATTTGAGGGCGTTGGCGAGCAGGTTGGTGAAGATCTGTTCGAGGCGGACCGGATCGGCCTCGATCATGAGCGGCCCGGCTCTCAACGACGAGACCAGCTCCAGGCGCTGGCGATCGAGCTCCGGCTCGAGCTGCGACAGCGCCTGCTGCAAGACGGCCCGCAGGTCGAGCAGACGGCGTTGCAGCACCACCTTGCCGGTCGTGACCCGCGAGACGTCGAGCAGATCATCGATGAGCTGCGCGAGGTGGCCGACCTGCCGATCGACGATCGCCAGCGGACGCTCGGCGGCCGGCGCGGGCGGCATGACCCGCGCCAGCAGTCGCAAGGCGTTGCAGATGGCGCCGAGTGGGTTGCGCAGCTCGTGGCTCAAGGTGGCTAGGAATTGATCGCGCTCGCGAACCCCCTGTTCCAGGCGTTCCAATAGCTCGCGGGCCTGGTGCTGTCGGCCGCGCGCGCGGAGCGCCGCCCGCACCGTGCTGAGCAGGGCCTCGGGGTGCAGCGGCCGATCGAGCAAGGTCACGTTTCCGAGCGCGCCCACGATCTGGCCGATCCGCACGCCGCCGTCTTTGTTGGTTGGGCGACTGGCCAGCACCACCAGCGGGAAATCCGACCACAGCGGCTGCGCGCTCAGGACGGACGCCAGGCGGTCGTGCGCCTCTCCCGCCAGCGCCTCCTGCGTCAGCAGGCCCGCCGCCGCCCCCCGCGCCTGCTCGGCGCAAAACGTCTCCATGTCCTGGCAGACGGTCGAGGCGATGGCCGCCTCGCGCAGCATGGCGGCCGCCAACTGCGCGTCGCGGCCGGCGGGGGCCAAGATGAGGACGCGCTCGCGGATCTCGGGGACCTCGGTCATCCGGTGTCCTAGCCGAAATCCTGCGCACGGGTGGGAAGGCCCGTCAAGAGACCCTGCAGGCCGTGCATCGGCTCGCCCACCTGAAGGCCGGCCTTGCCGATCGACAGCTCGCGGATGGTGCGCTCGTGGCTCCCCGTGCGCCGCTTGAGCATCGAGATGGCCTTGCGCAGCTGACCGTCCGTCTCGACGTGCCGGAAGACCATGACGGCGTCGGCCAAATAGCTGACGTCGATGGGGCTCTGCATCGACGCGCCGACCAGGCCGTGCTGGGCGACCACCATCACCGTGATGACCCCCCGCTGACCAAGGTAGGTCAGCAGCTCATGGAGCTGCAGCGTCAGGAAGTGCTCCTCGGGCATCGCGTGCAGGTAACCGTTCAAGCTGTCGATCACGATCACGCGGGCGCCCCGCTCTTCGACCGCGGCGCGGACGGCGTGCGTGAACTCCCCCGGCGCCAGCTCGGCCGGATCGACCTGTCGGATCTCGATCGCTCCCGACGCGATCGTCGCTTCCAAGTTCTGGCCCACGCCGGCCGAGCGTGCGAGGAGCGTCGTGGTGCTCTCGTCGAAGGTGAAGACGGCGGCGTGCTCGCCGGCGTCGGCCGCCGCCTTGGCGTACTGGATCGCCACCGTCGATTTCCCGGTGCCGGCTGGACCCATGAGCAGCGTGCTGGTGCCGCGGGTCAGTCCCCCACCCGCCAGCGCGTCGATCTGCGG
>Ga0075522_10001893_pt1 | contig 15755 bp, 15 predicted proteins | sample NGEPerA_FD_74796 | JGI IMG/M metagenome (GOLD analysis project Ga0075522, IMG submission 74796) | Arctic peat soil microbial communities from the Barrow Environmental Observatory site, Barrow, Alaska, USA - NGEE PermafrostL2-A | ecosystem: Environmental > Terrestrial > Soil > Wetlands > Peat ... | reverse complement strand
CACCGCAAAAGGTTCATCACCAACCGCCAGACCGGTATCCGGCTCCGCGGCAGAACTCGGCCCGCTGCCCAGCGTGGAATTGTAGGCGGAGCCGACGGTGGATGAGACGGCGTCACTAATTGTATCGGTGATGGAACAGCCGGTCAGGAGAGCGGCCAACGGCAAAGCAAGAAAAGACGCGGCGCGAGAGCCCGGCATGACAGTCCTGTAATTCATGAGGAAAGACAATCCGGTTATGCCGGAACAACGCCTTGGGAGCAATCTATCCGCATTTCACCTTCCCATTTGACCTTCTCCCGGTGCCCTCCTAGTTTCAGGGCGAACGGGGGAACTGGAGGCTTGATCTTGCCGCGTGTCGGCCCTGTTTGGCGCCAGGTCGCTTTTGCGACTGGCTTTATCGTTCCTGCGATCCTCTTCTTTTCCGCGATGGGCATTACGCCCGCGCATGCGCAGGGCATCGAGTTGCTGCGCGACACCGAAACCGAGGACATGCTGAAAAGCTTCGAGACGCCGCTGGCCAAGGCGGCGGGCATCAACCCTGTGCCGCGCGTCTGGCTGGTGGGCGCGCCGGATGTGAACGCCTTTGCCTCTTACGGCGATGGCGGCGAGAATATTTTCATCATGTCCGGCATTTTGCTCTACTGCAAAAACCCCAACGAGCTGATTGGGGTGATGTCGCATGAAACCGGCCACATCGCCGCCGGACATCTTTCGCGCACCGAGGTGGGCGCCAAGCACGCGATGATACCGATGCTGCTTTCGATGGTGCTGGGCGCGGCCGCGATGGCGATGGGTGCCGGCGAAGCTGGCATGGTGCTGATGAGCGCGGGCATGGCGGTGGCACAGGCGCAGATGGCCGCCTTCACCCGCGTGCAGGAATCGACCGCCGATCAGATCGCGCTCAAGCTCCTGCTCGCCACGCATCAATCGCCCATGGGCCTCTATTCGACCTTCGAGCGTTTTGCCACCGAGGAAGCGCAAAGCGCTTACAAGATCGATCCCTATGCGGTGGACCATCCGGTTGGCCAGCAGCGGCTTGCCGATATTGAGCAGGGCGTGAACGCGTCGCCTTGGCGCGACGTGAAAGATCCGCCTCAGGTTGCCCACACATTCGAGATGGTGCAGGCGAAACTCGCGGGTTTCACCATGCCGGTGCAGGCGGCGCTTAATCTTTATCCGGAAAGCAATACGTCCGAGCCCGCGCGCTATGCCCGCGCCATGATCTATCTGCGCAAGCCCGAACTCGCCAAGGCGCTTTCCACCACCAACAGCCTGATTTCGGACGAGCCCAACAATCCCTTCTTCTATGAAGTGCTGGGCCAAATCTATGTGAGCATGGCCAAGCCCATCCTCGCCATCCCCGCCTATCAGAAGGCGGTGGATCTAAGACCCAACGCCCCGCAATTGCGGCTGGGCCTGGCGGTGGCGCAACTCGCGACCGAAGATTCCAGGCTGGCGAGCGCGGCGTTGCAGAATCTCAAATCCGCCTCGCTGATCGAGAATGACGACGTCTTTACGTGGTACGAAACCGCCCAGGCCTACAGCATGCTGAAGAACGAGCCGATGGCAAACCTCTCGACGGCCGAGGCCTATTACAGCGCCGGCTCGATCCGGCAAGCCGGCATCTTCGCGATCCGTGCCCGGCGCGGACTGGACCAGGGCACGCCCGATTGGGAACGCGCCAACGACATCGTGTCCATTGCCAGCGTGCCGCAGCAGCGTTAAATGCTCCCATGAATGACGGATTGAAGTTCCTTGCTGCTGCCTTGGGCGGCGCATTGCTGGCGGTGGTGATCGTGTTCGCGGCGGCGGACCGGGGCCTGCTTCCCGGTGGACCGGGCAGCGGCAATATCCGCGGCTATCTTCTCACCCATCCCGAGCTGTTGGCCGAAATGACCGACCGGCTGCAGAAGCAGCAGGACGCCGCCGACCAAGCCAAAGCCGCGGCGGCGATGAAGAAGATCGGCATGGCGCCTTTCTTCGACACCAAGGTGGCGTTCATCACCGGTCCCGCCGACGCCAAGAAAAGCGTGGTGGAATTCTACGATTACAATTGTCCCTATTGCCGGGCTTCGCTGCCGGCGGTGGAGAAATTCTATCAGCAGCACAAAAATGATACCCGCTTCTCCTTCATCGAATTCCCCATCAAGGGACCGGATTCGATTGTCGCCGCGCGCGTCGCGCTGGCGGCAAGGCTGCAGCCCGACAAATATCTGGCGCTGCATTTCCTCCTGATGAACGAAACTGATCCGGTCAACGAAGCGATGATCTATGCCGACGCCCAGAAAGCCGGCCTCAACATGGCCAAGCTGAAAGTGGACATGGAAAATCCCGCCATCGACGACGCCATCGCCGCCAGCAAGAAACTGGCCCTGCGCGCGGGCATCGACGGCACCCCTACCTTCATCGTCAATGGCGTGGTGCATCCCGGCGCGGTGGATGACGAGCTGATCAACAGCCTCGCCGCCAGCTGATCAGAACTAATTCGGCGCCTGCCCTGCCACGGCTTTGTTCGCCTTGTCGCGAATGAGATTCATGTCGGCTTGGGCATTGGCGACATAGTCATTCGTGCACGCCGTGTATTGGTGCAAATCCCCGTTATATTGTGCAACCTGCTCATTGTGTTTTTTGACCCGCTTGTTGTAGGCCGCGACGTCCTCCCCATTTTTATATTCCGCGCTGTCAGCCGGCTTTTCCGGTTTCGCGCAACTGGCCGCCGGATAATCCGCGAGCGCGGGAAAATTGGTGCCGGCCCGCACCGCCATCGCGCTTGATGCCAGCAGGACCAATGTCATCAGGATCCGCGTCATGCCCGTCCCCCTCTTAGATCAATCCCGCCAGCGGACTGGACGGATCGGCATAGCGTTTCTTGGGCATGCGCCCCGCCAGATAGGCCAACCGCCCCGCTTCGACCGCGTGTTTCATCGCGGCGGCCATCATCACCGGATTTTTCGCTTCCGCGATCGCTGTGTTCATCAGCACGGCGTCGCAGCCCAGCTCCATGGCGACGGCGGCGTCGGACGCGGTGCCCACACCCGCATCCACGATCACGGGGATTTTGGCGTCCTCGACGATCATGCGGATGCCCACCGGGTTCTGCACTCCCAGGCCCGAGCCGATCGGCGCTGCCAGCGGCATGATCGCAGCCACGCCCATCTCCTCCAGCCGCTTCGCCATCAAAGGATCATCGCTGGCATAGACCATCACCTGGAAGCCTTCTTTCAGCAGCATCTCGGTGGCGCGCAGCGTTTCGATCATGTCGGGATAAAGCGTCTTCTTGTTGCCCAGCACTTCCAGCTTGACCAGGGTCCAGCCGCCGGCCTCACGCGCCAGCCGCAAGGTCCGGACGGCATCTTCGCCGGTGAAGCAGCCCGCCGTATTGGGCAGATAGGTGTATTTCTTGGGATCGATGAAATCGATCAGGCGAGGTTGTTTCGGATCGGTGAGGTTGACACGCCGGACCGCCACCGTGACCATCTCGGCGCCGCTGGCTTCCAGCGCGCGGGCATTCTCCTCATACGTCTTGTATTTGCCCGTACCCACGATCAGGCGCGACTTATAGGTCTTGCCCGCGATCACCAGCGGTTTGTCTTGGGGCGGCAAATCCAGTGGCGCATTGCCCCCACCAATAAAATGCACGATCTCGAAGCGATCGCCTTCGGTTACGGCGACCTGGCCGTAAGTGGAGCGCGGCACGATTGCCAGATTGCGCTCCACCGCGATCTTGGCGGGATCGAGCCCCAGCGTCTCCAGCATGGTCTTGACCGTCAGCCCCGCGTTCAACGCGCGTGCTTCGCCATTCAGGGTCACATTCAAATTTGCCGACATGCCAGATCCAGTCTTTTAGGGTTTCCGTTCCGAAGCCCCAGCCATTATAAGGCGTGAACCCGCTTCGCTGGTAGAAACGCAATGGCGAAAAAAACAAGTAAATCCAATCTCTTACCCATATATATCATCAATGGCCCGAATCTCAATCTGCTGGGGACGCGGGAGCCGGAGATTTATGGCCGCACCACCCTGGGCGAGGTCGAGACGCTGTGCGCGGCCCGGGCCAAAAGTCATGGCCTCTCCATCATCTTCCTTCAAAGCAACAAGGAAGGCGAGTTGGTCGAATTCCTGCAGGAAGCGCGCAGCATGGCGTCGGGCGTGATCCTCAACGCCGCCGGTTATACCCATACCTCCGTGGCCATTCTGGACGCCTTGCAGATGCTGACGCCGCCGGTGATCGAAGTGCATCTATCCAACCCCGCGCGCCGCGAGGAATATCGTCATCTCTCCTATGTCGCCAAAGCCGCCACCGGCAGCATCACTGGTCTTGGCGTGAATTCCTATCTTCTGGCGATCGACGCGGTCGCCGCCATTCTGACCGGGCCCAAGGGATCGAAGAAATGAACAGCAAGAACGACCCCCCGAGCATTGACGCCAAAGCGATCCGCACGCTCTCCGATCTCCTTACCGAAACCGGACTTACCGAGATCGAGATCGAGCATAATGGCGCGCGCATCCGGGTGGCGCGGGCGGGCGCAATAGCCGCGATCACGTCCGCACCAATCGCGGCCGCGCCGGTTGCCGCCACGCTCAACACGGCCACGCCGTCCGCCGGTCCACAAGCCGGCGCCGTCACCTCGCCCATGGTCGGCACGGTCTACACCTCCTCCGAGCCGGGCAAGCCGTCGTTGGTCAAGGTGGGGCAGCAAGTGAAGGAAGGCGATACCTTGTTCATTGTCGAAGCGATGAAGACCATGAACCCCATTCCCGCGCCGCGCAGTGGTACGGTCAAGGAAATCTGCGTGGAAAACGGCACGCCCGTCGAATTCGGCCAGACCCTCCTCATTCTCGGCTAAGGCATGTTTGAAAAAGTTCTGATCGCCAATCGCGGTGAAATCGCGCTCCGCGTCATCCGCGCCTGCAAGGAGATGGGCATCGCCACCGTGGCAATCCATTCCACCGCGGATTCCGACGCTATGCATGTGCGGCTGGCGGACGAAAGCGTCTGCGTCGGCCCGGCGCCGGCGGCGCAATCCTATCTCAACATCCCCGCCATCGTCGCCGCTTGCGAAATCACCGGCGCCGAAGCGATTCATCCGGGTTACGGCTTTCTGTCGGAGAACGCCAAATTCGCCGAGATCGTGGGCGAGCATGGCATCACCTTCATCGGCCCCACGCCCGAACATATCCGCATGATGGGCGACAAGATCACCGCCAAGCAAACGGTGAAAGCGTTGGGCATTCCCACCGTGCCGGGTTCGGCGGGAGAAGTCTCCGATGCCGACGCCGCCAAGACGGCACAGGAGATCGGCTATCCCGTGCTGATCAAGGCGACAGCCGGCGGCGGCGGACGCGGCATGAAAGTGGCGCAGAATGCGGGCGAGCTGGCGTTCGCACTCTCCACCGCGCGCGCCGAAGCCAAGGCTGCGTTCGGTAATGACACCGTCTATATGGAGAAATATCTGGGCAGGCCCCGGCATATCGAAGTGCAGATCCTGGCCGACGCCCATGGCAAGGTGGTGCATCTGGGCGAGCGCGATTGCTCGCTGCAGCGCCGCCACCAGAAGGTCTGGGAAGAAGCAGGCAGCCCTGCTCTCAATGCCAAGGAACGCGATGAGATCGGCGGCACCGTCACCGCAGCGCTCACCAAATTGGGCTATCTGGGCGCGGGCACGATCGAGTTCCTCTATGAGGATGGCCGCTTCTATTTCATCGAGATGAACACCAGGCTGCAGGTGGAACATCCCGTCAGCGAAGCGATCACGGGAATCGACATCGTGCGCGAGCAGATCAGGATCGCAGCGGGCAATCCTCTCTCCTTCTCGCAAAAGGACATCGTCTTCGAGGGTCACGCCATCGAATGCCGCATCAATGCGGAGAATCCTTTCACCTTCCGTCCCTCGCCCGGCCTGATCACCCAGTTCCATACCCCCGGCGGATTGGGCGTGCGTTTCGATTCCGCGATCTATTCCGGTTATCGCATCCCGCCCTATTACGACAGCCTGGCGGGCAAGCTGATCGTGCATGCCAAGACACGCAATGAATGCCTGCTCCGGTTGCGCCGCGCCTTGGACGAATTGGTGGTGGAGGGCATCGAGACCACCATCCCCCTGTTCCAGAAATTGGTGCGCGAGCCCGACATCATCAACGGCGAATATTCGATTCATTGGTTGGAGAAGTATCTGGCCAGCCAGAAGCATTGAGGCGCGCGAAGTGGGCGCTTCCATTTTCCTGGGTCTTCTGGCGGCGCTTTTCTACGGGGCCGCCAATTTCACCGTCCGGCCCGCCTGCCAAGGCGCAGGCATCTTCCGCACCATGCTGTATGGCCAGTGGCTGGCCATACCTTTCCTTACCATCGCCGTCCTGGTCCGCGGCATTCCCCACGCCTCTTTCAGCGCATGGGGCGTGTTGATTGTTTCCGATCTTCTGCTTCTGGGCGGCACGGGATTGGTGTGCCATGCGCTTTCGCGCGGACGCTTCCGGGTGGCGGCGCCGATCGCGGCGTCTTATGGCGGCGTGAGCGCGCTTCTTTCCGCGCTCGCGGGCTCTTCTCTGGACGCTCCCAAATGGATCGCCATTGCCCTCATCACGATCGGCTGCGTGCTTGCGGCCCGCCACGGCAAGCAGGCGGGAGAGTCTCGCGACACGGAAAGCGGCGCCTTTCCGGCCGCGGGCGCGGCGCTGTTGTTCGGCGTGGCCTATTGGCTGCAGGGGCGATGGGTGATTCCCAGACTGGGCACCTTGACGCCGGTATGGAGCTATTACGTGTTGGGCGGCGTCCTGATGCCGCTGGCCGCGCGGATATATGGCATATCGCTGAAAATGCCCAAGGCCGGCGCGTTGGGATGGATTACCGCCACCACCATCCTCGCCGTCGCCGGCTATCTCGCACTGACCACGGGATTAGCGACATCTTTCCCCGTGATCGTCCCGGTCCTCAGCGCATTCTCCAGCGCGATCACGGTGATTCTCGGTCAGGTGATTCTCAAAGAACGCGGCACCGTCCAGGGTTGGATGGGACTGGCGGCGATCACCGCCGGGATGATCGTGCTGCGCGCCGCCTGATGTGCAGCTGCACAATCGTCCCCGTCTAGGTGCGCCAAAAAAACTACGTTATGGTGGCGCTTCAACCTGTGGGGGCCACATGAGCTTTCTGGATTCCTATTCCGCGCAAATCAAAAGCATTCTGCGTATCGTTACCGGTCTGCTCTTCTTCAGCGTCGGCCTTGCCAAGATCGTGCATTTTCCAAGCCTGCCGATGTTCGCGAAGGTCGTGCCCTTCGACGGTATCGAAGGCTGGGGCGGCATGATCGAATTGATCGGCGGCGGCCTTGTCTGCATCGGTTTTTTCAGCCGCTATGCCGCCTTCATCTGCTCGGGCGAAATGGCGATCGCGTATTTGCTGGCCCATTGGGCCATCGTCACGCCCGCGCCGCACAGCTTCTATCCCGTGGTCAACGGCGGGGCGGCGGCGATCCTTTATTGTTTCGTGTTCCTTTATTTTGCCGCCGCGGGCCCCGGCCCTTGGGCCATCAATCAGAAGTAGTTTCTTCACCCCCCACTGTCTCTTTCGCGCAAGCGCTCAGAGACATCTCCCCCCGTCAGCGGCTTTGCCGCACGGGGGGAGAAAGCCGGGACCAAGACGCTCGGTCCTATCATCGAGGGTGCCGCAGCGTTATCCTGCGCCACGATGCACGCGCCAATACTGACGCCGGAGATTCTGCTCAGCGCCTATGCGCAAGGCCTGTTCCCTATGGCGGAACGGCGTGACGACCCCACGCTCTTTTGGGTGTCGCCGGATAAACGCGGCGTGATACCGCTGGACGGCTTTCATGTCCCCAAAAGGCTGGCGCGTACCGTCCGGAACAACCGCTACCGCGTCACCAGCGACCAGGCCTTTGTGAAAGTGATGTGCGCCTGCGCCACGTCGGCGCCAGGGCGCGAGCAGACCTGGATCAATGACGAGATTCTGCGGCTCTACGCAGGGCTTCATGCCGGCAGCCATGCCCATTCGATAGAGTGCTGGGAAGGCGACGAACTGGCCGGCGGCCTTTATGGCGTTTCGCTGGGAGCAGCCTTTTTCGGCGAGAGCATGTTCTCGGCGAACCGCGATGCTTCGAAAGTAGCGCTGGTGGCGCTGGTCGAGATGCTGCGCCGGGGCGGATTCCTGCTGCTCGACACGCAATTTCTCACCCCGCATCTGGCACAGTTCGGCGCCTATGAAATTCCTCGCGAGGATTATCTGGCGCGCCTGCATGTGGCGATCGCGCGCGAAGCCATTTGGCCTAGCATCTGATTATCTTTCGTTGCCTGTCTGTCTTGCCCAAGCTTCAGGAAACCTCGGCGCGCAGGATTTTGTGACGTGAGCAGGAGCGGCGCGCGGAGCGTGCGCCTAGCACGTGAGCACGCGTGACGCACTCACGGCGCAAAAGACAAGCGCTCCTAACGTCCAGCCTCTGCTGGTAAAGGTTCGATCTTGTCTTTGTCGGAGGAGTCAGGCGACGCCACCTTGACGGGCGCGGTGGACGACATCGCCGCCACCGGGGTGTTGGGCGCGCCGTTGGAGCAATCGATCACCCAGACGTCGTAAAGCGGATGCTGCATGCCGTTGAGGCCGGGGCTGGAGGCATACATCCAACCTGAGAAAATCCGCTTCTGGCTTTGATCGGGACGATGGTCGTCGATCTGGACGAAGGCCGAAGTCTCCGGCGTCTCGCTGGGCGGCGTGGAATAGCAATAGCGCGCGGTGATGGTGAGGGTGGCGAACTGCACCGGCTTGCCGATGGGCGCCACGATGTTGGTGGGCTTGCCCGTGATCTTGTCCAGCCCGCGCAACATCAAGGTGGTGCCGGGGGCATCGGCCAGCGGTTGCGGCGGCGCGGGCGGCGCTTCAGGCGCCATCGCATTGGCAGGCGCGGCGAGAGACGGCGCTGCTGCGCCAGGCGTTGCAGCGGGTGCCGGAGTTGGCGCAGGTTGCGCCATCGCAACCGCGATTCCACCCAGCATCAGCCATCCCAGCACCAACGGCGCTTTCATGGCGACGGGCCCGGATTCTGTTGCGGCTTGGCCTGCTGTTGCGGCTTGGCCGGCGGCGGCGGCGTGGCGGCAAAGCGGCCGATCAGGCCCATCAAATCGACCGAACCTTGGCTGTTCTCGATCATGCCGCCCGACACCAGCACCTTGTCATCCCCGCCAGGCGTGATGGAGATATAGGAACTGCCCAGCAGTCCGGTCGATGTCACCATCAGGGAAGAATCGACGGGAATTTTGACATCATTGCGGACGTTCATGTGCACCGTGACCAAATAAGTTTTGGGATCCAGGGTCAGGTCCGACACCGTGCCGATCTTGATGCCGGCCAGCCGCACATCCGTACCCACACCCAACCCGTCCACGCGCGACAGGCGGGCCTGGATTTCATAGCCGGACAACCCGCCGGAACCGGTGCGGGTGTAGATGAGGGCGATGAACAGCACCGCGATCGCCACCACCACCGCGCCGATCACGGTTTCGCCGAGATTGTTGTCCCGCATGCGCGCTATTCCGGCTTCCATGCCTGGTAATCTCCGGTTGCGGCAGGACGGCGGCCGCTTTTTTGCAGCGAGCCCTCGGGGCGGAACGCCTGGTCGGTGCCCGTAAGATTGGGCAGGTGCGGCATTTCCCAGGATTGGGCCCTGAACGGCGCCTTGGTGGGCGGCTCGGCGAAGGTGTGATGCAGCCAACCATGCCAGTCCGGCGGCACGCGGCTCGCCTCCACGGTCCCGTTGTAAAGGACCCAGCGGCGTGAGCTGTCCTTGTTCTGATAGTAGCGATTGCCGAATGCGTCCGTACCGACCGCGGAACCTTGCGTCCAGGTGGTCAAAAGCGTGCCGAGGGTGGCCGAGTTCCACCAGGAAAAGAGCATCTTCACGAAGGACATGAGTTCGGGATTCCAAGATTCGCGCGGACTATAGGGGCCGCTTTCTGTCGCGCCAACAGGCGCCAAGCACGCATGACAGCTTCGACTCTTTATCCACAATGCGTCCCCAGCCTCGCGTGACGCTGTGATGAAAAACAGTGAAAAATATTTTTCGGGGCAATTCGATCGCCGCTTGACTCGCGGCTTTTTGGCCCCTTCGCAAACACAACATATGGTAGGGAGGCGTGCGTTAACCACTTTCCGTCTTGCGGCACCTTCCCCGTCGTGTCCATACTTTGGGCCAGTCACTCTTGTGACCACCAAATCTGGCGGGCCCTTAAGTCTCTGCCGTCCGGTCGATCCGGCGGACGGGAAACTGTCCTCCAAAGGTGGCTCGAGAAGGGGCTGGGGCCGTCCACTTCCATCGTTCTTGAGGTGCTTCCATGCGCATTCGCCGCCATTTCACGGTCGAGGGTCATTCTCCCTACGAAGGCATCGCGTTCCGTCTCACCAGAAGCGAGATCCGTAACCCGGACGGCTCGGTGGTCTTCGTCCAGGACGGCATCGAAGTGCCCGAAAGCTGGAGCCAAGTGGCCGCCGATGTGCTGGCGCAGAAATATTTCCGCAAAGCTGGCGTGCCCAAGGGACTGAGGCCCGCGCCCGAGGAAGGCGTGCCGGAATTTCTCTGGCGCAAGGAGGCCGATCCCAGAAGCGGCCGCGAAACCACCGGCGAGCATTCCGCCAAGCAAGTGTTCGACCGGCTGGCCGGCACCTGGGCCTATTGGGGATGGAAGGGCGGCTATTTCGACGGCGACACCGACGCCCGCGCTTTCTATGACGAGCTTTGCCACATGCTGGCGGCGCAGAAGGGCGCGCCCAACAGCCCGCAATGGTTCAATACTGGTCTGCACTGGGCCTATGGCATCGATGGCCCCGGTCAAGGCCATTACTATGTGGACCACAAGAGCGGCAGGCTGACCAAGTCCAACTCGGCCTACGAACATCCCCAGCCGCATGCCTGCTTCATTCAGAGCGTCAAGGACGATCTGGTCAATGAAGGCGGGATCATGGATTTGTGGACCCGCGAAGCCAGGCTGTTCAAATACGGCTCGGGCACCGGCACAAATTTCTCGACCTTGCGGGGCGCCGAAGAGAAATTATCGGGCGGCGGCAAATCCTCCGGCCTGATGAGCTTCCTCAAGATCGGCGATCGCGCCGCCGGCGCCATCAAATCGGGTGGCACCACCAGGCGCGCCGCCAAGATGGTGATCGTCGATATCGATCATCCTGACATCGAGGATTTCATCGACTGGAAAGTGCTCGAAGAGCAGAAGGTCGCCTCGCTGGTGGCCGGCTCCAAGCTCGCCGCCAGGCATCTCAAAGCGGTGATGAAGGCTTGCATCAATTGCGAAGGCTCGGGCGGCGATTGCTTCGACCCGCAGAAGAATCCGGCGCTGCGCCGCGAAATCCGCGCCGCGCGCAAGGCCCTGATCCCCGACAATTACATCGAGCGGGTGATCAGCTTTGCCCGCCAAGGGTATAAGGATATCGACTTTCCCACCTATGACACGGACTGGGATTCTGACGCCTACAATTCGGTCTCGGGCCAGAATTCCAACAACAGCGTCCGGGTCACCGACGAATTCCTCCAGGCGGTTCTGGAAAACCGCACCTGGAATCTCACCTACCGCGGCTCGGGCAAGATCGCCAAAACCATGCCGGCGCGCGAATTGTGGGACAAGGTTTCGAACGCTGCCTGGGCCTGTGCCGATCCCGGCATCCAGTTCCATACCACCATCAATGACTGGCACACCTGCCCGGCCGGGGGCGAAATTCGCGCCTCCAATCCCTGCAGCGAATACATGTTCCTGGACGATACCGCCTGCAACCTGGCCTCGCTCAACCTGATGCAGTTCCGCCGGGGCGAAGGCGCGCCCAAGAATTTCGACGTCACGGGCTTCGAGCACGCGGTGCGCATCTGGACGATGGTGCTGGAAATCTCGGTGATGATGGCGCAATTCCCTTCCAAGGAGATCGCGCAGCTTTCCTTCGATTACCGCACCCTGGGCCTGGGTTTCGCCAATATCGGCGGGCTTTTGATGTCGGCGGGCATTCCCTATGACAGCCGTGAAGGCCGCGCCATCGCCGGCGCCATCTCGGCGCTAATGACCGGCGTGTCCTATGCCACCAGCGCGGAAATGGCGGGCGAACTGGGCTCCTTCCCCGAATATGGCGCCAACCGGGACTCGATGCTGCGCGTGATCCGCAACCATGCGCGCGCCGCTCATGGCGAAAGCGCGGGCTATGAAAGACTGTCCATCGCCCCGGTGCCGCTGGACCTTTCCGCCATCCAGCAGAAGGACCTGGCGGCGGCGGCCGGCCGCGCCTGGGACGATGCGCTGGCGATGGGCAAGGAATTCGGTTTCCGCAATGCCCAGGCCACCGTGATCGCGCCCACCGGCACCATCGGCTTGGTGATGGATTGCGACACCACCGGGGTCGAGCCCGATTTCGCCCTGGTGAAATTCAAGACCTTGGCGGGCGGCGGCTATTTCAAGATCATCAATCGCTGCGTGCCAGAAGCACTTGCCAGCCTGGGCTATAACGATGTCGAGGCCAATGCGATCGTGGCCTACGCCGTCGGCTATGGCTCCCTGGAGAGCTTCACCGGACGGCTCAATCTGGATTCGCTGCGCGCCAAGGGCTTCGGCGAAGAGCAGATCCGCGAGATCGAGGCCGCGCTGGAATCCGCCTTCGACATTCGCTTCGTCTTCAACAAATGGACCTTGGGCGAGAAATTCTGCCGCGAGGTGCTGAAGCTCGACCCCGCGGAAATGGACGCGCCCGAATTCGACATGCTGAAAGCGCTGGGTTTCTCCCGGGCCGATATGGATGCCGCCAACCTCTATGTCTGCGGCGCCATGACCCTGGAGGGTGCGCCGTATCTCAGGCCCGAGCATCTTGCCGTGTTCGATTGCGCCAATCCGTGCGGCCGGGTGGGCAAGCGGGCGCTGAGCGTGGATTCGCACATCCGCATGATGGCGGGGGTGCAGCCCTTCATCTCGGGCGCCATCTCCAAGACCATCAATATGTCCAATGCCGCCACCGTGAAGGAATGCGGCGAGGCATATATGACGTCGTGGAAGTTGGGGCTGAAGGCCAATGCGCTCTATCGCGACGGCTCTAAACTGTCGCAGCCGCTGGCCACCACCGCCTTCACCATCGACGACGAAGAGGATGACACGATCGAGACGCGCCCCGCCGCGCAATCCGCGCAGACCCTCGTCACCGAGCGCATCGTCGAGCGTGTGGTGGAGAAAATCCGCGCCCAGGAGCGCGAGCGCCTGCCTCACCGCCGCAAGAGCTACACCCAGAAAGCGATCGTGGGCGGGCACAAGGTCTATCTCCACACCGGCGAGTATGAAGATGGACGGCTGGGCGAGATATTCATCGATATGCACAAGGAAGGCGCCGCTTTCCGCAGCCTGATGAACAATTTCGCCATCGCCATCTCGGTTGGCCTGCAATATGGCGTGCCGCTTGAGGAATTCGTGGAGGCCTTCACCTTCACCCGCTTCGAACCGGCGGGCGTGGTGGTCGGCAACGATTCCATCAAGAGCGCGACCAGCGTGCTGGATTATATCTTCCGCGAGTTGGGCGTCTCTTACCTGGGACGCACCGACCTCGCCCATGTGGTGCCTCCCGACGACGATATGGGCATCGGCGGACCGGAGCGCGGTCCGGCGGAAGTGGCGATCGCCAAAGTGGCCTCGAGCGGTTATCTGCGCGGGCATATGAAGCCCATCGCCCTGATCAAGGGCGGCGCACAGCCCCGCATGCTGGCGGAGGAAGGACTCGAGCATTTCCATGATGCCGAATTCGAGGAAGAAACGGCGCTGGACCTGTCCGAGATCCGTGCCGGCGTCGAAGCCCAACTGGTGGGCAATCCCGTGGGTGCTCAGGTCGCCAGCATCGAAGTGGCCCTGTCGTCCAAGCAGGCCCATTCCCGGCGCGTCGCCGAAGCGCGGATGAAGGGCTTCGAGGGCGACAGTTGCGGGGCGTGTGGAAACTTCACCCTGGTGCGCAACGGGACATGCATGAAATGCAATACCTGCGGCGCGACCAGCGGTTGTTCATGATCTCCGGGGCCCCCGCCAGACTTGTATCCATAAAAGGCCGAGTAGAGCCTAGCTTACTCGATTGGACAGCTGTCGAGGAAGAAATAAGAAAACAAGAAGCACAAAATCGCGAGGGGGCGTTTCTTCTATTTGCCCTGCGGCATTTATTTGATTTTGGAGGTACAAGCACTCGGCATTGGTTGACCGACGGTGGCAACGATCGAGGGATCGACGCTGTCGTTATTGACGATTTCAGCAAACGAATTCACTTCATTAACGCGAAATGCGTCAGGGCGTTCGAAAAATCTAGCCGAAACTTTCCATCAGCCGAAGTCGACAAGTCCATCACTTTTCTTGACGAACTGATCCACAAAAGTCGTTCGCTCAGAAATTGCAATAATGAACTAGCCGAAGCTGTCGAGGAGATATGGGAGTGCTTAGAGCGCGACTATTATTCCTTACATTTGCATATTTGTTCAAACCAGAGCCCGCTCGTCGACAATGAAAGAGAGCGTCTGAAGCTAGTCCTCGGTTCAAAAAAGATTTCGCTGGAGGAGCATCATCTGCAGGCATTCGCAGATGGGAGCCCCCGAATTCTACGGGCAGATACCCGTCGCTTGGAGTTTGTCGGCGAGAAAATAGAACGTATGCTTGCCAAAGGGCGCACAATTACGGGATACGTTTCGTGCACAGAAGCTGCACGGTTTCTCTCTGGCAGCACGGGATCGCTTGACCCGTCGCTATTTCATGGAAACATCCGCTCTTTTCTCGGAACACGCACCTCAATAAATCGGGAAATAGCAAGAACGCTCTTTAGCCGTGATCGCGCGCTTTTCGAATGTCTAAATAACGGAATAAAGCTCGTTTGCGAGCGAATGCTCACCGCTGGTGGCGTCCACCCCGTTCATCTCACCAATCCGCAAGTTGTTAACGGATTGCAGACCGCGCACGTCTTGCATGCGTTTTGTGAGACAGAGCGTCAAAAAGGAGCAGAAGCATACGTTCTCGTGCACATCACAGAGACGTCAGATAGCGGCCTAGCGAACAAAATTGCTTTGGCAACAAATAGCCAACAGCGAATTGGAACAAGAGACCTACGCGCTAACGATCCGCTGCAGCTCAAACTTGAGCGCGAGCTCGGAAAAAGAGGCTATCGCTATTTAAGAAAACAGGGTGAGACATCTAAGGTACCGGCAGCTCAAACAATCGATGCCTTGAAGCTAGGGCAAATATTACTCGCCTATTGCAAGGACCTACCCGAAAAAGCAAAAACATCAAACGCAATTTTTGGGGAACAATACGAAGACATCTTCGATCAGCGGATGCTATCTGCGGATACGGTGATTTCTTTGCACAGTTTGTATCGCCAAATCGAAGATAGGAAGCAGTTGGCGAAGGTTGCCCAGCGGAAAATTTCCCGCGAGGAATACGGTGAAGAATGGATAATAGAGGGCATCTATCATGTGTTATTTGCGATAAAGTTTCTCTGCCAGGGAAGCGGGTATAACCACCTGGTTTTTGACGAAGCCAAACGATTCATAGATGATGCGATAGAGGTCATAAACGGGTGTTTCAATAAGGAGAACACCTCGGCCTATCGGTTTTTTAGATTGGTGGGAACTCGCGCGGTTTGAGCTGGTCCCAGTTGTTTGGACAGGTTGGCAGCGAAGTTAAGGTGTATTCCGGTTGTTGATCATGCTGCCAAACCCTCAATCACGTCGAACGATTTTTGCTGCTGTTGGGCCTGTGGG
>Ga0075522_10001892_pt1 | contig 15762 bp, 12 predicted proteins | sample NGEPerA_FD_74796 | JGI IMG/M metagenome (GOLD analysis project Ga0075522, IMG submission 74796) | Arctic peat soil microbial communities from the Barrow Environmental Observatory site, Barrow, Alaska, USA - NGEE PermafrostL2-A | ecosystem: Environmental > Terrestrial > Soil > Wetlands > Peat ... | reverse complement strand
ACGTGGCCGCCAAGAAGAAACCAGCTAAAGGAAAAAAGAAGTAATTTTTTTTAAATGATTCGTAAAAAAAGCCTGAACAAATTGTTCGGGCTTTTTTTTATGTAGACCCACTTGGGGAAGTGGATTAAACAGGGAAACAAATAAAAAAAGCCGGACGGCTTGGGCCGTCCGGCTTTTGATGCGAAAGGGGTTAGTTGGCAGGCGTGGCGGCTGAACCCTGTTTCTCGTCGTGGATGGCCGTTGAGTTGGCATCCAGCTCGCTCTTGATCTGTGTCTTTTGGTCTTCGGTCAGGCCTTTCTGTCCGCTTTGTTTGTTCTGCATGAAGTCTGCCTTAATTTCTTCCCGGATGGCTTTCAATTTGGCGGTCAAGGCGGCGGCCTCATCGGAGGTCAGCTTGCCATTCTTCACGCCGGCGGCGATGCGGTCTTCCTGCAATTTGATGCGGTCGTGAATTTCCTTCATTGCGGGACTCATGACCCTTTTGCCGGGATTCTCCGAAGGGGCGGGCGTGGACGCGACGGGTGTGGTGGTGTCTTGGGCCAAAATCAAGCTTGTGGAACTGATCAGCATCAGCGAAGCGGCAAATAAAGCGACATGTCTCATAGTCTAACTCCCCAGTTTCTGTTTTTTTAACTGCGGTGTTTAGACGAAACAGCATCTCGAAAAGGCTCTGGCTTTTTACCTAACTAGGTTAAACGAATGTAAATGAATTGGTCATGTTCACGACAAGGAAGTCGAATTCTTATGTTTCAAACACGCGATAATAAAGGGCACTTTCAGTATCGGTTTAAAGCCTTCATCAGCCTCGAGCCCCCCATCAATTTCATCCATTCCTTAGCTAATCCCGTCAATGTGGTTGGATGTATTTTGTTTCCAAGGAATTAAGAGGAGGGGGAAATGTCGAAAACAAAAACAACCAATAATCGCAGGGATAACCCCCGGATTTCGATCAAGGTTCCCGTTAAATTCGTTCCGGCAGAAGATAAAAAAGTCATCAAAAAGATCGAGGATTGGCGCGAATCCAGGAAATATGGAGTCACGCTCGACCTGAGCACGGACGGCATGCAGCTTGCCGCAGACCATCACTTGACGGTCGGCAGCGTTTTGGAATTTAACATTTATATCCTGGACAAGGTGAATGTGGTGACCGTCTATGCCCAGGTGATATGGACCCATAAGAATAGCGCCGGCCTGCATTTCCTTCTGATGAAACCCACCGAAAGAGACGCTTTAACGTCTTTCCTTCAAAAGGCTTCCTGACGCGAGGTCCTCTGACCTGATTTTTGACGCCGGTTAATCCCATCCATCCTTTTGATAATTCCGTCAATTCTTATTAACGGCCTTCTTTGCGATCATTAGCTCACGAGTTGGTCTGAGGCCGTCTGAAAACGCTTCGGGAAAACGACCGCAGGGGCGAAATGAAAATGGTTCTGAATCAAAACTTTTTGAACAAAAGTTTAAATCGATTTCAAACGAAAATAGTTTTAAGTTCCGCGCGCCTTTTTATTTTGACAGCACTCGGGGGCTGTCTTTCTTTTCTTCCGACCGCCCTGGTCCATGCCCAGATCATCAACCTCAACAGCGGGGAAGTCATGACCTGCCAGTTCGTCAATAACACCACCGTGCCCAACAATCGGGTTTACATCTGTGTGCTGGCCAACAATGAATATCTCACTCCAGGCGGAACGATGAACGCCATCGTGCCCGGGCAGAACGCCAGCAATTACACCATGACCCTGGCTCAGATCGACGCGCTCAGTCCCGCAGGGCTTCAAATACCCAACATCAACGCCGGGGGGCGCATGTGGTTTTCCTATTACCAACCGATGAACATGCCCATCGTGGCCGGGCCAGGAGTGGTTCAACCCAATATTGGCAATCCGAGCGATCCCAATATCAATACGGTCTTCGACTGGATGGAATTCGCCGAGGGCAGCGATTGGATTTACTGCAACACAACTCAAGTCAATATGTTCGGCATTTCTTACACCATGGGTTTGTACAATGTGGGAGGGGGGCTCAACGGCGCCAGCGGCATCCCGGACTGCTACAGCGACATCGTGGCGAAGTACGAAGCTTATATGAACGCCATCCCGGGCGCGTCCCTCTTCAACTCCCTGGTTGGGCCGGTACGCATCGTGGCTCCAGCGGACGGCACTTTCGCGGCGGGCGGGGCCAACGGCACCTACTTTAACAATTATATTTCTCAGCTCTGGACCGAGTACCAGTTCACGCCCCTGGTCATCAGCACCGGGGGCAACACTTACTACGGCACCACCACGGGCCCGGGAAGTCAGATGACTTTTACCGGCCCGGGCGGGCCATATTACGTGGGCTATCCCAACACGCAGGACGCGCTTGCCGCTTCCGGCGTTTTTGCCAGCGGAAATCCCATGGAACTGGCGATCGAAGTGGTCATGGCCGCGGGCATCAACCGCCACGTTTTGGACAACGTCGCTAACCTTAACAACCCCGCGGCCTTTTATCAAACCGCCCCCTGCAATTATTACGCGGCTTTTTGGCACTCGGTCAACCTCAACCGTCTGGCTTACGGTTTTCCCTATGACGATGACGACAATCAAAGCGACCTGCTGGTCAGCACCAACGCCCGGGCGCTGGCGGTTACTTTCAGCGGCTGCGTTCCCACGCTCACCAGTACTTTTATGGCTTCTCCCACTCCCACCAGGACCAGCAGCTCCACGGCCACCTTTACGGTTTCCAATACGGTCACCCATACTTCTACCAACACGGTCACCATGACGGATACCACAACGACCACTAACAGCGCCACCACTACCAGTACCAACACAGCCACCAATACTGTGACTTCCACCTTTACGCCGACTAACACCGCCACCCGTACTTCCACTTGCAGCGCTACCAACACCGCCACCCTGACCGATACCACAACGGCCACCAACAGCGCCACCACCACCAGTACCAACACCGCGACCAATACATCCACCAATACGTTGTCCCCTACGGGAACAAGTACTCCTACGGGTACGGCGACCAACACTTGCATCAATACCGCGACGTCAACCGCTACATTTACGGCGACCCATACGGCTACGATAACTTTCACTAATACTTTGGTTAGTACCGCTACGAATACGTCGACCACAACTTCAACGCGGTCAGCCACCAGTAGCGCAACGCAAACATCGACGAATACTCCTACCGTGACATCGACCGTTACGTCCCTCAGAACACCCGCCCCCACTATTACGCCTTCCCCTACGGGGACGTCGACTTCGTCTCCGACTGCCAGTTATAGAAACACGGCTACCGTTACGCCGGTCAACACCTGGACTCCAACGCCGACGGTTTCGGCAGATATATTTCAGATTTGCAGGAACGTCTTTAATGAAACCGTCGACGGAACGGTATGCGTCTCGTTCTCATCCGCCCAATATCCCGGTCAGATGACGTTGAAGATTTACAACTCGGTGGGTGAACACATTAAGACATTGTTCGATGAAAGCTTAACCCAGCCGCTGCCGCCGACAATTATTAACTGGGATGGAACCAACAAATTCGGACAGAAGGTCGCCAGCGGAGTGTACGTCGTTTACCTGATCAAACCTTTGGGTCGGTCAACAGGAAGACTTGTGGTGATTCGTTGATGGATAACCTATGAGACGCTTTAAACGGCCCGGCCTCAGCTTGATAAGGTTTCAAAGTCTTATTGGGTTTGCCGCTTTGGGTTTTCTGGTAACCGCTCCGGTCATGGCTCAATGCGCTAAACGCATCGTCGCCTATTACGCCTATTGGGACCAGCCCGAATATACTTCGGCCAACATACCCATGACGGAGGTAACCCATATCGAGCATGCCTTCATCGGCATGGACACGACGAAAAATGACGGAACGCTTTCGGTGGATCCTTCTTTTCTGGAGCCGGCCCTTATCGCCAGGGCCCACGCGGCGGGGGTGAAGGTGATGGTATCCGTGGGAGGAAGTGGCGGCGGTCAAGCGGCGGCCTTTGAACTGATTTCGGCCAGCGCCTCGGCCCGGGCCAATTTCGCCGGTAATCTTTACAACTTCTGCAAGACCAACGGCTATGACGGCGTGGATATTGACTACGAATTTCCGCTCACCACCACGGACGAAAGCAATCTCACCCTCATGATGCAGGCCATCCGCTCCGTGATGCCTTCTCCGTGGCTCCTCTCCATGACGACGAGCGCCATGGGCAACAATACCTGGAATGGCGCCTACTATATGAATTTAAACGCGCTCGAGGGCATCGTGGATTTCTTCAACGTGATGGATTACGATTTTTACGGCGGTTGGGACAGCAACAGCGGGCACCTGGCCCCGGAATTTCAAAACCCCTCCGATCCGCAGCAGGCGGGGAGTTTTAAAACCTCCCTCGATTGGTATCTGGTCACGGCGGGCATTTCTCCCTCGAAGATTAACGCGGGCATGCCTTTTTACGCGGATGAATTTACCTCCGTCAACACCCTTTGGAAAAGCTGCGGGGGCAGTTGTTCCGTGGGGAATCAGGGTTATGGGCCATTGGTGAAACCCCGGCTCAACGCCATGGGTTATACCGTCCAATGGGATTCCTCGGCCCAGGCCAATTACCTGACAGGCTCCGACTTTATCACTTATGAAAGCGTGACCACCGCGGCCAATAAGACCGCTTACGCTTTGGGAACCCGCGGTGTCGGCGGGATGATGATCTGGGAAATATCTCAAGATTACGATGGAGCCTCGCAGGATTTGCTCACGGCAACCTATAACGCTTATGTCGCGCAATGTCCTGTCAATTCGCCAACGAGTACTTTTACAGCCACCGCTACCATGACCGCTACTGCCACGAACACAGCTACCAATTCCCCTACGGGGACGTCGATTTCGTCTCCGACCGCCAGTTATACCAACACCGCCACCAATACCGTGGCATTAACACCTGCTATTACCGGCACCTTTACAAACACCACAACCGACACGGCTACCAAGACAGTGTCTTCCAGCGCAACAAATACGTCCACCAGTACCGCAACTCATACATCCACTAATACAGTTACTACCACAACCACTAACACCGCTACTCAAACAGCCACCAATACCGCAACCTTGACGCCCGCCAACACCGGCACATTCACCAATACACCTACCCATACGGCCACTAACACCGCCTCCTCAACCGCCACAAATATCCAAACTCATACAGCCACTACCACTCCAACCGTCACATCAACTTATTCCAAAACCAATACCCCTACGGCGACTTTAACCAGCACTCCGAGTAATACTTTCACAACAACCGGCACACCCACCATTACGCCAACCTATACCCCGACGATTACATCGGAAATTGTCATTTCTGCGCCATTCCCCAATCCCTCTAACGGAACACCGATTACCTTTAATATTCAGGCGCCGGGTGAATCAACGGTGACGCTGGATGTATTTACCCTGGCTTTCCGGAAAGTCTACGGCGAAACGACCCAGGCGGACGGTTCTTTAACCCTTCGGTGGGATTTAAGGGATGTTTCGGGAAATCAGGTGGCGAATGGGGTTTATTACGTTCGTATCCACGTCACGGGCAGCCAATCGGCGACAACAATTCTTAAAGTGCTCATCCTGAGATAAAATTTATTAACCAAACAGCTGCCGCGGACAATTATTAACTGGGATGGAAGCAATAAGTAAGGCCAAAAAGGCGCCATTCGAAAACTTATCTCAAAATCAGAACTTTGATGATTTTTTATGGATTGAATGCCCGGTATTAACACTGACATCAAGTCCATTCGTTACCTGAAATTCCCAATACACCCTTTAAGTTTCACTGAAGCGTTTGAGACCGTCAAATTGGTTACGGCAGGATATTTTGTTGATTCGGTTTGTTTTCGTACTCAGTGAAGGTTTGTTCCAAAACTGTATAAAATGACAAATGTTTGGTAGTCATTTTTGTCGTCCTCTTTATTGAAAAACGCGAATTTCCCTTTAAATTTAATAAAAACTCTTGGCATATCCCTTGCTTTTATCAATAAGTCGAAAGCCATCGTTTAGATTCAACTTCAAGAAAATCTTCAAATTGGGGTTTTGAGGTCGTTTTTCCCGCATTTTCAATGTTTGAACCACGCCTGATTAAGGAGAGGAAAATGCTTAAAAATATCAAAATTAGGATCAAATTGATCGGAGGATACCTGATTGTGTTAGCCATTTTGGCGGTCATGGCGCTCATGTCATTTGGGGGCATGAAGACTTTAAACGACAACAGTAACGCGATGTATCAGGACCATGTGAAGCCTCTCGCTAGCTTGAACAACGCTTACGCCATGTTTTATTTAGTCAGCGGCAATTTGTACAAGTATGTTCTTGTGCCGCAGGACAGGGATTGGTCGAAAAATCAAATCAAGGACGAATTAGAAGCTATTGACGCGGATATGGAAGTCTTCCGCAAAAAAAAGCTTACGAATGACGAGCAGAACATCCTCAAGAATCTCGACGACCAAATGAACCTTTACCGGAAAGATATAGATTTTTGTATGTCATTGGTTGACGCTGGAAAAATTCAAAAGGTAACCACGCTTTTAGCTCGCGGCGGAAAAATCTCCGAGACGCGCGACGCGGTCGACGATGCTTTTGTCCAGCTTAACGCGATCAACAATAAACTCGAGGAGCAAAGTTGCAAAGACTCAAACGCTATGTTTTCACGCGCGACGTATTTGAACTTGATTTCGGCGATAGTCGCCATCGCCTTATCGTTGTTTTTTGGTTTCTTTCTCTCCAAGGCCATTACCGTTCCGCTTGATCGATGCGTCAAGATGATTCAAGAAATGAGCCTTGGCCATTTGAAAAACCGACTTCATATTCAGGCTAAGGACGAAGTGGGCGTGCTGGCTCAGAACATGGATAAGTTCGCTGACGAACTTCAGAATGTGGTCATTGGCATCATGAAGAAAATCTCCGATGGCGATCTTTCTTCTCAAATCACACCCAAGGATAGCCGGGACGAGATCTCGCCCGCGCTCCAGGGCACCATCGCCAATTTGAAGGCGCTGATCGCGGACGCCAACCTGCTGTGCCGGGCAGCGTTGGACGGCGATTTGTCCAAACGGGCTAACGCCAACAGTCACAAAGGTGATTACCGAAAAGTCATCCAGGGTTTTAATGAAACGCTGGACGCGGTTATCGGCCCCATCAACGAAGCGGCTTTGGTGCTGGAGCAGGTGGCGAAGCGCGATCTGACGGTCCGGGTTCAGGGCGATTACGCTGGCGATCACGCCAAAATCAAAGAGTCGATCAATTTGGCCGTGGATAACCTGGACAAGGGCTTCCTCCAAGTAGCCCATAACACCCAGACCCTGGCCGCCGCTTCTGAGGAACTGACCGCGATCGGACATGAAATGAGCAAGAACGCGGAAAAAAATTCGGATCAGTCCAGTGTGGTTTCGGCGACGGCCGAACAGGTCAGTACAAACATCCGGATGGTCGCGGCCGCCGCGGAACAGCTCAACTCCAGTATTAAAGAAATCGCCAAAAACGCCGCGGAAGCGGCCCTTGTGGCGGAACAAGCGGTCAAGTCAATCGAAACCACCAATGTGACTGTCAGCAAACTGGGCGACAGTAGCGCCGAGATCGGCAATGTGGTCAAAGTGATCACGTCGATCGCCCAACAGACGAATCTTCTGGCCTTGAACGCGACCATTGAAGCGGCCCGGGCGGGAGAAGCGGGTAAAGGTTTCGCGGTGGTTGCCAATGAGGTCAAAGAACTGGCCAAAGAAACCGCCAAGGCCACCGAAGATATCAGCCTGAAAATCGAGACCATTCAGGGTGATACCAAGGCCGCGGTGTCGGCCATCCTAGAGATCAGCGCGATTATTAAGCGGATCAACGAGTTTCAGGCCAGTATCGCCAGCGCGGTGGAAGAACAAAGCGCGACGACCAATGAGATCGGCCGCAACGTGACGGAAGCCGCCAAGGGAAGCGCGGACATCGCGGAAAATATTACGGGCGTGGCTGAAACGGCGCGGAATACGGCCAGCGGCGCCGACGACAGTCAAAAAGCCTCCGCGGAACTCTCAAACTTGGCGGCCGGGCTTCAGAAATTGGTCGCCCAGTTTAAGTATTAAAATCATCCAAGAAGGAAAAAAAGTATGTTTTGTTGTTGAGGGTGGAGGAAAGGACAAACATGGATGAGATGGATGAAATCGTCAAAGAGTTTCTGATCGAATCCTCAGAAAATCTGGATAGATTGGACAGGGATTTTGTCGCTCTGGAAAAAAATCCGGGCAATAAAGAACTTTTATCCTCCATTTTCCGAGTCGTTCATACCATCAAGGGAACTTGCGGTTTTTTAGGTTTTCAAAAACTCGAATTAGTCGCCCATGCGGGTGAAAATATTTTAGGGAAACTGCGCGACGGCCAATTGGTGGTCAATGAGGAGCGCACCAGCGCTTTGCTGGCCCTTGTCGACGCGGTGCGCGAGATGCTGGCCGAAATAGAAAAGACAGGAAAAGACGGGAACCGCGACTATGAACCGGTTGTTTCCGCGCTTACCCTTTTATTGGAAGATAACGCGTCGGCGGAAGCAATGGCGTCGGTTGGGGCCGAAGAGCCAAATCTGGATCTAACGCCGGAGCAAGAAAAACCATCCAGATTGACGGAGCAGTCCGCCGCGGCAGTCTCCGGAGAAGAGCCGACCAAAACGGCGGTCCGGACAGCGGAAACCACCTCGAGTGTTTCCGAAACCGCGATTCGCGTGGATGTGGGTCTTTTGGACCGACTGATGAATCTGGTCGGCGAGCTGGTTCTGGCCCGCAACCAAATTCTTCAATTCAGCTCCACACACGAAAACGCAGGTTTGGGTAACACTCCTCAGTGGCTCAGCTGGATCGCTTCTGAACTGCAGGAGGGCATTATGAAAACCCGTATGCAGCCCATTGGAAATGTATGGAGTAAATTTCCCAGAATGGTGCGTGATCTAGAGGCGGCCTGCGGCAAAAAAGTCCGACTGGAAATGGAAGGGAAAGAAACCGAAATGGACAAGACAATCATTGAGGCCATCAAAGATCCCCTGACCCATATCGTTCGAAATTCAATCGATCACGGCATTGAAAATCCCGCAAAAAGGCGAGAGGCCGGTAAAGATGAAGAAGGTTTGTTAAGTCTCAAGGCATACCATGAAGGCGGCCAGGTTCATATTGAAATTACGGATGATGGGGGAGGAATTTTCCCCGACAAAATACGCGATAAGGCTTTATCCAAGGGTCTCATCAGTCCCGAAAGCGCCAGACAAATGAGCGAACGGGATATACTCAACCTGATTTTTCTTCCGGGATTTTCCACGGCAGAAAAAATCACCAATATTTCCGGCCGAGGAGTCGGCATGGACGTGGTGAAGTTCAACATCGAGAGCATTAACGGCGTGATCGATGTTCAAAGCCGGCCTGGCCGTGGAACCACGCTCAAGATCAAAATACCCCTGACTTTGGCGATTATCCCGGCCTTGATGGTGACCTCCCAAAAAAACCGTTTCGCCATTCCCCAGGTGAATCTGCTGGAACTGGTGCGTTTGAAAGAGGATCAAGTCCAAGGGGAGATACAACTCATACACGGCGCGCCGGTTTATCAATTGCGCGGCCACCTGCTCCCGCTGGTTTTTTTGAATCAGGAATTAGAATTTTCCAAGGATCCCGACCTGACCCCAAAAAGCATCAACATCGTGGTGTTAAAAGCGGGTGATCATCAGTTCGGCCTGGTAGTGGATGAGGTGAACGATACCCAGGAAATCGTGGTAAAGCCTCTCGCGAGGATTCTCAATCATGTCGACTCCTTCTCGGGCGCCACCATTCTGGGGGACGGGAAAGTGGCCCTCATTTTGAATGTCATGGGCTTGGTTAAAAATGCCCATCTGATCTCGGCCAATTTGGACCAAGCCAAGATTGAAAAAACTCCGGTCGTGGAAAGGGACACAAGAAATAAAGAAATGCTTCTGCTGGTAAAAGCGGGATATACGACCTATATGGCCATCCCGATGAGCCTTATGGAACGGATTGAGAAACTGGAAGGTTTCCAGGTGGAAAAGGCGGGGGATCACGATGTCATTCAGTACCGGGGCAAGATCATGCCCCTGATCAACATCGGATCGGTTTTGCCGGAACGGCGAAAAACACCCCGTCAAACGAAAGAACTCAACAGGTACGAAAATAAAAAGGTCCTCTACGCGGCGGTTTACACAAAAAACGGCCGCAGCGTCGGATTTGTGGTCGACCAGGTTTACGATGTAGTGGAAACGGTGGTGGAGATCAAAGATCACATTTGTCGCGCGGGAGTCATAGGGACGACGGTGGTTCAAGGCCATGTTACTGAAATTCTGGACGTGGATTGGGTTCTCCGGCTCGCGCCGCCGGGATTCTTTGATTCCGCGGTGGCGTAAAGGAGAAGTGGATGAGTCAGGAACAGAAGTTTTGTACCTTCTTTGTGGATCAATATTTCTTTGGGGTGGAAATTTCCCAAGTGCAGGAAGTCATCCGCTATCAAGAAATAACGGCGGTGCCCCTGGCCCATCCCGTACTCCGGGGGCTCATTAATTTGCGCGGTCAGATTGTGACCGCTTTTGATCTGAGGCGGCGTTTGGGATTTCTCCCGTTGGAAGAGGGCCATTTAACCATGAACGTGGTAATCCGCACGTCGGACGGCGCACTTAGTCTTCTGGTGGACGAGATCGGTGATGTCCTGGACGTCCCTGAGGATTGTTTTGAGGATCCACCTGAAAATTTGAGCGGACAAACGCGTGCCATGATCCACCACGTGTGCAAACTAAAAGACCGTCTCCTGCTGATTCTCGATATCGAGCAGTTGTTGAAGTTGGAACCGGTAAAAGCCTAAAAACTTTCACAATAGGGAAGGTTTGTTCCAAAACTGTATGAAATGACAAGTGTTTGAACTGTTTTTTTGTCGCCCTCTTTATCTAAAAGCCGAATTTTTCCTTAAAAATCCAATGAAACGCTTGGCATATCCCTTGCTCTACTCATTCATGAAAATGTGTATTTAATTTTAAGGAGATTTTCAAAAAAGGAGTTCAAAAATGAAAGCATTGATCGTGGATGACTCAAGGGCAATGAGGCTCATTATTGGAAAAATCCTGACCGAAATCGGCTTTGATATCATCGAGGCCAAAGACGGAGCGGAAGCGACGAAGTATTTTGACGGCACGGGCCAGGTGGATTTGGCTTTGGTCGACTGGAATCTTCCGAACATGAACGGTTTTGAGTTAGTTACCTATATCCGGTCCAATCCGCTCAACAACGATGTCTGCGTCATTATGTGCACGTCTGAAACGGAGAAATCCCGCGTGACCGACGCTTTAGCGGCGGGGGCCAATGAGTATGTCATGAAACCCTTTACCCGCGACGTCATACTGGCCAAGCTGGAATTGCTTGGAATGGTCAAGAGCTGATATGGTCAGAACCCGGGTTCTCATTGTGGACGACGCGGTGGTTATCCGGCGCCTGCTCCACAATATTCTGTCGGTTGATCCGGCGCTGGAGGTGGTGGGTTCGGCGTCCGGGGGGAAAATCGCCCTGGCCCGCATCCCTCAGTTGAATCCGGACGTGATCATCCTGGACGTTGAAATGGCTGAGATGGATGGACTGCAGACCCTCACGGAAATACGGAAAATTTATCCCAGCCTGCCGGTGATCATGTTCAGCGCCCACACGGCCAAGGGCGCCGCCGCCACCATCGACGCGCTGCTGTTAGGGGCCACCGATTATGTGACCAAACCTTCCAACACGAATAATCTGGACGGGGCCATCGAGTCGGTCCGGGAAAACCTTCTGCCCAAGATCAAACAGTTTCAGCCATTGATCAAGGTTTCATCCACGGAAAAAGCCGAGCCCGGCATTTTATTCCCTGAAAATAAACCGCCGAAAAGAAAATCCTGCCGTATTGACGTGGTGACCATCGGAGTTTCAACCGGCGGCCCCAACGCACTGGCGGTAGTGCTGCCAAAACTCCTGCGGGATTTTCCCGTTCCCCTTCTGATTGTCCAGCATATGCCTCCCCTTTTTACCAGAACCCTCGCGGAGAGGCTGGATCATTTATGCGACATCCAGGTGAAAGAAGCCAATGGCGGCGAGTTTTTGAAGCCGGGCTGCGCCTGGCTGGCCCCGGGCGGGTTCCATCTGGTTCTGGAAAAAATGCCCGAGGGGGTCAAGCTTAAATTGAATCTGGATCCTCCCGAGAATTTCTGCAGGCCCGCCGTGGACGTGACCTTCCGGTCGGCGGCCGAAATTTATCAGGGTCAATGTCTCGGGGTTGTGATGACCGGAATGGGACGGGACGGGCTGCGGGGCAGTGAAATGATCTACGAGCGGGGCGGACAAGTGGTGGTTCAGGATAAGGAAAGCAGCGTGGTTTGGTCCATGCCCCAGGCGGTGGTGAACGCGGGGCTCGCCGACCAAATCGTGAAACTGGAGGAACTGGGCGATGAAATCGTTAATCGTGTCAAAAAAAGCCGGTTGTCCGGCGCCGTCCCGTTTGGAATCACACATGAATCCTGAAATCGGCACCACTCTTTTATCAGCCGATTTTGACTATGTGCGGCAGATTGTGTTTGAGCAATCCTCCGTAGTGCTGGAGGCGGGAAAAGAATACCTCGTTGAAGCGCGGCTTCTTTCGATTGTTCGGGAAAGAGAAATAAGTTCTTTAACCGAATTGGTGGAGGTGCTGCGGCAAAACTATTCCAACAAGCTCCGCCGCGCGGTGGTGGAGGCTATGTTGACGAATGAAACCTCGTTCTTCAGGGGTGTGAAGCCATTTGAGGCGATCCGGGAGATGGTGTTGCCCGATCTCATTTCCCGGAGGGCGTCCGAAAGAACCTTAAATATCTGGTGCGCGGCCTGCTCCGGCGGGCAGGAAGTTTATAGCTTATTGATGCTGATAAAGGAGCATTTTCCCGTTTTGGAAGGTTGGAATCTGAGGGTCATCGCCAGCGACCTCTCCCGCCGGATGCTGGAGAAGGCCGCGCGGGGGATTTACTCCCAGCTGGAAGTAAACCGGGGTCTCCCCGCCGCTTATCTGGTGAAATATTTCGAGAAGGTTGGACTGGAATGGGAAATTGATGAAAGCTTGCGAAAATCCATTGAGTTCGTTTCGGTGAATCTCGGCGCCGCCTGGCCCCTCCTGCCAATCATGGATTTAGTCTTAATGAGGAATGTGATGATTTATTTCGATGTGGAAACGAAGAGGCGGGTTTTAAATCAGACGGCCGAATTGATGAAGAACGACGGGTATCTTTTTCTGGGCGGCGTCGAAAGCACGATCAATTTGACGGATCAATTTGAAACAGTGCCATGGAAAAAATCCAGTTGCTTTCGGCCGAACCGCGCGTAAAAGGGGAATCTGCATGGGGTTTCTAGAGGATGAAATTATCAAAGTCACCGAGGATGTTTGGAAAAGAGTAATGGGGCTTGATATAAAAACGGCCGCTGAGGATGTGGGATCGGAGGAAAAGGAACTTATCGCGAGCTTCATCCAGATTATGGGTTCGTGGGACGGTACGGTTATTCTGGACTGCGACAAGGAATTTTCGCGGCTCCTGGCCTCGCTCATTTTCAGTATGCCCAAAGAAGAGGTGAGTGATGAGGAAATTTGGGACGCTTTAGGGGAGCTGGTCAATATCATCGCGGGCAACCTGAAGGCCTATCTTCCCCAGCCCTGCCACATTTCCCTGCCCGCCACCGTCGGCGGTTGGGATTACATGCTCCGCTTTCCCGGCAGCCAGCAGGTCAGCCAGGTCGTTTTTGAGTGCGGTTTTCAGTTTTTCGGGGTGACACTCCTCAAACAGGGGGAGAGCGCGTCTTTTACCAAAGTGGTGAAGCACCATTAAACCGGCGGGACGGTTGAAGCGGGGCTGAGGACGGGACGGGAAAATCCTGGTTCGGGGGCGAACCCGGGGATTTAAATTTATGGAAGAAAGGGATGTCTATGAGGATCACGGAAGATCAAATCGTTAATGTGACCAAGGATGTCTGGAGTACGGTCCTGAGTCTTGAAATTAAAACGATGGAAAACGAAGGCATGGGAAAGGAGCAAAAACGGGTCGCGAGTTTCATCCAGATTATGGGAGCCTGGGAGGGATCGATCATTTTGGATTGCACGCCACATTTATCCAAGCTTTTCTCCTCCAAGATGTTCGGCATGCCCCTGGACGAGATTCACGATGAGGAAATCTCGGACGCGTTGGGAGAACTGATCAACATCGTGGCGGGCAATCTCAAGGCTTTTCTTCCCCAGCCCAGCCAATTATCGCTGCCGGCCGTCATCGACGGCTGGGATTACACTTTGAGTTTTCCCGGAGGCAAGGGAATCCATCAAATGTTTTTTGAATGCGGGACAGGGCAATTTTTCGGCATCACAATTCTGGAACATAGTGAAAAGGATCCTTTCACCAAAGTGGTGAAATCGTCATAGCGGAATAAAAGGCGAAAATGAGGCTGTTTTAAGGATTCGATAAGGATAAAAAAGCCGGTTTAAGAAGACGGCAAAATGATTCTTACATCCAAGGTGAATTATGAATAACGCTCACAATCAAGACGAAAAGGACATTCTGAAATCGGCGGAAAGCTATTTCCACAAGGGCCAGTGGGATAAGGCGGCTGAAGAGTGCCACAAACTTTTAAAATCAAATCCGGATCATCCCGAAATCCACAGCCTGCTGGGCGATATCCATGTTCAACAAAATGACCATCCTCGGGCTTTTAACGCTTATTACAAAGTTCTCTCGGATTTAATGGAACGGGGCCAAACCTACAAAACCACTGACATTTTCAAAAAAATCGTGAGCCTGGACTACCATCAACTTGACACGGCGGCGCAAGATAAACAAAACCTCATTCTCATTCATTTGAAGGCGGATGAGGCTTTGGCGGAAAACAACACGGAAAAGGCGATTGAATATTTAAATAGGATTTTAAAGCTCGATCCGCTGGATTTTTCGATCGCTTTAAAATTGGCCCAATTATATGAGGTGCTGGGGCGAAACTCCGACGCGATCCCCCAATATGTCCGCATGGGCGATGTTTTCCTCAAGAACCGGCAATATAAAAAAGCCAGGGAAGTTTTCAAGCAGGTCATCAAGCTGGAACCGCAGAACATCGACGGCCACCTTCAGCTGGGCGAAGTTTACCTCAAACTGGAAAACGAGTTTGACGCCAAAAACGAATACCATAAGGCGGCTGAAATCGCCCTGGCGCAGAACGATCTGCATGCCGCTTTTGAGTATTCCCTGAAAGCCGTCGAGCTCAAAAGCATGGACGCTTATTACGTTTTGGGGGTCGTTTTATTCGAGCGTAAAAAATGGATCGACGCGAAAATGAAGTTTGACGATTTTCTGCGGTTCAAACCGGACCACGTGGGAGCCCACGTTTACCTCGGCAAGGTTTTTGACGCCATGGAGCAGCCTATAAAGGCGGTAGAGGCCTTCCAGAAGGCCCTGAAGATGGACAAATACAACATGATGGCACTCGAAGTCTGGGCCGAATATTGCGGTAAAACCAAAAACACCGCCGGGGCGATTGAAACCTACAACATTTTGATCGAAAAAGCCTTCGCGGAAAATCAGGATATGTTGGCGCTGGAATGGACCAGACTCATGGTCGCGGCCGATGAACATTCAACGTCCTCTAAACTCAAACTGGCGCAAGTTTTGGAGAAAAACGGCAATTTGGACGCGGCGGGAGAGGCTTATTTTGATTTAGTAGCCTTGTTTGCCAAAGAGAATAAGACCGCGGAGGCCG
>Ga0075522_10001890_pt1 | contig 15766 bp, 15 predicted proteins | sample NGEPerA_FD_74796 | JGI IMG/M metagenome (GOLD analysis project Ga0075522, IMG submission 74796) | Arctic peat soil microbial communities from the Barrow Environmental Observatory site, Barrow, Alaska, USA - NGEE PermafrostL2-A | ecosystem: Environmental > Terrestrial > Soil > Wetlands > Peat ... | reverse complement strand
TTTCCGGCTCCAACCCGCGGCGATCATATCTGGCGGATTGCTGACTTCCGCAGTCCAGTGGACCGAGTTTCCCTTGTCGTCTTTTACGTCAAATTCGAGCAGACAGTGAGGATTCGCCCATAGCCACTCGGTGACTACTCCCTTTACTTCTGTTACTTTAGATTCGTCGTAAATCGCGCTACCGTGGTGAGCAAAAGCCAAAACCGGAGCACCCACGACGATTGCGCCACACCTCTTAGGCCCCCCCTTACCGTGTTTCGAAGCTCACCAGAACCCGCTCAGCTGTTGAGACGATGGCGACGGACACCCGAGCAACTTTACACCACCTCATTCTAGCAGTCAACAGCTTTCTCATATCACGATAAACTGATAGCTAAATAATAAGGATATACTTGGCAATGGATATTAAATCTCTGTTGGCGATAGTGTGCGCCGTTCCTATCTGCTTCAATAGCACGCCTTGTTCTGTCCCTGAAGTCGTAAAAATGAGGAAGCACCGGCAAAAAATTCTCTTTTTGGGGCCGCTCTAATGATTTACACCAATCTCATCATATGATATCCTCACTGCTTACTCGGTTCGTCTGTCCAAACTGTATCAGGGAGAAAATACGCCTATGGTCCGTTTTTCACATACAGCCGTAAGTCGTCTCGCCTTCTCGGTACCACTTTCGCTAATGTTTTTTGTGGGAACAGCCGGCGGTCAAACAACAACGTTACAGGTGACAGCCGAGCAGGTCTTCAAAAATTTGAAAGTACTCCAAAAAACACCGGCGGATAGTCTCAATCAAGGCATGCACCTCATCTCGGGCGCGCTCGGGGTGGAATGCGAGTACTGCCACGTTGAAATGGATTTCCCCAGCGATAACGTAGCGAAGAAGGACATTGCGCGCGACATGCTCAGGATGACTGCTGATTTGAATCAGCGTTCATTCAAGGGGGAACAGGTGGTGACCTGTTACACCTGTCATCAGGGGCACGCTGTTCCAGTGGGTACCCCGGTGCTTCCCGTTCATGGATACGCCCCGGAAAAGAAGCCTGAATCGGGCCTCCCGTCCGTCGCGGAAATTCTCTCCAAATACGTCGCGGCTCTCGGCGGTGAGCAGAGAATGAGAAAGGTCACCTCACGCATTATCACGGGTCAACAGGATGTGCCCACTGGCCCCGGCGGGGTGAACGCGCTGCCTGCGGAAATAACGCTTTACCAAATGGCCCCAAACTTGTCGGTGCGCGTGGCCACGGCGAAGGGGATGACGCTGATGAGTGGATTCGATGGGAAGGCTGCGTGGACCGTCGACCCGAGAGGGCGGGTGTCTAATGCAATCGCGTTGGAACAAAGACGGGAGGCGATTAACGCCGATTTCTACGAGCCGCTGAACATCGCGGCGTCTTACATCGACCTGAAGGTCGCGGGTATGGAAACGGTCGGCCAAAAAAACACCTATGTGCTGGAGGGGCAATTTGCCCCGGGCGCTCCGGTTCGCTTGTATTTTGACGTAAATTCAGGGCTGCTCCTGCGCAGAACCACGGCGGTCCCGACCCCGGCAGGTAACAGTCCGTATCAAGAGGATTTCGACGACTATCGCGATGCTGGAAGCGGCGTGAAATATCCTTACGCGATTCACTTGAACCCAGCCGGGCCACGCACGGACCTCACCACCCACTCGACAATCCAAATTCAACGCATACAAGAGAATGTCACGATTGAAGCGAACCGATTTAATAGACCTCAATCGAAGGAACGGCCGCGCTGAGGGGACCTGTGGGAACCTCGGCTAAATAGGGGCTCTGAGTTCTTATCCCAACCGTGCATTCAAGCGAAAGTAACAAGACGATGCGCAGGCCTGGTGGAGGCGTCGGAGATCTGGTTCCCGTGGTGAACCGCCAGCGCTGTGAGGGAGGGGGTGCGTGTGCCGAGGTTTGTCCCAATGGTGTTTTTGAATTGGCCCACGCTCCGAACGACGACAGTCGGGAGGCGTTCTTTCAGGCGAAACTCGAGCGACACGAGCGCGACCGGAGACAAGCCTACGCGGTCCGTGCCGATCAATGCCAAATGTGTGGGCTTTGTGTAAAGGTCTGCCCGAGTGCGGCGATTCAACTTGTTCGCGTCACGCGGGAATGGGGGAGACCTCTCTACTGAAGAAACCAACAATTGTCTTTGCCGTGGGCTCGCCTACGTTAATCTTTGAAAGGTCCAACCTTCGTCCTCGAACGCAGGCGATGAAGTTCCGGAATCGGGCGGATTGGGAAGGGCTTCCCCAGAGAACGCCGAGTTTGCCGGTTTTGCAATCCGACCCAAGGTGAAAAGAAGCGTTGCGGAAATCAGGGCAGGCGCCGCCGCGGCAAGGAATATACCGTTGGTGGACCATTTGAGCGCGATCAGTTCTCCGCCGATCACTGGACCGAGTACAGAGCCGAGACGACCTACTCCTACGCACCAGCCGACACCAGTAGAACGGAGATAAGTCGGGTAGAAAGTGCCGGCAAGTACGTTGATACCGGACTGACCCCCGACCACGCACCAGCCCGCAAGTGTCACCAGGATGAACAACACCGCTAGCGGTATCCCCGATCGCCCAATCATCGTAATGCTGGCGCACGCGACGGCAAAGTTTATTCCCAGCACCGTCGAGAATCCCCACTTGCCTATCGCCCAACCCAACCCGAGGGCGCCGGCCGCTCCGCCGACCTGCAACATGGCGCCAACCAGCACCGCGATGGAAGTCGGGTAACCCGAGGCCTTCACAACGGCGGGCAACCAGCTCGATAGGAAATAAAAATCGACGAGAGTCGTGAAACAAATCGCCCAGAGCAGGAGGGTGAGTTTGGCTCGTCCATCCCGAAACAAATGGGCGTAAGGTGCGCGTCCCAGCAAATCTTCACACACCTGATAGGCGGTTGAGCCGGTGAGATTGCGCCTCAAATGAACCCGCTTCCACCAGTTGGATGTGTAACGCCGGTCTTCGCCGCGAATCGTCAAGAATTTTAGAGATTCGGGCAGCACGAGCCACATAACAAGCGCGACCACCAGTGGAATCGTCCCGCCAACGTAAAAGACAGCGCGCCATCCATACGATGGGATGAGCCACGCTGAAACCAACCCACTGAGGGCGGCTCCTACCGTGAAGCCATCCGAAACGACCATCATGAACATGATTCGGTGCTTCTTCGGAGTGCATTCGGCCATCAGCGCCATTACGCTTGGCAAGATGCCCCCTAGCCCCAGACCAGTAAGGAATCGTACTACGGTAAATTCCTGAGCTGTATTTGCTCGCGTGGTCAGCAGGGTAACACAACCGAAGAGGAGTGTGTTAAAAATCAGGATTGGGCGCCGGCCGAAGAGGTCCGCGAGCAGACCATTCATAATCGAACCAAGCAACGTTCCCAGTGCGGCGGCACCGAAAATAGATCCGAGGGCCGAAGGAGAAATTTTCAAATCGGCAAACAGCTCCGGGGCGACGAAACTCATGGACTGAACGTTGAACCCATCGATCACCAGGCACAGTCCGCACAACAGTCCTGTGGCAATCTGAAATCCGTTCAGCTTTCCGTTGTCGACACAATCGGAAATGTCTAACGTTGCGCGCATCGCGTGCGATCGTGCCTTCTTACCCTCGAAACTTAAGCGGTCAGTGGACGGAGGCCGTTGCTGGGCTCGAAACGGTGTCCCAGGCGACCCGCTGGAGCTCGGCGGCGGTTGCCGGACCCAGTTCCACCAGCGGAACGGTCAGCGTCATATCTGGAACTGCGGTAGGGCTAGCGCCAGCTCCGAAGCCCCCGGCTCCGTCGGTGTCTACCGGATGTCCATAGATCGTCGCCGCCACACCGCTCGGATTCCGGCCGGTGAGCGTAGCATAAATCACTAATGCCGTGAGATAAGAGCCAGCTTCCGTTGGGTGCGACGCGTCGTAAATGTGAAGATCGAGCGTTCGCAGCCGTCTGTGCGCCTCCGCCCATGCCGGACCTGCCGGAGCTATTTTTACATCGAGCTCATGTCCGATGTGCTCGTAGGCGCCGAAAAGCTTCGCCGCCTCCGACTCTTTGGCACCGCGGCGCGCCCATGTCATCAAAAGCACCGGTTTCGCTCCGGCCGCCCGTATCTTCGGAACCCATTCGCGAACATTGGCGTAGAAGGGCTCGGGATCCCCCACTTCCGGCTTACCGATCTCGCCGCCCAGCGTGCTGAACTCCTGCAAGACGACATAGTCCCATCCCCCGGCCTGAAGCAAGGACATCGCAGGTCCATTCTTGAGGTGCCAGTCAAGGTGGGCTCCTCCGCGAGCGACGATTGTGGGTGCGATCGTCGGGCCATCCTTCTGTGACGCAGCAATACCCGCAACCACGTCACCAAGATTGTTCGTAAATGTATAGCTGTTCCCGATGAACATGACTCGGATGTTTGGACGCGGAGGTTGCTGCTGTGCGGCCGTCGGCGTCGGCAAAGCGACCGATAGCAAGGACAAGGCGATGCAGGCGCCAGCCCATCGGCGAACAACTTCGCGATACGTGAAAGTCGTAAACATGAGACGGTCTCCTCTATTGCCTGTGTTCGATACCTTGTGTTGAATGAGAGATCGTTTCAAACACCGAATCGCCCTTCATTATGCCCGCATCTGCACCTTGAGCTTGTCGCGATTTGTCGCAGTTCCGCGCCGATTTTACAGGGCCTGTGCGGTGACGACATAATCCACGCTGCAGCTGCGGGACTGTCGACTGGCATAAACGCTCAGTTCACGGGAATGTATTTCAGCCGGGGGCCCGGTTCCCGAACTACGGAACTTCCAGCTTGCAAGGGTGGGCCGGGAGCCGCGGTAACGCTGGTAGAATAAAAGCCTGTCGATATTGCCGCAAAAATGTCAACCGCATCAAGACTTCTGAGTATTTTTGAGTTTTTTAAAGCCGATACCCCTCTCTTAACAGCCGAAGATATTATTTCGAAATTGGGCTGCAGTAGGCCTCAAGGCTATCGCTACATCCGCGAGTTGAACGAAACAGGATTTCTAGCGCGCTTCGCCGGGGGCTATTCACTGGGTCCCAAGATCATCGAACTCGATTTCTTCATCCGCGCGTCAGATCCGCTGCTCGAAGTCAGCGTGCCACTGATTCGAGATCTGCGTAATCGAGTCGCATGCGACGTCACCTTAGTGAAAATGTTCGGCGATCATCTGGTCGCAATCTATCATGCAAAATCCACTGATTCGAGGCTTGTGGGATTCAGAAGGGGTCGCCCGATGCCAAAATTTCGCGGATGCGGCTATAACGTAATTTTGGCCCACATGCCGAGCGCACGGCAGAAGCGTCTATTTGATAAGTACCCGGAAGCGGTTGAGACCTCGACGCTCAGGCATACGTGGGAAGGGATGCGTGCCGATCTAAGGAACATTCGAAAGATGGGCTACGCGGTTTCGCTCGGTGAACTCGACCCTCTGAACGTCGGCATCGCCGCGCCCATTCTTGATGGTGAGCTTAATACACCGCCGCCTGCGTTAACCCTGGTGGTGCCTCGCGCCCGGTATGAGACCAGCAACAAGGATTTGCTGGCTCAAATCGTCAAAGAGGTAGCTGCCGATATCAGCCATAACCTGCAATTGCGGCGTCCAAAATCATAAAGTACTTCCGTAACGCCGCTTCGCGAACGATTTTGGCGTGACCTCTTAGTCCCACCGAGAACGCCGGCTCAACGAGCGGCAACCGGCCTGGCGAACTTCGAAGCATCCACCGGCGCGTTCGCCTGTATCTCGGTTAGCAGGACGATCGACTTTCCATCCAGCCAGGTAAATATTAGCTTGTGCGGCACCTTGATCCCGGCCACGTCGCGGTAATCTGCGTAATCCACCTGGATCGGCGTCAACCCCACGGGCGAATCCGCGTACGTCACGGTTCGCACCAGCAATCCCGTTTCGTCGTCAAAGTACAAATTGACCGGAAACTTGCCGTTCATCGTACCTTGCACCATCGTCATGTCGCGATCATCGATCGTCGCCGGACCTCCTGCCCTCCATTGCGTCAGGAGCGTCTTAATCTGCGCGGGGAACATCAGTGCAGCGCTCAGCTTCGCCGCGTCAACCTCTCCGCCGGTACGCTCTAACAGGGGCAAGGGCGCCAGCTGTGCGGATTGCGAGATCCACGCCTCGCGTCCATCGAACGTATCGATCAAGTCGGCGCCCGCCAGATTGTGCACGACCATGCTTTTCTGAGCCGGAGCCTTCGCGTAAAAGTCCATCGCGTACTTCGTGGGCACGCCGTACGTCTGGAACGTGCCTTTTGCAACAATGCTCTTCAACGTCGCGGCCTTCTGTTCGCCGCCGATCGCTTTCAAGTATTTGTCGAGAATCTCGCCCGCCTCCGGCGCGCCCGGAAACGGATTCACCATCTTGTCCGGCTCCCGATACCGCAGCGTTGCATAGAACGCCGTTAGATCGGGCGTGGTTTCCGGCGTTGTATTTCCGCGATGGCAGGTGTAGCAGGTCAGCATTCGTTTGCCGCCGAAGAAATTCTTGTTCATGGTGTTGACCATGGCGATCATCCCGCGCGACCGGACTTTCCTCGGATTGCCGTCGTCGGCGTATTTCGACCAGTCGCCGCCGCTTTCCGGCGTGTGGCAATCGCTGCAACTGATGCCCAGCGATCCGGCAAAGAATCCCATGGTCGCCATAAACTCGTCGGCGGGAATTCCCTTCATGGACGTGACGTTCTTGAATACCTGCTCGGCGGGCCGCTTATCCCCCGGGGCCTGAGCATTCGCCGTCCTTATACTCAACACACCTGCAATGAGTGCCCATGCGGCACCCACCATCAATCGCCTCGAATCGCTCATGTTCATTATGTTCGCACCTATTAAAACGGATGACTATGACTACGCTAATCAGATCGAACCCGGAACGGGACGCCCCGCACGACCGTGACGCCACAAAGGGCGAGGCGGAATGCTGGGCGCCCTCAGTTCCTTACTTCACATTCTTGATCACCCAGGCGTCGATGAACTTGATGATTTCCTGGCTGTTGCGGTCGAAAAACATCTCGTGCATGTTGCCCCTGATGCCCACGTCTTCCAAACGGACAAAATCGTCCTTCGCGCCTGCTTGATTGAGCCACTTCGGAATGCACACATCGAAGACGCGGTGATACGTACCTTCCGCCGAGATCGAAAGAATATGCATTCCCTGAAAGCCAGCCAGCTTGTGGACCGGCTCGTCCTGCATGTAACAACCAACTTCATCTCCAGGCCTTTCGGAAGGCTCCAAATGAACCTTGATATCCGAAGGGCTGTTGAACGGAGGTTCATACTTCATCGGCTCCCCCGTCAGGCCCCATGAATTTGGATTCACGCGCGTGTATTTCACTTCGGCCGTACTCACGTTCCCGATCTGCGGACCGCCCGGTTCAATTTCGACCATACCAGCAATCAGCTTTGGGCGTTCGTCGGCAACGTTGAACGCGATCCCGCCACCCTGCGAATGCGCGACCAGGATCACCGGGCTGCCGATTGTATCCAGCAGCGCGACACCCGCGGGAATTGCCGTTTTTTCCTGAGCGTTCACAAACTGTACCTGGCCCTTGGCGAAATTGTCGAAGACCGGATCGCCCATCGTGCCCCTCTTTGGGCTATCGCTCGGCCATTGCGTATATTTTTGCATGCGCGGGAAGTTGCCGCCGGAACGCACAGGGCCCGTCCAAACCTGCGACAGCTGTAGCGCCGTGCGAATACCAAGTCTCCCGTCCACTCCTGGAACATAGGCCGAGCGTCCGCGCGCCGGGTAATCCACCATGTAAACCGTGTAACCCTGCTCAACCAAATAGTAGGCCCATCCAGCGCGATTGTCAGGGGTTTGACGCCAATCCGCTCCCGTTTCTCCGGCGCCGTGGAAGAACACGTAGGGATAGGGATGCTTCATTTGCTTGGGCACCCACACCTCGGTGTACATCGATTGGCCCATGATTTCCTTGCCGGGATCGCCCACATACTTGCCGCCCGCGTAGAAGAAGCCTTGGCGGCCGATGTGATCGGTGGGAAACGTCGGTATGGAACCCGACGGCATTGCCATGCTGGGTTTACCCCTCTGTGGAACGTTCTTGTCAATCCACGTTCCAATCCACCTTGCGATGTCGTCGCTGTTCTTTTCGAGCATCATTTCGTGCCCGTTGCCCTTGAGGCCGACATCTTCCATGCGAACGAACTCGGTCTTCACGCCCGCCTGATTCAGCCACTTGGCAAGGCAATGATCGAATACGCGATGATAGCCGCCCTCGGCGGAAAGGTAGATGACGGGGATCGTCGAAAGATTCACCAGCTTATGCGCCGGTTCGGTCTGCACGTAGCAGGCTACTACGTCGCCGGGCTTGTCGGAATTCGCTTCGAGAACCGGATTCAGCTCGGAAGGATCTTTCACCGGAGGATCGTAGGTTATCGGATCGTTGCTCACGCCCCATGCCAGTCCGCCGCCATTCGTATAGGCGAGCTTGGCCATATCCACATTCTTGATCGGCGGAGCAGCCGGCTCGGCCGTTACGATGGCTTTCACCTGGCCGGGACGCGCATCGGCAACCAGCCAGCCCGGCGTGCCACCCTGCGAATGTGTCAGCAGGATCACCGGCGTTTTGATCATATCGAGCAGCGCGATAAATGCGTCGCGGCTTAATTCATCTTGTGTCGCGGGACCGCCATTTCCGAGGAACTGCACTTGCGTTTTGGCGAAAGTGTCGAAGATGGGGTCACCCATCAGGCCCGTGCCGGGGAACTGCGTGTGGAGCTTGGCGCGCGGGAAGTCGCCTTTCTTCTCCGATGCGGTGAAGGTTGCCTCCAGGTTCGACGCGGTGCGGATATTCAGCCTGCCGTCGTAGTCGGGCACATACGGCGATCGGCCGCGCGCCGGAGCATCCACCATGTACTGCACGTAGCCGAGCTTGGCGAAATAATACGCCCAACCCGGCCGCCCATCCGGCGTTTGTTGCCAGTCCGTCGCGGTCTGTCCAGCGCCGTGAATGTAGACGATTGGATAGGGATGTTTGATCTGCTTTGGCACCCATACTTCGACGTATGCCGAGCCGCCCATCGTGGCCTTATCGCCTTCGCGAACGTACTTGCCGCCGGCATAGAAAATACCTGTGCGCGACAGATCTGACGTAGAAAACGTCGGGATCGAGGGGGGAGGCGGCGCAGCCGTTGCTTTGACCGCCTTCGCCGCTTGCGCCTGCAAGGATACGTTTCCGATCACGGCCGCACATCCGATCGCCAGCGATCCAATGACTGCCTGCGCAATCCAGTTCTTGGCTGCTTTCAAATTCATAGCACTACCCTCCTATAACTCCCGTCCTAAAAAGCGTCCCCAACGGGGCGCTGGCCTCACTATCTCGCATTCCACTCCAGCACACGATGACGTCAGGACTGTCCACCTCTAAGTTCTTACATAGAGAGATTGTATTCTCACTCGTATGGTTTATTCTGAATAATACGGATAATAGTATCATAAGATGAGATATCAGGCGACAAATCTCGTCCATAGTGCTGCGGACGTGCAACTGCGCCGCAGCTGGCAGGCGCCCGTCGATCCTTTTCCATGTGATTTGGGCACGGTCATAGCAATTTCGTCGCGACACGAGCCCCTGCCGCATGACGTTCACGGCCCGTCAGCGTCGACCGACCGGCGCCCACCGAGGCGAGAAGCCAGCAGCTTCCATCGCGGCAACATTCAGGCAAGCCTCTTTTTTGAACCCCGCTCCGGTCAGCGCGAGCTCTGCTGCACCGGCGCTTGCACAGCGGTCATAAGAGGGGAAGCCTGAATGGTGGTGTGATAGCTCTCCTCCATTTTCCAGAAGCCGTTGTGATTGCCGAAGATTCGGCTGGTCCAGTAAGCCTTGTTGCCCCACGTCGGTTGGAGCATAATTGAGAACACTGCGTCGCCGAAATCCCACGTCCGCACCCACAGCGCGGGGTCCGTGCTGACGAAGGGACGCTCCGGTGTCGGCGGATTGACCGGAGTCGGTCCCGTTGCGGTCTTCGATGGCCTCGGCGTCACGGTGTTCGGAGCGATGACGACGACGTTGTCGCCCATATGCATGTCGTGATGGCCGGTTCCCGCTTCCTGATCCTGCCAACCCTCGATAGCCGCCTTCTCATTCGCGGAGAGCGGCTTCCACGGCAACTCCGTGCATGGATTGACACATGGAATCGTGAACGTCGGCCGAGAGCGGCCGCCGGGTTCCGCGGGACTGGTTGCGATTTCGTTCGCGTGCAGAAGCTTCCAACCGGCGGGGCGCTGCACCCACACGTGCGCGGCATATTTATTTCCCTGGTTGTCCTGGATCCACACCACTTTGCCGTACTTGTGCTCAGTGATCACCACGTCACTCGCCACGGGCACGATCGGTTTTAGCCCCGCACGTAAGACGTCTTCTCGAGCCCACATGATTCCGTCCGTATCGATCCACAAAAAGTCCGGATCCAGATATTTATTGAGAGTCGCGTGGTCTCCTTTAGAAAAAGCCGCGACGACGGCCTGATCGGCCTTGACGACCACGTCTTGCGGATGCGACTGCTTGCTCTGTGCGGTCAGCAAGTCGCCTAACGCGGCACACACGAGCGCCCCGATGGTGAAATACCTCTTCATGTTCCCGCCTCCAGGGAGTGAGTATATCTCAAAATGAGATCTTGAATCCCGCATCTTTCCATTGTTGTACAGCGTTTAGTACATGAGGATATCGTTATATGAGATCTTGTTGCAGTCTGTTCCGCATTCGATCGTCTTCGGGCCGAGCAGTTTCCCGGATGAGCGGAACGGTGGAGGCTCTGACAGGCGCGGTTGCTCGAGTGCTGAAATAACGCGACGAGGCATCCCGATTGGGATGGCTTCTATGAGCGGATCGAGAGTGGGCCAACGCGCGGGAGCAGTCTGCGCTCAGGATCGAAAACCGTGCGCCCGTCACGTTAGCTTGGTGATTTGGCCATCTACTAACGCTCGGAGAGGGCTCTGCTGGTCATCGATCACAGAGGATGCAATCTGATCCGACAGTTCTTTGAGCGTGCTCTCTGCCCCAGCCAGATCGGCGGCCTCGACGTGCCGGTACGCGGCGACGTACTGATCGAGAAGTTTCTGCCGATGTGCCGCGGCTTCTTTCGGAGCGACAAAGCCAGAATCGGGCAGCTTCACGAGAGCCGACTTCAGCGTTCCCCATCCGAGGTCGATGACCATCGGTTTGACGAACATGAACTCGGCAGCCAGTTGCGATAAACCGGCCACCTGCTGGACGAAATATTCCTTGTCAAAGCCCTGCATTCCAGCCTCGGTGTCTACTTGTGCGTAGGTCTGTGTCCAGGCGCCCGGCCAATCGCCTGCCAGCCCGCACCCTGGGATTTTGTAGGCGCGGCCCTTGTTCATCGGACTCTTGACCAAGCCCTGAAACCCGCCGTTCACGCCGGGTCCGGTGTTGCCGGATTTAACGTCAACTCGGGGCCAGTGATTGTCGGTCGCAGCTCTCGCGATCGCCTCGACGAGCCAGATGTTGTTGTTGTAGACATCCATCAGGCTGGTGATGACACCGCCGTCTTCGGGCCGTTCGCTGGAGTAGGCGTAGGTATTGCCGCCGGGACCGGATTCAATCGTCTGCCGGCCGCCCATGTGCTCCATCCCAAGCGTCGCCACGATCGACTTTAAACGTTCCGGATGCAGAGTGTAATAGTCGAATTGGGGCCAACTCCCTTCGCCGCCGGGCATGAAGTGCCGGCAGTCGAAGTAGAAGATGAGTGTGCGTGGGCGCTGAGATCGCGGAATGCGATTGAAGTACGACAGGATGCCCAGCATCCCCAGGCCGCCGTTCTCCTCAATTAGCGACATCGCGTCGGTATGCGTGGCGAGCAAAACCTGTTCATCCTGCGCCGTACCGTAGTTCCGGCCCGGTAAGTATGCAAGCACAGCTTTACCCGTGTCGCGCTGAAAACGGGCCGTGAGCGTCAGCGTGGCCTGCTTGCCGGCTTTCGCATCCGCCAACACTTTGGCACCGTTCACCCGATCCAACGCGAGCGTGGGGCAGTTGATATATTTCGCGCCCAGTCCAGCCTTGCCGTTCGGTGTGTATACGCTCCGCTGCGCGAGTCCGAAGGCTCCGCCGGGCGACAGATCGTACACCACCACCATGCCCGCCGCGTGCCCCCGGACTCCCACCGCGGAAAACCGGTTCAATTGACTCCACGCCCAGCGATGGTGGAAAGAAGTCGTGATGCTCGGCGAGGGCGGAGTGAACAGCGGCGCCCACTTGCCTGGGGAGCGCCACTCGTAGTCGGACAGCGTGTAGCTATCCAGGAACTGATTGGTATACGGAGGCTCGGGATACTGCGCGGTCTGAAAGACCAGAATCTTCCCTGCGATGTCCGCATCCGACGGCGGCTTGGCGGGGGAATAGTACAGCAACTGCGCGGTTATGCCTTCCGGAGGCGTGGAGCCCGACGTCATCCCGTAAGAGGCGACCACCGGCACGGGCGTACCGTCCGTGACCAGCTTTTCCAACGCGACGCCCGAATTGTAGACGTGCGTGCGGCGGTCCGGCCAGTCGTCCACGATGTAATGATCGTAAGGAATCTCGACGTAGTCCAAATCCACCGCCCCGAACTCCTGCACCTTGGAGATCAGGAAGTCCATGTAACGCTTCCAGCCGGTGCTGCCCGCGTACGTAGGGCCGCCCTCGCTCTTGAATTTGTTCCACTCCCACGCTTGATTGGGCGTGATCATGAACTGTGGTTGCTTATGGGGCAATATCGCGGAGGACTCACTGCTCGATGCCCCCTGCGCTCCCCTTGTCAGCACGGTTCCCGCGGCGACGCCGGCCGCAGTCTTCAGAAAGGTTCGCCGCAAATAGTTGTTCATGTTAATCTCCGTCTATCCACCTGAAAAATTGCGCCTCTGTAGAAAGGTCTGCGCCTTGCACATTAGAGGCGAGAGAGTTCGTCTGTGACCCTATCGAGCTCGTGTAGTGATGAGGACTCTTACCCGGGGAGATGTATCCAATGGCTCTCCCGCTGCAAACGATTCCCGTCCATATAACTAGCGAGAGACCCGCCGCAAGTTTCGCTCGCGCCGGAAGCCTCTTTGCGCTGTCTAACGCCGCAGTATTGTTATACACACTACCCCGAAAAACTGCGGCATGCACCGCAGCCAATACGAGTAGCCCTGCCTTGATCCGGGAAAAAGGATTGTAATAGTACTCTTCGGCCTTGGAGCCGTAGAGCAAAATACCACAAGCAGCCACCAAACAAAAACCGACCCGCTTGGGCCAGCGAAGCGGAACCAGGATGTCCGAAATCGAGTGCTTGCCGAAACCCCAACCAAGCAGGCGCAGATCCGTTGCCAGGACCATGCCGCCTACCAAAGTGATGCAAACGACATGAATGGGGAGAATGATTAGGTAGGCATACGACGCGTAACGAAGGTAAGTGAATAGCTCCGTATTCTGAAGAGCGATGGCGAGAGAAGCAAGCATAGGAGCGATCTCAAACGGCCGTGAACGAAACTACCATTCCACCCAGCACAACGGACACCCACAAAATAAGTGATAAAACTGCGACGAATCGGCGACTGCCGCGCGAGGGGTGTGAGCGCAGGACGCTACCGCGGATCGTGAAATGAAAAAATAACGCAACTATCAGGCAAGCTATTTTGACCAAGAAGGGAGTATTTGAGATAATACTTGTCCGGATCGGTAGAATAAAGAAGCATCCCCGCAAACACCGAGACCGTCAACCCGCCAATCGTCCACCAAGCAGTTTCCCTACGGAGCTCTTCTGGAGCCTGGTGCCGCAGGCCGATGCCGAGGATTTGAAAATCGACCAGCGCCGCCGATCCAATTCCCACAACGAATCCGAGAATGTGAAAACATTCGAGGATGGGAAATGACAGCTCCGACGAGTTGAGCGGGTTCTCGACTAGCATATTTCGCCCTCCGACTTCGCAAGTCCGTATCCTATCATGAGACAAACGCAATGGGAATTGCCCGGTCACGAATAGCTTTGTAGAGATCGGGCGCCACCCGTCACGGTAGCGTTGAATCGCCGCGCTATTTCCGTAACGTAGGGGGCCATGGCTGCGGATGCCTGGGAAAAATCGGTCGGGAAAAGGATTCTTCGGTAAGGCGCCGTCAAACCTGGTTCCGACCCTATTGTATCGGAACGAAAGGTGGCGCGGCCGTGAAACGACGGGGTGCCCGAATCGCTGGAACGGAGAATAGGTTCAATTTCGCGGCGAGCCGCCGAGCGTTCGTGTCGTCGGGGCGAAACGGAGACGGCGCTACCCAGACGAAATGCCCGAAGTGGCGTGCATTGGGCGAGGCGGGCCGCCATTGCCATTAACTAACGGGCAGAGAGAGTTCGAACTGGAATTAGTGGCTCCCCAGAAAGCGTGGTTTCCAACCGCCTCTCCGCAGCGTAAACTAGGCGACAACCGATCCGAATATCGAGATCAAGAATGTTCGCAGAAGGCCTTCTCCGGGACCGTTAGCGGGCAATGGCCAAAGAAACTTGTCAAAAGTATCGCCGCCAGGAAATTCCTTCGCGAGCATGGTATTTCTGGAATCGCGGGAACGTGGGTCGCTCACTAACTCTCGAAGTGCAGAACTTTCTTCGATCAAAGGATCGATGCGCTGTTTGGAGTTACGCTTGGCCATTTCGACCGTAGGCTGTACGGAAAGCATCGGGCCGGGCGCCTGATGGATGATGTACCCGATCCAGTTGTTTCCGCACTCGGTCCCGCCGACTTGCGCGCCCTTCATCAGCACCACTGTCTCAACAGAGGATGAAGGCGATAGACAGTCCATGATCTCGCGTAAATACGGAGTGCGGTCCGTACGCCACGGTCCGGGCTCGGCGGAGGCCCGCTGCGAGAGAGTTCGATACGTATCCGCCCACTCTGAAATCGTCAGCAGCGGATCGGGCCTGGCACCTTCGGCCGCCGCGCGTGCGTAGATCTCTTCAGCCGTTAGGAGGGGTTGCATCGGAGAACTCCGTCAGTGCTTTGCGAATTTCGGTCGACAACAGATCGTGGAGCCACCACTTTTTCGCTAATATTCTCCACTAATAAGTTGACTGGCGCCTGCACCGGTAACCGCGGGAACGCGCCATTTGGCGCAGTTTTTCACTTCCCGCGATTCGAGACGCCGCACAAGGTCGCGACAGGAAACGTCACGGGGAGGAAGATGCGCGAAATTCTCTGTTAGTCTCTCCGGGCACATCTTTGGTTGACTGCCGCGCTTCGGGCCTAGGAAATTCTGAGATCTCACCGTAATCTCTTACGAAACTCGTTGCGACAACAAGCAGAAGCCCGCGCGCGGGAGGCGGCGAGCTCGGGAATCGGTCCAGAAATGCGGCTGCGCTTACTTCAGGATTCGATATGCACGCTCTCCGGCACCAGTTTTCATCGATTCGAGCTTGTGACCACTCTTGCTTCCGAGGATACTTCCGAATCCACGAACAGTGTGCTTCTGCCACCCTGTCGCATCCATGATTTCGGCGAGCGTGGCGCTCTTAGCGCGCCTCATCATCGCAATTACCTCCTCCTTTTTCGGCCGAGCTTCCTTTTTGTTGGCATGCGCATGCTTGCGTCGCGGCGAATCGGCGACGCGCCGCTTGCCGCGTCTCGTACTTGAGTTATCGGCACGTTTGTCTCACCGCTGCCGCGGGCGAGACGTTGTACAGCGTTCCAGATCCTCTCGATGGCAGTTTGTCGATTGGTAAATTTCTTGACCGGTTTCAACTCGTCGAAGGGCGTCACCCCGGCGAAGCTGTTCC
>Ga0075522_10001889_pt1 | contig 15768 bp, 13 predicted proteins | sample NGEPerA_FD_74796 | JGI IMG/M metagenome (GOLD analysis project Ga0075522, IMG submission 74796) | Arctic peat soil microbial communities from the Barrow Environmental Observatory site, Barrow, Alaska, USA - NGEE PermafrostL2-A | ecosystem: Environmental > Terrestrial > Soil > Wetlands > Peat ... | reverse complement strand
GCGTAAGCCAGCACGACGCGCGTGATGACGCCGACCCGGCCCGCCAGCAGAAACGCCAGCGGCAACGGCAGCACCAATTCCAGAAAACCCGCGAAATGATCCGGGTTGATGTAAGTTCCCGACGCCCGGCCCGGATACGGTGCAATCATGTTCCAGACCTGGTTCGAGTGATGCAGAAATTGCGCCACCGCGTAGGACGAAGCCAGTGCCGCCACCGCCGTCAGCGTATAGCTGATCGTCTCCGCCGCGTCCTGGCTGTATAAATTACTGACCACCGCCAGAAACAAAAACGCATACAGGAGAATTCTAATCAGCTCCAGCCGCGCCACATATTCGATGTCCGCCGTGAAATAGCGCGCCACCGCATACAGCACGAACGCCGTCACCGCCCACGCCAGCGGCGGCCAGAGCAGTTTCGGCTTGTGCCCGCCCCACAGCCGCACCGCCCAGAGCGCCAGCACGCCCATCACCAACGCCTGCACCACGAGGAACGCCCAGGCATGGACCGCGCCGAACGCCAGCGGCGCAAACACCAGCGCCGCCAGCACGAGCGTCAGAATGCCGCGCTCGCACCACCAGTCCAGATTCCTGCGGGTGAAAACCATGCCGGAAAAAATGAACGAGAGCCGCCGTTAAGTAAAGCGCCGCCTGCGCGAAACGCCGGGCGGAGGAGGAGGAAATTTCCGACGGCGCATTGAAATCCCATTGGCAGCACACGCCTCCGGCGAATTCAATCCGGTGTCGCGCCGAATTGCGGTGGGACGCGCGTGTTGTTTTTGGAGCGCGGTTTGTCTCAAACCGCAGCGCGTGAAATGGCAAAGGCGCTTGATAATTCTGTTCAGGTAGGCATGGCAGAGCGCTGCGAGTTGGGACAACTCGCGCTCCGGTCACACCCGAAACCACCCGCGTGACGCGGGTGCCACCAGGAAATCTTTCGCTGGACAACCCGAAATGGCCGGAACAGTCTGTTTCCGTGAAACAGGATAGGCCACAAAACCAATGGCTGGCAGCAGAACAGGCTGCAACTGCATCATTTCTTAAACTCCAATCTCCTTCTGAATCGCGCCGCAGATTTTTTTGGACCACGCGGCCAGTAATTTCGTGTCACGGCCTTCCACGAGCAGTCGCACTTTCGGTTCCGTGCCGGAATACCGCAGCAGCAGCCGTCCGCCTTGCGCCGACAATTCCTTTTCTGCGGCGGCCACCAGCTTGTTCACGCCGTCGAGCTGCTCGAACGGTTTTTTTTCGCGCACTTTCAGGTTGGTCACGAGCTGCGGGAAACGCGTCCAGCATTGCGCCAGCCGGGAGAGCGGTGTGCCTTTGGATTTGATGATGCGAAGAATTTGCAGCGCGGCCACCAGGCCGTCGCCGGTCGTGCCATGGTCGCGGAAAATCAAATGCCCGCTCTGCTCGCCGCCGAAGTTGAAGCCTTCGCGCAGCATTTCATCAATCACATTCTTGTCGCCCACATTCGTGCGGAGCATTTTGCCGTCGGCGTTTTTGATGGCGGCTTCGAGGCCGGCATTGCTCATGACCGTTGAAACGAGCGTCTTTTTGGCGAGCGTCTTTTCCGCGAGCATCTCCAGCGCGGCGATGGCCATGATGTCGTCGCCGTCAATCAAATTGCCAGTTTCGTCGCAGAGCAAAACGCGGTCGGCGTCGCCGTCGTGCGCGATGCCGAGGTGCGCGCCGTGTTCCACGACTTTTTTGCACATGGCTTCCGGGTGCATGGAACCGCAGTTTTCATTGATGTTTTTGCCGTCGGGCGAATTGCCATAGACGATGACTTCCGCGCCAAGTTCGCGCAGCACGCAAGGCGACGCCTTGTAAGCCGCGCCGTGGCCGCAGTCCAAAATAATTTTTACGCCCTCAAGGGTGAGACCTTTGGGAAAAGAGGATTTGGCAAATTCAATGTAACGGCCCAGCGCATCGTCAATGCGCACGGCTTTGCCGATGTGTTCCGCGCTTGGGCGAATTTTTTCCACTTCACCGGAGAAAACAAGTTCCTCAATGCGATCTTCAATTTTGTCATCCAGCTTGTAGCCGTCGGCGCGGAAAAATTTGATGCCGTTGTCGGTATAGGGATTGTGCGAGGCCGTGATGACGATGCCGGCATCGGCGCGCAAACTGCGCGTGACGTAAGCGACGCCGGGTGTCGGCAGCGGGCCGATGAACAGCACGTCCACGCCCATCGAAAGAATGCCGGACGAAATGGCGTTCTCCAGCATGTAGCCGGAGAGCCGCGTGTCTTTGCCGATGACGATTTTGTGTTTGCCGCGCCCGCGCGCCTGCGACTCCAGATTTTTGAAGACGTGCGCGGCGGCGCGTCCAAGTTTCAGCACGGTTTCAGCGGTGACGGGTTCGACATTCGCCGTGCCGCGCACGCCGTCGGTGCCAAAGATTTTTTGGGGCGGACTCATGAAATTATTTTGCAACCGGCGGGTTGACCACGCCAACTTTTTGCGGCTCGACGCGGACGAGGGTGATGCCCGTAGGCGCGGAAACTTCCACCGGCCGTTTCAAATCTTTCAAATCCTTGGCGGATTCAATGCCGGTTAAATCCACTGTGGCGCGGATTTGGTTCGCCTGCAACACAGCGATGGCGTCCGGCGAACCGCTGACGGTCACGGAAACCGTGCTGGGAGTGACGTGGTAAAGATGCACGTCCGCTGCCGCCGCGACGATGAACACCGGCAGGTTGCCGTAAGTCACCGGGCTGCCGCTGGCGGAAGTGGCGGTCTCTTTCGGCTCTTCAATGTTGTGGACCGTCAGCCAGATGCCCGCCGCCAAAATCAGCGAAAATAATTTCCAGCCCCAGTCTTTGATGAACAAGTCGCGCATGGGTTGAATTATCAATTAAAAATTAAAAATGCAAAATGCGGCCCGCATCCGGCGCGGCATTTTTAATTTTTAATTTTGCATTTTTCATTTCTTAACCGCCGGGCGCGGCTCGTGTTTGGTGATGACCGCCGGGCCGACGGGCTTGTTGCGCTCCTTGAACTGCGCCCGCAGCCATTTGGCGAAGCCGTGCGTCTTCGCCGGCTGCAACACCACCGAGGTCAGGAACGCGCGCAGCTCCTCCAGCGTCACGCCGCGCGTGAGCTGGCCTTTGTAGGCGTAGGAAATCATGCCCGTCTCCTCGGACACGACGACGACGGCCGCGTCCGTCTCCTCGCTCAAGCCGATGGCCGCGCGATGCCGCGTGCCGAGCGACTTGTTCAAATCCGAGCGCTGCGCCAGCGGAAAAATGCACGCGGCGTAGGCGATGCGGTCGCCCTTCAAAATCACGCCGCCGTCGTGAACCGCGTTGTTCGGAAAAAAAATCGTCTCCAGCATTTCCGGCGTCGCATCGCAGTCCACCTTGATGCCGGACTCGACGGCCTCCTGCAACTGGATGGACTGCTCAATGGCCATGAGCGCGCCGATTTTCACGTCCGCCAGCCGTTCGCACGTCTGGATGATCACCTCGATGCTCTCACGCTGTTCGCTGGCGCTGGCGAAGAGCGGCAAATTGCCTAGTTCCGCGAGCATCCGGCGCAGTTCCGGCTGGAAAATCACCAGCGCGCCAAACACGATGAACACCGACGCGCTGCCTAGCATCCACTGCAGGACTTTCAAATCCAGCAGCGTCGTCACCAGCGCCAGTGTAAGCAGCACCACGACGAAGCCGATGACCACCGGCCAGCCGCGCGTGCCGCGCACAAACTTGAAAACAAAATAGATCAGCACCGCGAGGATGAAAATTTCCACCGCGGGCCGCCAGCCATTTTCCAAGTCAGGCCACATTCGTTTTTTGATCCAGGATTGCTTCCGTCATGCGCAACGCCTGCACGGTTTCCCGCACGTCATGCGTGCGGACGATCTGCGCGCCGGCGGCGACTGCCAGAGTCGCGCAGGCAAGCGAGGCTGGCAAGCGTTCATTCACGGTCGCGCCCGTTATTTTTTCCAGAAACGATTTCCGCGATGCGCCGACCAGCAACGGCCGCCGCCATTTGGTAAAATTTCTTAAATCCGCGAGCAACTGCAAATTCTGCTCCACCGTCTTGCCAAAACCGATGCCCGGATCCAGCGCCACTTGTTCTGCTGCAATGCCAGCCTCATTCAACAGCGCCGTCAGCCGTTCCGAAAAAAACTCGCCGACCTCGCGGACGATGTCGTAGTGGCACAGGCTTCCAGCCTGTGTGTCTTTTTCATGCAAACTCGCAGGCAGGATGCCTGCGCCACGACCCGCGTGCATGCAAACGTAGCCCGCGCTGAATTCAGAGACGATTTTCCACATCGAATCGCCTTCCCGGCCGGCCCCGACATCATTGACGATGCTCGCGCCGGCGGCGAGCGCGGCGCGGGCGACGGCGGGCTTCAGCGTGTCAATTGAAAGCAAAACAGGCTTGGTAGGGCTGACCTGCCGGTCAGCCGGGCGGCGCAGCAGCGCCGCCCTACCATCGCGGCCTAAAATCTTTGCAAGCTTTTTGATGACGGGGATGACGCGGCGCAGCTCCTCTTCTTCGCCGACCGCCGCGGCGCCGGGGCGCGTGGATTCGCCGCCGATGTCCAGAATTTCCGCGCCTTGGACCGCCAGTTCCAGCGCGTGCGCGACGGCGGCGTCCGCGTCCAGAAATTTTCCGCCGTCGGAAAAAGAATCCGGCGTGACGTTCACGACGCCCATGACGAGCGCCGGTCGCGGGAAAACAAATTCAAAATGTCGGGCGCGGAAAATCACGACGAATGATGAATGATGAATGCAGAATGAAGAAACCGTTTCCCGGCGGTTTCGCGCGCATCGGGCAATTCTTCATTCTTCATTTTTCATTCTGCCTTGGTTTCAAACTTTTTTACGAAAATACGCAATCGTGTCCGTCAGGCCATCCGCCAGTTTCACCTTCGGCTCCCACTTCAGGATTTTTCTGGCCTTGGTGATGTCGGGTTTGCGCTGTTTCGGATCGTCCTGCGGCAGCGGCTTGAAAATGATTTTGCTTTTTGATTTCGTGGCGCGAATAATTTGCTCGGCGAATTGCAGCATCGTCATTTCGGTCGGGTTGCCGATGTTCACGGGCAAATCGTATTGGCTCATCATCAAGCGATAAATGCCTTCGACCAAATCGGAGACGTAGCAAAAACTGCGCGTCTGCGTGCCCTGGCCGAAAACGGTCACGGGCTTGTGCTTGATGGCCTGGCTGATGAAAGCCGGGACGACGCGGCCGTCATTGATTCTCATGCGCGGGCCGTAGGTATTGAAGATTCTGACGATGCGCGTCGCGACCTGGTGTTCGCGATGATAGGCCATGGTCAGCGCCTCGGCGAAACGCTTGGCCTCGTCGTAACAGCCGCGCGGGCCGATGGGGTTGACGTTGCCCCAGTATTCTTCGGGCTGCGGATGCACGAGCGGGTCGCCGTAAATTTCGGAAGTCGAGGCGATGAGGAAGCGCGCGTTTTTTTCCTTGGCCAGGCCGAGCGCCTTGTGCGTGCCGAGCGAGCCGACTTTGAGCGTTTGAATCGGCAGTTCGAGATAATCAATCGGGCTGGCGGGCGAGGCGAAGTGCCAGACGTAATCCACCGGGCCTTCGAGGAAAATGAATTCGGTGACGTCCTGCTGGATGAACTTGAAATTCGGATTGCCGCCGAGATGCGCGATGTTGTCCACGCTGCCGGTTACGAAATTGTCAATGCCGATGACCTTGTGGCCGCGCGCCACGAGCAGATCGGTGAGGTGCGAACCGAGAAAGCCGGCCGCACCGGTGACGACGGACGTGGGTTGGTTTTTTTTCATCGCTGAAATGTGAACGGTTGCATCGTAAAATTGTCCGCGCAGAAGCTTATTGAAACGCGGGGCCGTTTCAACGATTAAACCCGGCCACGCTGGCCGGTTTATTTCGCGCCCGTGCCCAGCAGCACCACGGGGATGGTGCGCAGAAGAATCCGGAGGTCGAGCCAGATGGACCAGTTGTCAATGTATTGGAGATCCAGGCGGACCCAGTCGCGGAAGTCGGCGATTTTGTTGCGGCCGCTGACCTGCCAGAGACAGGTGAGGCCGGGCTTGACGCTCAAGCGGCGGCGGTGCGCCAGGTCGTTGAAACGCTTCACCTCGTCCACCGGCAGCGGGCGCGGGCCGACGAGGCTCATTTCGCCGCGCAGGACGTTGAACAACTGCGGCAGTTCATCGAGGCTGAATTTGCGGAGAAATTTTCCGAGCGGCGTAATGCGCGGGTCGTTGGTGACCTTGAAAACGGGGCCGGACATTTCGTTCATCGCGGCCAGTTCGTGCTTCAACTGCTCGGCGTTGGTCGTCATCGTGCGGAATTTGTAAATGCAGAACGGCGCGCCATTGAGGCCGGAGCGCTGCTGCCGGAACATCACCGGCCCGGCGGAAGTCAGCTTGATGGCCAGCGCGATGAGGGGAATCACCGGAATCACGGTCAACAACACCAGCAACATAAGCGCGCCGAAAAAATCCAGCAGCAGCTTGGCCAGCATCTGCCACGAGGTTTCCGGCGTGGAACGGAACACGATCAGCGGATGCCCGAACATCTCGTCGAAACTGGCGTGGGCGATCTGCGTCGCAAAAAAATCCGCGACGAGCCAGGCCTCGACCCCTTCGACTTCGCACAGCTTAATGACGTTTTCGACCCGGTCAAATTGCGTATGCTTGGCGCTGACCAGCACGCCGCTGATGGAATGCTCGTGGAGCAGTTCGATCAATTCCTGCGGCGGCGATTCGGCGAGGTTGAACTCCCCGGCGACCTCCATTTCGTCGCCGCTCTGCGCCTGCAGCAATTTCCGGAGCCGGGCCGTTTCTGCGTGGCTGCCCGCCAGAATGATGCGGCGTTTGTATTGGGACTTGGCCATGCGGCTGTGCAGCGCCGCGAGCAGCAGTTCCTCCTTCGTCCACACCAGCGCGCAACTGAAGATAATGAAGATGAAAGCGACGCCGCGGGGCGCGGGCGCCTTGGAAAAAAACATCAGCAGCACGATCCCGACCGTCACAATCATCGAACCGCGCAGCAGCGGCCAGATCAGCCCCGTCCGGGAACCCACCGCCGGCCGGTTGTAAAATCCCTGCGATTCCAACACCAGCGGCGCGGCCGGGATGAGCGCGAAATAAAGCCACCACACATTTTCGAACATGCCCGGCGGGATGACGTCCAGCTTGTGTGCGTTGGGCAACGCCAGGTTGACCCAGTCGGTGAACGCGAGATTGCCGCGCACGGCGTAGGCCAGCCAGAAGCTCGCGGCGAAAAGGCACGCGTCAACAAGCTGATGCACCTGGGTGCGGATCTGGCGGTCGCGTTGCAGCATGAAATTCAGTGACTACGGTTGCCGTTCAGCATAAACATCGGGCGGCGGAATTCAATTCATTTGGCGGCTTTGGGCACGAGTTGAAATTCCGGCACCGCTGCGGTGATCAGTTTCTTCATCCGCTCAAACGTCGCGGCCTCCTGGCCGGGCGCGCACACGGAAAAAAAAGTAATGTAAGCAAAACGGTCCAGTTCGCCGGTGAACAACACGTCGCGCGCCATCCACAACATCCGTTGCGCGTGATACGGCGTGTAGCGGTTGGCATCCACAAACCAATACACAAACACGCCCTGCTCGGTGACTTTTTGGCCGTCCACCTCCGCCGGCTTGGAGGCGATGAGGTGCATCACCGGCAGATCATAGGCCAGCGGTTTTTCCAGATGCACCTGGTCCACCTGCGAGGCCGCGTCGTCAATGGTCCAGCCCTGGGCCGTCAGGCAAATCTGCGGCTTGTGGATGCTGCCCCGTGAACTGCCCATCAGCACCACGTTGGCCAGGGTTTGAAAACCATCGTCCGCCGTGTAAAGCCGCTGGCCGTAACTGGTGTCCTGCGGCAGCATGTCCACCACGATCTTCGCCTGCGGCAGCGCTTCGGATTTGCAGCCCGGCAGATCCTCCGGCAGCAGCACTTCGAGATTCTGGCTGCCGGCGAGCGGGGCGGTTTTCACGCCGGGCACGCCGAGTTTTTGGATGGATCGGGCATGGGCCAGCACGCCGGCCGTCACGCCGATGAGCGCCAGCACCGTAATGGCGAGAATGATTTTTTGGCGGTTCATGGAGTCACAGGTTTGTTTTCCAACGCCGGCGCCGCCGGAATTTTTTCCAGCCAGCGCGACACCAGAAACGCGCAGCCGACGGCCACCGCGAAGGTGATGAAGCCAAAGTCCGTCTCCACCGACTTGCCGGCTTTCTGCCCGAAGGCTTCCGCCACCGCGATCGTGAAGCACAGCCGCACCACGTTGCCGAACACCGCCAGCGGCGCGGCGACCAGCATCATCACGACGCGTTTCCAAGGCGATTTGAAATTCATAAACCCATAGATCGTCGTCAGCGCCAGCAGCGCCACCAGGCTGCGGATGCCGCTGCACGCCGCCGCCACCTCATAGCCGAACGTGTGCTGCGCGTCAAAAAGCTGCGTGCCTTCGCGGATCAAATCCGGTGCCAGGCCGACGTGCGCCACCATTTCCACGATCCGCGACACCAGCAGCCGCATCGGCATGGTCAGCGGCGCGGAAAAGTCAGCCACCGGGATGCAAAACACCAGCAGGAAATACGGAAAGAAACTCGCTTTGAGCCAGTGTTTGCCCCACGCCAGTCCGGTCAGGCCATACAGCCCCAGAAAAAAACCGATGACCGACAAACGCTGCTGTTCCGACACATAACCGAGCAGGTGCAACAGCAGCGCGAACACAATCAGGCCGATGGCCGGCCACCACAGACCGGCCGGCTGGGCCAGCAGTTCCTTGCGTTTCCACCAATATAAAACCAGCACGATGAAGGGAATCAGCAGGCCGTGGCCCTCGTCCAGCAACGGCGACGTGTAAATGTTGAACATCCAGGCCAGCAACGAAGGCGAGTCCAAATAATTAAATGTGGTGTTGCCCAGAACCACAAACAGCGCCACCCACGCGGCCGCCAGCGAGAAAAAAAACCAGCGGTTCGGCAGTTGCGCCCATTGTTCGCGGCAACGGTAAATCAACACTCCCACCGCTGCCAGCATGCTGACGCCGAAAACCGCCGACGGCAACGGTTTTGGACCAAGAACAGGCTGGGATAAATAAAAAGCCACCCCCAACAAAATCAGGAAGCCGATTTCGTGTGGCACAATTCCATAGGGCAACGGCTTCTTATTCATTCATTTCGTCACGAGACACTATTAACTCTATCAGATACAAAAAACAGGCTTTTGACTCAAACAAATTCGTCCGTGGAACGCGTGGAACGGAATCGCCCGTGAAATCGGTTGACGCACCAGCGCCGGCCTTCTAAATTTTTCCCGTTATTCCGACGTTCAACCAACTCGCGCGGGCTTGAGCCATGTCCCTTCTGCCATTCGTCAAAATTTGGATCATCGTCTCGGCACTGGCCAGCGGGGCGGGTTGGATTCTGTCCGCAGCGGGGCAATTGAACGCACTTGGCTACAGCGTTTTCGCCGCGCTGGCCGGCGGATTGATTTTTCTGCTTCGACGGGAATTGCTGCGCGGCGGACGGCACTTTTCCAGGCCTCGCGTCCGAAAACGATTTGCACATTGGCTTCCGCTGGCATTCGCCGGTTTGGCCGCCTTGGTGTTACTCGGCGGCATGCTCTACCAACCGGGCAATTACGACGCGCTGACCTACCGCGTGCCGCGGGTTTTGCATTGGTTGGCGGAAGAACACTGGCACTGGATTCACACGGCCGATTATCGCATGAACAATCGCAGTTGCGGTTTTGAATGGCTGATGACGCCGATTTTTGTTGCCACGCAATCTGACCGCGCGCTGTTCCTGGTGAATTACCTGCCGTTCCTGTTGTTGCCAGGACTGATTTTTAGCACATTTGTCCGGCTTGGCGTCACCGCGCGTGTGGCGTGGCAATGGATGTGGCTGTTACCGACCGGTTACAATTTCTTGCTCCAAGCCGGCGGCTTGGGCAACGACGCCTTCGCCGCGGTGTTTGCGCTTGCGGCGATGGATTTCGCGTTGCGCGCCCGAAGCTCGCAGCGGATCTCCGATGTCTGGTTTTCGTTGTTGGCAGTCGCGCTGCTGACCGGCGCCAAATCCGGCAATCTGCCGCTGTTGCTGCCGTGGTCTATTTTGTTTGTGCCCGTCGCGCCACGACTGTTTTCCAAACCCGCGGCAAGTGCGGCGGTCATCCTCATCGCCTTGCTCGTCTCCTTCGTCCCCACGGCCATGTTGAACGGTCTCAACTGCGGCGACTGGACCGGTTTGTCGCTGGAAAAGCCGGAAATTGCCATGCATCGCCCGCTGGTGGGAATCATCGGAAACTCAGTCATGTTTCTGTTGAGCAACTTCACGCCGACAATTTTTCCGATCGCGGGTTGGTGGAATCACTCTTTCATGGCCATGCTGCCACCGGCCACTGCGGCGCTGGCGCGAGCAAATTTTGAGGGCGGCTTCTACAAACTCGGCGAACTGCCGATCGAAGAATGGTCCGGCTTGGGCGTTGGGTTGAGTTGTTTGCTGGCCGCGTCCCTGCTCGCGGCTTGGCGCCAGCGTTCACGGAATTTCAGCGAACTGGCTTGGCCGCAACGGGCCGTATTGTTTGCCCCGTATGTCTCTCTGTTTTTCTTCTTCGCCAAATCAGGAATGCAGACAGTGGCCCGGCTGGTATCGGCATACTATCCGCTTCTGTTGCCGCTCCTGCTTCGCGGTCCCGGGCCGGCGGCACTGGTGCGACACCGCTGGTGGCGCCGAACCGTGGTCATCGTGCTGCTGCTGGCCTTGGTCGTCGTCGTGGTCACGCCGCAGCGGCCGTTGTGGCCCGCGCACAGCGTGCTTTCGCGAATTGGCAATACGGATTCGCATCCGATCTTGAAACGGATGAAAGCGGTTTATCTCGTATTTGCTGATCGGCCCGATTCGCTGGCCAAAGTGCGCGCCTTGTTGCCGGAAAACTATTCCCTCGTGGGATTTGTCGGAGAAAGCGATGACACCGAGATCTCTCTCTGGCGGCCTTTCGGCCACCGGCGCGTGGAGGACATCTTGCCGGGCGATTCTCCGGAGCAGATACGCGCTCGTAAAATTCAATACGCAGTGGTCGGCGAAGTTTTTTTGAACCTGCATCACCAAACGATTGAAACCTGGCTTGCCCATCATCAGGCTGTGCTGGTGGGATCTGTTCCTGTGACGATGACCGTGAGCGACGGCCCGCGCCTCTGGCACGTCGTAAAATTCATCCAACCGAAGGACGACCGCGGCCAGTTGCATGCGCCATAGCATCTGATGAACCTCGTTTTTCGCATCGGTAAAAAAAGCGTGCCGTCGCCCGCGACCGGATGTTAGAATGATAATATCAGATACGAAATTCAAACATTTTGGTCAGACAGCTTTGCGCAGGTTTCCGCAAAACCTCCGCAAACAACGAGGATCGCCCATTGGCGGTGCTCCCCCTGTTTGATGCCGGCTGCGCGATGATGGATGGGTTCCAACGACGAGCGTGACGAGATTACGGAAATGGCTGACAACCACACACTGCGTGTCTTGCAGGGGCTTCTCGCCAATTCGCAAACGAAGCACTGGCCCAGCATTGCCTGCTATTTTTTGGGAACGACAATTTACCGATGCCTTCGGCTAAGGCTGTTCGAGGAGCTGAACTTGCGCCTGAAACCGTTCGTGGTTTGTGCGCACATCGAAGGCAAGAGCGGCTTGGTATTTCTGCACGAAATCCTCACTGAGGGCGTTTACCATTTCAGACCGATCGAAGAATTGGACAACATCAACTTGCTCTACGATGTGGGCGCCAATTGCGGTTACTATACGCTGAACCAGTGCGCCCGCCGCAAGTCCCTGCGCGCTGTTTGTTTCGAGCCGCACCCCGAAACCTTCTGCCGCCTCCAGCGAAATCTCGCCGCAAATGGACTGAACGGCCGGGTTTTGGCAGTTCAAGCCGCCGTGGGCGCGGCATCTGACAAAGGCATGATGAGCATCTCGGATGAATCCAGCATGGGCATCATTAGCGGCTCAATAGTGCAGTCCTTGAAACAGCCTCGCAGTGTGCCGGTTACCCTTGTGTCGCTGGATGATCACGCGGCTGCACAGAACGCCTACCCCGACTTGTTGAAGATTGACGTCGAGGGTTTCGAGGTGAACGTCCTGCAAGGCGCTACGAAATGCCTCGAACATGCGTGCGCCGTCATATTGGAAGTCCATTCCGAACAGCTTGCCGGGGATTGCCTCGCGCTTCTCACCGAGGCGAAATTCAATGTGTCACGCCAGGGAGATCTTCTTTTTGCCCACAAAGAAATCCAACAGTAACTGATCACCGCCTGCCATTATTCCGGGATTCCACCTTGCCGATGGCTTTCCCCCGCAGGCCGTCCAGGAAAAGATAAAACAAATACAGTGAGTTGTGTTTGAGATAGCGCGGCCCCAACCGCATCGGCTCCGCGCACAGCCGGTAAAACCAGGTCAGTCCCATCCGTTGCATCCACGCGGGCGTGAATTTCCGGCGTCCGCTCAACAGCGCGAACGCATCCCCGACCGCGAGGAAAACGCCGCGTTGGTAGCGCGATTGATTTTTGACGATCCAGCGCTCCATCCGCACGCCCGGCAGCGCGACCCAGACAAAATCCGGCGCGGCGCGATTGATGGCGTCCGCGAAGGAAGCTTCATCCGCTTCCGTGAATGGCCGGAACGGCGGACTGATCGCGCCGACAATTTCAATTTCCGGCTGCAATTTTTTTGCCGCGGCTTGCATTTCAGTGATGCACTCCGGCGAGTCGCCGAAAAAAAAGTGCCGCCATGGCTTGGGCGTGTTCCGCAGTGTGTGCCGCATGACGTAAGGCCCGTAAGTGCGGTCGGCCAGCCGCGCGCCGCCGAGATTCAGCGTCCACACCACCGGCATGCCGTCCGGCAGCACCACGTCGAATTTTTCCAGGACCAGCGCGAAATCGGGATGGTGCCGCGCCTCCGCCAGAATGTGCGTGTTGGCGGGACAGACCGCCGTCGGGCGCGGCAGGCGCGACAAATTTTTTATGGCTTCCAGCGCGGTGTCGTAGTTGGCGCACGCGACCGGCGTGCCCAGAATTTTTTTGAAATCAAACGGCATCGGTTCTGCCGGCGCGACGGAATTGTTCGCGGACGGTTTTTCAACGGAAGACATGACGGTGCGTTGCTCGGCGGGATGAAGTTCTGAAAATTTCAAATCAAAGCTGCCACGGCGTGAGAATTTTCGTGGGCGGCGCCACGGACAGGTTTCGGTATTGCGGCCAGGGACAGCAAACCACCGCGAGTTTTACATCGTTTCGTTTGGCCAATTCTGCCGGACTGGAAAGACACTCAAATTCATGCAGCGCCGGCGCGTTGGCCGGGTTGGCCGCAAAATCATGCACCAGCACGCGATGCCCGTGCCGCTTGAGTTGTTGCGCCAGATAAAGTCCCGCCGCCTCTTCCGTGATGTAGGTGTCCGGTTTGTAAGCCAAACCCAGCACGGCGACGACATCGTCCTTGCCCAACATGTCGCGGACTTTTTCCACGAGGTCTTCATTCGTGCGCTGGTTCACGCGGTCAGTAGCCTCGGCCAGCGGCGCTTCCAAACCATTTTGCCGCGCGGTGTAAGCCAGCAGGCGATTGTCGCGCGGGAAACACGGTCCGCCGAAGCTCAAGCCGGCGCGCAGATATTTTTTCCCGATGCGGCTGTCGCTGCCGATGGCGTCCAGAATCGCGTGGATGTCCGCCTTCGGAAAACGGTCGGCGATCATGCGCAACTGGTTCGTGAAACTGATCTTCATGGTGATGTAACTGTTCACCGAGATCTTCGTCAGTTCGCCGCTGATGATGCTCATCCGCGCGATGCGCGGCGTGTTGCGGTTGTATTGCTTGTAAAGCTGCTCCAGCGCCGCGCCGCTTTGGGCGTCGGATTCGCCAATCAAAACCATGTCCGGGTCAAGCAGACCGTTGATGACATTTCCCAGCGCGATGAATTCCGGATTGTAACACATCCCGAAATCGCGTCCGCAAACGCCGCCAATTTCACGCTCCAGCATTGGAATCAAAACCGCGTCCACCGCGCCGGGAGTGGTGGTGGAACTGCAAACGAATAGATGGCGTTGCTTGCCCGCGTCCTTCACCGCCTTGGCCACCGGCTGCATGGTTTTCAGCAAAAACTCGTTGGAAAAACTTCCATCCGGCAGGCTCGGCGACGGCGGAATAAAAAACGTGGCATCGGTCGCAACCGTTTCCTTCGGATCGGTGGTGGCGCGCAACCGCGCCTGCCCGGCCTGAATGATTTCCGCGAGCAGCGGTTCTTCCACGGGCGGCAGACCGGCGTTGATTTTACGCACTTTTTCGGGGTCAATGTCCACGCCCACCACTTGGAAACCGCGCGCGGCGAAAGTCGCCGCCATGCATGCGCCTAGTTTGCCCAGGCCGCAAACGGAAACAGATTTGATTGGATGCATTCGGGTCTGAAAGCTAAAGTTTGTGTCCGGCAGGTCAAGCCTTTAGATGGCGCACGCGGCCCGAAGCTGTCGTGTCCAAAAAATCTTTCTTCCGGCGGATTTTAGTCCAAACTCTCCCCGGAAGCGCCGTCCCGATTTGCATGAAGCTCCTTGTTTTCGCCCATGTGCCGCCGCCGCATCACGGCCAGAGCTATATGTTGCAGCTCATGCTGCAAAATTTCGGCGGCGACCGGCGCAAAGCCCGGTTCCGCCATCAGCCGCCCAACGCCTACGGGATCGAGTGTTACCATGTGGACGCCCGTTTTTCGCGGGACATTGAGGACATCGGCGAATTTCGCAGCGCCAAGCTGTCGCTGCTGTTTTTCTACTGCCTCCAGGCTATCTGGTGCCGGTTTCGCCATGGCGTCGAAAATTTCTATTACGTCCCCGCGCCCGGAAAGGCGGTCGCTATTTACCGCGACTGGCTGGTGATGCTGCTTTGCCGCCCATTTTTCAAGCGCGTCATCCTGCACTGGCACGCTGCCGGCATGGCCAAATGGCTGGAAACATCCACGACCATCGGCTCGCGCACCGCGACCTATCGCCTGTTCCGGCCCGTGGATTTGAGCATTGTCCTCTCGCGCTACAATTTTGCCGACGCGGAAAAACTGTTGTCGCACAAAATCAGCGTGGTCAACAACGGCATTCCCGACCCGTGCCCCGATTTTGAAACCGTCATCCTGCCGCGCCGGCTGGAAAATTTCGCCGCGCGCCAGAAGATTTTTGCCGGAGAAACGCCGGTTGCGCCGATGACCGTGAATGTTTTGTTCCTTGCCCATTGCACGCGCGAAAAGGGAATTTTCGCCGCCGCCGAAGCCGTGCTGCGCGCCAACCGCGACCTCGCCGCGCGTCGTTTGCCGATGAAATTGAAGCTCGTCACCGCCGGCAACTTTGTCACCCCCCACGAAAAAACCGAGTTCGACCAGTTGCGGCAAAATCCTGAATTCGCCGCGACGGTCAGGCATCTTGGCTTCGTCAGCGGTGAAACGAAGGCGCAATTGCTGCGCGACGCCGACCTGTTTCTTTTTCCCACGCGTTACCTTGGCGAAAACCAGCCGGTGAATTTGATCGAAGCGATGGCGTTCGGCCTGCCCCTCGTCACCACGCGCTGGCGTTCGCTGCCCGAAATGCTGCCGCCCGGTTATCCCGGCCTGGTCAGCGACCAGAACCCGGATGAAACCGCCGCCGCCATTTTGAAAGTGCTCGCGGCCAACAATGGCGAACGCGTCCGCCACCATTTCCGCGAACGGTTCACGCTGGAGCGCCACCTCGCCGACCTCGCCGCCGCCATCCGCAGCGTGGAATAGATTTACGA
>Ga0075522_10001888_pt1 | contig 15775 bp, 14 predicted proteins | sample NGEPerA_FD_74796 | JGI IMG/M metagenome (GOLD analysis project Ga0075522, IMG submission 74796) | Arctic peat soil microbial communities from the Barrow Environmental Observatory site, Barrow, Alaska, USA - NGEE PermafrostL2-A | ecosystem: Environmental > Terrestrial > Soil > Wetlands > Peat ... | reverse complement strand
GGGGACACGATGAGAATAAACGCCGATTATCTTCGCCGGCATGACGGCGAGACGCATGGCGACAAAGAGCGCAGGCTTCACCGCCGACTTCTATTTGTCTGGGCCGTACGCGGGGGCTAAACTCTCCGCCAGAGATTTTGTCTCACTGAGGAGATACCGCCGTGAACGATGTCGCGCCCTCTCGCTATAAATGGGTAGGAACTCGGCCGATCCGTCCGGATGGCGTGCCGAAGGTCACGGGGCGCGCGATGTACGGCGCCGACATGTCGTATCCGGGCGCGCTCTACGGCAAGGTGCTGCGCTCGCCGCACGCCCATGCGCGCATCCGCTCGATCAATACCGACAAGGCCAAAGCGCTGCCCGGGGTCAAGGCGGTGATCACCGGCGCCGACTTCCCCGACCACAAATTCGAGTACATCGGCCCGGAGCGCGTCGCGGTCAATTTCTGGCATGTGACGCGCAACGTCATGGCGCGCGAGAAGACGCTATACGAGGGTCATGCCGTCGCCGCCGTCGCCGCGATCAGCAAGGAGGTCGCCGAGGAAGCGGCCGAGCTCATCGAGATCGATTACGAGGTGCTGCCCCACGTCATCGACGTCGACGACGCCATGGCCGAGAACGCGCCGCTGCTCTTCGATGACATGATCACCCGCGGCGTCGAGCCGGCGCCGACCAAGCCGTCGAACGTCTCGAAGCGGCTCGACTTCGCGATCGGCGATGTCGAGAAGGGTTTCGCCGAGGCCGATGTCGTGATCGAGAAGGAATTTAAGACCGCGGCGGTGCACCAGGCCTATATCGAGCCGCACGCGACGATCGCGAAGGTCGAGGCCGACGGCCAGGGCGAGATCTGGGCGTCGAGTCAGGGCCATTTCGTCGTCCGCGCGCTGACCGCGAAGCTGCTCAACATGCAGATCGGCGATTTGCGCGTCACCCCGGCCGAGATCGGCGGCGGGTTCGGCGGCAAGACCGTCGTCTACATCGAGCCGGTCGCGACCTTGCTGTCCAAGAAGACCGGCCGCCCGGTCAAGATCGTGATGAGCCGCGACGAGGTGTTCAAGGCCTCCGGCCCGACCTCGGGCTCGTCGATGAAGGTCAAGATCGGCGTCAAGAAGGACGGCAAGATCACCGCCGCCGAGGGCGTCTTCAAGTTCCAGGCCGGCGCCTTCCCCGGCTCGCCGGTGATGAACGCCTGCCTTTGCGCCTTCGCCCCGTACGAGATCGAGAACGCCCACACCACCGGCTACGACGTCGTCTGCAACCGGCCGAAATCGGCCGCCTACCGGGCGCCCGGCTCGCCGATCTCGGCCTTCGCGGTCGAGAGCGTGCTCGACATGTGCGCCAAGAAGATCGGCTTGGACCCGGTCGAGTTCCGCCTCAGGAACGCGGCCAAGGCGGGCACGCCGATGATCTACGGGCCAAAGCTCGCCCATGGCGGCTACATCGAGACGCTGGAAGCGGTGAAGAACCATCCTGCCTGGAAGGCGCCGCTCGGCCCCAACCAGGGCCGCGGCGTCGCCTCGGGCTACTGGTTCAACGGCGGCGGCGAATCGAGCGCCACCGTTCAGCTCAACGCCGACGGCACCGTGCTGGTCGCCACCGGCAGCGTCGATGTCGGCGGCTCGCGCGCCTCGATGGCCTTGATGGCGGCCGAGACGTTCGGCGTCGATTACAACCAGGTGCGGGCGATCGTCGCCGACACCGCCTCGGTCGGCTACACCCACGTGACCGGCGGCAGCCGCGTCACCTTCGCGACCGGCACCGCGGTCGTCGACGCCGCGAAGAAGGCGATCGAGATACTGCGCGCCCGTGCCGCGATGATCTGGGACGTGGATGTCGACGGCGTCGTCTGGGAAGACGGCCACGCCAAGCCGGCGTCGAGCAATGTCGGCGATTTCGAGCCGATGTCGCTGAAGGAACTGGCCGGCAAGGCGGCGGTGACCGGCGGGCCGATCACCACCGCGGCCTCGGTCAACGCCGGCGGTCAGGCGCCCGGCTTCGCCACCCAGTTCTGCGATGTCGAGGTCGACCCCGAGACCGGCAAGGTGACGATCCTCAGGTTTGTCGCGGCGCAGGATGTCGGCACCGCGATCCACCCGTCCTATGTCGAGGGGCAGATTCAGGGCGGCGTCGTCCAGGGCATCGGCTGGGCGCTCAGCGAGGAATACATCTACGACCAGAAGGGCCGGCTCGATAATGCCGGCTTTCTCGATTATCGCTGCCCGGTCGCCAGCGACCTGCCGATGATCGAGCCGCTGCTGGTCGAGGTGCCGAACCCGGCGCATCCCTACGGCGCCAAGGGCGTCGGCGAGGTCAATATCTGCCCGCCGATGGCGGCGATCGCCAACGCGATCGAGAACGCCATCGGCCGGCGGATGACCGAGCTGCCGATGTCGCCGCCGAAAATCCGCGCGGCGCTCGACCACAGCGCCGACTGAGCCGATGCCATCCGCGCAGGTTACGCTCTCGAGCGGGTTCAGCCGCCGCTATACCGGCGGCCGGCGCGAATTCGAGATCGAGGCGCGTACCCTGCGCGATGTCATCAAGGCGCTCGACAAGATGTACCCGGGGCTCGGCGAGCATCTCGAGGAAGAGACGACGGTCGCGATCGACGGCGCGATCCACGACGCCCCCGGCTATTTCCAAAAGCTGAACCAGGGCAGCGAGGTGTTCTTCATCCCGAAGCTCGAGGGCGGCTGAAGAGCCACTGACAGCCGCCAGGCGCCGCCGAGCGGTTAACGAAAACGAATGCGGCCCGGCACATCGTGCGAGCCGCCCGGCACCTGGTTGCCCTTAACAAAAAAAACGAACGCGGCCCGGCGCATCGTACCGAGCCGCCCGGCGCCTGGGTGCCCTTAACAAAAAAACGAACGCGGCCCGGCGCATCGTACCGAGCCGCCCGGCGCCTGGGTGCCCTTAACAAAAAACGAACGCGGCCCGGCACATCGTGCCGAGCCGCGTCGCGCCGCGAAAATTGCGGGTCAGCCCCCGCCGGTCAGCGCCTCACAGATTTTCCGCCACCGTGGCGAAAGTGCTGCTGAGGTTCACGCCGACAGTGCCGATCACGGCGGCGATGGCCACCCCGATAAAGGAGAGGAGCAGCGCGTATTCGATCGCGCTTGCGCCGCGTTCGTCTTGGAAAAGGCGCCGAAATATGGCGGGCATCCGGTATGCTCCAGCGAAACGATAACGCCGCCACTGTCGCCGGAGGGCCGGTCGCATTTCAATAAAATTGATGCTTAATTCGATCCGCATCTTCGATAATTAGTGCGGCCGTTATGCGGGCGCCTGCGGTGCGCCTAACGCCACCTCGGAGCACCGCGCTTACCGTCCGCCGGGTTCGTAACGAAAATCACACGGCGGGACGGCTCCGTACCTCGTCCGCGACCTTGCGGCTGAGGTGCTTGCCGTCGCCGAGCGCGCCCTTGAGCGCGCCGCCGTCGATGACGACCTTGCCGCGCAGCATCGTCAGCGACGGCCAGCAGGCGAGGTCGCGGCCTTCCCACGGCGAATAATCCGCCTCGTGCATCTCGGCGGCCTTGACGACGTGCCGCCGCCGCGTGTCGAGCAGCACGATGTCGGCGTCCGAGCCGACCGCGAGCGCGCCCTTCCTCGGATAGAGCCCCATGATCTTCGCCGCGTTCGACGAGATCAGGTTGACGAACTGCACGAGGTCGTAGCCGCGCTTCTCGACCGTCTCGGTATAGATCAGCGACACCCGCGGCTCGACCCCGGCATTGCCGCCGGTGGTGTCGTCGATCCGGTTGCCTTGGAGTTTGAACTTGAGCGGACAGCAGATTTCGTCGGTGGCGACGGTCTGGATTGCGCCGTGGTTGGTGCCGGCCCACAGCGCCGCGTGGTCCTCGGCGAATTTCAACGACGGGTAGGTGTGGTAGATCTGCCCGTTCGGCCGCTTGTAGTCCTCAGCCGAATACATCAGGTACTGGTGCAAGGTCTCGCCGTAGATCGGCACGCCGTCATTGCGCGCGGCGGCGATCGCGCGCACCCCGGTCGCCGCCGAGGTATGCAGCATGTAGAGCGCTGCCCCCGGGATATTCGCGGCGAGGCGGATCACCCGGTTGAACGCGAGGTCCTCACTGAGGGTGGTGTGGACCTCCGCCATGTTCTCGAAGCCGGTGCGGCCCTCGCGCGTCAGCTTCTCGTACATATGCATGACGAGGTCGTTGTCCTCGGCGTGGATCGCGGCGAGCCCGCCGGCTTTCGCCAGCACGGTCAGCACCTCCATGATGCTGCCGAACGGCACCATGCGGCCCTTGCGCGACGGGGTGATGTCGGTGGTGAACATCTTGACCGTCGGGTGCCCGGCGGCAACCGCCTCGGCCAGCTGGTCGGGCACCGACCAATCGAGCTTCCCTTGCACCATTGTGTGGAACGCATAGTCGCAGTGGCAGTCGCCGGCCCATTCCTTCTGCCGCCGCTCGATCGCCTGCTGCACGGTGTTGTCGCCGTCGACCAGCGCGAAATCGAGGATCGTCGTGGTGCCGCCGAAGAGGGCCGCCTGGCTCACCCGGTCGGGACCGTCGGTGAGGTTGGGCTGGGTCTGGCCCGGCGTCGGCATCGGCCAGCGGCAATGGACGTGCGGGTCGATCCCGCCGGGGATGACGACCTGCCCGCTGGCGTCGATGGTGCGCTTGGCGCCAAGCGCCGCCAAGCTGCCGGGCGCGCCGAGCGCGACGATCTTCTCGGCTTCGATGCCGATATCGGCCGGTTGCGCCCCCGACGGCAGCACGGCGGTCCCGCCGGTGATCACGATGTCGAGCATGGAAGCCTCCTATTCAGCGTGGACATGCGGGCGAGCCGCCTGCGATCCCAGGACCGACGGCGACGCGAAGGCGAAATGCGCGAGGATCGCCGCGCGCGGTATCTCGTGGACGACAAAGACCAGCCGGCTGCGCCGGTCGTCATCCGGCCAGCCGTCGAGCCATTCCGGCGCGAACATCGTGTGCTGCGCCGCCTGGACCAGCGCCGGCCGCCCGCCGCGGTCGCTAAAGGCGACGATGCCTTTGACCCGCAACAGATCGCTGCCATAAGCGCCGGCGAGCGCGCCCAGGGCGCGGGCGAAATCGAGCCGGGTGGTCTCGCCGTCGAGCGTGATCGCGAAGGTGTCGATACCGTGGCTGTGGACGGCGTCCACCCCCCACCCCGACCCTCCCCCGCTTGCGGGGGAGGGAGCGCGCCGGTGCGAGGACGTTGTCTCGACGCCCTCCCCCGCTTGCGGGGGAGGGCCGTGGTGGGGGCTGAACAGCACACGCCCTGGATCGCTCGCCTCCTGACCGATGACCCGCGCCGCATCGGGGTTCAACGCCGCCAGCGCCACCTCAAGCTCGCGCGAAACCGGCGCCAGATCGGTCTTCGAGATCACCAGCACGTCCGCTAGCGCTGCCTGGCGCGCCGCCTCGGCGAAGCGGGCGAGCGTGGCGGCGCCGTTTCCGGCGTCCACCACCGTCACCACCCGACCGAGCGAGAGGCGGGCGTCGAGCATCGGGTCGGCGCCCAGCGTGTAGAGGATCGGCGCCGGATCGGCGAGCCCGCTGGTCTCGATCACGATTCGGCGGAACGGCCGCAGGCCGCCGGTGTCGCGCCGGTCGAGAAGGTCGCGCAGCGTCCGCGCCAGATCTTCGCGCACCGCGCAGCACAGGCACCCGCCGGGCAATTCCAGCACCGCCCCTTCGACAAAATCGACCAGGTAATGGTCGATCGCGATCGCGCCGATTTCGTTGACGATGACCGCGGTGTCGGTGAAGCCCGGATCGGCGAGCGCGCGGCGCAGGAGGCTCGTCTTGCCGCTGCCGAGAAACCCGGTGAGCACCGTCGCCGGGATGTCGCCAGCCGGAATGTTGGGGGCCACGCTTTCCACCGCCCTATCGTTCCACGGCCGCCGTGCGACAGCAAGACGCAGCCGAGGCCAGCCCTCCGCCCTGGGTTGCTTTATCGCAACCTCGCCATCATCATGCCTGCCATAACCACGGCGCATGCGCCTGACCGGGAGGAAGTCGAACCTGATGGCTGGCGCCGCCGCCAACAGTTCCGCGATGACAGCCGACGGGCCTCAGCTCGTCGTCGCCGGGGCGTCGAAGCGGTTTGGCGGCGTCCGCGCGGTCGAGGGCGTGTCGATCTCGGTCGATCGCGGCCAGATCGTCTCGATCATCGGCCCGAACGGCGCCGGCAAGACCTCGCTCCTCAACATGATCAGCGGGTTCTACAAGCCCGATACCGGCTCGATCACCTTCGAGGGCCGCGACACCACCCGCGCCCGCCCGGCCGAAATCGCCGCGCTCGGCATCGCCCGCACCTTCCAGAACATCGCGCTCTTCGCCGGCATGACGGTGCTCGACAACATCATGCTTGGCCGCCACGTCCATATGCGCTCGGGCGTGTTGTCGTCGCTGGTCTATTGGGGCCTGGCGCAGCGTGAGGAGGTGGCGCATCGCGCGCGCTGCGAGGAGCTCATCGAGTTCCTCGAACTGGAGGACCTGCGCAAGCAGCAGGTCAGCGGCCTGGCCTACGGGCTGCGCAAGCGCGTCGAGCTCGGCCGCGCCCTGGCGCTCGACCCCAAGCTGCTCCTGCTCGACGAACCGATGGGCGGGATGAACCAGGAAGAAAAAGAGGACATGGCGCGCTACATCCTCGACGTGAACCGGCACTGGGGTACGACGATCATCCTCATCGAGCACGACATGACGGTGGTGATGGACATCTCCCACCAGGTCAACGTGTTCGACCGCGGCCGCAAGATCGCCGAGGGCACCCCGGCCGAGGTGCAGGGCAACCCGGCGGTGATCGACGCCTATCTCGGCGCCGGCAGCCACGCGGGGCAACAGGCGGCATGACGACCGACAGCACCCTGCCGCGGCTCCTGCGCAAGAACGCCGCGACGATGGCCGGCCGGCCGGCGATGCGCGAGAAAGACCTCGGCATCTGGCAGCCTTACAGCTGGCGGCAATACTGGGACGAGACGCGCGATTTCGCGCTCGGCCTCGCCGCCGCCGGGTTCGGCGCCGGCGACAAGCTCGCGGTCATCGGCGAGAACCGGCCGCGGCTTTATTTCGCCCAGCTTTCGGCGATGTGCCTCGGCGGCACCGCGGTGCCGGCCTATCAGGACGCGATCGCCGCCGAGCTCGCCTATGTGCTCGACCACGCCGAGGTCTCGATCGTCGTCGCCGAGGACCAGGAACAGGTCGACAAGGTTCTGTCGCTGAAGGACCGGCTGCCGCATCTGAAGCTCGTCGTCTACGACGATCCGCGCGGGCTCGGCGATTACGACGAGCCGATCCTCAAATCCTTCGAGGCGGTGCAGGGCGACGGCCGCGCGTTCGGCGCCGCCCATCCCGGCCATGTCGAGGCTGCGGTCGAAGCCGGCAAGCCGGGCGACCTCTGCCTGTTCTCCTACACCTCGGGCACCACCTCGCGGCCGAAGGGCGTGATGCTGTCGCACGCCAACCTGTTGAGCGCGGCGGACGCGTTGTCGAAGTCCGACGACATCCGCGCCGGCGACGACCACCTGGCCTATCTGCCGATGGCCTGGATCGGCAATTCGCTGCTGTCGATGGCGCTGCATTTGTGGGTCGGGTTCACCTGCAACTATCCGGAAAAGCCCGAGACCTTGCTGCGCGACCTGCGCGAGCTGGGGCCGACGATCGCGCTGGCGCCGCCGCGCTTCTGGGAGAATACGCTGACCGCGATCCTAGTGCGCGCCGCCGACGCCAGCCGGCTCAAGCGCGGCCTGTTCAGCGTGTTCCGCACCATCGCCGAGCGGGCGGAGAGGCGGCGCGGCGCCGACGGGAGCGTGACGGCCGGGCTGCGGCTCGGCCTCGCGCTCGGCGAGGCGCTGATTTACGGACCGCTGCGCGACCAGCTCGGTTTGCGCCGGGCGCGGTGGGTCTATACCGGCGGCGCGCCGCTCGGCGCCGACACGTTCCGCTTCTTTCGCGCGATCGGGGTCAACCTGAAGCAGGTCTACGGCGCGACCGAGCTCGCCGGTCTCTGCTCGGTGCAGGCCGATGGCGATGTCGACCCCGACACGGTCGGCCGGGCGTTCCAGGGCACCGAATTGCGCATCGCCGAGGACGGCGAGGTGCAGGTGCGCTCGGCCTCGGTGTTCCAGGGCTACTACAAGCAGGAGGAGGCGACCCGCGCGACGATGACCGGTGACGGGTGGCTCAAGACCGGCGACGCCGGCTTCATCGACCGGCGCGGCCATCTCGTCATCATCGACCGGGCGCGCGATGTGGGCAAACTCGCCGACGGCACCGTCTACGCGCCGCAATTCGTCGAGAACAAGCTGAAGTTCAGCCCCTATATCGGCGAGGCGGTGACGTTTGGCGACGCGCGGCCCTTTGTCGCCGCGATCGTCGCGATCGACCCGGTGACGGTCGGCAATTGGGCCGAGCGGCAGAACCTCGCCTACACCTCGTTCCAGGATTTGTGCGCCCGGCCCGAAATCGCCGGCCTCGTCCGCGAGGAAATTCGCAAGTGCAACGCGATGCTGCCGCAGGCGGTGCAGATCCGCCGCTTCCTGGTGCTCAACAAGGAATTCGACGCCGACGACGACGAGATCACCCGCACCCGCAAAATCCGCCGCGGCTTTGTCGCCGAGAAATACGCCAGCGTCATCGAGGCGCTCTACGGCGGGCGCGGCGAGGTCGAATTCGCCGCCGAGATCACCTATGAGGACGGCCGCAAGGCGATGATGCACTCGACCCTCGCCATCGCCGATGTCGAGGAGCCGGAAGCGCGGCGCGAGATCGCCGCGCCGCGCGCCGCCGAGCCGGCGATCTCGGCGGCGCAGTAGGCCGCGCTAGCGATGTCCACGCCCCAAGTCGCCTTGCCCGGATTTGTTCCGGGCATGCACATCTTTGTTGGAAAACAAACCGTCATTGAAAGTAAGACCTGGATGCCCACGGAACAAGTCCGTGGGCTGAAGGCCCACGGGTCAAGCCCAGCCAAGGAGTTTCATTGGTTTTGCAGGCTCGGATTCGGCGATGCCTGAGTTCGACCTGCGATTTACCCTGTATTTGCTGACCAACGGGGTGATGATCGGGCTGATGTACGCGCTGATCGCGCTGGGTTTCGTGCTGATCTACAAGGCGACGGACGCGATCAACTTCGCCCAGGGCGAGTTCGTCATGTTCGCCGGGTTTATCGCCGCCGGCGCCGCGGAATACATCCACGCGCCGTTCTGGGTCGCGGCGTTGCTGGCGATCGGCGGCATGGCGGCGCTCGGCTTCGCGCTCGAGCGGGTGGTGCTGCGGCCGCTGATCGGCCGCCCGGTGATCGCCGTGGTGATGGCGACGATCGGTCTTGCCGCGGTGTTGCGCGGCGGCGCGGTGCTGGCCTTCGGCGCCGGCACAAGGGCGATCTCGCTGCCGATCCCCGACGACCCGATCCCCTTGGGTCCGGTGACATTGCCGCCGGTCGAGGTCGTCGGCGCCACGGTCAGCCTCCTGTTTCTCGCCGGCTTCACCTGGTTCTTCCTGAAGAGCCGCACCGGCATCGCGATGCGCGCGGTCGCCGACAGCCAGCAGGTGGCGATGGCGATGGGGATCAACGTGCGGCGCTATTTCGCCTTCGCCTGGGCGATGGCGGGGATCGTCTCGGCGTTGGGCGGCATCGTCTGGGGGGCGATGCTCGGCGTCGACAACCAGCTCGCCCTGGTCGGCCTCAAAGTGTTCCCGGTGGTGATCCTCGGCGGGCTCGATTCGATCATCGGCGCGGTGGTCGGCGGTCTCATCGTCGGCATTGTGGAAAACCTGGCGGCCGGCTATTTCGACCCGATCGTCGGCGGCGGCACCAAGGATTTCGTGCCGTATCTGTTGATGATCATCGTGCTGATGGTGCGGCCGGAGGGAATTTTCGGCCGCCGCCGGATCGAGCGCGTCTGAGGGGGCGCGGCGATGTTCCACCGCGAGGCCGGAATCTTCAAGACCAGCTATGCCGCCGACATGGCGCTCTACCCGCTGCCGATCGCACGCTGGGCGGTGGCGGTGCTCGCCGCGTTCTTTGTCGTGATCGTGCCGCTGACCTGGGGCGACTACCCGCTTTCGGTCGCCAATCTGGTGCTGATCGCAATCGTCGGCGCGCTCGGGCTCAACATCCTGGTCGGCTATACCGGGCAGATCTCGATTGGCGCCGGCGCCTTTATGTCGGTCGGCGCTTATACCGCGGCCAACCTGGTCGTCCACCTCCACGCGCCGTTCTGGATCGCGCTGCCGGCGGGCGGACTGATGGCGGCGCTGATCGGCGCCATCGTCGGCATCCCCTCGCTGCGCATCAAGGGAATCTACCTCGCCATCGCGACCTTGGCGGCGCAGCTGATCATCGAGTGGACGATCAACCACGTGCAGTGGATTTCGGGCGGGGTGCAGGCCTCGATCACGGTGCCGCGCCCGAGCGTCTTCGGCGTCAAGCTGGTCAGCGAGCGGCAGATCTACTGCTTCCTGATGTTCTTCGTCGTGCTGGCGATCGTCGCGACCTTGAACCTGGTGCGCAGCCGCATCGGCCGCGCCTTTATCGCGATCCGCGACCAGGACATCGCCGCCGAGATCATCGGCATCAACATCTTCAAGTACAAGCTCTACGCCTTTGCGATCTCGTCGTTCTTCGCCGGGGTGACGGGCGCGCTGGAGAGCTATTATCTCGGCATCGCCAATTACGAGCAGTTCCAGATCGACGTCTCGATCGACTACCTGGCGATGGTGATCATCGGCGGGCTCGGCTCGGTGCTGGGTTCGGTGTTCGGCGCGATTTTCGTCACGCTCTTGCCGATCGCGACGCGCTGGTTTCTCGAAGCATCCGGCGGCATTTTCTTTGCGCAGGCCGACATGCTCAACGTGATCCCCAATCTGCGGCTGGTGATCTTCGGCGGCCTCATCATCTTCTTTCTGGTGGTCGAGCCGGAGGGGCTCAACCGCTTGTGGCGCAACATCCGCAATTACTTCCGCGTCTGGCCTTTTTCCTATTAACTGGGCGCGTCACAGGGAGGGAATAAACAATGACAATTTTAGCGAAGAGCATGCTGACGCTCGCCGCCGGCATCGCGGCCGGCTTGGCCTATGCCGGCTCGGCTTCCGCCGCCGACAAGGAATTATTGATCGGCGATCAGTGCGATCGCACCGGCCCGACGCAGATCGTCGGCACGGTGCTCTGCCCGGCGATGCAGGACTACTACAAGCTGGTCAATTCGAAGGGCGGCATCGACGGTTGGATGATCAAGGCCGACGAGATCGACAACGCCTACAAGGTGCCGGAAGCGATCGAGGCCTATGAGCGCCAGAAGCAGATGGGCGCCCTCCTGATGACGCTCTACGGCACGCCGCAGACCGTGGCGCTCAACCAGCGCCTCGAGCAGGACAAGATGCCGACCACCTCGCCGGGCTTCGGCATCTCGGCCGCCGCCGACGGAACGCGCTTTCCCTACCTCTTCCCCGTCGCGGCGACTTATTGGTCGCAGGCCGCGGGCGCGGTCAAGTTCGCCAAGGACCAGCTCGGCGGCGACCTCAAGGGCAAGAAGATCGCCTACATCTATTACGACAACCCCGCCGGCAAGGAGGCGATGCCGATCCTCGAGGCGCTGCAGAAGCAGGAAGGCTATGACATGCGCACCTTCGCGGTGCCGCCGCCGGGGGTCGAGCTGGGCGCGCAGATCATCGACATCACCCAGCGCTACCACCCCGACTTCATCATCGCGCATCTGTTCGGCCGCTCGCCGTCGGTGCTGATCAAGGGGCTGAAGGGCGCCGGCTTCCCGCTGAAGCACGTCATCGGGCTGGTCTGGGCCTCGGCGGAGGCCGACATCCTGGCCGCCGGCGGCTGGAACGTCGCCGAGGGCTATAACACGCTGCAATTCGCCGGCGCCGGCGACGACTACCCGGTGCGCGACGAAATCAAGGCGATGTACAAGAAGGACGGCAAGGACCCGCCAAAGGAGATGGCCGACACGGTCGTCTATAACCGCGGCCTGCTGCAGGCGGCGATCCAGGTCGAGGCGCTCAAGAATGCGCTGAAGATCAGCGGCGGCCAGAAGCCGACGACCGAGCAGATCAAGGCCGGCATGGAGCAGATTCACGACTTCACGCTGGGAGGTCTTGTCCCGCCCTTGCAGATCACCGCGACCGACCACGAGGGCGGCGGTTGGGTTCGCGTCTTCCAGGTCAAGGGCGGCAAGTTCGTCGCGGCGACCGATTGGATGCACCCCTACCATGATGTCGTCGAAAAACAGGTCAAGAGCGCCGAATAGGGCGCCGTTTACCGCGGCACCGAGATCGCGCGATGCTGGCGGTCAACAATGTCGAGGTCGTCTATGACGGCGTGATCCTGGTGTTGCGCGGCGTCTCGCTGGTGGCCGAGGAGGGGCGGATCACCACCCTCCTCGGCGCCAACGGCGCGGGCAAGACCACGACCCTGAAGGCGATCTCGGGCCTGTTGCAGACCGAGCGCGGCCAGGTCACCAAGGGCAATGTCGAACTCGACGGCGCGCGTATCGACAGCCTGCTGCCGCACGACGTCGTCAAGCGCGGCATCGTCCAGGTGTTCGAGGGCCGCCGCGTCTTTGAGAACCTGACGGTCGAGGAAAATCTTATCGTCGGCGCCCATAGCCGCACCGATTTCTCCGCCGTCCGGCGCGGCATCGACCGGGTTTACGACTCGTTCAAGGTGCTGCGCGAACGGCGTCAGCAGCCGGCCGGCTACCTTTCGGGCGGCGAGCAGCAGATGCTGGTGATCGGCCGGGCGCTGATGTCGGAGCCCAAGGTGATCCTCCTGGACGAACCGTCACTGGGCCTCGCGCCGCAGATCATCGAGGAGATTTTCGGCGTCATCCGCCGCCTCAAGGACGAACAGAAGCTGACCGTGCTGCTGGTCGAGCAGAACGCCGCCTTGGCGCTCGACATCGCCGATCACGGCTACGTCATGGAAAACGGCCGCATCGTCTTGGAAGGGCCGGCCGACTCGCTGCGCCAGAACTCCGACATCAAGGAGTTCTACCTCGGCCTCAACGATACCGGCGCGCGCAAATCCTACCACAACGCCAAGCACTACAAGCGCCGCAAGCGCTGGCTGGCATGATGCCCACCCTCCCCCGCATCGCCGTCATCGGCACCGGCGGCACGATCTCGTCGCTCGGCGACGGCAGCCTCGATGTGCTCAATTACCCCGATTTCGGGCAGAAGCTGACCTGCGAGGCGCTGCTCGACAAGTTCCCGGAGACCAAGCTCGTCGCCGAGCCGGTGCCGGTCACCTACCGCCAGGTCGGCAGCACCGCGCTCGGCCCAGAGGATTGGGTCGAGCTGCGCCGGATGATTCATCGGATTGCTCGCGACGATCCCGGCATCGCCGGCTTTGTCATCCCGCACGGCACCGCGACGCTCGAGGAGACCGGGTTCTTCCTCAACCTGACGCTCGGCACCGCGCCTGCGGTGGTGATGGTCGGCGCCCAGCGTCCGGCAAGCGCGCTCGGCACCGACGCCGGAACCAACCTCGTCAACGCGCTGCAGGTCGCCGGGTCGGAGGAGGCGCGCGGCAAGGGCGTCCTCGTCGTCCTCAACAATGAAATCCACCCGGCGCGCGACGTGGTCAAAACCTCGACCTACCGGGTGCAGACCTTCCGCAGCCTCGATTTCGGCGCGCTCGGCCATGTCGACGGCGACGGCGTCCATTTCTACCGCGCGCCGTTGAAGGCGCACATGCCCGACACCGAATTCGCCGCCCGCGATCTCGCCGCGCCGCTGCCGCGTGTCGATATCGTGCTGAGCTACGCCGGCGCCGACACCGCGCTGATCGATGCGGCGGTCGGCGCCGGCGCCAAGGGCATCGTCTCGGCCGGGTTCGCGCCGGGCAGCCCGACCCCGGCGCAACAGGACGCGCTGCTCGCGGCGGCGAAAGCCGGGATCGTCGTCGTGCAATGCAGCCGCGCCGCGAGCGGCCGCGTCGCCCCGCGCCGCCGGCTGAGCGAAACCGGCATCGTCGCCGGCGAGGATTTCTCGCCGCAAAAGGCCCGCATCCTCCTCATGCTGATGCTGACGACGACCAGCGATGTAGGCGAGATACAAGCAGCGTTTCAGCGCTATTGATCTGTTGTTGCGTCCCCTTCGGCGCAGACTACCGCCTGGGCGTTCAAGCCCGGCCGGGAGGGCCTGCGGATCGGCATCGTCCGCCGGAAGCCAATCCTTCAGACCGGGCGGCAACAGAAACGCTTGCGATCGGTCAAACGCTACATAGGTTGTCATCCCCAGATTCCGCCATAGTCACGCCGCTAGGTGAACCCGACAGGCTGCCAGCTTAAATTTACCCGGCGGCGGGTAAAGCCCATGCGCCGCGCCGCCAACCTTTCTAACAACGCTAGCGCCATCCGAGTTTTTTACGCTAAAGTTGCGGCCCCCTGCGCTTGCCGCATTCTATCTTACGTTTAGAGGAACCATGTACGACCACCGCATCGGCCTCACCCCCGAGGACGCTTTACCGGCTCGCCGCGTCGAGGCCAAGGTCAAGTGGTTCAATGCCAGCAAAGGCTTCGGCTTCGTGACAATGGCCGACGGTTCGCCGGATGCCTTCCTGCCGATGGCGATCCTGCGCCGCGCCGGGTACGAGGACGTGCGCGAGGGCGCCTCGATCACTTGCGAAATCGGCGCCGGGGCCAAAGGCCCGCTCGTCACCAGCGTCCTCAACATCGATCTGAGCACCGCCGTCGAGCCGAGCGTTGGCGCCGACCGGCGCGGCTCGCGACCGTCGAGCACGATGGAAGGTGCGGTCAAATGGTTCGAACCCGACAAGGGTTACGGCTTTGTCTCGCCCGACAGCGGCAGCAAGGACGTGTTCATCCACATCACCGCGTTGCGCCGCAGCGGCCTCGATTCGCTGACTCCGGGGCAGCGGGTCCGGGTCGAGGTGGTCGACGGGAGGAAAGGGCTGGAAGCCGATCACATCACGCTCGTCTGACGCGAGGTAACGGGCGCTATCGCACGCCGCGCGACCCGCAGCACCGGAACTTTGGTTTCTCCTCGAGCGTCTTTCCGACGTACACCGCGCACAAGACATCACAAAGGTTTACAAAAACGACGACGACGGGCAACCTTGCGATGCGACGCGGGCATGGTCTGGTGCGACCGCGACGGGAACAAATTGATGGATCTTCGCGACACGATCCGCACCTATCGGTGGGTATCCGGCTCCTACGATTTCGTCTTCGGTCCGGTATTCCATCCTGGCCGAAAGGACGCCGTGCGCATCGCCAACGACCGGCCGGGGCAGCGCATCCTCGAGGTCGGCGTCGGCACCGGGCTGTCGTTGCCGCATTTCCGGCCCGATTCGCACGTCACCGGCATCGACGTGTCGGCCGAGATGCTGGCCAAGGCCGAGGCTCGGGTCGAGCGCGAACACCTCGCGCATGTCGACGGCCTCCATTTGATGGACGCCGAGCACCTCGAATTCGCCGATAATTCATTCGATGCGGTGCTGGCGCTCTACGTTGCCCCGGTGGTGCCGAACCCGACGCGCTTCGCGGCCGAGATGCGGCGCGTCTGCATCCCCGGCGGGACGATCGTGCTGGTCAACCACTTCATGAGCGAGAACTGGGCGGTACGGTTCTTCGAAAAGCGGCTCGCGCACCTCGCGCGGCACATCGGGTTCCACCCCGATTTCGAGTTCGACACCTTTGTCCGCGACAGCAGGCTCAGGGTGCGCGAAACCCGCCCGAGCAATCTGTTCGGCTATTGGAAGCTGCTGCGCTGCGTCAACGAGAAGGACGCGTCAACGCTGGATTAGG